>ERZ761602.603-NODE-603-length-75247-cov-7.062267_pt1 | contig 75247 bp, 68 predicted proteins | sample MGYA00512165_ERZ761602 | MGnify/ENA primary metagenome ERZ761602 (study PRJEB28899, sample SAMN02445085) | bioreactor sludge metagenome | biome: EBPR sludge; isolation source: Thorneside wastewater treatment plant | place: Australia: Brisbane, Thorneside Wastewater...
GTGGCGGCGAGTGGATTTGAACCACCGACCAAGGGCTTATGAGTCCCCTGCTCTGCCACTGAGCTACACCGCCGTTGTTTCGTTGCGAGGGCGGATTATACCTGACTCCGCCGCGCAGTTCAATCCAAACCCAACTGCGGTCAGTGGGCCTCGTGCGCCAGGGCGACCTCGGACGGGCGCGCCGTGCCGGCCTCGAGCGGGCTCTCAAGGTGCTCGTCGCCCACGATTTTGCCGTCGCCGATGCGGATGACGCGCTCGGTGTGCCGCGCGATGAACGGGTCGTGCGTCACGTAGATCACGGTCTGGCCAAACTCGCGGTGCAGGCGCTGGAACAGGCCGATGATCTCAGCCCCGGTCTTGCTGTCCAGGGCCCCGGTCGGCTCGTCCGCCAGCAGGATGGCCGGGTCGTTCACCAGTGAGCGCGCGATGGCCACGCGCTGCTGCTGGCCGCCGGAGAGTTCGTTGGGCTTGTGGTGCATGCGGTCGCCCAGGCCGACCTTGTGCAGGGCCTCTTCCGCCTTTTGCCGGCGGGCGCGCCCGCGGGTGCCGGCGTACACCAGCGGCAGCATGACGTTGTCCAGCGCCGTCGTCCGCGCCAGCAGGTTGAACTGCTGAAAGACAAAGCCGATCTTGCGGTTGCGGATGTCGGCCAGTTGGTTGTCGCTGAGCCGCTCCACCTTCTCGCCGTCCAGTTGATACGTCCCGCTGGTGGGCACGTCCAGGCAGCCCAGGATGGCCATCAGCGTGCTCTTGCCCGAGCCGGACGGCCCCATGATGGCGGCCATCTCGCCTTTCCCGATGTGCAGGTCCACGCCGTCCAGGGCGCGCACCTCGGTGTCGCCCATCTTGTAGATCTTGGTCAGCGCTGTCACTTCAATCATGTTTGCTCCGCCGCCGGACGCCCGCGGCCCACTCCGGTTCGGCAGAATTGTACCGCCGCCGCGGCCTACTGCGCGGGCAGCATCACGAAGTCCAGCCTGAGCGTCACGCCGTCGGTGACGCTCAGGATGCCGGCGATGCTCGGCGGCTCGATACCGAAGTCGGCCATCAGGATCCTGGCGGTGGCCTGGCCGGAGAGCACGTCATTGGCCAGGGTGGCGGTCACGTCCCAGGTCACGGCCTGCGTGCCGGTGCGCACGGTCAGGTCGCCCGCTAACTGGAACTGCAGGGTCTGGCCCTCCTGGGGATCGGCCGGGAAGTTCTCGACGCCGCGCACCACAAAGGTGGCCAGCGGATAGGTGGCGGATTCAAGCCACTGGCGCTGGATGGCCTCGTCGCGCCGCCGGCTGTCGCTGCGCAGGGTGCTCAGGTCCACCGTGAATTCGCCGAACTCGCTCTGCGCCGGGGCGTCGAAGTTCAGGTTGAGCTGGCCCTGGATCTGGCTGGTCCGTCCCACGGCCGTGCCCAGGCGGTTGTTGTCGTTGATGAAGGTCTCGTCCACCGAGTAGCTCACCGACGAGCGCGCCGGGTCGATGGCAAAGGTGACCGTGCCGGTCGGGGCCGGGCGGGGGGGGTCGGGCGTCGGCGAGGGCTCGCCGGGCGCCAGGGTGGGCGCGCTGGTGGGGGCGCTGGTCGGCGCCGGCTCCGTCGGGCTGACGGGCGTGTTCGTTGGCGCGGCCGTGCAGGCGGTGACCAGCACGAGCGCGAGGGCGGGGAGGGCGAAACGCAGATTGGGCATGGACACGCTGCTCCTGTGGGGTGCCCCGTCCCCAGGCAGGCGCAGGGCAGGGGGCGTTAGGCACGCATGGCACTCAGGCGGCCCCCAGCCAGCCTGATCCGGTGGACGGGGTCCCAGATGACAAACCGGGATTATAATCGCCGTGCTCAAACGCGAGCACTAAATTCTGTATGAGAGAATCGGGTATGCTGCCATTGGCTGACCTGCGCGTCGTCGACCTGACCGAGGCCCTGGCCGGGCCCTACGCGGCCATGCTATTGGGCGATCTGGGCGCCGACGTGATCAAGATCGAACGGCCCGGCTCCGGCGACCAGAGCCGGCGCTGGGGCGCGCGCCTCCCCAACGGCGAGAGCGCTTACTTCTGCGCCACCAACCGCAACAAGCGCAGCCTGACGCTTAACATCCAGGCCGCCGCCGGCCAGGACGTGCTCTACCGCTTGCTGGCGGGCGCCGACGTCTTCCTGTGCAATATCCCGCGCGAGGACAGTCTGCGCCGCGCCGGCCTAGACTGGCCGACGCTGCATGCCCGCTTCCCGCGCCTGATCTTCGGGTCGATCACGGGCTACGGCCGCACCGGCCCCTATGCCGGCCGCTCCGGCTATGACCTGGTGGCGCAGGGCGAGGCCGGCCTGATGTCGATCACGGGCACGCCGGACACGGCGCCCCTGCGTTACCCGATCCCGCTGGCCGACATGACCACGGGCCTGTACACGGTCATCGGCGTGCTGACCGCGCTGCGCGCCCGCGAGCAGACCGGCCAGGGGCAGCTGCTGGACCTCAGCCTGCTGGAGTCACAGGCCGCTTACCTGGCGATCGTGGCTGGCGACGTTTTCGCCACCGGCCAGCCGCCCGTGCCTATCGGCAACGCCCATCCCAGCATCGTGCCGTACCAGGTTTTCCGCGCCGCCGACAAGGACGTGATCATCGCCGTCGGCTCGGACAAGCAGTGGGCAGCCTTCTGCCAGGTGCTCGGCCTGGGCGCCGACGTCCGCGACGACCCGCGCTTCGTCTCCAACCCCCAGCGCTTGCAGCACCGCGCCGAGTTGGTCCCGTTGCTGGAAGCGCGCCTGCGCCAGCGCGCGGCCGGCCCGCTGCTGGACGAGCTGCGCGCGGCCGAGATCCCGTGCGGGCCGATCAACGGCGTCGCCGATCTGCTGGACGATCCGCACTACCGTGAGCGCGGCAACGTGGTGGAGCAAGCCCACCCGCGCGGCGGGATCGTGCACTCGCTCGCCAACCCCGTGCGCTTGGGCGAGACGCCGCCCGCCTACCGCCTCCCGCCGCCCGCGCTGGGTGAGCACACCGACGCCGTGCTGCGGGAATTGGGCGTCACGCCAGACGGGGTCGCCGATCTCCACGCGCAAGGCGTGGTCTAGGCTCGCTGTTCACCGCCCACCACTGACTGTCTCCATATCTCCACTACCATGCTGATCACTAATGCCACCCTCGTCACCTGGGGCCGCGAAAACCAATTGCTGCCGGGACAGGCCGTCAAGATCGACGGCGACCGGATCACCGACCTGGGCGCGGACGCCGATCTGCGCGCGCGTTATCCCGGGGAGACCGTGCTGGACGCGCGCGGCCAGCTGGTGATGCCGGGCAACATCTGCGCCCACACGCATTTCTACGGCGCCTTCGCGCGCGGCCTGGCCATCCCCGGCGACGCGCCCAAGGACTTCCCCGAGATCCTGGAGCGCCTGTGGTGGAAGCTGGACAAGGCGCTGACGCTGGAGGATGTGCGCGCCTCGGCCCTGGTCTGCCTGGTGGACGCCGTCAAGCACGGCACCACCACGCTGATCGACCATCACGCCTCGCCCAACGCCATCGACGGCTCGCTGGACGTCATCGCCGAGGCCGTGGAGCAGGCCGGTTTACGCGCCGTGCTGTGCTACGAGGTCACCGACCGCGACGGGCCGGACCGGGCCAAGGCCGGCATCCGCGAAAACGAGCGCTTTATCCGTCAGGCCCAGGCGGGCGGCGGGCGGGTGGCCGCCACCTTCGGCTTGCACGCCGGCCTGACGCTCTCTGACTCCACGCTGGAGGCGTGCAAGGCCGCGCATGACGGCGGCTTTCACATCCATGTGGCCGAGCACGAGGCCGACGAGTACGACAGCGTCAAGAAGAGCGGGCAGCGCGTCGTGGATCGGCTGGCGCGCTTCGGCATCCTCGGGCCGCAGTCCATCGCCGCCCACTGCGTGCACATCGACTACGGCGAGGCCGGTCTGCTGCGCGCCAGCGGCACCTGGGTCACCCACCAGCCGCGCTCGAACATGAACAACGCCGTCGGCGCCGCCGACGTGGACGGTCTGCTGCGCGCCGGCGTCCCGGTCTGCCTGGGCAACGACGGTTTTTCCAACGCCATGTGGGACGAATGGAAGGCCGCCTACCTGCTGCACAAGGTCGCCCACCGCGACCCGCGCCGCGCCAACGGCCTGAACATCGTCCAGATGGCGATTCACAACAACGCCGCCCTGGCCGGCCAGTTCTTCCCGGGCGCGCCGCTCGGCGAAGTGGCGGTGGGGGCGCACGCCGACCTCATCTTCGTGGATTACCACGCCACCACTCCGCTCAGCGCCGGCAATCTGCCCTGGCATATCCTGTTCGGGTTTGAGGCCTCGGCCGTCACAGCCACCCTCTGCGCCGGCAAGGTCCTGATGCAGGATCGCCAGCTGCTGTTCCTGGACGAGGCCGCCATCACGGCCCGGAGCCGCGAGCTCGCCGTCCAGACCTGGCAGCGCTACAACGCCCTGTTCTGATAACCAGCGACCAAGCGCCGAACGCCAGGCGTTCGGCGACCACTGACCCTTCACCTCTGGAGCTACCTTGACTGCTTACACCATCGCCATCCTCGGCGGCACTGGCCACGAGGGTTTCGGCCTGGCCCTGCGCTGGGCCAGGGCCGGCCATGCCATCATCATCGGTTCGCGCGCGCTGGAGAAGGCCCAGGCCGCCGCCGCCGACCTCAGCGCCCGCCTGCCCGCCGCCCAGGTGCGCGGCCTCGACAACGCCGCCGCGGCCCAGGCGGCCGAGATCGTCGTCCTGACCGTGCCGTACGCCGCCCACGCCGCCACGCTGGCGTCCGTGCGCGAGGCCGTGCAGGGCAAAATCTTCGTGGACGTGACCGTGCCGCTCGTGCCGCCCAAGGTCTCGCGCGTGCAGCTGCCGGCCGGCGGCTCGGCCAGCCTGGAGGCCCAGGCGCTGCTGGGGCCGGCGGTCAAGGTCGTCACCGCCTTCCAGAACATCTCGGCCGAGCATCTCAAGGAGCCCGATCATCCCATCGACTGCGACGTGCTGGTGTGCGGCGACGACAAGGACGCCAAGGCCAGCGTCTTGCAGCTGGCGGCCGACGCCGGCATGCAGGCCTGGGACGCCGGCCCGCTGGCCAACTCCGTCGTGCCGGAGGCGCTGACGTCGGTCCTGATCGGCCTCAACGCGCGCTACAAGGTCAAGTCGTCGGGCTTCCGGCTCACCGGGCTGCCCCGCGCTTGACGCCGGTGTGCGACTATGACTGCTCAACTGACCCTGACTGCGCTGCCGGGCTTGCCACTCGTCAAGCCGGGTGATGACCTCGTGGTGCTGACGCAGGCCGGCCTGGCCGCTGCCGGCCTGCAGTTGCAGACCGGCGACGTGCTCGCCTACGCTCAGAAGATCGTGTCTAAGGCCGAAGGCCGCCTGGTGGACCTGGCCACGGTTACCCCCTCGGCCCGCGCCCTGGAACTGGCCGCCCTCACCGAGAAGGACCCGCGCTTTGTGGAAGTGGTGCTGTGGGACACGCGCGAGGTCCTGCGTACGCGCTTCAACACCTTGATTGTCGAGCACCGCCTCGGGTTTGTGTGCGCCAACGCCGGGGTGGACCGTTCCAACGTCGGCCCGCATGGCGAAGGGCACGCCGACACCCTGCTGATGCTGCCGGCCGACCCGGACGGCACCTGTCGGCGTCTGCGCGCCGACCTGCGCGCCGCCACCGGCGCCGACGTGGGCGTGCTCATCAATGACTCGCACGGCCGCGCCTGGCGCCAGGGCACGGTCGGGGTCGCCATCGGCGCCGCCGGCCTGCCGGCCCTGCTGGACCTGCGCGGCAAGCCGGACCTGTTCGACTACGCGCTGCAGATCACGCAGGTGGGGCTGGCCGATGAACTGGCCGCCGCCGCCTCGGCCCTGATGGGCCAGGCCGACGAGGGGCGGCCAATCATCCATCTGCGCGGCCTGCCGTACCCGCTGCGCGATGGCGACGCCCGCGAACTGGTGCGGCCCAAAGAGATGGATCTGTTCCGGTAGCTTTCCACCCACTGAGGACTACAGACAATGTCGGTGACTTTTCCGGCCAGCCTGGCCGATCTGTTGACCCGCGAAAAGAAGGCTTTCGCCCACCTGGCGCTGGTCCTGCGCGACGGCACGCCTCACGTCACGCCGGTCTGGTTCGACTGGGACGGCACGCACCTGATCATCAACACTGCGCGCGGACGCGTGAAAGACCGCGTGCTGAACCGGCGGCCCACGGTGGCCCTGGCGATCAGTGATCCGGCCGACCCGTATCGTTACCTCCAGATCCGCGGGCAGGTGGTGGACTCGACCGAGGCCGGCGCGCGTGACATGATCGACCAGTTGTCGCTGAAGTACGAGGGCCGGCTGTACCCCTGGTACCGAGGCGAGACGCGCGTGACTTACAAGATCCTGCCCGAGCGCGTGCAGCCTGCCGCATGACCACGCCCGACGCCCTGGCCGACTTTCTGCGTCTGGCTCAGACGCGGCGCTCGATCCGGAGCTACACCGTCCAGCCGGTGCCGGACGAAGTGCTGCTGCGCCTGTTCGAGGCCGCGCGCTGGGCCCCCTCGGCCCACAACCGGCAGCCGTGGCGCTGGGCGGTGCTGCGCGCGCTGGCCGTCAAGGCCCGGCTGGCCGATGAACTCGGGGCACGTCTGCGGGCTGACCGGCTGGCGGACGGCGACCCGGCCGAGCGCGTGGACCAGGACGTGGCCCGCTCCCGTACGCGCCTGGTGAGCGCGCCTGTGGTCGCGGTGCTGTGCCTGACTCTGGCCGATATGGACGTGTATCCCGATGCGCGCCGCGCGGAGGCCGAACGCCTCATGGCTGTGCAGAGCGCGGCCCTGGCGGCCCAGAACCTGCTGCTGGCCGCGCACGCCGCCGGCCTGGGCGCCTGCTGGCTGTGCGCGCCCCTCTTCGCCCCCGCCGTCGTGCGCGCTGCGTTGGCCTTGCCCGATGGCTGGGAGCCGCACGGCCTGATCACGCTGGGCTACCCGGCCGAGGCCGGCCGTCCGGCCACGCGCCGGCCGCTGGAAGACCTGGTCTTGTGGTGCTCGTGAAGCGAGACGCCGGCCGCCCGCCGGCCGGCGCCCACTGTCCGCTGTCAATCGTCCTGCCATGAACATCGTCGCTCTCGCCGGCGGCGTGGGGGGCGCCAAGCTCGCCCACGGCCTCGCCCAAATTCTGCCGCCCGAACAACTGACCATTGTCGTCAACACCGGGGACGACCTCGAACACCTCGGCTTGCACATCTCGCCCGACCTGGACACCGTGCTGTACACGCTGGCCGGCCTGGCCAACCCGGAGACGGGCTGGGGCCAGCGGGACGAGACGTGGAGTTTCATGGCCGCGCTCGCGCGGCTGGGCGGGCCGGCCTGGTTCAACCTCGGCGACCGCGACCTGGCCACGCACGTCGAGCGGACGCGCCGCCGGCGCGCCGGCCAATCGCTCACGCACATCACGGCCACGTTCTGCGCCGAGCTGGGGGTGCGCGCGCTGCTCCTGCCGATGAGCGACGCGCCGGTGCGGACCTGGGTGGACACGGACGAGGGCGCGCTGGAGTTCCAGGAGTACTTCGTCCACCGGCGCTGCGCGCCGCGCGTGCGCGCCGTGCGTTTCGTCGGCGCGGAGGCGGCCGAGCCGACGCCGGCCGTGGTGGAGGCGCTCGAGCGCTGCGACGCTGTCGTCATCTGCCCGTCCAATCCGTTCCTGAGCATCGATCCGATCCTGAGCTTGCGCGGCCTGCGCGCGCGCGTGGCCGCCAAGCTGGTGGTGGCCGTTTCGCCGATCGTGGGCGGCCAGGCCCTGAAAGGGCCGGCGGCCAAGATGCTGGGTGAGCTGGGGCTGGAGGTCAGCGCGCGTTCGGTGGCCGCGCACTACCGCGATTGCCTGGCCGGGTTTGTGCTGGATGAGGTGGACGCGGCCCTGGCCGCGGAGTTGGAGGCCGGCGGCGTCCGGGTGCTGGTGACGGACACCATCATGCGCAGCGACCCGGAGCGCGCGCGCCTGGCCCAGGCGACGTTGAGCTTCGTGGCCGCGCTGGCCGCCGGCCCGCGATGAGCGTCTGGGCGCTGGTCCCGGTCAAGCCGTTCGCGCTGGCCAAGAGCCGGCTGGCCAGCCTGTTCTCGCCGCCGGAGCGTGCCGACCTGAGCCAACGCCTGCTGAGCCGGACGCTGGTGGTGCTGGCCGAGACGCCCGGCCTGGCGCGGACGCTGGTGGTCAGCCGTGACCCGGCCGCCCTGGCGCTGGCGCATCAGGCGGGCGCGCTGGCCTGGCCGGAGCCGGACGGGGCGCTGGATCTGAACGGGGCGCTGCGCGCCGCCCGGGCGGCGGCGTTGGCAGCCGGTGCGCAAGCCGTGCTGGCGCTGCCCGCCGACCTGCCGCGGTTGACGCCGGCCGATGTGGCCGCGCTGCTGCCCGGCGGCGGCGAGCCGGCCGTCGTCGTCGCCCCAGACCGGCATGGCCGCGGCACCAACGGTCTGTTTCTGCGCCCGCCCGATCTGATCGATTTCGCCTTCGGCCCGGACAGCTGCCGGGAACACCTCGCCCGCGCGCGCGGTGCCGGCCTCCGGCCCAGCCTGTGCCAGCGCCCTAATCTGGCCCTGGACTTGGATACGCCGGAAGATTGGGCCTTTGAAAGAGAGTATACTTCGGCCTAACCCATCCCCGTTTCCCATCGGAGGTCCGCATGAACCGCGTTGCCTTGTATCTGCAGGATGCCCATGCGCTGCAGGACGGCATCAAGTACGCGCAGTACGCCGAGCAGAAAGGCTTTGAGGCGGTTTGGCAGGCTGAGAGCCGCCTGGTGCGCGATGCCATCGTGCCGATGGCGGCCTTTGCGGCCACCACGCACAAGCTCAAGATCGGCTCCGGTGTCATCAACAACTGGACGCGCAACATCGGCCTGCTGGCGGCCACCTTTCTGACGCTCGACGACCTGGCCCCCAACCGCATCATCTGCGGCATCGGCGCCTGGTGGGACCCGCTGGCCAAGAACGTCGGCATCGAGCGCCGCAAGCCGCTGCTGGCCATGCGCGAGACGATCGAGGTCATGCGCCGTTTGCTGCGCATGGAGAACGTCACCTTTCAGGGCGAGTTCCACAAAGTCACCGGCATCGAGCTGGACGTCGTCCACGGCCGGCGCGAGCCGCGCCACGTGCCCATCTACATCGGCGCCACCGGCGACCAGATGATGGAGATGACCGGCGAGATCGCCGACGGCGCGGTGCTGAACTATTGCGTGCCGCCCGAGTACAACGACAAGGCGCTGGACCTGCTGGACAAGGGCGCGCGCAAGGCCGGCCGCAGCCTGGCCGACATCGACCGCCCGCAGCTGGTGGTCTGCGCGGTGGATCATGACCGCAAGAAGGCCATCGAGGCGGCCAAGGTGCTGCTGACGCAGTACCTGGCCCAGCAGCCGCACATCGCCAAGGCCTCCGGCGTCGGCGACGACATCGTCAAGAAAGTGCAGTCGATCCTGGGCTGGCCGGCCACCAAGGAGCAGGTCCACGAGGCCATGCAGTTTGTGCCGGATGAGTTCGTGCTGAAGATCTCGGCCACGGGCACGCCAGAAGAGGCGCGCGCCAAGGTGCAGGAGTACATCAACCGCGGCTGCACGTGCCCGATCCTGTACCCGATGGCCGACCCCTACCTGATGATCGACACCTTCGCGCCGGCTGCGGCCTGACGCGCCCGCCCACGACCTCCACGGCGGCGGAGCGTTCCGGTCAGGGCCGGGCGCTCCGCCGCTGGCGTTGAGGGGCCCCCCGCGCCGGGCTATAATCCGAAGTCCGCCGTTGTTTCGCAACTTCCGCTCAGGAGATTGACCGCCTGTGGCTTTCAAGCAGCCCAATTCGCGCATGTGTTTCGCCTGCGGCCTGGAGAACCCGGCCGGCCTGCACCTGCATTTCTACGACGACGGCCAGACCACGGTGACGACCGACTTCGTCCTGGCCGACCACCATCAAGGCTATCCGGGCATCGCCCAGGGCGGCATCATCGCCGCCATCTTGGATGAAGCCGGCGGGCGCACGGTGATGATCGGCGACCACAACCGCCTGTTCGTGACCGTGAAGCTGGAGGTGCGCTACCGGCGGCCGGTGCCCGTCGGCGCTCCCTTGCGCGCCGTCGGCCGCTTGGTGTCTCTCAAGTCCCGGCTGGCCACGGCCCAGGCCGAGATCCAGACGCCCGGCGGCGACGTGCTGGCGGCCGCGGACCTGGTGCTGGCCAACGCGCCCGAAGAGCTCCTGCAGCTCGACGAGGCCGACCGGCTGGGCTGGCGCGTCTACCCGGACCCGGCCGCGCCGGCATGATTTCGCCCCCGGCGCGGCGGCGCTGGGCCGAGGCCGCGCTGCGCCTGGCTGCGCTGCTCGGGCTGGGCGCGGCGGCCTTTGTGCCGCTGCTCGCCGCGCAACTTCCGCGCAGCGCCGATGGCCGGCCGCACCTGCTGCGGATCGTGGCGCTCGTTTCGGCGCTGCAGAACGGCGAGCTGTGGCCGCGCTTCTCACCCGACCTCGTCTACGGTTACGGCTACCCGCTCTTCCATTACTACGCGCCGTTCATCTATTACCTCGGCGCCGGCCTGCACGCGCTCGGCCTCTCGGCTACGGCGGCGCTGCACCTGATCTTGGCGCTGGCCCTGTTGGCCGGCGCGGCCGGGTGCTGGGCGCTGGCTGAAGCCTGGTTCGGGGGCCCGGCGGCGGGTCTGGCTGCGGCCGCCGTCTACGTCTTCGCGCCGTACACGTTGTTTAACCTGTTCGGGCGCGGGGCCGTGCCCGAAGCGCTGGCCGTGGCCGCGCTGCCCTGGCTGCTGTGGAGCCTGCACCAGGCCCGGCGTCAGGCCACGGCGGCCGCGCTGTTGCGCCTGGCCGGGCTGATCGCGCTCGTCTTCCTGACTCACAACCTGACGTCGCTGGTCGGCCTGGCGCTCCTCCTCGGCGCCCTCGGGCTGGAGGCCGGCCTTGACCGGCGCGAGGCGTTCCGGGCTTCAGCGCCTGTGGGGTTGGCCATCGCGGCCGGTTTGGCGCTGTCCGCGTTCTTCTGGCTGCCGGCCTTTCTGGAGACCGGCTTCGTCCAGGTCAGCGAGCTCACGACGCCGGCCACGCTCGACTTCCGCAACTACTTCCTCACACCGGCGCAGCTGCTGACGCCGTCGTTCACGTTCGACCCGCGCCTGGAGCCGCCCAGCATCCCGGTGGCGCTGGGACTGCCTCAGGCCGGGCTGCCGATCCTGGCGTTGCTGCTCTGGCGCCGCTATCCGGAGGCGCCCACGCGCGCCCGTGTCCTCGCGCTGGCGGCGGTTTGGGCGGCCTGCCTCTGCCTGACGCTGCGCCTCAGCCAGCCGGTGTGGGAATGGGCCAGTCCGCTGCGCCTGCTGCAATTTCCCTGGCGCCTGCTCGGCCCCGTGACGGTTTTTTCGGCGCTGCTGGCCGGCGCCGGTGTGGCCTCTGTGCGCGCGGAGGGGCGGCGGCTCCTGCTGACCGGCATCCTCGTGGCCGTGGCCGGCGGCCTGGCGCTGCCGTGGACGTTCGTCACGCGCTATCCGGCCGCGGAGTTGCCGCCCGAGCCCACGCTGGCCACGCTGCGCGATTACGAGATCGAGTCGGGCGGCTTCGGGCTGACCTCCACCGGCGAGTTCCTGCCGGTCGGCGTTGAGGCATTGCCCTCGCCAGCTGATCTGGCCTGGCCGCCCGCCGCCGGCCTCAGTGTCGAGCGCCTCGCGCTGGCGGCGCTGCCCACCTCCGTGGCCGTGCTGGATTCTACGAGTGAACGTCTGGAAGCCGGGGCGCACTTTGAGTCCGCGCAGAATTTCGAGGCCAGCTGGCGCTGGTTCTATTTCCCAGGCTGGCGGGCTGAGGTCGATGGCCGCGCCGTGGCCGCCCACGCCAGCGGCCCGCACGGTTTCGTCACCGTGCCGGTGCCGGCCGGCGAGCACGCGGTGCGTGTCTTCTTCGACGGCGCCGGCACGCCGCTGCGCCAGTGGAGTTGGGCGCTCACGGCCGTGGGCGCGCTGGGCCTGATCGGCCTCGTCATTTGGGCGCGCCGCGGGACGAAGCCGGCTGTTGCGCCCGCTGCCTCTGACGCGCGCTTCGCCGTTCTAAGCGTGGGCCTGGCGTTGGGTCTGCTCCTGGGCCTGGCGCGCTGGTGGGCCGATGGCTGCGCCAACGTCTGGTGTCGTTCGCGCTTCGACGGTCAGGCGGTGGCCGGGGCCGGCGTGGCGCTGGACGTGAACTTCGGCGACCGTCTGCGCCTGATCGGCTTTGATCCACCGGCGGCCACGTCCGCCGACGCGCCCCTGCGCTTCACGCTTTACTGGCGCCTGCCCGCGCCGGTGGCCGAGGCCTACAGCATCGCCGTCCAGTTGTGGGACGCCGACGGCCACCTGGTCGGTCAGCAGGACGCCTGGCACCCCGGCGGCCAGCCGACGCAGCGCTGGCTGGCGGGCGGTTACGCCGCCGACGCGCACGCCCTCACGCCGTATCCGGGGACGCCGGCCGGCGAGTATCGCCTGATGCTGGGCGTGTATCCGGCCGATGGCCAGAACGTGGAAGTGCTGGACGTCAACGGCCTGCCGCTCGGGCGCGTCTACGAAGTGGCGCGCGTGAACGTGTTGGCGCCAACGCAGGTTCCGTCAGAAACTGAACTGGCGCCAGCGTCACGCCTGGAAGTCGCGCTCGGCTCGGTGACGCTGGTGGGCGTGGATGGCCTGGGCGGCGAAACGACCAGCGGCGCGGCGCTGCCGCTGGTTTTGTACTGGCGCGCGCGCGCTGTGGCGCCGGACGCCGGCCAGCAATTACAACTGGCCCTGGCCGGCGTGGTGGTGGATACGTTCTCGCTGCCGGCCGGCGCGGTTGTCCGCTTCCCGCGCACGGTGCTGGTCCCGCCCGAGGTGGCCGCTGGGCCGAGCTCACTCACGGCCACTGTGCTGGACTCCGCCGGCGCGCCCCTGGCCGGCCCGGCGGCGCTGGGCGCCGTGAACGTGGCCGTGCCGGCGCGCGTGTTCGCGGTGCCTGAACTGCCGATGACCTTGGGCTGGCGCTTCGGCGACGCCATCGAGTTACTGGGCCTCACGCCGCCGCCGGCGACGGCGCGGCCGGGTGAGGCGTTGGCGTTCACGCTCTACTGGCGCGCGCTTCAGCGCCTGGACACGCGCTACACGGTCTTCGTCCATCTGCTGGACGAGGCCGGCCGGATCGCGGCCCAGCTCGATGCCGCGCCGGGGCAGGGGGCGCGGCCGACCACGGGTTGGCTGCCGCCGGAGGTCATCGCCGATGCGTACACGCTCAGCCTGCCGGCCGAGCTGGCGCCGGGACGTTATCAACTGCAGGCCGGCTTCTATGATCCGGTCAGCGGCGCGCGCCTGCCCGTGGCCGCCGCGGACGGGGCCGCGCTGGGCGACGCGGCGGGGCTGCTGACGGTCACGCTGGCGCCGTAACGCGCGCGTCCCGCGTTGGCGCGCGGACAGGCGCATGGTAAACTGACAAGTGAGCATGGCGTCCGAGATTTCTTACACAACTCTGGCGGAACTTGAGCAGCGCGGCCAGTCTGCGGCCTTGTGTACGATCGTGCGCGCGCGCGGCAGCGTCCCGCGCCATGTCGGCAGCAAGCTGCTGGTGTATGCCGACGGCCGGCAGGCGGGCACCATCGGCGGCGGCGAGATGGAGAGCCGCGTGGTCGAGGCGGCGCGCGCGGCCCTGGCCGACGGCCAGCCGCGCCTGGTCCACTATCAACTCGCCGACCCGCAGGCCGGCGATCCCGGCGTGTGCGGCGGGGAAGTGGACGTCTTCGTCGAGCCGGTCCGGCCGGCCCCGACCTTGCTCGTGATCGGCGCCGGGCATGTGGGCCGCGCCCTGGTGCACCTGGGCCGCTGGCTGGGTTTCCGGGTCGCGCTCAGCGACGACCGCGCCGAGCTGTGCACGCCCGAGGCCGCGCCAGGCGCCGACCAATACCTGCCGGTGCCGATGGACGAGCTGGCGCGCGCTTTCCCGTTCCACGCCGAGACCTACATCGTCATGCCCACGCGCGGCGTCCCGCTGGATGTGGCCGGCCTGCCGCATCTGCTGGCCGTGCCGCACGCTTACCTGGGCGTGATCGGGTCGCGCCGGCGCTGGGCAACCGCGGTCCAGGAACTCACGGCCCGCGGCGTGCCGGCCGAACAACTGGCGCGGGTCCACGCGCCGATGGGCCTGGAGCTCAACGCCGAGACACCGGAGGAGATCGCGCTTAGTGTGCTGGCCGAGATTGTGGCCCTGCGCCGCGGCGGCTCCGGCCGGCCGATGAAATGGGCGGAGGCGCTGGCCGGCGCCGCGCCCAACCAGCCTTAGCCCCTTCCGCTATGTGGCATTCATATTTCACTGTTGCGACTCTGGATGAAGCGCTGCGCCGGCTGGCCGAACACCAGCCGCGCGCCCGGATCGTGGCCGGCGCCACGGATTTGCTGCTGGAACTGGAGCGCGGCCAGCGCCCCGGCGTGGACACGCTGATCGACCTGACGCGCGTGCCCGGCCTGGATGGGCTGCGCCTGGACGAAGCCGGCGACATCCACCTCGGCCCGCTCGTGACGCACAATCAGGCCGCCAGCGCCAAACTGGCGGTCGAGCGGGCGCTGCCGCTGGCCCAGGCCTGTTGGGAAGTGGGCGCGCCGCAGATCCGCAACCGGGGCACCGTGGTCGGCAACCTCATCACGGCCTCGCCCGCCAACGACACCATCACGCCGCTGATGGCCCTGGGCGCCCGCCTGACGCTGCGCTCGCTGCGCGGCGAACGGTCTGTGCCGCTGGCCGAGTTCTACACCGGCGTGCGCCGCACCGTCCTGGCCCCGGATGAGATCGTCACCGACCTCGCCTTCCCGGCGCTCAAGCCGAACGAGTACGGGCTGTTCCTGAAGCTCGGCCTGCGCCGCGCCCAGGCGATTGCGGTCGTCAATGTGGCCGTCATCGTCGAACTGGAGGCCGTCGACGGCCTGCCGCGCGCGCAGCGCCGCATCCAGCGCGCGCGCCTCACGCTGGGCGCCGTCGCGCCCACCATCGTGCCCGCCGCCGAAGCCGAAGCATTCCTGGCCGGGCAGATGCTCCAGCCGGACGTCATCGCCCGGGCCGCCGAGCTGGCCCGCGGCGCGGCGCGGCCCATCGACGATATCCGCGCCCCGGCCGACTACCGGGCGCAGATGGTGACGGTGCTGGTGGGGCGGGCTCTGCGCGCGCTGGCGGCCGGCGCAGAGCGCGGCCAGCTGCCGGAGAAGCCGATCCTGCTGGCCGGGACCCGGCCAGCGGCGCGCCCGCTGGAAGCCGCCGCCGGCGAGATCGTGACCACGCTCAACGGGCGCGTTCAGCGGCTGCGCGGCGGGCCGGGCCAGACGCTGCTGCAAGCGCTGCGCGGCGCGGCCCTCACCGGCGTCAAGGAAGGCTGCGCCGAGGGCGAGTGCGGCGCGTGCACGGTCCTGCTGGACGGCGCGGCCGTGATGAGCTGCCTGGTCCCGGCCGAGCGCGCCCACGGCGCCGCGATCGTCACCATCGAAGGGCTGGCTCCGGCTGACGGCCTGCACCCGCTCCAGGCGGCCTTTGTGGAGGCCGGCGCCGTGCAGTGCGGCTACTGCACGCCGGGCCTGCTGCTGGCGGGCGCGCAGCTGTTGGCCGAGCAGCCGGCGCCCAGCCGGGCCGAGATCGAGCAGGCGTTGAGCGGCAACTTGTGCCGTTGCACCGGGTATTACAAGATCATCGACGCCGTGGCGCGGGCCAGCCAGGCCCGCCGTCCGGCCTGAGCGCCACAGGAGGTCAGACGATGGGACGGTTGAATACTTTCCGGCCGCGCGAGTCGACGGCGAAGAACACCGAGCTGAACCCGATCTGGCGCGGCGTCGGGTGCGTGCTCTTCCTGGTCCTGACGGTCGGCTGCTACTTCGGCGCCGACTGGGGCATCACGGCCATCAACGCCGCCAACCGCGCCGATCCCTTCCTGCCGGGCGGCCTGCGAGCCGGTATCCCGCGCCAGTTTGTGACGATCTACACGCACCAGTTCCCGCGCGCCGTCACCGAGATCGGGCCGCTCAAGTTGGAGAAGCCGATCAAGACCTGGCCGATCGGCTTCGACGTGGTGACGCTGGCCTTCACGCTCTTCCTGGCGATCGTGGTCTTCTCCCTGATCACGCTGGTGTGGGCCATCCTCAACCCGGCCAAGCTCGGCCCCAAGGATGCGCCCCCGGTGCGGCGCAGGGTCGACTCGAACAAAGTCCGCTGAGCAATGTAAAGGCAATCTCGCGGGGTCAGGCGCCCCATCCCGCAGAACTCGCTTGATTGCACTTGGGGTCCGGCCGGCTTCGGCCGGCGGCCCGGTGTGAGAGGCAGGCATGAGCGCAGTTATCGGCCAATCGGTTCCGCGCGTCGACGCGGTCGGCAAAGTCACCGGCCAGACCCAGTATCCCGGCGACATCGACCGGCCGGGCCAGCTCTGGATGAAGATCCTGTTCGCGGGCCGCCCGCATGCCCGGATCCGCCGCCTGGATACGACCCGGGCGGAGGCCGCGCCCGGCGTGGTGGCCGTCTTCACGGCCCGGGACGTCCCCAACAATGAGTACGGCCTGATCGTCGCGGACCAGCCGGTGCTGTGCGGGCCCGGTTCGGACAAGCCCGGCGCCGACGTGGTGCGCTTCGTCGGCGACCAGGTGGCGCTGGTAGTGGCCGAGACGGAGGCGCAGGCGGCCGCAGCGCTGAAGCTGATCGACGTGGACTGGGAGGATCGGCCCGTCATCGCCGACCCGCGCGCGGCCAGGCAGCCGGGCGTGCCGCCGGTCCTGCCGGACCTGGAAGGCAATGTCTTCAAGCACAACCGTATCCGCAAGGGCGACGCCGACGCGGCCTGGGCGCAGTGCGACGTGATTGTGGAGGGCGAGTATCACACGCCCATGCAGGAGCACGCCTACCTGCAGCCGGAGGCCGGCCTGGGCTATATCGACGAAGCCGGCCGGGTGACGGTGGTGGTGGCCGGGCAGTGGGCGCACGAGGACCAATTGCAGATCGCGCACGCGCTGCGCCTGCCGCCCGAGCAGGTGCGCGTGCAGTATGCGGCCATCGGCGGCGCGTTCGGCGGGCGCGAGGACATGTCGGTGCAGATCGTGTTGGCGCTGGCGGCCTGGCGCCTGCACCAGCGCGGGATCAACCGCCCGGTCAAGACCATCTGGAGCCGGGAAGAGTCGATCATCGGCCATCACAAGCGCCATCAGTATTTCATCAAGGCCAAGTGGGGCGCGCGCCGCGACGGCACGCTGGTGGCGGCCGAATGCGAGCTGATCGCCGACGCCGGGCCGTACGCCTACACGTCGACCAAGGTCCTGGGCAACGCCACCCTGATGTGCACGGGGCCGTACGAGGTCCCGCACGTCAAGGTGGATGCCTACGCCGTCGCCACGCACAATGTCCCCGGCGGCGCCTTTCGTGGGTTCGGCGGGCCGCAGGCCGCCTTCGCGGCCGAGATGCAGATGAACAAACTGGCCGAGCGTCTCGGGCTGGACCCGATCACGCTGCGGCTGAAGAACGTGCTCACCGACGAGTCGCTCTGGTCGGTGGGCACGCGCGGCCCGGCCGGCGTCACCATCGGCCGGGTGGTGGAGCGCTGCGCCGAGGAGGCCGGCTGGACCCGCGCCGGCGCGGCCTGGCAGCCGGCGCCGCGCCCGCCGGCCAAAGCCGCCCATCTCAAGCGCGGGCGCGGCTTCGCCTGCGCGTTCAAGAATATCGGCTTCTCCTTCGGCGCGCCCGAGAACTGCTGGGCCAAGGTCGAGATCCTGGGCAACGGCGCCATCGAGCGCGTCATCGTCCATCACGCCGGCGCGGACTGCGGCCAGGGCGCGCACACCGTCTTCGCCCAGATGGCCGCCCACGTCGCCGGCGTGCCGGTAGACAGGGTCGCCCTGGTCGTCTCGGACACGTCCAGCAGCGAGAATTCCGGCAGCACGTCCGCGTCACGCCTGACCTACATGGCCGGCAACGCCATCAAGGGCGCGGCCGAGGCCGCCCTGAAGAAGTGGCAGGACGAGGACCGGCCGGCCGTGGCCGAGTTCGTTTACCGCCCGCCGGCCACCACGCCCTTCGACCCCGAGACCGGGCACTGCGAGCCGAATTTCGCTTACGGTTACGTGGCCCAGGCGGTCGAAGTCGAGGTGGATACGGAGACCGGCCAGGTGCGCCTGGTGGACGTGGTCTGCGCCGACGACGTCGGCAAGGCCCTCAACCCGCAGCAGATACAGGGCCAGATCGAGGGCGGGGTGGTGCAGGCCATGGGCTACGCGCTGCTGGAGGATTTCGTCACGCGCGAGGGCCGCGTGCTTACGCCGCATCTGTCCACGTATTTGATCCCGACCATCGTGGATGTGCCGGAGCGCGTCAAGTCCGTGATCCTGGAGTACGCCGAGCCGAACGGGCCGTGGGGCGTGCGCGGCATGGCCGAGATGCCCTATCTGCCGCTGACCCCGGCCATCGCCGCCGCCATTCATGACGCCACCGGCGTCTGGATCGACGCCTTCCCCTACACACCCAGCCGCGTGCTGCGCGCGCTGCCGGCGCGCTGACGCTGGGCTTCGCGCTCGCGACGAAAGGCCGTGCCCTCGGGCGCGGCCTTTTTCGTTGACCCGTCCAGCAAGCGTGGGAAATAGGTCCTGGCGTCGGCATAGTGGCCGAGCCCGGGGAGGAATGTCACTTGGCGTCAGGTTGATCCGGCGCCAGGATAAGGTGGCTTGTCCGCCTCAGGGGATGAATATGAGCGTGCCTCGCCTCTCACTGTCCCGCTTGCTCGCCGCTTTATTGCTGATCCAACCTATGCCGACGCCTGGGGGCGGGATGCTTTCCAAGCCGACCACGCCTCCCCAACTGGCCGCCCAGTCTCAACCTTTCGGCCGTTGGGAGTGCTGGGGCTCAGCCCTGCCCGAACCGTGCCGCCAAGACTTGTTTGCCGTCGACATGGTCTCGGAGACCGAGGCCTGGCTGGGCGGCTTGTCCGGCACTGTCGTGCATTGGGATGGCCTGAACTGGACCACCGTGCCAGTGCCGATCACCAGTCATATTTCCGCCATCGACATGGTCTCAGCGACTGATGGCTGGCTGGCTGGCTGGGGCGGAGAACTTCTGCACTATGACGGGCACGGCTGGACCCTGCACACGCAACTCGCCACCGACTTTGTGCATTCGATCTCGATGGTGTCTGCAGCCGATGGCTGGGCCGTAGGCGGTGACGGCCAAATCCTGCGCTGGGACGGGACGGCCTGGGCCTCGGTCGCCAGCCCAACCACACAGTCGCTCAACGGGGTCGATATGCGCACGGCCGACGATGGCTGGGCAGTGGGTGGCCACGGTGTCAGCTTGCATTGGGATGGAAGCGCCTGGACCTTACTTCCAAGCCCGACAATCCAACCGCTGCAGGCAGTGGCGAGTGTCTCGCCTACCGAGGCCTGGAGCGTCGGCGGGCAAGGTGTGATTCTGCATTGGGATGGCGGGGTGTGGACCCAGACGACCAGCCCGGTCAGCGCGTCTTTGTATTCCGTGGCCATGGCGACACCCACCAATGGTTGGGTCTTTGGTCAGGACTTGTCCAATGGAGCCATCGGAACTATCGCGTTGCATTGGGACGGCGCCGTCTGGACACGGTCTTACGTTTCGACGGGGTCGGCGCCCTATGTGTCTCTGGCTTCTCCAAACGCGGGCCTCGCGGTCGGCCTACAGGGATTGGTCCTGCGCTGGGATGGAGCGCTCTGGAGCACTGTCGGCGGACCTTTCCAGGCGAACATTTTGTCCGATGTCGACTTGATCGCGCCGGATGAGGGCTGGGCCGTCGGTGACAGGGGCACGTTCGTGCGCTGGAACGGTGAGTACTGGGCCACAGTCAGCGGCCCCACCAGCCAGACGTTGTACTCGGTGGATTTGCTGTCGCCGTCTGAGGGCTGGGCGGTCGGGGAGCAAGGAGCCATCGCGCGCTGGGATGGCGCCGCCTGGACCAACGCGGTCAGCCCGGCCGCGCAGGACCTCTGGTCGGTCGATGCCGTCTCCTCGACTGAGGCTTGGGCGGTCGGCGGCAGTTGGAACAGCAGCTTGATTCTGCACTGGGACGGTCAGGCCTGGATGACGGCCACCAATCCGGTGACGATTTCGTTGTGCGCCGTAGATATGCTGTCCGCGACGGAGGGCTGGGCGGTGGGCGGCGACACGCTGGGCGCGGCCTTCAGCCCCATCCTGCACTGGGATGGCGCGCACTGGTTGAGCGTGACCAGCCCAACCACGGCCACGCTGCGCGCGGTGGTTGCGGTTTCGCCCACGGACGCGTGGGCGGCCGGAATGGGCGGCACCCTCCTGCGCCGGGAAGGGGGCCAATGGTCCGTCGTCGTCGATGCGCCGACGGCGCCGGGTGACAGCTACCTCGCGCTCGCCGTTGTCGGCGCTGAGTTATGGGCGGCCGGTGTTTCCGCAGCCTCGGAAATTGTCCTCCTCCACTATGACGGCGTGGCCTGGTCCCGTTCGCTGTTGGGGGATGCCGCTCCTTTAGGGTATTCCTTGGCGATGCCCTCGCCGACCGACGGCTGGCTGGTGGGGGATTGGGGAGCCTACTGGCATTGGGATGGAGTTGAGTGGCGTAACCGGACCGGGTGGCCGGCTGATTACAGCGAGATCAAGGGACTTGACCTGTCCTCTGCCACGGATGGCTGGGCCGTCGGCCGCCGCTTCGCTACAAATCCGCTCACCGCGATCTTCCATTGGGATGGCGAGAACTGGGTGCGGATGACCCATGCCTCGTTTGAGGCCAACGTTGACCTTCAGGCAGTCGATGCGCTTACAGCCACGGAGGCTTGGGCGGCGGGAAAGCGGTTCGCCGATTACCCATACTACACTGTTCAAGGTGGGATCATCTTGCATTGGGATGGTTTTCACTGGACGACGGTTGATAAGACTGCGCCGCAAGCCCTGAACGCGATCCACATGCTCTCGGCGTCCGAGGGCTGGGCCGTCGGCGACAGGGGGAGCATCCGGCGCTGGAATGGCAGCACGTGGAGCACGGTTGCCAGCCCAACGACCGCCAATCTCCAGGACGTAGATTTCGTGTCCGCCGATGCAGGCTGGGCGGTGGGCGACGACGGAATGCTGGTGCATTGGGACGGCACTGGCTGGGCCCTGGCCTCCAGCCCGACGACACAGGACCTGCACGGGGTGGACCTGGTCTCGGAAGACAACGGCTGGGCGGTTGGAAATAACAGCATCTGGACAGTGGGAAGCCAGGCTGTGTTGTTGCACTGGAATGGGCTCGTCTGGACAGCCTCAACCAGCCCCGCTGTTAACCTCGAAGCCATCGCATTGGCCTCGGAAGGAGCGGGTTGGGTAGTCGGGTCGGACGCTCAGGGCGGGGCTGTGCTTCTGGCTTGGGATGGCGCCGCCTGGACAACGTTTCCGGACAGCGGGATGCCGGCGTTGGTGGACATCAGCCTGCTTTCCCCGCAGGAGGCCTGGGGCGCCGGCCAAGTTGGGGCGCTGGTCCACTACACGACGACCTGCGCACCCGGCTGCTGGATCACAGGCCGGGTCCGCAATGGGCAGGGCGTACCCATGGCCGGCGTGGCCATCGCCACGGACACCGGCCTGAGCACGCTCACCGACGCGAGCGGCAGCTACACCTTCACCGTAGCGCTCACCGGCACGCACCTCCTTAGCGCTGCTCAGGCCGGCTACACGTTCTCGCCAGTAGCATTGCCCGTCAGCGTCCCGCCCCATGCGGCCGACCAGGATTTCCTGGCCGCGGCCTTACCCCGCTTTGACATCTTCCTACCCATTCTGCGCCGGTAGGAACTCGCCATGATCCGGTGTCGCTGGCCAGGCGGCACCAGTAGTAAAATCAACGGCGTGCCTTCACTTTCCGATACCCTCGTGTATATCCGCGGCGGCGGCGACCTGGCCAGCGGCGTCGCGCACCGCCTGCACAGCGCCGGCTTCACCGTGATGATCGCCGAACTCGCCCAGCCGCTGTGCGTGCGCCGGCCGGTCTCGTTCGCCGAGGCCGTCTACACCGGCGCGCACACGGTCGAGTCCGTCAGCGCGCGCCTAGCGCCGGATCCGCTGCTGGGCATGGCCTATGCCGTGATGGGCGAGATCCCGGTGGTGGTGGACCCGGACGGCGCGGCCCGCCAGCGCCTGCATCCTGGCGTCGTCGTGGATGCGCGGCTGGCCAAGCGCAAGCTGGATACGACCCTGAACGACGCGCCGCTGGTGGTGGCCCTCGGGCCGGGCTTTGTGGCCGGCCAGGACTGCCATGCCGTGGTGGAGACCCAGCGCGGGCATGACCTCGGCCGCGTGATCTGGCAGGGGGGCGCCGCCGCCGACACCGGCCAGCCGGAGCCGGTGCGCGGCCTCGGCCCTCAGCGCGTCCTGCGCGCCGCCCGCGCCGGCGTCTTCCGGGCGCGCTGTCAGATCGGCGATCAAATTCCAGCCGGCGAGATCGTGGCCTTCGTGGATGGCGATCCCGTCATCGCGCAATGCGCGGGCGTGGTGCGCGGCCTGGTGCACGATGGCGTGCCTGTGGAGGCCGGCCTGAAGGTCGGCGACATCGACCCGCGCGGCGTGCGCGCCCATTGCTTCACGATCTCGGACAAGGCCCGCGCGGTGGCTGGCGGCGTGCTGGAGGCCGTGCTGGCCCGGCAGCACGTCTGGCGGCCGGCCGAGGTCCGCGAGCCCTGACGCCCAGCTGAGGCCGCCCGCCGGCCACGCGCCCCCCACTTTCACCATGCGTCTCTTCCAGGCTCTGCAACTCTCAGACGGCGAGGTCGTGGCCTTCGTCGGCGCCGGCGGCAAGACCACGGGCATGTTCCGCCTGGCCGAAGACGTGGTGGAGCAGGGCGGGCGCGTGCTGACCACCACCACCACCCACATGAGCACGGACCAGATCCGGATCGCTCCGCGCCACCTGTCCGCGTTTGAGGCCAATCGCGTCGCCGTCGCCGCCGCCCTGGCGCGCAACGCGCACGTCCTGATCACGGGCCCCGCCGACCGGACGTTGGGCCGGGCCAGCGCCGTGACGACGGGCTTGCTGGAGGAACTGCAGCAACTCCCGGACCTGAACGCGATCGTGGTTGAAGCCGACGGCGCCCGGATGCTGCCGTTCAAGGCCCCGGCCGCGCATGAGCCCGTCATCCCGTCTAACACCAGCCTGGTGGTGCCGGTGGCCGGCCTGGATGCGCTCGGGCGTCCGCTGGCCGAAGACCAGGTCCACCGGCCGGAGATCATCGCCCGCCTGGCCGGCGTGGAGTTGGGCACGCCCGTGAATCCGACAGTGGTGGCGGCGGTGCTCGCCCACCCGGACGGCGGCCTGAAAGGCGTGCCTGCCGGCGCGCGGGTGCGCGTCTTGCTCAACAAAGCGGAGACGCCGGAGGCGCTGGCGGCCGGGCGCGAAATCGCGGCGCGCGTGCTGGCGGCGGCCGAGCGCGTGGACGCGGTGCTGCTGGGCACGGTCCGCCGACCGAACGCGGTGCGCGAAGTGCACGGGCGCGTCGCCGCCGTGGTGCTGGCGGCCGGGCGCTCTACGCGCATGGGCCGTTCCAAACAACTGCTGCCGTGGGGCGGCTCGACGATGCTGGCCGAAGTGGTGCGGCGCCTGCGCCAGACCACCGTCACCGATATCGTCGTCGTCACGGGCGCCGAGCGCGCGGCCGTGGAAGCCTCGCTGGCGGACCTGCAGCCCGGCGAACCGCGCCTGCGCTGCGTCTTCAACCCAGACTTTGCCGTCAGCGAGATGGCGCGCTCGCTGCAGGTGGGGCTGCGGACGCTGCCGGCCAACCGGTCGGCCGCGCTCGTCATTCTGGCCGACCAGCCGCATCTGGAGACCGGCGTCGTGGAGGCGGTGGCCCAGCGCTGGCGCGAGACTCAAGCGCCGGTGGTGGCGCCGTACTTTCAGGGGCAGCGCGGCCATCCCATGCTGTTCGACCGGACAGTGTGGCCGGCGATCCTGGCCCTTGCGGCTGACGCCAACCCGCGCGAGGCCGTGCGCGCCGCCGGCGCCATCGAGCGCGTGGACGTGGACAGCGAGACCATCCTGCGCGACATCGACACGCCGGACGAGTACGCGCGCCAGGCTGCGGCCGACGGGTTGCTATAATCGGCCTTATGGTTGCGACCCACGCCAACCTGAACGGCTTGTCCGTCCATTACCGCGTCGAAGGCCACGGCCCGGATGTCGTGCTGATCCACGGCTGGGGCAGCTCACGCCGCATGTGGCGCTATTTTTCGGCGGCCCTGGCGCCGGCCTTCCGCTGCTGGTCGCTGGACCTGCCCGGCTTCGGCGACTCAGACAAGCCCTCCGCCGGCTGGTACTCGATCCCCAACTACACGGCCACCGTCCAGCATTTCCTCGAATTGATGGGTCTGCGCCGCGCGGACGTCATCGGCCATTCGATGGGCGGCCTGATCGCCCTGGACTTCGCGGCCACCCAGCCGGAGCGCGTGCGCCGGCTGGTGGCCATCAACCCGGTGGTCACTGGCCGCGCCTACCTGCGCCCGTTCGCGGAGTGGGGGCGCGGCGCCGCCGTGCTGGACCGCACGCAGCGCCTGTCGCGGCGCCTGCTGGAGCCGGTGCTGCGCCATCCCGTGACCGACGGCCTGCACCACGGCGTGCGCCACATCCGCCAGCGCACTGAGGACTTCGGCAAGACCACCGGGACGACCCTGGTGGAGGCCGGGCGCGCGCTCATCGGCTATGACGTCCGGCCCAAGCTCCACCGCATCACCGCGCCGACCCTGGTCATGCTGGGCACCCTGGACGCCAACGTCCCCAACTCGGAAGGCCACCTGGCCGCCGTGGAGATCGCGCAGGCGCGGCTGGTCGTCTTTCAGGCCGGGCATCAGGTCACCGATGACCGGCCGGTGGAGGCCGCCCGGCTGGTGCGCGAGTTCCTGGCGTGACGCCGGCTTCCGTGCGCGTCTTCGCGGCCCTGGAACTGCCGGCGCCCGTCCGGCGGCAGTTGGCCGAGGTCGGCGATCACTTGCGTGCGGCGCTGCCGCCCGGCAGTGTGCGCTGGGTGCGTCCGGACGGGATCCATCTAACACTTCAGTTTTACGGCGAAGTCGAGCGGACGCGGCTGCCTGGCCTGGAGGCCGCCCTGACGGCGGCGGCGGCCACCACCGGTCCGTTGACCCTGGCGCTGGCCGGGCTGGGCGCCTTCCCGAACCCGGCCCGGGCGCGGGTGGTGTGGGTGGGCCTGAGCGGCGACCTGGACGCCCTGCGGCAGTTGCAGGCCGCGGTGGCGGCCGGCGGCCAGGCGTTGGGCTTCCCGCCCGAAGCGCGCGGCTTCCAGCCGCACCTCACGCTGGGGCGCGTCAACCAGCCGCTGCGCCCGCCGGATCAGCGCCGGCTGGCGGACGCGCTGGCGGCTGCCCAGGTGCCGCCGGGCGCGCCCTTTCGCGGGGAGACCCTCAGCCTGCTGCGCAGCGACTTGCGCCCAGGCGGCGCCGTGTACACGCCGCTGCTGGCGGCCCGGCTGGCCGGCCGGTAGCCGGATCATCGGCGGAATGCTAAAATGCCGGCACACCTTTGACCGAGGAGGAGACTGGTTCTGAAGACCCTGGATTTGGCCCGTTCCCTGGTGGACGCCCTGGAAGACAAGAAAGCCGAAGATATCGTCCTGCTGGACCTGCACGGCTTGTGCTCGTTCACCGATTACTTCATTATCTGTACCGGCACGAGCGAACGCCAGTTGGAGGCGCTGGCCGAGGCCGTCGAGCAGACGGCGCGCAAGAAATTCCGCCTCAAGGCGCCGCGCGTGCAGGGTCAGGCCGCCGGCGGCTGGCTGCTGATCGACTTCACCGACGTGATCGTGCACGCCTTTTCAACCGACCAACGCCGCCGCTACCAGCTTGAGGAGCTCTGGCACGAAGGCAAGATCATGCTGCGCATCCAGTAACGGCTGGGGCCGCCCGGAATCAAAAGAGCCGAGTCAGCGACTCGGCTCTTGCTTTTCCGGCGGGCGGCCTCAGGCCTTCTCGTACACCCAGCGCTCGCCGTCGCGTTTCCACTCCACGAGCTCGCCCGGCTGGAACCACAGGCCAAGCTCGAACGCCGCCGTCTCCGGCCCGTCCGAGGCGTGGATCAGGTTGCGCCCGATCTCCACGGCGAAGTCGCCGCGGATGGTGCCCGGCGCCGCGGCGGTGGGGTTGGTGGCGCCCACGCTCTGGCGCACCGCCTCGATCACCTTGTTGCCCTCCCAGGCCATCACCACCACCGGCGCGGAGATGATGTACTGGACCAGGCCTTCGTAGAAGGGTTTGCCCTTGTGGACGGCGTAATGCTGCTCCGCCAGGGACTGGCTGACCGCCAGCATTTTCATGGCCACCAGCCGCAGGCCGCGCCGCTCCAGGCGGCCGATGATTTCGCCGATCAGGCCGCGCTGCACGCCATCCGGCTTCACAATCACAAGCGTTTTCTCCAAGTTGACCTCCCAGACAGGCTAAGCTTAAGACCGGCGGCATTCTACCTCAGTTTCCAGCAGCCCGGCTGGAGCCGGCTTCTACCCGAACCCCAACCGGCGGCCTTGCGCCGCAAGAAACGGCTATAATCGTCCCTCAGCGGGGCTGCTCACTGGCCGGCCAGATCCATTGATGGCGCACATTCTCGTCGTTGAAGACGACCCTTCTAACCAGATCGTAATGCGCAAGGCCCTGACCAAGATCGGCGGCTACGCCGTGACCGTCAGTGAGGACGTGGCCACGATCCTGAGCCTGGCCCGGGCCCGCCAGGTGGATCTGGTGGTGATGGACGTTTCGCTGGCCAACAGCGTCTACCAGGGCCAGCACCTGGACGGCGTGGCGATCACGCAGCTGCTGAAATCCGACGAGGCGGCCCGGCCCGTGCCGGTGCTGCTGGCCACAGCTTACGCCATGCAGGGCGATGCCGAGCGGCTGCGCGCCGCCTGCGGCGCCGATGGCTACATTTCCAAGCCGTTTGTCGAGCCGCGCGAATTGGTGGAGAAGGTCCGCAGCCTGCTGGCCGCCCGCCCTGCGGCTTAGGGCCAGCCCGGAAGGTTTGCCAACCCTAACCCGTGCGGCCGGCCGCTAGTGGTATTCCGCGCCAAAATCGGTATGATTAGGGTAAGGGCGGCTGGGTCAGCCCGGCGCCAGCGTGGATGACTAAATGAAGATCCTGATCGTCGATGACGACCCGGTCCTGCGGCAGATTTTGCACACCTATCTGGCGCGGGCCGGCTATGAAGTGGCCTTGGCCGAAGACGGGCGGGCGGCCTGGGAGACCTGGCAGCAGGAGCACACGCGCCTGATCGTCACCGACTGGATGATGCCAGTGATGGACGGCCCGGAGCTGATCCGGCGCATCCGGGCCGCGTCGTTTCCGGGCTACACCTACATCATCATGCTCACCGCCAAGGAAGGCAAGAGCGACGTGATCTTCGGGCTGGAGGCCGGCGCCGACGATTACCTGACCAAGCCTTTCAACGCCGGCGAGCTGCGCGCGCGGATCTCCATCGGCGAGCGCATCCTCAACCTGGAGGCCAGCTTAAGCCAGGCCCTGGCGCGCATGGAGGAGCTGGCCACCCACGACCCCGTCACCGGCCTGCTCAACCGCCGCGCCCTGTACAGCCACGCTGAAGCCGAGCTCAACCGGTCCCAACGCTACGCCAAGCCGCTCAGTTTCGTCATGCTGGATATCGACCACTTCAAGACGGTCAACGACCAGCACGGCCACCTGGTGGGCGACCAGGCCCTGCGCGTGGTGGCCGATACCCTGGCGCACAACAAGCGGCCTTACGATTGGGCGGGGCGCTGGGGCGGCGAGGAGTTCCTGCTGGTGCTGCCCAGCACGGATCTGGAGGAGGCCGCCAACGTCTCCGAGCGCCTGCGCGTGGGCCTGAACGAGGCCGATGTGCCGCTGCCGAACGGCGGCGTCCTGCACCTGCAGGCCAGCCTGGGCGTCGCCAGCAGTTCCACCGACCCCAACGCCCACCACACCCTGGACTCGCTGGTCAACCAGGCCGACGAAGCCCTGCTGCGCGCCAAGCGCGAGGGCCGCAACCGCGTCTGCCTCTACCTGCCTGACCCCGCGACGATCCGGCCGGCCCCGGCCGCGGCGACCGCGCCGCTCGACCTCTCCACTGAGTAGCCGAGCCAGGCAGGACTGCCACGCGGCTGCCAGACCTTGGCAGTCGCTTTTTGTTTAAAGGTCGCGTTGCTGGAAGACGCGCACCGCCAACCCCAGGACCACCAGGAGATAGACGACGGCGTAGCCCATCATCAACGGGCTGGGCACGGACGTGGAACTGAACGGGGAGACGAAGCCGGCGGCCTGCATCAACGGGGACGCCATCTCGTAAGCGGCCCGGCGCCAGAGCGCCTCGCTGGGGATGAGCAGGCTGGACAGGATGCCGATGTTGACGGCCGTGGTGTTGCGCAGGAACGCCCCGATCTGCTCGACCCAGCCGCCGATGAAGGCCAGGCCGTACAGACCGAAGACCACGCCGCCGGTCGCCAGCGCCGACAGGCGGCTGCTGCAGAGCAGGGTGACCGTCATGACCAGCAGGCCGGTCAGGTAGATGAGACTCAAGCCGCGCGGGATGTTCGGCGCGGTGTAGCCGGTCTGGAGCCACAGGCTCACCATCACGCCGCCCGCCATCAGGAGCAGGTAGACGGCCAGCATGCCCGCGAAGCCCAGCCACTTGCCCAGCACCACCGCGCCGCGCCAGATCGGCTTGGTCACCAACGACTGGATCGTGCCGGTGGCGATCTCGCCGGCCAGGGTGTCGGCGGACAGCAGCGCGCCCATCGCCAGGGTCAGGAAGTTGACGGCGTACAGCCCGGCCATGAGCAGGAAGTTGTAGATGCCGTTGGTGGTTGCCTGTTCCAGGGGCTGGCCGCGCACGCTGCGCGTCAGGTCCTGGTTCAGGAAGTACAACCCGACGTTGTACAGGACCAAGAAAGCCACGCCGAGGATGAGCGCGGCCAGCGCGATCCGGCGGCGCAGCGCCTCGCGGAAGGTCAGACGGGCGATCACAAAGATAGCGGGCATGGTGGGTGAGCCAGGGCTGGGCGGCGGCTTTACAGCCCGCCGTCCGTCCCGACGGTCTGGATGAAGACTTCCTCGAGCGACAGCCGCTCCGGCTGGACCGCGTACACGTCGACGCCCTGGCCGACCAGGTAACGTGTGAGCGGCGGGAGGGCGGCCTCGCTGGCGACGGCCAGGCTGATCGTCTGGGTCACGACCGGCTCGCCAGGTTCGGCCGCCGCCGGATCCACGCGCACGTCGGCCGCCCACTGGCTCAGCCCGGCGGCCACCGCCGCTGTCACGCCGCGCGCCCGGATAGTGACGCTGGTTTCGCCCTCCACCAGGGTCTTGAGCTCGCTCACCCGGACCACCTCGCCGTGTTTGATGAAGGCCACCCGGTCACACGTGATCTCGATCTCGCTGAGCAGGTGCGAGTTCAGGAAGACGGTGGTGCCGCGCGCCCGCAGGCCGTGGATGATGTCGCGCACCAGGCGCCGGCCCACCGGATCCAGGCCGGAGGTGGGCTCGTCCAGGAAGACCAGGGCCGGGTCGTTCAGCAGGGCCTGGGCCAGGCCGATGCGCTGGAGCATGCCTTTGGAGAAGGTGCGCAGCTGCTTGTGGCGGAACGGCGCCAGCCCCACCAGCTCGAGCAGTTCGTCGAGCCGGGCCTGCCGGCGGGCCGCCGCCAGGCCGTGCAGTTCGCCGTGGAGAGTGAGGAACTCCTCAGACGTCAGCCAGTCATGGAAGCGGAAGTGCTCGGGCAGGAAGCCCACTTGGGCGCGCGCCGCCCGCGTGCCCAGCGGCGCCCCCAGCAATTCGCCGGAGCCGGACGTCGGCGCCACCAGCCCCAGCAGCATTTTGATGGATGTGGTCTTGCCGGCGCCGTTCGGGCCGAGGAAGCCAAAGACCTCCCCGCGCTTAACCTGCAGGCTGAGCCCGCGCACGGCCACGTTGTCGCCGAACTCTTTGCGCAGGGCGTGTGTCTCGATGGCCAGGGACATAGAATGAGCAAGCGGAGAGCGCCCAGCCCTCCGGCTGAGGCGCTCTCCGCGGCAGAGATCAGGTGGGATTACCGCAGCGTCTTCGCCAGCGCCAGGCCGCGCTCCCAGGCGCCCAAGCCGCTGAGCGCATACACGCGGCCGTCCTTAACCCAGACCAGGGTGTAGTAGCCGTCCGGGTCGTTCTGGCCCATCACGTAGCCGTTGACGCCGTCGACGCTCACGGCCTCATAGTCCGCGTCCTGCGGGATCGGGATCACCAGTGTCGACGTCCAGTCGACGGTCCGGCTGAAGGCGCGCGCCTCCTGGGCGGACATGCCGGTCAGTTGCAGCGCGATCTGGGCCAGCTGCGCCAGGTCGACGTCCGGCGGCGTCGTCACCGTCGGGCTGGGCACTTGCACCAGCAGCACGCAGTTCTCCAGGCCGCGCCGGCTGGACCGGCCCTCGAACTCGGACTCGCTCAGCGCCTGGCAGTCGCCGTAGGCGGCACTCACCCCGGCCGGGATGTCGACGTTCACGGTCGCGCCGTCCAGGGCCGCCGGCAACTCCAGGTCGCCGCGCCCCAGCTCGGCGACAATCGCCTGGGCCTGGGCGCGGTCCACCGTGAACTCGAAGGTGCTGCCGGTCGTCACCAGGTAGGCCGGCCCGGCCAGGTCCGTCCGCAGCTCGCGCACCGCGAAGCCGGCCAGGTCGCTGGCTTCGGCCGCCGAGGCCGCCCGGCGCGGCTCCAGGGCCTCGCGGTCCACCGTGAATGACTCCGAGAAGCTCTGCGCCATCCGTTCGCCCAGGGCCTGGTTGCCGGCGATGTCCGGCAAAGCGCTCAGGTCGAGGGGCAGGAGCGTGACCTGCTGGACCCGGAACAGGCCCAGGAACTGGCCGGCCCAGGCGCGCACCGGCTCGAACGCCAGCGCGACGGTGAGGACGGCCGCGACACTGAGGGCGGCCCAGACCGGCCGCAGGGATCGGCTGAAAAGTCGTTGCAACATCGTTACCTTCTCCTGTTGAGTGTGCCGCGCCTGAAAACGGGCGAGCGCCGGGCGGGCGGCCAGGGTCGGATCGTCCGGCCGCGGCGCCAGGGCCGTGAAGCGCGCGGCGATGGCGGCCTGGCGCGCCGCCAGCCCGGCCAGGCGCGCCTGACATTGCGGGCAGCTGGTCAGATGGCGGGCGTCTGCGGCGGCCAGTTCGGCGTCCAGGTGGGCGCGCAGCTGTCCATCGGTGAGGTGTGGTGCCTGGTTCATCGTTCGATCCCCTCCCCGTCCTCCAGCGCCCGGTAGCGCGCTGCGAAGTCGTCTTCGGCGCGCGCCAGCAGCGTGCCCACGGACGTTGGCGCCACGCCGAGGGCGGCCGCAATCTCTTTGTACGCGAAGCCCGAGTGGCGCAGGAGCAGCAGCTGCGCGTCGCGGGCCGGCAGCGCGTCCAGCACGGCGCGCACACGGCGGCGCGTCTCGGCGCGTTCGGCGGCCTCCGGCGGCTCCGGCGGCGCGGCGGGGCCGGCCGTTGCCTCGTAGCGTTGGCGCCGCTGGGCGGCGCGCAGCGCGTTATAGCCGAGGTTGGTGGCCACCCGGTACAGCCAGCCGCCGAGCGAGCCGCGCTGTTCGGGTGGGCGCTGATACAGCTGCCAGAAGGTCTCCAGCGCCAGGTCTTCGGCCTCAGCTGGGTCGCCCACCAGGCGCACCAGCACGCCGTACACGCGCGGCCAGTGCTCGAGGAAGAGCAGCTCGAACGAGGTGGGTTTGGCGCTGTCAGCGTCGCCGGCGCGGGCCGGGCGGTCAAGGGTCGCGGTCACCGGTGATTACGCGGCGCGTTGATCGGACGCGCCGTCTACCACTATAACACCGGCCGGGAGGGGATTGTGACAGGCGGGCGCAGCGGCCGAGGTCTGAAGACGAACGGCGATGGTCTGGAGGAGCGGCCGCCGTTCGGCCTCGGTTCGTGGTCTCTGGTCAACTTACGGCCGCCAATTCAGGAAGACTTCCAGGATGCGCCGGTTCTGCTCGAAGTCGGTGTCGCGATGGTTGGTGAGCTCGACGTCGAGGGCGGCCAGGCCCTGGTCGGCGGCCCAGTCCGAGAACTGGCCCGTGTACAGACAGCCGGTGTCGAGGGGCGGCCAGGGGTAATTGCTGACGGCGGCCACCGCCTCGGCCAGGCGCAGCGACGGGCGGTCGTCGGCGTAGCCGCCGGCGAAGATGCCCAGCGCGGCGCTGTGATAGCTGATGGAGGCGTCGAAGTTGTGCGCCAGGATGAAGTCCGCCAGGGCGCGCGTCTCCGGCTCGGACAGCGGTGCGCTGCCGCCGGTGACCGGGCGGTAGACCCAGCAGCCGGAGCGCGGCCAGTCCGCCATCCAGTTGGACGGCCAGTTGCGGTTGAGGTCGACGCCGTTCTCGTTCATCTGGCCGTCCACGCCGCGCGCGCGGGCCAGCCCGTCTGGGTTGACGACGCGCACGAGGTGGAGCGTGACATCGGCGGGGATGAAGTCCGGGTGCTCGGCCAGGTACAGGATGAGCTGGTCGGCCAGGGCGACGGTGTTCCACTCGTAGCCGCCGTGGATGCCGGCGATGATCAGGCGCTCCACCGGGCCGTCACCAAACTGGTAAGCCTCCAGCGGCCGGCCGGCCACCGAATAGCCGATGACGGTCCGGTCTCCGGGCAGCGGCGTGACCGTGAAGGTCTGCGTGGGCGGCGGCGTGCGCGTGGCGGTGGCCGTGGCGGTGGGGAGGCGCGTGCGCGTCACCGTCGGCGATTGGTAGGGTGTGGCCGTCCAGGTGGGCGGCAAGGTGGGCAGGCCTTCGTCGGTGGTGGCAGCCGGCCGGGCCTGGGTGAAGACTGGCGGCACGCTGTCCAGGGCCAGGGCCGCGCCGCCGCAGCCGGCCGTGAGGAGCGCCAGCCCGGCCGCTCCGGCGAGCAGGGCAGTCGGGCCGTTACGGGGCCGCATCAAACGTGATGACGAGTTGGTCGCGCTCGTCGTAAGTGTAGCTGGCGCTGAACGGCGGGTCGGCCGGGCGCATGGCCAGGACGCGCGGCAGGAGGGTGGGCAAGTCCTCCACCAGCTCGCGCTCGCCGATCCGGTCAGCGGGCACCCATTCCAGGGCGCCCTCGGGCGAGGGCGTGAACTCCCGGCTGAGGGCCGTGGCGGTGTAGACGTACAGCCCGATGCCGTCGGCCTCGCCGGTGTGGATGACGACCACGCCGCGCAGGCGCAGGTCGCGCACGGGCAGGCCGGCCTCTTCCAGGATCTCGCGCTCGGCGGCGGCGGCCGCACCCTCGCCGCGTTCCAGGTGCCCGCCCAGGCCGTTGTAGCGGTTGGCCCAGATCTTCTTGGTCGGTGCGCCCTTCAGCAGCAGAACGTCCGCGCCGTGGGTGACGAAGCACAGCACGCGCGGGATCAGCTTGTAGCGGTCTTTGGACTTGGCGACGCCCTGGTCGGTGGCTGGCATGGCGGGTGGGGCGCTCAACCGTCGGGCAACAACTGGCGCTTGAGCGGCGATAAGGTGGCGCGATAGGCCGCGAGCTGCTCGCGGAAGCGGGCCATAAAGGCGAGGCCGGGGTCCCGTTTCAGGCCGCGGTCGTCGCGTTCGTAGTGCCCGACGACCTTCGCGAACGGGATGTCATAGAAGTCCATCAGCTGGGACACCAGGCGCACCGTCAGCCGCACCTGGCTCTCAGCCGGCGCGAACTCCGGCTGGTCAAAGTCGCGCCCGGCCAGCTCGACATTGAGCGCGATCCAGTTGTAACCCTTGGCGCCGTAGGATTCCTGGGCCAGCCCACGGTAGAGCGGCAGCATCTGCAGCCCGCGCCGGTCGTCCACGGCGAAGTGCGCGGACTGGCGCAGGTAGGCCAGCGTCTCGTAGGTGACGGCCGCCTTCCACAATTCGCGGCCGTTGCGGTTGCCGTCCCAGTGCAAGATGATTTCACCCGGCCGGATCAGGGTGTCGGCGTAGCAGTCGGCCGGCAGCTCGCGGTAATCGGCCAGCGGCGTGAAGTAGACGCGCTCGCCCGGGGGCGCGGCGTCTGGCCGCGCGGCCTTCGGCCGAAGCGGAGCTGGGAGCGCGGCCGCGGCGCCCAGGCAGGCGGCGGCCCGCAGAAAGCGGCGGCGGGACCAAGGGACAGACACAAGTGGATTATACCGTCGGCGCCGCAACCTTATGGCGAGGCCTGCGTAGAGAGAAGCGAGGATCACCGGACACTGGGACCCAGACTGTACGCCGCCCGGTTAGCGCCAATGTCAGCCTGCAGCGTGCTGAACGTCTGCAAGAAACTAACGGGCGATGTACAATAGGCGCGCAAAAGCGAAACTTTCCACTGGCGTCCCCGACCCCGGCACATCAAGGAGAGCACACCCATGAGCGATCTGTTCCAAAAGATCACTGACGCGAAGGGCCTGTTGGAGAAGATCGTCAGCAAGATCCCGGGCTTCAGCGGCTACATTGAGAAGGAAGGCCGCCGCGAGGCCGATAAGCTCCTGCGCGACACCATCGCCAAGCGCTATGGCGTGGAGCTGGACCGGCTGGCGCTGCTGCAGACCCAACTGATTTCCAGCGGCGGCCTGGAGTACCTCGACGACGTCCAGGAGGCGGTCACCCGCTTGCAGCGCTTCGTCGACATGGTCAAGACGGCTGAACGCGGCTACGCCGGCTTCTTCGACGCCATCAAGGTGAACGAGACCGAACTGGCCAAGTTGTACGCCTTCGACAGCGCCCTGCTCGAGAACGCCGGGCGCGTGACCGAAGCCGTCAACGGCCTGGAGACCGCCGTCAACAACAATGAGGGCGTCCCGGGCGCGGCCCGCAAGGTGACGGCCCTGGTGGCGGAGTGCAACACCACTTTTGAGCGCCGCAAGGAAGTGTTGCTGGCCAACTGACGCCCAGACCGATTGACGACCGTGTCAGACGCCCCCTGCCGGCTTTTGCCGGCGGACAGGGTTCAGCCTAACAAGCCCGACCGATTGCAGCCCGACGCCATCTCATCCTGGGGGGCGGGGCACTAGGAGACAAGCGATGTTCAAGAATCCTTCTGGACGCATCTTCGACATCATCGATTACCCCAACATGGGGGCGAACGAGATCGTGCGGCGCCTGCCGGAAGGCGGCAACGGCAACTTCCGCATCGGCTCGCAGGTGCGCGTGTATGAGGGCCAGGCGGCCGTCTTCTTCCGCGACGGCAAGGCCCTGGACGTCTTCGGCCCCGGCCAGCACACCATCACCACCGCCAATATCCCCTACCTGATCGACCTGGTGGGCAAGCTCTTCAATGAGCGCTCGCCCTTCGCGGCCGACGTGGTCTTCGTGAACACCAAGGAGTTCGCGGAGATGGGCTGGGGCACGCCGCAGCCCATCCTGGTGAAGAACCCGGGCTTCGGCCTGGGCGTGGCGCTGCTGCAGGCCTTTGGCACCTATGCCTTCCAGGTCTCCAACCCGCAGCAGTTCGTGGCCCAAGTGGTCGGCGCGCAGGGCCGCTTCACCACCAACGAGATCCAGAACCGCTTCCGCTCCATCATCCTGTCTAAGCTGCAGGACCTGCTGGCCGAGACGGCCACCAAGGGCAACAAGAACGTGATGGAGCTGGTGGCCCTGACCGAGGAGATCGGGGCGGGCGTGCGCGCCAAGAGCCAGGAAGACTTCAAGGCCATTGGCGTCACCCTCAAGCAGATCTACGTCAACAGCATCAAGCCGGATGAGCGCGGCGCCGAGCAGCTGCGCGCGATGGGCATGCTGGACATGGCCACCTACACCCAGCTGCAGGCCGCCGACGCCATGCGCGACGCGGCCAAGAACCCGTCCGGCGGCGCGGGCCTGACGGCCGGCATTGGCGCCGGCGTGGGCTTGGCCAACATCATGGGGCAGGCGCTCCAGGGCGGTATGCAGAACACCGTCCAGGGCGGCCAGATGCAGCAGGCCACGGCGGCCGGGGCGGCGGCGGGAGCCGGCGCGGCGGCGGCCGGGGCGGCGGTGCCGGACGTGATGTCGCCGGCCCAGGCGGCGGCCTATCTGCAGGTGTCGGAAGAAGACGTCATGCAGATGATCAACGAAGGCCAGCTCAAGGCCAAGAAGATCGGCTCGGCCTACCGCATCGGCAAGGGCACGCTGGACGAGTTCCTCAAGAGCTGACGCGCAGTTACGGAACCCAAAGCCGGGCGGGAGGCCATCCCGCCCGGCTTTTTTTGTTGCGTTTTGCGTTTGCTCAGGGGCGCGCTCAGCCGCGGCGGACCTTGCGCAGCGTATCGCGAGTCTGGGTCAGGTGGATGCGGTCGTGATCCAGGGCCAGACCCATGATCTCGGCCAGGGTGGTGGGGCCGAAGAAGGCGTGGCGGGCCGGGCGCTGCCAAGCCGGCGCCGGCTGCGCGGCCAGCAGCGCGCACAGCGCGCGGCGCGCCTGGGCGAAGTCGGCCAGGGCCGACGGCCCGGACTGCGCTTGATACTGACGTTCCACCGCCCAGGCGTCGCTGTCGATGCCGCTGACGAAGGGGTTATCGGTGGTGAGCACGGCGCGGGCGCGCGGCAGATTGACCTCGGCGTCCACGTCGCGCAGGTGGCAGGCGATTTCGGCCAGCGACCACTCTGTCTCGGCTGGCCGCCGGCTCCAGGACCCGTCCGGCAATCCATCCAGCTCGGAGTAGAGATAGGCCAGGTGCCCGGCCAGCTGGTAGGGGATGGAGGCGGCGGGCGGCGCGGGCGGACGCAAGGCTGGCAGGTTGGCCGGGGCCCAGGCCAGGAAGTCCTCCAGCCGGCCCACGCCGAGCGGCGCGGCCAGCGGCGCGCCCGCCGGCGGCGGCGTGCCGGGCGGCGCGATCCAGTAATGCGGCAGGCCCAGCTGGGCCGCCGGCACCAGGTCGTCGGACCAGTCGTTGCCCACCATCAGGGCTTCGTCCGGGCGCACGCCCAGACGGGCCAGGATTTCGGCGAAGTACTCGGGGTGCGGCTTGGCGAAGTGGCAGTTCTCGATGTGCGTGATCAAGTCGAACGGTAGGCCGGCCACGTCGGCCCAGTGCAGGCGCTCCTGGATGGCCGCCAGCGGGAACAACGGCGAGGTGGCCACCACCACCTGATACCCGGCCGCCACAGCCCATTCCAAGACATAGCGGGCGGCCGGCCGCGGCGTGGTCAACGCCCGCAGCTCGGTGAAATCCGTGCCATAGAAGGCTTCGAAGCGTTCCCAGACCGTCACCGGGTCCACCGCCAGCAGAGGAAAGTTGTCCAGGAAGACCGGCCGCAGCATCCGGGTGGGGTCGGTGTTGGCGAGCATGGCCCGCGTGCCCGTCATCAGGTCCTGGATCATCTGCCCGGCCGCGCGCTCCGGGAAATGGCGCGTCACGCCCTGGAAGTAGGCGGGCAGAAAGGTCGCCATGTCGTTGGCGAGCAGCGTGTCATCCAGGTCGAAGAGCAGCGCTTTGATCATAAGGAAGAATGACCAACGACGAAGAGCTGGCAGCGGCCGTCAGCCGTCCTTGGCCATGTCTTCAAAGGCCCCCAAGCGATGGCACTGTCCGCAGCCTACTTCGGGTTCGGGGACGTCCTTCAGGCTTTTGGTGCAGCGCGCGCTCAACTGCACTTTGCGGCCCAGGCCCAGGAAGGTCTTAGCCACGGCCGCCTCCAGCACCAGGTGCGGGCAGGCGTTGGCGCGCAGCACGCGCGGCACCGGGCAGTCCCGGCACAGCCCGGGCGTCCACTTCTCGCTGCGCGGGTTGCGCGCGATCAGCCGGCACTCTTCCACATTCCGCCCGCGGAAGTAGTCCGCGTGGAAGAACTCGCAGTCGAAGCCGGCGGGCGTGCGCATGGCGGCGGTCAGACGCGGGTGACGTAGGCGCCGGTCTCGGTGTTGACGCGGATGGTGTCGCCGACGTTGACGAACAGCGGCACCTGCACCTTGAGGCCGGTCTCCATCGTGGCCAGCTTGTTGGCCCCGGTGGCGGTGTCGCCCCGCACGCCGGGCTCGCTCTCCACCACCTTCAGGTCCACGTTGGCGGGCAGCTCCACGTCGATGGGCTCATCCTGGTAAAACGTCAGCTTGACGTCCAGGTTCTCGCGCAGATAGCTGATGTGGTCGCCCAGCGACTGCGCCGTCAGCGGCGTCTGCTCGAAGGTGGTGTTGTCCATGAAATAGTAGAAGTCGCCGTCGTGGTACAAGTACTGGGCCACGCGCGTCTCCAGCCGGATGTCCTGCACCCGGTCGCCGGACTGGAAGGTCTTCTCCAGGTTGACCCCGGACTTGAGGTTGTAGAGCTTGGTGCGGATGGTGGCGTTGCCGCGGCCGGGTTTGTTGTGGCTGTAGTCCAACACCCGGTAGAGCTGGCCATCCAGGGTGAAGGTCACGCCTTTGCGAAGGTCGTTGACGTCGATCATGCTGGCTATCCTTGCAGTGAGAGATGTAGGCCCGATGCAAAAAACGGCGCAGGCCGTCCAAGCCGGTGGCCTGCGCTGCGGGCCTCAGGATTATAGCCACCGGCCTTGCGTTTCGTCAACGGATACGAAATTCCGGGCGCCATTCGGCGTGGGGGCGGCTTTCGCCCTTTGAGGCCCAGCGCCGGCGGGCGAGTCACCTCCTGGCGCATGGCCGTGGCCAACCCCTTTTGGCCTCGTCTCTGGGTGGACCGAAGCTCAAGGGGCTGGCGGCAACTACATGTTCGACGGCCGGAGCGTGGATAAAGACCTGGTCATGGCCGCGCAGCGGTTCCGCCAGAAGCAGGCCGCGGCCGGCTGTTGTCCAGCCAGGGGTTACCCGGTGCGCGCGGTCTACACCCCCAGCCACTGGGCCGCGTCTTTGGGGAGCTGGGCCAGCGGCGCGCGGCGGATGGTGCAGTGCGGGAGCGACTCCAGGAACGTGCGCCCGTAAGCCTTGCTGATGATGCGCCGGTCCAGGACGACCACGACGCCGCGGTCGGTCTTGGTGCGGATCAGGCGCCCGAAGCCCTGGCGAAACTTGAGGACCGCCTCCGGCACGCTGTACTCATCGAAGGCGCGCTCGAAGGTCTCGGACCGGGCGGCCACGATCGGGTCATCCGGCACGTCGAAGGGCAGGCGCGTGATGACGAGCACCGACAGCGCGTCGCCGGGGACGTCCACGCCCTCCCAGAAGCTCTTGGTGCCAAGCAGGACGCCGCCCTCGGAGGCCTTGAAGTTGTCCAGCAGCATCGTGCGCGACGTGCCGTCGGACTGGTCGTAGACGTCGATGCCGGCGCGCTGCAGCGGGCCGCGGATGGCGCCGGCCGTCTGCTTGAGCTGGGCGTAGGACGTGAACAGCACCAGCGCCCGGCCGCGCGTGGCCTTGCACAGCTCGGTCAGGCTCTTCTCCAGGGCGCGCTGGTATTCCTGCTTGACCACCGGCTCGGGCATATCCGTGGGCAGGTAGAGCAGGGTGGAGGCCTCATAGTTGAAGGGCGAACCGACCGCCAGTTCGTCCACGTCGCGCGCGTTCAGCCGGCTCTTGAGGTAATCGAACTCGGTGCCGGCCGTGAGCGTGGCCGAGGTCAGCACCACGGCCTCCTTGGCGTTCCACAGGTGCTTCTCCACCAGCCCGCCCACATGCAAGGGGGCGGCGTGCAGCGAGACGCGCCCGTCGCGGCCGCCGGCCTCGGCCCAGTAGATCTGGTTGGGGTCCGGCCGGGCCACCAGGCCGTCGCCGTTCTGCACCACGGCCGCGAAGTAGCGCGCCGCCTGGGCCGTGGCCGAAGCCAGGTCCTCGGCCTGGTCGAACTCGAGCTCCGGATCGCGCGCCCACTTGGCCAGGGCTTGCGAGATGCGTGTGAGGGCGTCGGCCAGGACGTTCAACGTGGGGCGCAGCTGGTCCCACTGCAGCTCGACCTGGCTCCACTGGGGCAGCGTGCGCGTGGCGGCCACGACGCGCACCGTCTGGCCGTAGTCGTTGATCGGCCGGCCGTCGCGCCGGTCTTCCAGGAAGGCGGCCACGCTCTCGAAAAAGGCGCGCGCCAGGGTCAGCGCCGCGCTGGTCTTGTCGTAGACGGAACCGACCTCCACCTCCAGCGGGACGTAGCGCTCCATGAGCAGCGCCGCGCGCGCCGCGCTGAGCACCTCGCCCAGCAGGCCGCTGTTGGGGCCGCCCAGGTCCTTGAGCTGGCGCTCGAAATCCGGCTGATTGAGCTCGAAGCTCAGGCCGTCGGTGGTGGCGGCCTCCAGGTGGTGGGCCTCGTCCAGGATCAGGTACTTGTAGGCCGGCAGGACGCGGTTCTCGGTGGCGATATCGGCCAGCAGCAGGGCGTGGTTGACGATGACCAGGTGGGCGGCCTCGGCCGCCTTGCGCGCCTGGTAGAACGGGCACAGCCCCTTCAGGCGGTCGCGGCACATATCCAGCGTGCAGGCATCGTCCTCGGCCGAAAGACGCGCCCAGCCGCCGCGGTCGATCGGCCCCAGCGAGATCGGCCGGCGCGTGGCCTCCGGCTCGCTCAGCCAGACCAGCACCTTGGCCAGCACGCGCATCTCCTCGGCCGTCTTGGGCCGGTGGCGGCGCAGGTTCTCCAGCCGGCGCGGGCACAGATAGTTGCCGCGGCCTTTGAGCAGCGCGGCGCGGAAATCCAGGCCGAGCGCGGCGCGCAGGTCCGGGATGTCTTTGTTCACCAGCTGGTCCTGCAGGTTGAGCGTGTTGGTGGAGACCACCACCCGTTCGCCGTTCTGCAGCGCCCACTGCACGGCCGGGATGAGGTAGGCGATGCTTTTTCCCGTGCCCGTTCCGGCTTCCACCATCAGGTGCCGGCCCTGGGAGAAGGCGTGCGCCACCGCGCGCAGCATGGCCACCTGCTCGGAGCGGAATTCATAGTTGGGGAAGTGGGCGGCGAAGGCGCCGCCCGGTTCCAGCACGCCGGCCAGCTCGTCCAGGGCCAGCGGGGTGGTGAGCTCGGCCGGGATGAGCGGGCGCGGTTCGCGTTCGGCCGGCCCAAACAGGCCCGGCAGGCTGGCGGCCCGCCGGCCGGTGGCCATCTCCTTGGAGCGCGCGCGCAGCGCGTCTTCAAAGAAGGTGCCGACGGCCCAGTCGATGTCGCGGCTGAGGTTGGTGATCTCGGCCAGCACATCCAGCGGCAGGGCCAGCGCCCGCTGCGCCAGCGCCTGGTAGACGGCCACGGTCACGCGGCAGTCATCCAGCGCGCGGTGGGTGGCCGGGAGCAGAATGCTCAATTCCTTGGCCAGCGCACCCAGGTTGTAACGCCCGGCCGACGGCAGCAGCGCCGCCGCCAGGTTGTACGTGTCGGCGGAGTCGTTGTACTTCAGCAGACCGCGCGCCTGCAGGAAGCCCAGATCGAAGCGGACGTTGTGCCCGAGGACGATGGCCTCGCCCACGAAGGCCGCCAGCTTGGGCAGCACCTCCGCGGCCTTGGGGGCGTTGGCGACCATGGCGTCGCTTATGCCGGTCAGGTGCGTGATGTTGGCGGGGATGGCGCGGCCGGGGTTGACGAGCGTGCTGTATTCGCCCTCGATCCGGTCGCCCTTAAACTTGACGGCGCCGATCTCGATGATGGCGTCGCTGCGCGCGTCGAGGCCGGTGGTCTCCAGGTCGATGGCGACGATGGTCTGAGTCATCGAGCCGAGTATAACAGACCCGCCCCGGCCGGCGCTTGCGATTCAGGAGGCGTGTGGTATAGTCGCACCTGTGCCCTAAAAAACGGCCTAACCGGCGCAGACTGCGCCATCACCAACACGCCAGCAGTGTGGGGCGGGGAGCCATCCAGCATCGGCCAGACTCCCCGCCTCTCTTTTTGCCGCGGACCGGCCGCGCCGGCCGGCCGCGTCCGCGCCCATCCGTTCTTGATCAGCAGAACCGGAGGTAGACCATGACCAAGTATATTTTTATAACCGGCGGCGTCGTCAGCTCGGTCGGCAAGGGCGTCACCGCCGCGGCCGTCGGCCGGACGCTCAAAGAGCGCGGGCTGAAAGTCTCCATCCAGAAGCTCGATCCGTACATCAACGTCGACCCCGGCACCATGAGCCCGTACCAGCACGGCGAGGTCTTCGTGCTGGATGACGGCGCCGAGACCGACCTGGACCTCGGCCACTACGAGCGTTTTATCGACGTCAGCCTGACGCGCGACTGCAATGTCACCACCGGCCAGATTTACTCGGAGGTCATCGGCAAGGAGCGGCGCGGCGACTACCTGGGCGGCACGATCCAGGTGATCCCGCACATCACCAACGAGATCAAGCGGCGCATGGCGCTGGTGGCCAAGAACAGCGGCGCCGACGTGGTGCTGGTGGAGGTCGGCGGGACGGTGGGCGACATCGAGAGCCAGCCCTTCCTGGAGGCCATGCGCCAGATGCGCACCGACGTGGGGCGCGAGCACACCCTGTTCATGCACGTCACCTGGCTGCCCTACATCGGCGCCACCGGCGAGCTCAAGACCAAGCCCACCCAGCACTCGGTGCGCGAGCTGCGTTCGCTTGGCATCGGCCCGGACATCATCGTGGCGCGCTCGGACCACCCGGTCAGCAACGACCTGCGCCAGAAGATCGCGCTCTTCTGCGACGTGACCGAGCAGGCCGTCATCCCGATGGTCACCAGCGACGTGCTGTACGAAGTGCCGCTGCTGCTGGAGCGCGCGCGGGTGGCGGACTTGGTCCTGGCCCGCCTGGGGCTGACCGCCACGCGCTCCCCGGACTGGAGCAAGTGGGAGGCGCTGGTGGCCGAGGTGCGCCGGCCCAAGCCCAAGGTGCGCGTGGCCATGGTCGGCAAGTACGTGGAGCTGCAGGACGCCTATATGAGCGTGCGCGAGGCCCTCAAGCACGCCGCGCTGGACCTCGGGCGCGAGGTCGAGATCGAGTGGGTCCACTCAGCCGACTTAGAGAAGGGCCGCAACTGGGAGCAGATCAAGAGCGTGGACGGCATCGTGGTGCCGGGCGGCTTTGGGTCGCGCGGCATCGAGGGCAAGGTGGCGGCGGCGCGCTACGCGCGCGAGAATCAAGTGCCGTACCTGGGGCTGTGCCTGGGGATGCAGGTGATGTGCATCGAGTTCGCGCGCTACGCCTACGGCTCGGACGACGCCAACTCCACCGAGTTTGACCGGGCCACGCCGATCCCGGTGATCGACCTGATGCCCGAGCAGCGCGGCATCGCCGACCTGGGCGGCACGATGCGGCTGGGCCTGTACCCGTGCGCGCTGACGCCGGGCACCAAGGCCGACGAGGCCTACGACCTGCCGGCCGGCGAGGCCGCGCGCGAGCGGCACCGCCACCGCTTTGAGTTCAACAACACCTACCGCGAGCCGCTGGCCGCCAAGGGCATGATCTTCTCCGGCCTCTCGCCGGACGGCCGCCTGGTGGAGATCGCCGAGCTGGCCGACCACCCCTTCATGGTCGGGACACAGTTCCATCCGGAGTTCCTGTCCCGGCCCAACCGGCCCCACCCGCTCTTCCGCGCCTTTGTGGCCGCCACGGCCGGGCGCGAGGGCCAGCCGGCGAATGGAGCGGCACCGGACCTCAAACCAGCCGAAGTCTGATGAAGACTACTGCCACACCTCGCCTCGTTGTCGTCTTAGCCGTAGCGCTGCTGTCCGCCTGCGCGGCGCCGACAGCGACCGCGCCCACCGCCCAGACGGCCGAGCCCTCAGCGCCTAACCCCACCGTCACGCCTCTGCCATCTGCCACGTCTCGGCCTCCCAGCCCGACGGCCAGCCTGACGATCACGACTGCGCCCAGTCGGACTCACACGCCTGTTCCGCCGACAGCGACCTCAACGCAAGCGCCGCCGACAGCGACCTCCACCCGCGTCCCGCCGACAGCGACGCGGCAACCGCCCTTAGCAGCCACGCCGACGTCTCTCCCTCCCAGCCCGGCGCCACAGGCCGGCGGGCTGGGCTTGTATCTGCAATCCGGCGCGTGTGCCTTTTACTCGCCTCGCCAGCCCCCCAACGCCATGACCGTCAACTGGTGTGTCCAGTCTCTCTTGGTCCGAGAAGACGGCCACATGGAGTTTAATGTGGTGTGGATTGTGGCCGTGATGGCAATCGGTGATACCGGTCGGCCACCGCTGCAAATGAACTCCGATGCGGGCAACACCAATATGTACTTGACCGACGACCTGGGCCGTCGCTACGACCACCTTGCGACGGGCGGTGCGGCGGCCTTGGGCGGAGCATTGCCTTGGGGCCAGGAAACGACACTGACGGGTGCTTTCGTTTTCCCGCCGGCGCAGCCAGGCGCGACGGCATTCGCCTTTCACGATGACGATCAAGGGGTCGTGATCACCAACCTGAACTTTGCGCAACGAGCGCCGTAGCCGCGAAGGATTGACAATTCATGCCGATGCAACCGCTCCCCCTCAATCGCGTTTATCTGGCGCACGCCTTCTCCGAGCCAGCCTTCGGCGACACGGCCGAGCACGTCTTCTATGTCCGCACCGCCGACGGGCGGCGCAGCCTGGTGCGCCAGACGCTCAGCACCGGCCTGGCCCAGGTGATCACCACCGAGCCCGCGCCCGCCGGCGGGGTGGGCTACGGCGGCGGCCTGTTCGCGGTGCGCGGGCGCACTCTGGTCTACGCCGCCACCGGCGGCGGACAGGGGCAGGGCGGCACCCTGCAAGGCCTCGATCTGGGGACGGGCGAGCAGTGGGCCGTGACCCCGGCTTTCGAGGGCGTAGCCGCGCCGACGATTTCGCCCTGCGGCCAGTACGTGGCCTTCCTGGCGGAGGCGGCCGGCCGGTGCAATGTGCTGCTGGTCGACGTGCGCGGCAAGACGCTGCCGGTCAAGCTGTCCGATGACCCCTGGTACGCCTTCAACCCGGCCTTCTCGGCCGACGGCCGGCGGCTGGCCTGGCAGGAGTGGGAGGCCCTGGCGATGCCCTGGGACGAGGCCCGGCTGTGCCTGGCCGCCTTCGCCAAACCGACCGGACGCAGCTCGGCCAGTTATCAGCTCCTGCCGTTGAGCACGGTGACCCTGGCCCAGCCGCGCGTCAGCTACGCCTCGCCGCAATTTAGCCCGGGCGGCAAGTTCGTGGCCTACACCAGCGACGAGACCGGCTGGCGTTCCTTGTGGGTGGCCGAGGCCGACGGCCAGAACCCGGTGCGCGTGGACACCGGCCCGGGTGAGATCGGCGGGCCGGACTGGGTGCCAGGGGACCGGGCCATGCGCTGGAGCGAGGACGCCAAGACGCTGTTCGCCGTGCGCCGGCACGAAAGCCGCGACACGCTGCTGCGCATCAGCTGGCCGGACCGCGCCGTCGCCGAGATCCCGACGCCGTGGACGTATTGGGACGGCCTGCACCTGCGCGGCGATCTGCTGGCCGGCCTGGCCAGCAACGCGCTGACGCCGGTCACGCTGGTCACGCTTAACACGCGCACCGGCGAGAGCGTGGCGCGCGCCAGCGCCGGCGTCGGGCTGTTGGACCCGGCCTCCCTCGCGCCGGCTGAGGTGGTGAGCTGGCCGACGACCGGCGCGGTCACCTGCTGGGGCATTTTCTACCGCGCCGTCGGCCCGCAGGCCGAAGGTCCGCGGCCCCTGATCGTGCACGTGCACGGCGGCCCGACCTCGGAAGCGCCGCTGGCCTGGCAGCCGCAGGCCCAGTATTTCGCCACGCGCGGCTGGCATTACCTGCTCGTCAACCATCGCGGCGGGACCGGCTATGGCCGCGCCTATCAGGACTTGCTCAACGGCCAGTGGGGGGTGGTGGACGTGCAGGACGCGCGCACCGGCGCCGAGCACCTGATCGAGCGCGGTCTGGCGCGCGCTGACCAGGTCGTGATCATGGGCGGCAGCGCCGGCGGCTACACCACGCTGATGGCGCTGACGCAGGACCCCGCTTTCTGGGCGGCCGGCGTGTCGCTGTATGGCATCGGCGGCCTGTACGAGCTCAAGCAAGGCTCGCACCGCTTCGAGGTCAATTACGAACAGGGCCTGATCGGCCGGCTGCCGGAGGCCGGGCGGCTGTGGCAGGAGCGCTCGCCGCTGACCCACGTCAAGAACGTGCGCGCGCCGGTTCTGCTCTTCCATGGCAAAGAGGACAAAGCCGTACCCTATCAACAATCCGTGGATTTTGCGGAGGCCGCGCGCCGCAACGGCGTCCCGGCCGAGCTGGTGCTGTACGAGGATGAAGGCCATGGCTTTGCCAAGGAAGCCAACCGGCGTGACTGCCTGGAGCGCACCGAGCGCTTCCTGGAGCGCTACGTCATCAACCTGCAGCGCTGACCGCGTTTGCGTCCGGACGCCCTTTGGCCTATAACTAGCGGCAGGCCACCGCTTGCATCGGAGAGACGCCATGACGGACAAGACCGACCAAGAAACCAACCGCCGCACCCTGGGCCAGGAGCTGGAAGGCCTGGAGGGCCTGGTGTACCGCATCTCGACCACGCTCGAGCCGGGCGGCCTGCACGCCGCCTCGCTGGCCGTGGTGTGTGAGGCCATCTACCTGGCGCGCCAGGTGATGCTCAACGACGACGTGCGCGCCCACGATGTGGACAACCTGAGCGCATCGATGGACGAGCTGAAGCGGCGCGCCCTGGAGTGGAAGATCGCGGCCCGCCAGGCCGAGGTCTGGCCGCGGCTGCCGGAGCGGCTCCAGCCGGACTCCGGGCCGACGCGCAAGGCGCTGGAGTACGCCCTGCACGAGTGGCTGGCTGAGGCTGATCTGGACAACAAGGACGCCGGCCAATTGGCGGCCGAGTTCACGGCCTTTTGCGAGGCGGCGCAGAAGCCCGCCGAGCATCGCCGCCGGCGCAAGGGCGCTTAGCCGCCCGGCCTCTGGCTGAAGGCTTGTGAGCGGAGACGGCTGCCCGTCTCCGTTTTCTATTCCGGGGGTGGGGCTTCGGCCGGGGCCGGTATGCTCACAGTGGCGCTTGCGTGTGATAAAGCGCCGAGGCGATGACGAGCGTCACGACGACGGCGGTCGTGACCTTGGCCACGGGCATGCGCGCCGGTTTGGGCGCTGGCCGGCCGGCCAGTTCGGCCGTGCGCGCGGCTTCACGCTGTTTGCCGTGGGCGGCGGCGCCCAACGCCAGGGTGGTGGGGATGGCGGCGCAGAACAGGCACATGCTTTCATCTTCTCCCGCTGAAACGTGGGACCAACGTTAACACCCGGGCAGGGCGCTGTCAAGCCGAAGGGGCTATACTGAGCGCAGCCACCTCAACGCCTATGGATACACCCTACGCCTGGACCCAACGGCTCGGCATCATCGACCTCGGCTCCAACTCCGCGCGCCTGGTCGTCGTTCAGTACACGCCCGGCCAATCCTATAAGGTCACTTACGAGTACAGCCGCCGGGTGCGTCTGGCCGAAGGCATGGCCACCGGCGACGATCGGCTGGAGCCGGCCGCCGTGGGACGCGCCGTGGAGACCCTGGCGATGTTCCGGGACTTCTGCCGCGCGCATGGCATTCAACGCCTGATCCCGGTCGCCACCGCCGCCACGCGCGACGCCGCCAACCAGGCGGACTTTCTGCGCCAGGTGCGGGCCGCCACCGGCCTGCGCCTGCGCGTGCTCACCGGCCGGGAGGAATCCTATTACGGCGCGCTGGGCGTGATCAACGGCCTGGGCCTGCGGGCCGGCGTGGTGATGGACGTCGGCGGCGGCAGCGCCCAGGTGAGCCGGGTGCGCGGCGGGCAGTTCCAGCGCGGCCAGGCTACGCCGCTGGGCGCCGTGCGCCTGACCGAGGCCTTCCTGCCCGGCGAGCGCGTCGGGTCGGCCGAGTACAAACGCCTGGCGCGCTACCTCGACGAGCAGTTCGCGGCCCTGGATTGGCTGGCGCTGCGGCCGGGCGAGCAGTTCGTGGGTTTGGGCGGCACCTTGCGCACGCTGGCGCGGATCGACCGCGACGAACGCGACTATCCGCTGCGGCTGCTCAACGGCTACGCGTTGTCGGCCGAGCGCCTGGACGCGCTCATCGCGCAGCTGCGCGCCCTGCCGGTGCGCGAGCGCGGGCGCCAGATCCCGGGGCTGCCGCCGGACCGCGCCGACGTCAGCCTGGCCGGGGCCATGGTGGTGGCGGCCGCGCTGCGGCGTGCCGGCGCCGACCAACTGGTGGTGAGCGGCCAGGGCATCCGCGAAGGCCTGTTCTTCGAGAACTTCTTGCCGAAGCGGGCGCGCGCCAACCCGGCCATCGCCGATCTGCGCCGCTTCAGTGTGCTGAACCTGAGCCGGACCTACGGCTATCAGAACGCCCACGCCAACCAGGTAGCGCAACTGGCGGTGGCGTTGTTCGACCAACTCCAGCGCCGGCATGGCTACGGCCAGCCTGAGCGCGAAGGCCTGTGGGCGGCCGCGCAGCTCAACGACATCGGCAGCGCCGTCAACTACCAGGACCACCACAAGCACTCGGCCTACCTGATCTTGAGCGCCGGGCTGCCCGGTTACTCCCACCGCGAGACGGCCCTGATCGCGCTGCTGTGCGTGTATCACCGCAAGGGCAAGGCCGACCTCAAGACGTATCAGGCGGTGTTGGAGAAGGGCGATCCGCAGCGGGTGCGCCGGCTGGGCGCCGTGCTGCGGCTGGCCGAGGCCCTGGACAGCAGCCGCACCCAGGACGTCGCCGCCGTGACGGTGGCCGCGCGCCGGGATGTGGTTCGGCTCACCGTTAAGGGGCGGCCGGGCCACGACGTGCGCTGGGAGATCGGCGAGGCGCAGCGCAACGCCGACCTGTTTGAGGACGCCTTCAACTGCCGGCTGGAGGTGGCCGCGGGCTGAGGCGGCAGCGCGGCCTACGCCGTCGCCACGCGCATGATCGTGCCCTGCGCCGCCGCGCACAACTTCTCCTGGCCGGACTGCACGACGAAGACCTCACAGCGGCAGACGGCCAGGCTCTGCCCGCGGCCGATCACGGTGGCGCGGGCCACCAGCCGGTCGCCGGCGGCCGGGCGCACATAGTTGAGCTTGTACTCGGCCGTCAGCACGTTCTCGCCCAGCACCGAGCCGGCCGCAAAGGTCAGGGCGTTGTCGGCCAGGTAACCCACGACGCCGCCGTGCACGAAGCCGTGCTGCTGAAGAAACTCCGGGCGCATGTCCAGGGCCAGCTCCACGCTGCCCTCGGCAAAGGCCGTCAACTGCGTCCCCAACCAGCGGCTGAACGGTTGGCTGGCCAGCACGCGCCGGCCCAGGTCGAGCCAGTCAGTCATGGGGGCCCTCGGCCAGCGCCTCGGCCTCGGTCTCCGGCTGAAGGCGCGTGAGCAGCGCCGCGGCTTTCTGCGTCAGCGCATCCGGCTGCACCGCCTCCCAGTCCTTGCCGAACTTGCGCAGGTGCTTCTGGATCTCGGCCTGGCAAGAGAGGTCGTAGCGCCGGGCACTGTCGTCGTCTGGATGTTGCGCCAGCCAGGCGGCCAGCCGCGCGCGGCCCACGCAGGCGTCGTTGAGGTAGCCCAGCCGGTCCTGCAGCTTCACCAGCTGGCGCAGCAGCGCTTCCCCGGGCTCGCCCAGCGCCGGCAACAGAAACTCCACCAGGAAACGGACGCGCTTGACGGCCAGCCGGCGCAAAGCGTGATAGCTCTCCAGATTGGCCGGATCGAGGTCGGCGGCCTGCTCCCGCAGCTGCTCGACGCGCTCGCTGAACAGCGCGGCGGCGGCCTCGCCGAGGCGCGCGTCGCCTTTGCGCTTCGCCGGCGGGTCAGTCACAAAATCGGCCCAATCGGCGCGCAGGGCCGCGGCCTCGTCGCCGTCCAGCCAGCGCGCGGCCGCGCTCAGCGCGGTCTGGCGCTGGGCCCGCCAGTCGGCCAGGAAGGGCCAGTCTTCCATCAGCGCCACCTCATCCGCAGCCGCGATCAGCACGTCCCAATCCCGCACGGCCGCCAGCGCATCCTCGGCCGCCTTGAAGTGGGCGCGCAGACGGCGGGCCCGCTTCTTCTTAAGGGCCGGCCGGAACATCTCCAGCGCGGCGCGTCCGCGGCGGGCGGCGGCCCGGACCGCTTTGATGGCTGGCGGGGCGCCGGCGCAGGCCTCGGCTGTGGCCGCCTCCCAGCGGGTGAGCTGTTCGGCCAGCGCGCGCACGGCGACGGTGGCGAGGGGCGTGCTCGCGGTCAGCGCGGTCTGGGCCACGACCGTGATGGTGCGGATGGGCGGGGCCACCACCCAGGCGCCGCCCAAGACCTCGGCCCACAGGTCGGCCTTCTCCACGGCGCGGGCGCCGTCGCCTTCGGCGTAGGGGCCGGAGAGCGTCAGCGTGTACGTATCGGCCTCCACCCGCACCGCCTCCACGCGCGTGGTCTGCGATTGCGAGTAATCGAGCCCGTCGGCGATCCGCAGCAGCGCGGACAGCGCCAGGGTCTGCGCCCGCTGGCGTTCGCCCAATGCCATAAAGAGTGGTTCCTTATGGGCGCGCACAGTCTTGCGATGAAAGCGCACGGCGCAGGCCAGCATGGTCTGTTCGGCGGCGGTGTGGCCGACGAGCTTGACGCCCTGCAGCAGGTCACGGCCGACGGTGTGATGCTTGGGCGCGTCCACTTCCAGGCCGAGGTTATGGAGCAGGGCCGCGGTCTCCAACAGGGCGCGCAGTTTGGCCGGCAGTTTATGGACAGCCTGAGTCTCATCGAAGAGACGCAGGGCGTGCTCGGCCACCTGGTGGGCGTGCGCCAGGTCCACGTGCGCGGCCGTCAGCAATTCCTCAACGTACAGGCCGGGGCGCGGGAAGAGCGTCAACCGTTGCGCCTCAAAGCGCAGGACGAGCCGTTCAATAGCGGCCGGCGTGAGGCGCAGTTCAGCCGCCACCTGGGCCGGCTCGGCCCCGGCCTCAAGCGCCAGCAGTGCGCGGGCCTGTCGTGCCTCAGCTGCCGCCGCGTGCTCGGCCTGCCATTGCAGCCAGAATGTCTCGGAGGAAGACAACATACGATGCCTCATAAGAAAGGAAACGCCGGCCGGGCCTGTCTTGTCGATGACCGGGCGCAGGGCCTGACCTGAAAGCCGGCGGCTCTGGTCAGAATTCTATTTGCACATATCCACATTGAGGCGGAACCTCCCGCAGTATAACGGTGTGTCGTCGCGTTGGCGGCATCAAATCAAGCGGAGCTGTCAGGTGGAATCCTCAGCAAAAACATAAAAGCGGCGACTAGCGCCATTTTATGAAAAGATGATATACTATGGCTGTTACCAGATGCGCGTCAACCAATGGAACGGACGGAAACGACCAAAGGCCGGACCATGACGACGCGGCCTCCATCGTGTTCCGGTTAAATCAGCAGTGGGTTGGAGTGACCTTATGGATCAACACATCAGCCAGTTCCTGAGCACGTTGTCGACCCAGAAGGGCTACACCGAAAACACCATCGCGGCGTACCGCAATGACCTGGGCCAGTTCGCCCAGTTCGTGCGTGAGCAGCGCGGCGGCGTGGTCGAGCCTGGGGATGTCTCACCCGACCTCGTCGAAGCTTATGTCGAAAGCTTGCAGCGCGCGGAAGGCGGCTACGCCCCGTCGACGGTGGCGCGCAAGATCGCGGCTGTGAAATCCTTCTTTCACTTCCTCAGCGAACAGCAGCTGATCGTGTCTAACCCGGCGCTGCGGCTGAACTCGCCCAAGATCAAGAAGAGCGCGCCCAAGACGCTTTCCCGCGAGGAGATCGAGCGGCTGCTGGCGGCGCCGCGCCAGGCCGGCGGCGCCAAGGCGCTGCGCGACTCGGCGTTGTTGGAGCTGCTCTGCGCCACCGGCATGCGCGTGACCGAGGTCGTCAACCTGCGGGTGGACGACGTGGATTGGGAGCAGGGCGAGATCATCTGCCGCAGCAAGGGCGAGCGCGAGCGCCGCATCCCGGTGGGGTCGGCGCAATTGCCGCTGCGCGAATACGTGGACAGCGCCCGCGCCGCGCTGCAAAACGACGGCTCGCCGGAGATGTTGTTCCTCAACCATCGCGGCAAGAAACTGACACGCCAGGGAGTCTGGCTGATCTTGCGCGAGGCCGCTGAGGCGGCCGGCATCCAGGCCGAGGTGACGCCGCGCACGCTGCGGCATTCGTTTGCCAAGCATCTGATCGGCTCAGGCGAGAACCTGCGCCGGGTGCAGAAACTGCTCGGGCACGCCAACCTGTCCACCACGCAGGTCTACCGCCAGCCGGCGGCGGCGTCTGACCTGCCCGGCGACCCGACCCCGTAAAGGACCAGCCCGCATGGACGCTTTTCTGACGCGCGCCGATTTCGAGGCCGCCGCGGCCTACATTCGCGCCAACACGCGGCACACGCCGCAGGTCGGCCTGGTGCTGGGGTCTGGCCTGGGCGGCCTAGCCGAAGCCATCGAGGCCGCGGACTTCATCGCCGCGGACGCCATCCCGCACTGGCCGCGCTCCACCGTGGTCGGGCACGCCGGCCGCCTGGTCATCGGCCGCCTGGAAGGCCAGAGCGTCCTGGTGCAGCAGGGGCGCGCCCACTACTATGAAGGCCACACGCTCCAGCAGGCGACGCTGCCGATCCGCGTCATGCAGCTGCTCGGCCTGCGGACCGTCATCCTGACCAACGCGGCCGGCGGCATCAACCCGGAATATTCGCCCGGCGACGTGATGCTGATCGAGGATCAGATCAACCTGATCGGCATGGCCGGCCTGTCGCCGCTGCGCGGCCCCAACGACGACAGCTTTGGCCCGCGCTTCCCGGACATGAGCGTGCCGTTCGACCGGGAGTTGCGCGCCCATGCGCGGGCGGTGGCGGCCGAGGCCGGGCTGCCGCTCCGGCAGGGCGTCTACGCCGGTCTGGCCGGTCCGTCCTTTGAGTCGCCGGCCGATCTGCGCTTCCTGCGCGCCATCGGCGCCGACGCCGTGGGCATGTCCACGGTTTCCGAAGTGGTCGTGGCCCGCCACGGCGGCCTGCGCGTGCTGGGTTTCTCGGGCATCAGCAACAAGGCCAACCTGGATGGCAGCACGGTCACCACGCACGAAGAGGTGCTCGAGGCCGGCCGGGTGCTGGTGCCCAAGCTGACCACGCTGGTGCGCGGCGTGCTGCGCCGCCTGTAACCGGCCCGCCCCAGCCGGCGGCGTTCCACCGGCTACGTGATAACTGGTATGTCCGCTTTGCGCGCACCCCGTCCACCTGCGGCCGCCTGGCGCGCCCTGCTGGCTGGCGCGCTGCTGCAAGGGCCGGCCGACGGGGCGCTGGAATTCCTCGCCCGCTACCAACTCTGGCTCTTCGGCCTGCTCGGGTTGGGCGCCTTGCTCAGCCTGGTCTTCTTCTGGCTGGCCTACCAGCGCTCCGAGCGCACGCCTTTCGGCCTGGAGAAAGATGCCGCCCGGCGCCGCCAGAATTGGGCGCTGGGGACGCTGTCGGTGCTGTTAGTGCTAGGCGGCGTCTTATTCGGCCTGGAGCGTTACCTCATCCGGCTGGACGGCGGCGGCTCGGCCGGCACGCCGGCGCCCGAGGCGCGCCCGACCGAGGCGGCCACGCCCACGCCGATCCTGGGCGGGCAGCCGTTGGTGGTGGACTCGAGCGGCTGCGCCAACCCGGACGTCAACCTGCTCAAGCCCGGCGCCGGCGAGCGCATCGCGGGCTCGTACGAGATCGTGGGCACCGCCAGCATCCCCAACTTCGCTTTCTACAAAGTGGAAATCAGCAGCGCGGCCACCAACGGCGCCTGGGTGACGCTGGCGGTGGGCAACGTGCCCCGCAGGGCGGGCCCGCTGGGCCGCTTCGACACCACGCCCTACGCGCCGGGCGAGTACGCCTTCCGCCTGGTCGCCACCGACAACATCGGCCAGGCGGCGCCGCCGTGCGTGATCGTGGTGTCGTTGGCGCCGGGCGTGGCGCCGACGGTGGCCCCGTGACGCGCCCGCGTCAGATCAGGTAAAATCCAGATATGCCTGAGGTTCAAGTCCGACCAGCCACCAGCACCGACCTGCCTCTCCTGGCGTCCCTCGACCACAGCTACAGCACCGATTACGTCTGGCAAATGGAGACGCGCCAGGCCGATGGCGGCGGCGAGGCCGTGCTGGTCACCTTCCGCTCGGTCCGGCTGCCGCGCTCGGTGCGCGTCAACCCGCCGCGCGATGCCCACGGTCTGGCCGAAGCCTGGAACCGGCGTGTGTGTTTCCTGGTGGCCGAGGAGGGCGGGCACCTCAAAGGCTATCTCAACCTCACCCTAGCGGCGGTGCCCGGCACCGGCTGGATCGCCGATCTGGGCGTGGAGCGGCGCTTCCGGCGCATGGGCGTGGCCAGCGTGCTGTTGGCGGCCGCCTTGCAGTGGGCGCGCGCCAACCACCTGCAGCGCGTGGTGCTGGAGACGCAGTCTAAGAACTTCCCGGCCATCTCATTTGCCCAGAAGCACGGCCTGGTCTACTGCGGTTACAACGACCGCTATTACCCGAACCAGGACGTCGCCTTGTTTTTTGGCGCCAACCTCAAGTAGCGGTCGCGCGCCTCGCCGCAGCCGGCCGCGGCTTGAAAGATACCCGTCGGTATGTCGCCCCTCGTCGGTGGTCTGTCCACCCTGAGCCAGATCCTGGCCTCCGGGATCACGATCACGGCTTTCTCGCTCCTGCTGTATGCCCTGACCTTCAATCTGCGGGACCGCGTGGTGCGCGCCTTCGCGGCCTTGCTCGCCTTCATCACCGTCGTCTACTTCTGCGACGTGCTGGTGAGCACGCTGGCCGACCCGGCCCTGGCCGAGGCCGGGCTGCGCCTGCAGTGGCTGGGCATCGCCTTCATCCCGGTCGCGTACCTGCATTTCTCGGACGCGCTCCTGGCGACCACGGGCCAGCCCTCGCGCGGCCGGCGCCGGCTGGCGATCCGCATCCTGTATGTGGCCGGCGCCGCTTTCCTGGTGGCGGCCGCCTTCACCGATATCCTGGTCAGCCGGGCGGTGCTGGAGGCCGGGTCTGGCGCCGTGCATTTGCAGGCCGGCCCGCTCTTCGTGGCTTTCCTGGCCTACTTCGTCGGCAGCCTGGCCTGGGCCGGCTACAACTTTGTGCGCGCCTACCGGCGCTGCCAGACCTCCACGACGCGCCGGCGCATGCTTTACCTGATGACGTCGGCGGCGGCGCCGCCCCTGGGGACCTTCCCGTTCCTGCTCATCGCCGGCGGCACAGCCGCGCTGCACCCGCTGATCTTCTGGCTCCTGGTCATCACCACCAACTCGGCGGTGACGGTGCTGCTGCTGGTGATGGCGTACACCGTCGCCTATTTCGGCGTCGCCCAGCCGGACCGCGTGGTGAAGGCGCGCCTGTTCCAGTGGGTGCTGCGCGGGCCGGTGGTCGCCTCGAGCGTGCTGGCCGTCTACCTGCTGGTGAACCGCTACGGGCCGGCGCTGCCGGTCTACGATCCGCGCCTGCTGCCCTTCCTGCTGATCGGCGCGCTGCTGCTGCTGCAGTTCGTGATCACGCTGGTGCGTCTGCCGATGGAGCGCGCCCTGTTCTACGGCGCGGACCGCCAGGAGCTGCGCCGCCTGCAGACGCTGGAGGAGCGCCTGATCACGTCGCGGGACCTGTCGCAGTTCCTGGAGTCGGCGCTGGCCGCCCTGTGCGACGCGCTGCGCAGCCCGGCCGCCTTCCTGACGGCCTTCGGCGAAGGCGGCAAGATCGACTATGAGGTGGCCGTCGGCTCGGCCGACCAACTGCGCGAACGCGGCGCGCTGCCGCCACTGACAGCTCTGCGCCCGGCTCTGCCGGAACCCGAGGACCGCCACAGCCAGGCCGAGCTGTTCCTGCACGGCCTGTTTGTGTGGGATCAGTACTGGGTGGTGCCGCTGTGGACGGCCACCGCCCAGGAGCCGCTTGGGCTGCTGGGCCTGCAGCGCGGCGCCGGTGCCGCGCCGCTGACCGCGGACGAGCTGGTCTTGCTCAGCCGGCTGAGCGAGCGCATGGCCGCGGCCCTGGAGGACCGCCGCCTGCAGCAGGACGTCTTCCGGGCGCTGGACCGCCTGCTGCCCGAGATCGACACCCTCCAGCGCCTGCGCGCCTCGACCGTCTTCCCCACGCCGCAAAGCCTGACCGCGCCCACGGCCGAGGCCCTGCGCAGCGTCGAGCTGCCGCAGATCATCAAGGAGGCCCTGCGCGACTACTGGGGCGGTCCCAAGCTGACCAACAGCCCGCTCCTGCGGCTGCGCGTGGTGGAGCGCGCGCTGGCCGAGCACGACGGCAACACCGCCAACGCCCTGCGCGCCGTCCTGCGCGAGGCCGTCGAGCGCATCCGGCCCGAAGGCCAGCGCAAGTTCACGGCCGAGTGGCTGCTCTACAACATCCTGGAGCTGAAATTCCTGCAGGGCCAGAAGGTCCGGGATGTGGCCGTGCGCCTGGCGGTGAGCGAAGCCGACCTGTACCGCAAGCAGCGCGTGGCGCTGGAGGAACTGGCCCAGTCGATGCTGGAGATGGAGCGCGAAGCGGGCGGCCTCCCGCCGCCGTGACGCGCCGGCCCCGGTCCCAAGGTTGTCTAGTTTGCGCTTTGCCTTAAATCGGGTATCCTTGTAGCGCCACGGTCACTCGGAGGGAAATTGAATAGTTATGATGCGGGAACGAGAAGAGCGCGCGTCAGGCGTTGGTCCCGAGGCGATTGATGAGGGTTGGTGGACCTCGGTGTTGCGGGATGAGGAGGCCGTGCCGGCCTCCGGACACTGGACGCACTCTAACTACGGTCACGGTCCGGCCGTCTCCGCCACCGATCCGGCGGCGGATTGGGAGGCGGCCCGGCAGCTATATGCCGAAGACGGCACGATTGATCTAAACGTCATCGGCTACAACCGCGGCGGTCTGTTGGTGGCCTGGAATTCCCTGCGCGGTTTTGTGCCGGCCTCCCACCTGGTGGATTTTCCGAACGAGACGACCGAAGCCGAGCGCAAGTTCGCGCTGGCGCAGCGCGTCGGCGAGCGCCTGGGGCTCAAGGTCATCGAGCTGGAGCCCAACAAAGGCCGGATTGTCTTCTCTGAGCGGGCGGCGCGTTCCGGCCCGGGCAAGCGCCAGCTCCTGCTGAACTCGCTCAAAGCCGGCGACCACGTCTCCGGCCTGGTCACCAACGTCTGCGATTTTGGCGCTTTTGTGGACCTGGGCGGGGTCGAAGGCCTGATCCACGTGTCCGAGGTATCCTGGAACCGGGTGGCGCATCCGCGCGATGTGCTGGCGCCCAACCAGTCCGTGGACGTGGCCGTCCTTTCGGTCGACCGTGACCAGGCGCGGGTGGCGCTCAGCCTGAAGCGCCTGCGCCCGGACCCGTGGGCGTCGGTCGAGCAGCGCTACGCCATCGGCCAGCTGATCGAGGGCCAGATCACCAACGTCGTCAACTTCGGCGCGTTCATGAGCCTGGAGGACGGCCTGGAAGGCCTGATCCACGTCTCCGAACTGGCCGAGGGCCATTTCCTGCACCCGCGCAACGTGGTGCGGGAGGGCGAGGTGGTGCGCGCCCGCATCATCAGCATCGACGGCGCCAACCGCCGGCTGAGCCTGAGCCTGCGCCGCGCGGACTACGAGGTGGCCGTGGCCTGAGCCGCGGCCCTGAGCTGCCACACCAGCCGGGCGGGGCCGTCGGCCCTCACCCGGCTTTTTTGTCCACGCCCGGCTCGAACGGGTGTGCTCCAGATTTGACATTCGCCGACCGTGCAGTAGACTTCTGCCCATGAGCAAGAAACGCCGCCCGGCGCCCAACTCGGCCGCGCCGCGCCGCCGCTACGCCCAGGACAATTCGTCCCGCAAACCCATCCCGGCGTTGGACCCTGGCTTCGCGCGCGTGATGCGCGTCGCCGACCGGGTCGGCCGCTATGGTGACGGGCTGGCCGCTATCCTCCTGCTTGCCGTCGCCTTGCTGTCCGTGGCGGCCCTGCTGGGCCTCACCTACGGCGCATGGACCGAGGCCTGGGTGGGCCTGCTCGAAACCTGGCTGGGGTGGGGCGCCGCGCTCGTGCCGCTGGCCTGCGGCTGGGCCGGGGTGCTGATCCTGCGCCAGAGCCTGAGCGCGCGCCAGCAGGGCCACCCCCCGGCCATCCGCTGGGGCCGCATTATCGCGGCCGAAGTGACGGCCTTCGCGCTGTTGGGCCTGCTCAACCTGTTCATCGGCGGCCAGGCCAGCCTGGCGCGGGACGGGCAGGGCGGCGGCCTGGTGGGCTGGGGCGTGGGTTACCTCGCGGCGCGCGTCTTCCCGCAGCCGGCTGACGCTTTCGCCCTCGGCGCGGTGTTCCTGCTCGGTCTGCTGCTGACCCTGGATATCACCGCCGACCGCTTCGCGCGGCTGCTGGAGTGGCTGGCCGCGCAGGGCTTCGAAGGCGACCCCGGCCGCCAGTTGCCGCTGCCGCTGGACCAAGCGCCGGCCGCGCGACCGGAGCCGGCCAAACCGTCCAAGCCGGAGGCCCGGCCCAAGCCCAAGCTGGCGGCCGGTGAGCGCCTGCGCGTCACGGTGGAGACCGTGGACGACGAAGTCAAGGGCAAGGCCAAGAAGCGCGACCGGCGTCTGCCCGGCTTCGAGCTGCTGGAGGACACCGACCTGCGCCGCCCGGCCCAGAAGGAGATCGACGAGACCGCGTCGCTCATCGTCAAGACGCTTAAAGAGTTCGGCGTGCCGGTCACGGTTCTCGGCGCGCGCGTCGGGCCGAGCGTCACCCAGTATCAGGTGGAGCCCGGTTTCGTCGAGAAGGCCGGCACCGACGGCATCAGCAAGCAGTGGAAAGTGCGCGTCGCCCAGATCGCGTCCCTGCAGAAAGACATCGCCCTGGCGCTCTCGGCGCCGAGCATCCGCATCGAGGCGCCCGTGCCCGGCCAGCGCTATGTCGGCATCGAGGTGCCCCACCGGCGCACATCCATCGTCGGCGTCCGGCCGGTGATGGAGTCCGAGGCCTTTCAGAAGATCAACAAGCCGCTGGTGGTGGCGCTCGGGCGTGACGTCTCCGGCGCGGCCGTGGCCGCCGACCTGGGAGCCATGCCGCACCTGCTCATCGCCGGCACCACCGGCTCGGGCAAGAGCGTGTGCATCGTGGCCCTGATCACGTGCCTGGTCACCAACAACACGCCGGACGACCTGCGCCTGGTGATGGTGGACCCGAAGATGGTGGAGCTGGTGCGCTTCAACGGCCTGCCGCACCTGCTCGGCAAGGTCGAAACCGAGCTGACGCGCATCCTGGGTGTGCTGCGCTGGACCGTGCGCGAGATGGACCGGCGCTACAAGCTGTTCGAGACGCACAGCGCCCGTAACCTGGACACCTACCACGCCAAGATCGCCAAGCGCAAGGACGCCGAGCGCCTGCCGCGCATCGTGGTCTTCATCGACGAGTTGGCCGACCTGATGATGCAGGCCCCGGACGAGACCGAGCGCATGGTGGTGCGCCTGGCCCAGATGGCGCGCGCCACCGGCATCCACCTGGTGGTCGCCACCCAGCGGCCGAGCACCGACGTGGTCACCGGCCTGATCAAGGCCAACTTCCCGGCCCGCGTGGCCTTCGCCGTCACCTCCAGCGTGGACTCGCGCGTCATCCTGGACACGGTCGGTGCCGAGAGCCTGCTGGGCCGCGGCGACATGCTCTTCCAGAGCCCGGAGATGCCGGCGCCCTCGCGTCTGCAGGGCTGCTTCGTGAGCGACAAAGAGATCGACCGCGTCGTCGCCTGGTGGCGCGAGCAGGCCGAGGCCTACGAGGACGAAGAGCAGCCCGAGATCGAACCGGTCCAGCCCGGCTCCAGCCATGGCCACGGCGACGCCGCCACGGGTCATGGCGAAGCCAATCCCCCGGCTGCGCCCGTCGGCGCCGCCGGCGGCGGAGCGGCGACGGCCCCCTGGGACGAGATGCTGGCGCGCGAGCAGGCCGTCGAGGACAAGGACCGCCAGATCGAGCAGGCCATCGAGATCGTCAAGAAATACGGGACGGCCAGCGCTTCGCTCCTCCAGCGCAAGATGCGCATCGGCTACCCGCGCGCGGCGCGGCTCATGGACGAGCTCAAGGAGATGGGCGTCGTCGGGCGCGAGCAGCAGGGCGGCAAGACGCGCGAGGTCTTTATCACCAAAGACGACGACCCCATCGGCCAGCAGGCGGCGCGTATCCTCGGGATGGACGACGACGACGAGTAGCCCGCCCCCGACTGGACTGGCCGCGGATTCTGCGGATGGGCAGCGATTCACAACAATCCGCCCCAATCCGTGTAATCTGCGGCCTTCTTCTTTAAACTTCTCCGGGTGAAGATTTGCTACAATGAGCCCGTCAACGGAGGGCCGGCCGATATGATCGGACATCCTTTTCTGGACGAGTTAGCCCGCCTCTTCCCGCCCGACCGGCTGCTCACCGCCGCCGCCCAGCTCGCCCCGTACGAGTCCGACGCCCTCACCGCCTACCAGAGCCGCCCGCGTGCCGTGGTCCTGCCTGAGACCCAGGCCGAAGTCATCGAAGCCGTCCGCGTCTGCCATCGTCACCAGATCCCGTTTGTGGCGCGCGGCAGCGGCACCAGCCTGTCCGGCGGCTCACTGCCCGTCAAAGACGGCCTGGTCATCGGCCTCAACCGCCTCAACCGCATCCTGCGCCTCGATCCGCAGCAACGCCTGGCCGTCGTCGAGCCGGGCGTCATCAACCTGAACGTCTCCAAGGCCGCCGCCCCGCACGGCCTGTACTACGCGCCGGACCCGTCCAGCCAGCCCATCTGCACGCTGGGCGGCAACGTGGCCTTCAACTCCGGCGGCGCCCACTGCCTCAAGTACGGCATGACCAGCAACCACGTCCTCGGCCTCAAGGTCGTGCTGCCGGACGGGGAGGTGGCCGCGCTCGGCGGCGAGAGCCTGGAGAGCGTCGGCCCGGACTGGCACGGCCTGTTCGTCGGTTCGGAGGGCCTGTTCGGCGTGGCGCTGGAAATCACGCTGCGGCTGCTACCCAAGCCGGAGCTGTACCGCACCGTGTTGGCCGCTTATCACTCCATGGAGGCGGCCGGCCACGCCGTCGCCGCTGTGGTGGCCTCCGGCCTGCTGCCCGGCGCGATGGAGATCATGGACCGGCTGGCCATCCAGGCGGCCGAGGCGGCCGTGCACGCCAATTACCCGCCCGGCGCGGCCGCGCTGCTGATCGTGGAGCTGGACGGCGAGGCCCAGGCGGTGGAGGAGGAGTTCAAGCGCCTGATGACCGTCATCGACGGCACCGGCGCCTACGAGGTGCGGGTGCCCAAGACCGAGGCCGAACGCCAGACCATCTGGAAGGGCCGCAAGAGCGCGTTCTCGGCCGTCGGCCGCATCAGCCCGGATTACATCGTCCAAGACGGCGTGGTGCCGCGCAGCCAGCTCGGGCAGGCGCTGGCCGAGATCGACCAGTTGAGCGCCAAGCACGGCATCCGCGTCGCCAACGTCTTCCACGCCGGCGACGGCAACCTGCACCCGCTGATCCTGTACGACGGCCGCGAAGCCGGCGCGCTGGACCGGGCCGAGGCGCTGGCGGCCGAGATCATGGCGCTGTGCATCCGGCTGGGCGGCTCGATCACGGGCGAGCACGGCGTGGGCATGGAGAAGCGCCAGTTCATGCCGCAGCTCTTCGCCGAGGCCGACATGGACGCGATGTGGGCGCTGCGCTGCGCCGTGGACACGCTCCAGATCGCCAACCGCGGCAAGATGTTTCCGGGGGCCGAGGCGCCGGCCCTCAGCCACCGCGGGCCGCATCCGCTGGAGCGGGCCGGCCTGATCTCACGGGAGTAGACGCCCACCATGCGACCGACGACGCTGGAGGAACTGCAGGCGCTGGTCCGCGAGCGGCCCCGGCTGCTGCCGCGCGGCGCGGGCACCAAGCCGGCCCTGTCTACGCCGCCGCCGGGCGTGGCCAGCCTGGACCTGACCGGCCTGGCCGGCGTGCGCGAATACGACCCCGGCGAGTTCACGTTCACGGCCCTGGCCGGCACGCCGGTGGCCGACGTGGCGGCGCTGTTGGCCGAGCACGGCCAGTATCTGCCCTTTGACCCGCCGCTGGTGGAGCGCGGCGCGACGCTGGGCGGCACCGTGGCCGCCGGGCTGAGCGGGCCCGGCCGTTACCGCTACGGCGGCGTGCGCGATTTCCTGATCGGCGTGCGCTGGGTGGACGGCGCTGGCCAGTTGCTGCGCGGCGGCGGCAAAGTGGTCAAGAACGCCGCTGGTTTCGATTTCCCCAAGCTCATGGTCGGCAGCCTGGGCCGCCTGGGCGTGCTGGCCGAGGTCACCTTCAAGGTCTTTCCGCGCCCGGCCGCTTACGCCACCTTGCGGCTGGATTGTCAGGCGGCTGGCCTGGGCGCAGCCGGCCGGCTGGCGGCGGCGCTGGCGGCGGTGACCAAACTCTACGGCTCACAGCTTGACCTGGAGTCGCTGGACCTGCGCCCGGACGCGCGCAGCGTGGCCGTGTACGTGCGCCTGGGCGGCTTGCCGGAGGCGCTGCCGGCGCGTTTGGATCGGCTGGACAAGCTGCTCGGCGGCGGCGATCTGCTGGAGGGCCGCGACGACGCCGCGTTGTGGCGCGAGGTGCGCGAGTTCACGTGGGTGCCCGCTGGCGCCGTGCTGGTGAAGGTCCCGCTGACTCCGGCGCGCGTGGCCGCGCTGGAAGCGGAACTGGAGAGGACGCCGGCCGAACGCCGCTACAGCGCCGGCGCGCAGGTGGCCTGGCTGGCCTGGCCCGGCCCAATCGCGGACCTGGATCAACTCCTCAAGGCCCAGGGCCTGTCTGGCTTGCTGATCCTGGGCGAACCCTTGCGGACAGGGCCGCTGCTGGGCGCGCCGCGCTCCGACCATGCCTTCGCCCAGCGCGTGCGCTCGGCCCTGGACACCGCCGGCCGCTTCAGCGCACCCTGATCACTGTTTACGGCTTACCGCTTACCGCTCACTTATCACCCACCCTCTATGCAGCACACCATCCCCGTCGATCAGCTCGGACCGGAAGGCAAGGTGATGGCGCGCGCGGTGGAAGCCTGCGTGCATTGCGGCTTCTGCCTGGCGGTCTGTCCCACTTACGCGCTGCTGGGGGAGGAGATGGACTCACCGCGCGGCCGCATTTTCCTGATGAAGTCGGCGCTGGAGGGCGCGCTGACCGTGGAGGCGACACTGCCGTACGTCGATCGCTGTCTCGGCTGCCTGGCCTGCATGCCGGCCTGCCCGTCTGGCGTGCCGTACGACGAACTGCTGCCGCTCTACCGCGCCCATGCCGCCAGCCAGCGCCCGCGCAGCCTGGTGGACCGTGCCGCGCACACGCTGGTGCATGAGACGCTGCCCTATCCCGAGCGCTTCCGCCTGGCGGCCCTGTCCGGCGGCCTCGGCCGGCTGACGCGCCCGTTGCTGCCGGCGCCGTTTCAGGCCATGCTCAATCTGTTGCCGGAGACGCTGCCGCCGGCCCGGCCCTTGCCGGCATTGATCCCGGCCCAGGGCCAACGCCGCGCCCGCGTCGCCTTCCTGTCCGGCTGCGTCCAGCAGGCGCTGCGGCCCGAGATCAACTGGGCCACCGTGCGCGTGCTGGCCCGCAACGGCGTCGAGGTCGTCATCCCCGCCGGCCAGGGCTGCTGCGGTTCGCTGGCCTTGCACTCCGGCGAACTGGAGCGCGCCCGCGCGCACGCCCGCCGCAACCTGGAAGTCTTCCCGGCGGATGTCGACGCCGTGGTCACCAACGCCGCTGGCTGCGGCTCCGGCATGAAGGAGTACGGCGTGTTGTTCACAGGCCAACCCGAGGCGGAGCGTGCCCAGGCCTTCGCCGGCCGCGTGCGTGACGTCAGCGAGTTCCTGGCGGCGCTCGGCCTGGCTGAGCCGCCCCAGGCCCTGCCCGCGCCGCTGACCGTGGCCTACCATGACGCCTGCCACCTGGCCCACGCGCAGGGCGTGGCCGCGGCCCCGCGCCGGCTGCTGGCCGCCATCCCCAACCTGACTCTGGTCGAGGTCGCCGAGGGCGAGCTGTGCTGCGGCTCGGCCGGCACTTACAACCTGGAACAGCCGGCGTTGGCGGCCCAACTGGGCGCGCGCAAAGCGCGCAACCTGGCCGGCACCGGCGCGCGCGCCGTCGTCACCGGCAACATCGGCTGCCTCATCCAGATCCGCACGCACCTCGAGAAGCTCGGCCAGCCGCTGCCGGTCTGGCATACCTTCGAGTTGCTGGATCAGGCCTATCAGGCCCAGCCGCCCCCCGGCGCGCCGTGAGGCTATGCGCGCCCGGCAGCTCTGGAAGCCCGGCCGGCTGTGTTGCGGCCTAACGCCCGCTCAGCCTGGGCTGCCAGATCGTGGGCGTCATTGAGCCGGCCGGCGCGCCGTTTTGTCCCCTGCTCACTGATGACTGCGCCCTGCCCATTGCTCACTCACTCTCAATTCCCAGCTCACCATGATCACCAAAGACACACTCACACTGCTCTACGACTATCACTATTGGATGACCGATCAGCTGCTGGACGCCTGTGCCGCGCTCACGCCGGAACAGTGGGACCGCGCGCTGGGCCATTCGTGGGGCAGCGTCCACGGCGTGGTCGTCCACCTGCTGGCGGCCGAGACCATCTGGCTGCGCCGCTGGCAAGGCCACTCGCCCACCAGCTTGCTGCAGCCGGCCGCGCTCCCGACCCTGGCCGATGTGCGCGGCGCCTGGGCGGAACTGCGCTCCGAGCTGCGCGGCTTTCTGGCGGGCTGTGATGAGGCGCGCCTGGCGGCGCCCGTCCATTACACCAGCACGCGCGGCCAGCCCTTCGCCGAGCCGCTCGGCCAGTTGCTGCTGCACGTCGCCAACCACGGCACGCACCATCGCGGCGAACTGGTGGCGATGCTGGCCGTGCTCGACGTGCCGCACCCCGAGGACGATCTGCTCCGCTATCTGCGCGAACAGGCGGCCTGACCGTCCGCGCCGGGCCACTCCCGGTTCGGGCAGGGGGCTGACCCGCTGAAGCGTGATATAGTTTTTTCATCACCAAGGAGGCGGGATGTTCAATGGCACCGCGGACGTGATGGAAGCGCTGGGCCGGCAGCAGTACATCGCTTCGGACGAGATCGCCACCGTGCTCTTCCTGGCCGAGCGCCTGGGCAAGCCGGTGCTGGCCGAAGGCCCGGCCGGCGTCGGCAAGACCGAGCTGGCCAAAGCCTGGGCCAGCGCCACCGGCCGCCCGCTGATCCGCCTGCAGTGTTACGAGGGCCTGGATGAGACCAAGGCCCTGTACGAGTGGGAATACTCCAAACAGATGCTCTACACGCAGCTGCTGCGTGAGAAGCTCAGCCAGCTGCTGTCCGACGCGGCCACGCTGACCGAGGCCGCCGACCGGCTGGCCAGCGAAGACAACGTCTTTTTCTCGCCGCGCTTCCTGCTGCCGCGCCCGCTCCTGCAGGGTATCCTGTCCGAGACGCCGGTGACGCTGCTGATCGACGAGATCGACCGCGCCGACGCCGAGTTCGAGGCCTTCCTGCTGGAGGTGCTCTCGGACTTCCAGGTCTCGGTGCCGGAGCTGGGCACGCTCACGGCCAAGCACCCGCCGCTGGTGCTGCTCACGTCCAACAACACGCGCGAGCTCTCCGAGGCCCTCAAGCGCCGCTGCGTCTACCTGCACATCGACTATCCCACGCTCGAGTCTGAGCTGCGCGTGGTGCGCCTCAAGGTGCCGGATCTCTCGCCCCAGCTGGCGCGCCAGGCCGTGGAACTGGTCCAGCGCTTGCGCGGCCTGGACCTGCGCAAGTCGCCGTCGGTCAGCGAGACGCTGGATTGGGCGCGCGCCCTGGTCCTGCTCAACGCCAAGTCCCTGGACCAGCGCACCCTGGACACCACCCTCTCGCTCCTGCTCAAACACGAGGCCGATCTGCAGCGCGCGCGGCGCGGCCTGAGCCGGGCCGAACGCGACGAGGCGCCCGGCCGCGCCGAGGACGACCCGGCCATGTTCCGCCGGCTCAAAGGCCCGCGGCCCTGACGAGGCGCCGGCTGCGGGCCGGCCCTGGTCTTTCGTCCCGCTGAGGCTGCTCTATGGATGACCGTATCGCTCAATTCATTGCCGGGCTGCGCGCGGCCGGCGTGCGCGTCTCCCTGGCCGAGAGCGCCGACGCCTTCCGTGCCACCGCGCTGCTGGGCGTGGCGGACCGCGCGGCCTTCCGCAGCGCCTTGCGCGCCACCCTGGTGAAGGAGAACAAGGACGCGCCCGTCTTTGAGCGGCTGTTCCCGATGTACTTCAGCTCGGGCGGCCCGCCGCTCATCCCGCCGGACCAGGCGCTCACGCCGGACCAGCAGAAGATGCTGGAAGCCGCCTTGCGCGCATTGGCCGGCGACCTGAGCCGGCTGTTGCAGATGCTGGCCTCCGGCCAGAACCCGAGCCGCGCGGAGTTGGAGCGCCTGGCGCAGCAATCCGGGGGGCGCTGGGGGCGCCGGCCCGAGCAGCAGCCGCAGATCACGCGCCAGATGCTGCGCCAGCTGGGCCTGGATGCGCTGGCCAAGCAGATCGAGCGGCTCCTGCAGCAGTTGGCCCAAATGGGCATGTCGGCCGAGGGGCAGGCGGCCATCCGCCAGCTGCTGGCGGCCAACCGCGAGGCGCTGGTGGAGCAGGCCAGCCAGGCGGCCGGCCAGAGCCTGGCCCGCCAGCTGGCCGAGCAGCCGCCCGAAAAGTTCGACGAGGCCGATCTGCTGCAGCGGCCCTTCAACGACCTGAGCGAGGCTGAGGCCCGCGAGCTGCGCCGGCTGGTGACGCGCCTGGCCGCCAAGCTGCGCTCGCGCGCCGCGCTGCGCCAGCGCAAGGGCGACGGCAAGACGCTGGACGCCAAGACCACGCTGCGCGCCAACCTGCGCACCGCCGGCGTGCCCTTCACCCTGCACTTCAAAAAGCGCCACCTCAAGCCCAAGTTCGCGCTGATCTGCGACATCTCCACCTCGATGCGGCCGGTGGCTGAGTTCATGCTGCGCCTGATGTACGAGCTCCAGGACCAGGTGGGCCAGGCGCGCTCGTTCGCGTTCAACGACCACCTGGAAGAGGTCAGCGACGAGTTCATCCTGCACCGGCCGGACGAGGCCATCCCGCTGGTCCTGCACCGCATCCCGCCCGGCTACTACGCCACCGACCTTGGCTTCGGCCTGCAGAACTTCTGCGCCCAGCACCTGGACGCCGTCGACCGGCGCACCACGGTCATCTTCCTGGGCGACGGCCGCAACAACTTCCGCGACCCGCGCCTAGACCTGTTCGAGCAGATCAAGCGCCGCGCCCGCCGGGTGGTCTGGTTTAACCCGGAGCTGCGCTTCCAGTGGCACACCGGCGACAGCGACATGCCCCAGTACGCGCCGCTGTGCGACGCCGTGCACCAGGTCAGCAATCTGGACGAACTGACCGACGCCGTGGACCGGCTGTTCACCAGCCGCGGCTGACGGCCCGCGCCGGCGGGTTAGCGCCGGCCCAACGCTCCACCACTTCCGGCGCTCCGCTCCACCCGCTACAATCAGGCCTGTGGCGTTGTGGAATTGGTTCGGCACACTCCATCCGGCCTGGCAGGCGCTGCTGGCGACGACCTTCACTTGGTTTGTCACCGCGTTAGGCGCCGCCCTGGTCTTCTTCTTTAGGACGGTCGACAAGCGCCTGCTGGACGGCATGCTCGGGTTTGCCGCGGGCGTCATGATCGCGGCCAGCTTCTGGTCGCTGCTGGCGCCGGCCATCGAGATGGCGTCCGAGAACGGCGGGCCGGCCTGGCTGCCGGCTGTCGTTGGTTTCCTGCTGGGCGGCGCTTGCCTGTGGGGCATCGACAAGGTCCTGCCGCACCTGCACCCGGGGCTGCCGCTGGGCCAGGCCGAGGGCGTCAAGACGCACTGGCAGCGCAGCGTGCTGCTGGTGCTGGCGATCACGCTGCACAACATCCCGGAAGGGCTGGCCGTCGGCGTGGCTTTCGGCGCGGTGGCGCACAATTTGCCGTCCGCCACCCTGGCTGGCGCCGTGGCGCTGGCGATCGGCATCGGCCTGCAGAATTTTCCGGAGGGCACGGCCGTGGCGGCGCCGCTCCGGCGCGAAGGGATGCCGGCGGCCAAGGCTTTCTGGTATGGGCAGGCCTCGGCCCTGGTGGAGCCGGTGGCCGGCGTGCTCGGGGCGCTGGCTGTCGCCGCTATGCGGTCCCTGCTGCCGTACGCGCTGGCCTTCGCCGCCGGCGCCATGATCTTCGTCGTCGTCGAAGAACTCATCCCTGAATCGCAACTCCACAAGGACACGGACCTGCCGACCCTCACGGCCATGCTCGGCTTTGCCGTCATGATGCTGCTAGACGTGGCCCTGGGCTGAGGCCCGTGTGCTTGCGGCAGGCGATGAAACTTCCTTCGGATTGCGCCCTTAACCGCCTGTACCGCATAATGACCATGTCGCAAGTGTCCCGCCCACTTGAATAGGCCGGATCGGCGCCGCCTGAGCGCGGCTTGGGCCGGACAGCCTCTGCCCGCCGCTTTCATGTGAACGGAGCACAAGGGAGAATGACCATAATGGCAAGTTGGCAGCGCGCGTTTCGGATTGGGCTCGCCATGGTGTTGACCGTGCTCGGCCTGGGGTGGGGCGCCGCGCCGACCGCCGCCGATGAAGTTCCGGACTCGCCTGCCCGTGAGCAGGCCTTTGACGCCCTGGACGCCCTGGCCGCCGCGCGTGGTGTGGTGCCCGTGATCGTGGGCGTGCGCGCCGACTTCGCGCCGGAGAGCGCGCTGGAGGGCGCCCAGGCCGTGCTGGATCAGCGCGCCGCCATCGCCCGCGCCCAGACCGAAGTGGAGCGCGCCCTGGCCGCGGCCGGCGCCCCGGCGCTGCGCCGCTTCCAGACTATCCCTTATCTCGCCCTGCGCGCCGACGCGGCCGCGCTGGCCGCCCTGCGCGCCTCGCCCTGGGTGACGAGCATCGAAGAGGATGTGCCGGTGCCGCCGGCCCTGACCGAGAGCACGGCCCTGATCGGGGCCTCCACGCCCGCCACCGGCGCCTGGGCGCAGGGCTACACCGGCGCTGGCTGGACCGTGGCCGTGCTGGACACGGGCGTGGACAACGACCATCCCTTCCTGGCCGGCAAGGTGGTGGCCGAGGCGTGCTTCTCCAACGGCGGCGGCGGCGGGCAATCGGTGTGTCCGGGCGGCGCGCCCAGCGTCGTCAATGTGCCGGATTCCGCCGAGCCGTGCGCCGTGGACGCCTGTGACCACGGCACGCACGTGGCCGGCATCGTGGCCGGCAAAGCCTACGGCGGCATGACGACGGCCACCGGCGGCCGCACCTTCTCCGGCGTGGCGCCGGACGCCCAGCTCATCGCCGTGCAGGTGTTCACGCAGTTCAACGACTTCCTCGACTGCGGCGGCTCCGCGCCGTGCGCGCTGACCTATTCCTCGGACCAGATCGAGGCCCTGGAGTTCGTCTACAGCCTGCGCGCCACTTACAGCATCGCGGCCGTCAACATGAGCCTGGGCGGCAGCCCGCAAGGCACCGAGTGCAATAGCGACTCGCGCCGGGCCATCATCGAACAGCTCCTCGGCGCCGGCATCGCCACCGTGGTCGCCTCCGGCAACAACTCCCTCCCGAACGCCATCTCGCGGCCGGCCTGCATCTCGGCCGCCGTCAGCGTCGGCTCCACGCTGGACGGCGGCGTGGGCGGCACGCCCGTGGACACGGTCTCGGATTTCTCCAACAGCGCCTCCTTCCTGGACCTGCTGGCGCCCGGCGAGTTGATCCAGTCGTCGGTGCCCGGCACCGGCTTTGACAACTTCCAGGGCACGTCCATGGCCGCGCCGCATGTGGCCGGGGCCTGGGCCGTGCTCAAGCAGGTGGCGCCGAGCGCCACTGTCACTGAGACGCTGACGGTGCTCAAATCCACGGGCGTGTCCGTCACCGACTCGCGCAACGGCCTCGTCAAACCGCGCCTCGAGTTGGACGCCGCGCTGACGAGCCTGGCGCCGCAGCTGACCGCGGCCGCCAGCCACGAATTCGGGCGCGTGATCGTGGACCTCACCTCCGGCTACACGCTCACCCTGCAGAACGCGTCCAGCCTGTCCCTGACGCTCTCGGCGCCCAGCCTGTTGGGGACCGGCCTGGCCTATACCGGCGGCGGCAGCTTTCCGGGCACGGGCGGCACGTGCAGCACCGGCTCGCCGCTGCTCGGGAGCGCGGCCTGCACGGTCCGGGTCACGTACGCGCCGACTTTGCCCGGGACTTTGGCCGGCAGCTTCAACGTGAGTTATGCGCCCGTCGGCGTGGTGACGACGACCTTGCTCAGCCAGGCCCTCACCGGCACGGCCGCGGAGTTGTGCACCGACAATCTCCTGAACAACGCCGTGTTCGAGAAACTGGCCACCACCTGGGTCCAGACCGACACGGTCAGCGGCGACGCCCTGCCGCTGTGCACTACCGGCAGCTGTTCTATCGGCGCCTACGCGCCCACCGGCCCGTTCAGCGGCGGCGGCTGGGGCTGGTTCGGCGGCTACACCACCACCGTCACCACCACCACCTCGGTCACCCAGGTCATGTCTCAGTCCGTGGTCGTCCCGGCCGATTCGGCCAGCCTGCAGTTCTATTTCAACATCAGCCGCGCCGATGCCGGCACCGGTATCACCGACACGTTCCGGGCCCTGATCGACAGCACGCCGGTCTTCACGGCCACGGCCGCCGAGCAGGCCGCCTACAGCCGCTATCAATTGGTGCGCCTGGACCTGGACGCCTTCGCCACCGGCGTGACCCGCACGCTGACCTTCTCGGCCACCACGACGGCGGCCGGACCGGTGGTGAATTTCAATGTGGACGACGCCGCGCTGTGCGCGCCGGCGTTTCTTCCGGTTTATCTACCGTTGACGAGCCGTGCCCCCTGAGCGGGGCCGGCGGCGGAGACGAGGGATGCAAACACGATGACAACTGCCAAACTTGCGCGGGGGGCGTTGACATTGGTGCTCATGTTGGCCGGGCTCGGCTGGGGCGGGCTGCGTTCGGGCGCGGCCCAGGAGGCGCCGGCCGTCTCGGCCAGCGTCACGGCCGAGGCCTGCAACAACCTGCTCAACGACGGGGACTTCGAGGCGTTCAGCAGCCGCTGGTTTGAAGGCGCGGACCCGGTCACCGTGGTCCTGGATCCGGGCTCGGGTTACCCCGTCCTGGGCAAGACCACGCCGCTGTCCGTCTGCGACGCGGACACCTGCGACATCAAGGAGTACAACGACCTGCCGCTCAACGGTCCGGCCGGCCCCAACAGCGGCATCAACTGGGCCTGGTTTGGCGGCGGCATCACCAGCACCACCAGCATTCCCGGCACCATCCTGCAGACCCTCTACCAGCCGATCACGGTCACGGCCGAACCGGCGCGGATGCAGTTCAACCTGTGGCTCTCGCGCGCTGACGCCGGCACGAACGCGTCTGACTGGCTGGAGATCCGCCTCGGGGACACGCAGGTCTTCTCGGTGACGGTCGCGGCCACGCCCACGTACTCGTCCGGTTACACCACCGTCAGCTTCGACGTGTCGGCGCTGGTCTCGGTCGGCCAGCAGACCACGGTGACGATCTCGGCCACCACCCGCGCGCTGGGCAGCGTGGCCGTCGGCCAGCCAAATCTGCCGCCGGTGGCGAGTTTCAATCTGGACGATGTGGGGGTGTGCGTGCCGTTCGCGGTCTACATCCCGCTGGTCGACCGCTGACGTCAACGCGCGCGGCGCCGGTCGATGGCGGCCAGCAGCGGCGCGAACTCAGGGTCCGCGGGCGCGTGGTAGGCCCCGGCCTCCAGCGTCCGGTGGGCGCGTTCCAGGCGCCCCAGGCGGGCCTGCACCACGCCCAGGTCTTTGTAGTACTGCGCGGTGCGGGGCTGCAGGCTGACGGCTTTCTGAAAGTGCACGGCGGCCAGCGCCAGCCGGCCGCGCCGGAGATGCTCGCGGCCGCGCCGGTGGTAATCCAGGCCCGAGAACAGACCGCGGTCCAACTGGGTGAAGAGCCGTTGCCGCGCGAAGGCGCGGCTGGCCAAGGCGGCCAGGGTGATGAGTCCGGCCACGCCGGAGAGCCCCAGGTTGACCTGCGCCACCGGCGCCGGCAGCTGGCCGGTGAGCCACAGGCCGGCGTTGCCCAGGACGTCGGCGACAAATGTGGCGGCTGCGAACGGATAGGCCCAGGCTACTTCGCCGAGCAGCAGGTACAGCGCCACCGCCAGCAGGATCGCGCGCACGGCCAACGCCCAGAGCGGCGCCGCGACGAGGCTGTCCAGTTGAACCGAGCGCAGCCATTCGGTGACCACTGCGGACGGGGGCAGGGCCGGGATCAGCAGCGGCAGGAAGGCCTCCACCACGGCGGCCTGCACATTCAACCCCAGCACCAGCAGCAGAGCATAGAGATAGAACCCGGCCTGCCAGCGGCCGGGCGCCAACAGGCTGCGGCGGCAGTGCGGACAGCGCGTCTCGGTCTCGGCCGTCAGTTGGCCGCAGAACGGACACTGCAGCGGGTCGTCGTCCGGATCGACGGCTGAAGCCGTGGGGCCGGCGGGTGGGGCCGGAGTCTCCTGATCTGCTTCGGCCGTGGCCGCCGAAGGCGCGGCGTCGCCGGCAGGCCTGGGTGGGCCTTCCGCACCCTCGGGCTGCCCGGCCGCTTCAGCCGGTCCGCCGCGCAGCGCCTCCAGCCGCCGCTGCGCGTGGGCGTTGCCGGGGTTCACGGCCAGCGCGTTCTCCAACGCCATGATCTGGTCGGCCGGATCATCCAGGACCGTGCTCAGCCACAGCCAGGCTGGCTCAATGCGCTCGTCGGCGCGCACCACGTCCAGCAGCAGCGAACGGCCGCGCGCCCGCTCCCCGGCGCGGATGGCCTGGATCCCGTCGCGCAGTTTGGCCTGAAGTTCCTCGGGCGTCATCCAGGCGATTATAGGCCAAACCTCGCCCGCCGCCCGGGATCGGGCCTGCCGGCGGTCACAGCGTCGTCGGCCGGCCAGGGGGCCGGTGGTATAATCGGTGCGCTCAAAAAGTGCGTCGTTCGCAGGAGAAGCGAGTATGTCTGGTCACTCAAAATGGAAGACCATTAAGCGCCAGAAGGGCGCGGCCGATGCCAAACGCGGCGCCATGTTCACGCGCCTGACGCGGGAAATCATGCTGGCGGCGCGTGAAGGCGGCGGCAGTATTGACAGCAACTTCAAGCTGCGCCTGGCCGTGGACAAGGCCAAGGCCAGTTCCATGCCCAAGGAAAACATCGAGCGCGCCATCGCCCGCGCCACCGGCGCGGACAAAGATGCCGCGGTCTTCGAGTCGTTGATGTACGAGGCCTACGGCCCGCACGGCTCGGGCGTCCTGATCCAGGTGGTGACGGACAACAAGAACCGCACCATCTCCGAAGTGCGCCGGCTGGTGACGCGCGCCAACGGCAACATGGCCGAGGCCGGCGCCGTCTCCTGGCAGTTCACGCGCAAGGCCTACGTCGCCCTGCCGCGCGAAGGCCATGATCCGGACAAGGTCTTCGAGATCGCGGTGGAGGCCGGCGCCGACGACGTGCTGACCGGTGACGACGCCATCGAGATTTACGCCGCGCCCGAGCAGTTCGGGGCCATCGTCCACGCGCTGGAGAAGGCCGGCCTGAAGCCGTCTGAGTCCGAGCTGCGCATGGAGCCCAACCAGCGGCTGGAGCTCGACCCCGATTCGACCGTGTCGATCATGAAGCTCATCGAGGGCTTGGAGGAACTGGACGACGTCCAGAACGTCTTCACCAACGTCGAGTTCAGCGACGCCGCCCTGGCCCAGATGGCGGCCTGAGCCAGCCGCATGACGGATGCCGCCGGACGACCGCCGGGGTCCATTCTCCCGCTGCTGTCCGGCGGCCTTGGCCCATGGTCGTCCTAGGGATTGACCCCGGCACCGCGACCACCGGCTACGGCTTCATCCGCGACGCCGACAGCGGCCCGGTGCTGGTGACCTACGGCGTCATTCTGACGCCGGCCGGCGCGCCGATGCCGCAGCGCCTGCGCGCGCTCTTCCGTGAATTGAACCAACTGCTGCTTCTCCATCGCCCGGACGCGGCGGCGGTGGAGAAGCTGTTTTTTCAGCGCAACGTCAGCACCGCCATGACGGTGGGGCAGGCGCGCGGCGTGGCTCTGCTGGCCCTGGCCGAGGCCGTGGTGCCGATTGGCGAGTACACGCCCAACGACGTCAAGCAGGCGGTGGCCGGCTACGGCCGGGCCGACAAGCCTCAGGTGCAGCAGATGGTGCGCGCCATCCTGAACCTGCCGGAAGTGCCCAAGCCCGACGACGCCGCCGACGCTTTGGCCGTGGCGATCTGTCACCTGCACTCGATGAAGCTGAACGCGATGCTCAAAGGTTCCTGAGGCACCGGCGCCCAGGGCGCGGTTTCCCGGCTCGCCTGGCCCTCACTCACCATGATCTCAACCCTGCGCGGCACGCTGCTCACCTCTCAGCCTCCGGACACCTGCGTCGTCGAGGTGGCCGGCGTCGGCTTTAAGGTCTTTGTCCCCACTTCCGTGCTGGATGGCGCGCAGGTGGGCCACGGCGTCTTCCTGCACACGCACCTGAGCGTGCGCGAGGACGCCCTGACGCTGTTCGGCTTCGCCACCGAGGAGCAGCGCACGCTCTTTGAGCTGCTGCTCAGCGTGCAGGGCATCGGCCCGCGCCTGGCCCTGGCCGTGCTCTCGTCGCTGTCGCCGGACGTGCTGCGCCGGGCTGTGGTCAACGAGCAGCCGGACGTCTTCAGCCGCGTGCGCGGCGTCGGCAAGAAGACGGCTGAGAAGATCGTGTTCGCGCTCAAGGACAAGCTGGGCGGCGAGTTCAGCCTGGCCGCGCTGGCCTCGGCCGGCGACGTGGACGCCGAGGTCATCGCCGCGCTCACCGCGCTCGGGTACAGCGTGGTGGAGGCCCAGGCCGCGGTGCAGTCCATCCCGCGCGACGCCGACGCCCAAACGCTTGAGGACCGCGTCCGCCTGGCGCTGGCCTACTTCGCCTGACCGTGGCCGAGATCGTCGTCGCCTCCACCAACCCGGTCAAAATCCAGTCCGCGCTGAACGGGTTTCAGCGCTTGTTTCCGGGCCAGACCTTCACGGCGCGCGGGTTGGCCGTGCCGTCCGGCGTCAGCGCCCAGCCCATGACCGACGCTGAGACGCGGCAGGGCGCCCGCAACCGGGCCGCGGCCGCGCGCGCCGCAGCCCCGGCCGCCGATTATTGGGTCGGGATCGAAGGCGGGTGCGAGCTCGTGCCGGATGGCGCTCCGGCTGGCAGCGCGGCCCTGGCGGTCTTCGCCTGGGTGGTGGTGCAGGGGCCGGACCGGGCCGGGCAGGGGCGCACCGGCCAGTTCTTTCTGCCGGAGGCCGTGGCCGCGCTGGTGCGCCAGGGCGTGGAACTGGGCGAGGCCGACGACCGCGTCTTCGGGCGCGTCAACTCCAAGCAGGGCAACGGCGCCATCGGCCTGCTCACCGGCGACGTCATCGACCGGGCGCAGTATTACGAGCACGCCGTCATCATGGCCCTGGTGCCGTTCAAGAACCCGGCGCTCTATCCAGCTGAATAACGCCGCCGCGGCGTCCCCGCCGACGGCGCCTGACCGCCTTGAGGTGACTCATGCTCGCTAATTCCCGCATCGCGTTTGTCGGCTCCGGCGCCGCCGCGGCGTCCCCGCCGACGGCGCCTGACCGCCTTGAGGTGACTCATGCT
>ERZ761602.604-NODE-604-length-75189-cov-15.198805_pt1 | contig 75189 bp, 62 predicted proteins | sample MGYA00512165_ERZ761602 | MGnify/ENA primary metagenome ERZ761602 (study PRJEB28899, sample SAMN02445085) | bioreactor sludge metagenome | biome: EBPR sludge; isolation source: Thorneside wastewater treatment plant | place: Australia: Brisbane, Thorneside...
GGCGCGCCCACGCCGAAGAACCAGCCGGTGTGCGGCTCCTTCCAGACCGAGAAGTGGTACGGGAACGCCCCCGGGCTGCCGAACGCGATCGTGTGGTACCAGAACAGCGCGCCGAGCGGGATGGCGGCGCCGAGCACGGCCCAGAGGCAGCGCTTGAAGCCGACCGCCCACAGCCCGTAGATCGCGATGGGCAACCCGATGAGCGCGACCGGGTACTCGGTCGCGCCCGCGAACCCGACGAGCGCGCCGACCGCGATCATCCGCGCCGGCGTGGCGGCCGCCCCGCGCCGCACCTCGACCAGCAGCGTGAACGCGATCAGGCAGAACGCGCCCGCGATCTGGTTGCCGTAGAGAAGCGTCGCGTACGGCAGCCCCATCGTCGCGAGCCCCCAGCCGAGCGCGACGACGACCGACGATCGCTCGCCGAGCCCGAGCGCGCGCGCCAGCCGCGCCAGGAAGACGGCGGCGATCACCGAGGGCACGCTGACCGCGAACACGATCGAGAGCCACGCCGCCCACGCCAGCCACGTGACGCTCGGCTTCGCCGGCGCGCCCGAGCCGTAGTACACGGCGGCGTAGGCCGGCATGCACAACCACGACGCCCCCGGCGCCTTGTCACAGTAGTGGTGGCCCTTGCGGACCGCGTCGTCGCCGGTGTTCTTGGCGTAGCGGTCGGTCACGACCGTGCCGTGCTCGACGGTCGCGCGCACCAGGTTGAAGCGCGAGTTCTGGTTCCACCCGCCCGCCTGGTAGAAGTACGCGTAGCAGCCGAGGAGGAGCGCCACCAGCGCCGCCGCCGGCGTGGTCAGCCAGCGCCGCACGCGCGCTCCGAGCGAGACTGCCATCGCCGCGTGGATACCACGCCGACTGCCGGCCACATCACCCGGCCGGGGTGATCTTCCCGCGCGGCGCCGGGCGTGGGATCGTCGACGCATGGGGGAGTCGTCGGAGTCGTCCGCGCGCGAGCGCGAGGTGCGCCGCTACTTCTGGGCCTGCGTGCAGATCGCCGGCGTGACGTTCGCGGCGTGTGTGCTCGGCCTTGTCGTGATCCTGCGATCACCGTGGAACGCGACCATCCCGATGCTGTGGGCGATGGCCTGCACCGCGTGCGGGTCGATCATCGGGTTCGTCCTCGTCGCACCACGACGGGGCTCGATCGCGCGACAGGACGCCGCGATCGCACACGGCAGCATCGATCGGCTCCAGGACTGGATCCTCGGGCTCATCGTCGGCGTGACGCTGCTCCAGGCGCGGGAGATCCCCGGCACCATCGAGGGCCTCGCCGACAGCCTCGCCCGGGGCGTCGCGGGGGCGGCCGCGACCGACGCTGACCTCGCGTCCGCGCGCGCCTTCGCCGTTGGCCTCATCGTGTTCTTCTTCGCGATGGGCGTCATCGGCGGCGCGCTCGTGACCCGCTACCTCCTCGCGTACTTGCGTGACCCGCGCAGCGAGGCGCGCGAACCCGCCGACGACGTCCTCGTCGCCGATGCGCCCGAGCCCACCGCGGCTCGGCCAGCGCCCGACGAGCGGCCGTTGCCCAAGATCGTCGGCAGCGACGCATGATCCGGGGCCGGTCGACCGACCTGCTCGCGGGCGCGCTGGCCATCCCCTGGCTGTACTTCGGCGTGCTCCATTTCACGATGCACGCCGAGACCGTGCGGCAGATGCCGCCGTGGTTTCCGTGGAAGTCGCCGATCGTCTACGTCACCGGCGTCGCCGAGCTGGTGTTCGGCCTCATGCTGTTGCCGCGCCTGACCCGGGCATGGGGCGCGCTCGGGACCATGGCGCTCCTCGTCGTCTACATCCCGGCGGTGCTGAACATCGTCATCTACAACGCCGCGCTCCAGGGAGCCCCGGCATGGCAGCAGGCAGCGTTCCGCTGGAGCATCGTCCCGGCGAACGTCGGCTTGTTCTTCTGGGCGCGCGTGTACTGGCGCGCGCGCCCGGCCTAGCCGCGCGTCGCTCGCAGCTCAGTCGCAGCTCACGCGGTCGAGCTCGATGTGGCAGCGCAGGCAGAGCCGCGGGTTCTTCGACGCCAGCGCGCGGCAGCGGCCGGAGCCGCGCCAGCCGGGGCCATGCGGGGACACGCCCATGCGGCCGGGCTCGGCGGTGTGGCACTCGGCGCAGAAGTCCTCGCGGTGGCAGCCGGCGCACGTCTTCAGGTTCTTCTGCGCGTCGACGCCGTGGTTCCAGTTCGGCCGGTGAAAGCGGTTGACGACGCCGACGCGGTCGAAGCCGCTCTCGGCGCGCACGCCGACCCCCGACCGCTCGTGGCAGCCGACGCAGAAGCGCTGGCTCTTGTGGCAGACGGTGCAGTCGGGGACGCCGCGGATGGCCTCGACGGCATGGAGCGCGACGTAGTTGCCGGCGTGGAAGGCCATCGGCTTGATCGAGCCGGCGTGGCAGTCGGCGCAGAAGCGCTCCTCGTGGCACGACGCGCACGTGTCGGGCGCCGCGCGCGCGACGTGATCGTGGCTGGTGTAGAAGTCCAGCGTGTGCGCGGCGCCGGTGACGCCGCCGCGCGGGACGAGGTGGCCGTCGGGCAGCTCGGTGCGCACGCGGCCACCCTGGGTCGCGAGGTGGCAGGTGGTGCACGCGTTCGCCGCGCGCGCGCCGTCGTGGCAGGTGAGGCACGTCTCCATCGCCGGCAGGTGATCGCGGGTGGCGAGCTCGACCTTCGTCATGTCGCCGTGGCACGTCTGGCAGGCGGTGGTCGCATGCGCGGCGTGGCTGAACTTGAGGTTCGGCGTCGGGATGAAGACGCGCGCGACCGACGCGCCGGGCTCGTAGCCAGGGTGGCACGCGACGCACGCGGTCGCCGGGCCCGCGCCCGTGCCCCCGGGAAGCGCGCGATCGATCGCGTGACACGTCCGACAGGCGTCCTCGCCGGGCGTCAGGCGATCGACGACCGAGCGCGACGTCGTCGCGGCGGTGTGGCAGTCGACGCACGCCGCGCCCAGGTCGCCCACGTGGAGCGCGTGCGAGAACACGAGCGGGAGACGCTGGGCTGGATAGACGACGCGCGACGGCGACGCGGCGGCGACGCCGAGCACCGACAGCGCGCAGGAGATCGCGACGGCGACCAGGCCGCGGGGCGGCGACCAGCGCGGCGGATCACGCCTCGGGTGCGGCATCAGTGCGTCTCCGGTTCGAAGGCGAGATCGACCACGATCACCGCGCGCACGTCGAGCGGGGCGCGCGGGCCGTGGGAGACCTCGGTCGTCGCGTGGGCGGCGATGCCGCGGTCGATCTTCCACGACGCCGCGACCTGGCCGACACCCGAGAAGCCGTGCGCGCCGCGCAGGTCGGTGTCGGCGAGCTCGACCGACAGGCCGCCGAGGCGTCCGCTGACGGCGAGCGCGCGCGACCGTTGCCAGCGCGCGGCGGCGGTCGCGCCGACGCGGCGTCCGCCGTAGCCGTCATCGCCGACGAGATCGAGGCGCGCGCGCACGCGCGGCGCGACGTCGGCCTCGGCGCCGGTGCGCAGGCCCGCGACCCACGAGCGCGCGTCGTCGGCCGGCGCGTCGTAGCGGCGCAGCCAGGCGGTGGCGAAGCCGCGGTACCCGGCGTGGCGCGGCGCCAGATCGTAGGTGAGGCGCGCGTCCCACGAGGTCCCGACGACGAAGACGTTCCAGATCGAGTCGCCGTCGAACGTGGGCACCGACCGCGAGACCTCGGGCTCGAGGGCGTGGGCACCGCGCGTGACGCGCACGCCGGCGTGGGCCTCGTCGGCGACGCCGTGCAGGAGCGAGTAGCGCGCCTGCACCCACGGCTCGATCACCGCGCCGCGGGCGCGTGCCGTGCCGCGCGCGACCACGCTCGCATGCTCCTCGTCGACGCCCCAGGCCGGCGCCTGGCCGACCTCGTCGGGGTAGAGCCCGGCGTCGGGAAAATCGAGCCGGTCGACCGGGCCGATGAGGCCAGGCGTGCGCGACTGCGTGCGGCGATACGCGGCGCGCGCGTGCAGCCAGCGCACGCCGGCGGTCTCGACCGCGAGCACGCCGGTGGGCAGCATCGCGTCGCGCTCCGGGCAGAACGCCAGATCGCTGCCCAGCCGGTTCTCGCCCGGCACGCGGCTGCGATCGATGATCTGCCAGCTGCCGCTGCCCGCCGTCGGGCCCTCGACGTACTCGTGGCAGTCGGCGCTCGCGGTGCCGTCGAGCTCGAAGTCGGAGGCGCCGAGCGGCGAGCGATCGCGCACGCGCAGGCCGGCGGTCGCCTCGAACAAGACCGGCCACGGCGTGCGCACGCGCGCCGACACGCCGTCGACGCTCCACCAGTCGAGCGCGTCGACCTCGAGCTGGCGACCGATCCGCAGATCGACGCGGCCGGCCAGCCCGTCGACGGCGAGGTAGCCGTAGAGCAGATCGAGGCCGAGGCTCGACGCCGCGAGATCGGGGATGGCGTCGATCGCGTCGAGGCGGCGATCGTCGACGGTGACCGTCCCCGCCGTCCACGCGCCGAAGTCGTGATCGATGCGCAGGTGGCCGGTGAGCCACACGACCGGGCCGCGATCGGGCACGCCGGGCCGCGCCTTCAGGCGCTGGCGCTTGAGATCGCCGATGTCCCACACCGACAGCGTCAACGTCTGGGTGTAGCGGCGACGCGCCAGCCAGAGGTCGGCGCCGACGAGCCGCAGGGTCGGCAGCTCGTACAGCTGCCCCGCGGTGCGCGCCAGCACCTCGTACTCGTACGCGTGCGCCGGGGTGCTCGACAGCACGAGCGCAACGAGCACGGCGGAGGCCCGCGTCATCCGGCAGGACCGTAACACGGGCGCGGGCACGCCACGGCCACGGGTCAACGGGTGACCGCGATGCTGACGACCTGGATCTCGCCCGCGCCGATCGCGCCGACGCCGACCCGCCCCTCGGGCAGCGGCCCGACGTTGCAGGTGAGGACGACCTGGCCGGCCATCGCAGCCCGCAAGGTGCCGTCGCCGATGTCGAGCGTGATCGACGTCGCTCCGGCCATCGGGGTCGTCGAGCCCCGGCAGACGGTGCTGGCCGACCCCGCCACCACGCGCTCGACGGCAGCCTGGCCGCCGGGCACGAGCAGGACCCGATGGAGGTCGCCGGGGCCGACGTGACCGAGCACCAGCGCGATGCCCTCGGCGGGCACCGTGGCCACCAGATCGACGCGCAACCCGCCGCCGAAGGGGCCGCCGACGACCGCGTGAGCGACGCCCGCGCCGCTGCCGCGCAGCCGCCACGGCGGCGCGGCGGTCACGAGCGCGGGATCGAGCGGCGAGAGCGGTGGATCGCTCTCGTCGTCGCCCGGCACGACGGTGAGCGACCCGGTGAAGCGGCCGAGCAACCGCGGCCGGAAGCGATACGCGGTGGCCTGCGGCACGCCGACGAGGCGCCCACCGACGACGAGGATGCTGCCGTCCTCGAGGCGCACGGCCGCGTGTCCACCCTCGAGCGGCGGCACGCCGGCCGCCGGGATGTTCGACCACGTCGACGCGGCGGGCAGGAACCGCACGGTCGGGCCGCCGCCCAGCCCGAGCACGAGCCCGTCCTCCTGCGTGACCAGCGTCGTCCCCGCGCGCGGCAGGAGCGACGGCAAGGGTCGCGCGACGTCGACGCCGGGGACGATCGCGGCCGCCTCGCCGCGAGGCGCCTCGCCGTCGGCGCCGAACGCGGTGACGATCGCGCCCGCGTCGGTCCGCGCGGCGGCGGCGCCGACGCCGGCGAAGACGGCGACCGCCTCCGTCGCGAGGTCGACGCGCTCCGCGGTGGTGTGCGGCGCGCCGGCGCCGTCGGTGCCGCCGACCACGATCACCGCGCGGCGTCCGTCGGGAGCGACGTCGAGGAACGCGGAGGCGCCGATGCGCGGCGCGGCGAGCGACGGGCCAACGCCGATCGCGCCGCCGACGAGGTTCACGACTCGGCTGTCGGCGCGCGCGGCGCCCGCGGCGCAGCGGCCATCGTCGAGGAGCGAGCTGCACCCGCCCAGGAGGAGCACGGTGGCGTCGTCGAGCGCCACCGCGGCGGCGTGAGCGCGGACCTCGCTCACGAGCACGGCGTCGCGGAAGCCGGTCGCCGGATCGTAGATCGCGAAGCCCGGGCTGGGACCGCCGACCAGCACGACCGTGCCGTCGGCGAGCGGCACCAGCGCCGCGCCGGCGAGCCCGCGCGCGCCGCCGAAGCCCGCCGGCAACGGGACGTCGCGGAAGCTGTCGGTCGCGGGATCGAACCACTCGGCGGTGGCGAGCGGACCGCTCGCGTCCGCCCCTCCCGCCACGAGCACGCCGCCGCCCGCGGCCGCGACGAGCGGGCGATCGCGTGCGCTCGCCATCGCGCCGGCGGGACAGACGTCGTCGGGCGGCCCCATCGCGACGTGCAGCGTGTCGCCGTCGGCGAGCGCGTCGAGCTCGAACGGCGCGGTCTTGCCCTGCGCCAGGACGAGCGCGCCGTCGCCGATCACCTCGACCGCGAGCTGGCGCGTCGCCTCCGGCAGGTCGGCCAGCGCGACGGGCGCGTCGAGCCCGACCGGGCGCCGCTCGGCGCGGAAGTCGCCCAGCGGGGTCACGAGCAAGGAGCGGGCGTCGGCGGGTCGACCACACGGGCCCGCCCCGACGGGCACCAGGCGGACGCCCGGCGCGTCGCCGCCGCATGCCGCGACGAAGGCAAGCGTGCAGGCCCATCGGGAGGCAGCCACCAGCGGCATGATACACTCGCGCCGGATGACCGAGCTGCCGACGACGTTCGGCAAGTACTACCTGACCGAGAAGCTGGCGACCGGAGGGATGGCGGAGATCTTCCTCGGCAAGATCATCGGCCCCGGCGGGTTCGAGAAGCAGCTCGTCATCAAGCAGATCCACCCGGCGCTCACCGGCCAGCGGCACTTCGTCGACCTGTTCGTCGCCGAGGCCAAGACCCTGGTCGGCCTGGCCCACGGCAACATCGTGCCGCTCTACGAGCTCGGCGTGATCGACGACACGTACTTCATCGCGATGGAGTACATCGACGGCCCGACGCTGTGGCGCCTGAGCGAGGCGATGGCGCGTCGCGACCAGGCGTTCGACCCGGGCCTGGCGCTCTACGTGGGCGCCGAGCTGGCCAAGGGGCTCGACTACGCACATCGCAAGGGCGCGGGGATCATCCACCGCGACCTCTCGCCGCGGAACGTGATGCTGTCGCGCGACGGCGAGGTGAAGCTCGTCGACTTCGGGATCGCGGTGGCGTTCGGCGGCGGCGAGACGCCGGCCGACGAGGGCATGCCCACCGGCTCGTTCCCGTACATGTCGCCCGAGCAGGTCGCGCGACGTCCGCTCACCGGACAGAGCGACCTGTTCTCGCTCGGCGTGCTCTTGTGGGAGATGCTGACCGGCGAGCGCCTGTTCGCGCGGGCCACGCCCGAGGAGACGCTGGCGGCGGTGACGTCGGCCGAGGTGCCGCCGCCGAGCGCGCGGCGCCAGATGCCCCCCGAGGTTCCGGAGGCGGTCGACGCGATCGTGCTCAGGTGCCTGGAGCGCGACGAGGCGAAGCGGTGGAACGACGCCGGCGAGCTGTCGAGCGCGCTCAGCCGCGCGCTCTACGCGATGGAGCCGGTGCCGGGCGCGCGCGACGTCGCCGCGATCGTCGCGCGGTACTGCCCGCCGCTCGGGCGGGAGGACGTGGAGAGCAGCGCGCTCCCCGACGACGGCCTGTCGACCGAGGCGACGCCGCGGCCCTCGACCGACGGCGACGACCGTGAAGGCGGACCGTCGACGCAGGTGATGGAGCGGGCCAAGGGCAAGCGCAAGCCGACGATCCGCGAGGCGACGTTCGCCACCAGCGTCGACTTCGAGCGGGTGCTGAGCCGGGCGACGCCGCTCGTGCCGCTGCGGGCGATCATGGACGACGAGCCTCGGACGACGCCGACCGCGCCTGCGCCTGCGTCCGCGCCTGCGCCTGCGTCCGCGCCTGCGTCCGCGTCTGCGTCTGCGCCTGCGTCCGCGCCTGCGTCTGCGTCTGCGTCTGCGTCCCCGTCGCCGTCCACGAGGCCGCCGGCGACGAGGGCGTGGATCGTGATGGCGCTGGTGGTCGTGGGGATCGCAGCGGTGGCGATCTGGTGGCTCACGAAGGGCGGCGGCACGGGCGCCGTCGTGGTCGACGCGGCGGTGAGCGTCGACGCACCCGCGCTCGCCCCGGCGATCGACGCGGCGGTCGCCGACGCCGCCGCGGTCGACGCGCCGCCGGAGATCGACGCACGCCCCCCCGAGATCGACGCCCGCCCGCCGGCGCCGGACGCAGCGACGAGGATCGTCGACGCCGGCGTCGTCGTGAAGGCGACCGGCAAGCTCAAGGTCGGCGCCGTGCCCTGGGGCGAGGTCTACGTCGACGGCAAGAAGCTCCCCGGGCAGGCGCCGCGGACCTGGGAGGTCCCCGCCGGCCCGCACCGGATCGAGATCGTGTTCCCCGCGACCGAGGACGAGCCCGAGATCCGGAAGCGGTTCGACGTGGTCGTGCCCGAGGATGGCGAGGAGATCGTCTCGGCCGACTTCAGTCGGTGAAGTCGCCGGGATCGATCGTCACGATCGGCGACGGCGCGTCGCGCGTGAGCAGGAGCGCGGTCCCCGTGATGATCGCCGCGGCGACCACCCCTCCCCCGCCCAGCACCCACGGGTTCCGACACCAGCGGCAGCGGTCGTCGCGCCGGCCCCCGCGCTCGCCGCTCGCCACGCGCGGATCGGACGGGAGGAGGACGCCGTAGCGGGCGCGCGCCGCGCGGAGCTGCTCGACGAGCGTCCGGGCCGCGGCCTCGAGGCCGCCCTCGGGGTGCCCGATCTCGACCACCGCCGTGCACGACGGCCGCGCCAGCGTGCAGCGCTGGCCGACCAGCGCCGGCGCGCCGCCGCGGTAGACGCTCGAGACCAGGTAGAGCTCGTCGAGCTCGGCGTAGAGCATCGTGTCGGCGACCGCCGCGGTCGCCTCGTCCGCACCCGCGCCCGCGGCCAGCGCCTCGTCGCGCTCGAGCGCGCCGCCGGCGGGTGCGTGCTCGAGCATCACCTCGAGCTCGCGCGTGTCGGCGCCGATCGCGCCGGCGAGCCCGCGCGAGATCCGACCTCGGGCTCGCGCCACGACGACGTGCTGGCCATGGGTGAGGGACACGGTCTGCGGCGAGCGACCGATCGGCCGACCGTCCACCTCGAGCGTGGCTCGCCCGGTGGCGGTGATCGTGACCGTCGCGGAAGGACGGCGCGCGGCCACCGCCGCGTCGAACGCGGCCACGCCGTCGGGAGAGAACTCGGCGGTCGTCACCAGCCGCTCGGGATCGAGTGCGTGCGCGAGCCGCAGCGCCTCGGCAGCTTCGTCGCGGCGACCCAGGTGCGCCAATACCATTCCCAGGCGAAGGGACACCTCGGCGTACACCTCGAGGCCACCGGGCAGCGCCAGCAACCGCTCGGCCAGCGAACGCGCCGAGGCGAGCCGCGACGCCGCGAACTCGGCGTCGACCGTGACCTGGTACGCACGCCAACCCTCGGCCTCGAGCCGCGCCACCTGCGCGAAACTCGACAGCTCCTCCGCCGGCACCGCGCCGGCGGCGCGGGCGCGACGCGCGTTCGCGACGGCGTCGGCGTCCGCGTCGGCCGCGCTCGCGACGGCGCGCGCCACGTCACTCGCCGCCGACGCCGCGCGCGAGGCCGGCACCACGACCACACCGGATCCTTCGGCGACGGCGGGGCCCACACGCGCGCCGACGGCGGCACACGCCGCGAAGCATGCCGACGCGATGACGATCACGCGACGGTGCGCGAGCCGGCCCACGCAGTCGAGTATACTCGCGGGGTGAGCTTCCCCTGGCTGGATCGCAACCTCCAAGGCTCCGCCGCCGGCGCCGCCCACCGGCTCGAGCAGGCGACGCGAGATCTCCGCGATCGCGCCGCGATGATGGCGCGGCTCGGCTTCACCGCCAGCGAGTGCACGCGGCGCCTGCAGGCGCGCGTGGCGTGGGACTACGACCCCGCGTCGCGCCACGGCGGCCCGCACGTGCGCCCGTCGGGGCTCTCCGACGCCGCCATCGGCCAGCTCGTCACCGAGACCTTCGCGCGGCACGCGCCGCGGTAGCCGTCCATCATGCCGTTGCCCCTCCTCGAGAGCCTGCCGTTCGAGCTCGACCAGTTCACGCTGCTCGAGCGGCTGGCCACGGGTGGCATGGCCGACGTGTACCTCGCCGTCGATCGCGCCGCCGCCACGCCGCGATGGGTCGCGCTCAAGCGCATCCGCGCCGACCTCGCCCCGCACCGCGAGTTCCGCGACTTCTTCGTCACCGAGGGCCGGCTGAGCCTCGCGTGTCACCACCCCAACCTGCCCGCGGCCTACCATCTGGGACACGCGGCCGGCCGCCCGTACCTCGCCCTCGAGTACGTCGGCGGCCCGACGGTGCTCGCGCTCTCGCGCGCCGCGACCCGCCGCCGCCGGCCGGTCGCCGTGCCGGCGGTCCTCGCCATCGGCCTCGGCGTCGCGCGCGCGCTCGATCACCTGCACGGCCTCCGCGACCTCGACGGGCGCTCGCTCGACGTGATCCACCGCGACGTCACCCCGCAGAACCTCCTGGTCGCGCCCGACGGCGTCGTGAAGCTGATCGATCTCGGCGTCGCCCGCACCTCCTTCCAGGCCCACCGCACCGAGGCCGGGGTCATCAAGGGGAAGTACGCGTACATCGCGCCCGAGCAGCTCGACCGTCGCGCGACGATCGATCAGCGCGCCGATCTGTTCTCGCTGGGCGCCGTCCTGCACGAGCTGCTCACCGGGCAGCCGCTGTTCCACGGCGCGAGCGACCTCGACACCACCGACCGCGTGAAGCGCGCGACGATCCCGAACCCGACCGCGGTCCGCGCCGAGGTCCCCGCCGAGATCTCGGAGGTCATCATGGGCGCCCTCGCCCGCGATCCCGATCAGCGCTGGCCGTCGGCAGCGTCCATGGTCGACGCGCTCGAGCGCGCCGCCGAGAGCGCCGGCATGTGGCCGTGGCCGGGCCGCCTCGCACGCGAGGTGACGGCGCTCGTCGGCACGCCGCGCCAGCCCGCGCTCGTCGAGGGCGGCGTCGTGTGGCGCGAGGGCCTACCGCCCGCCGTCGCCTTCGAGGACCTGGAGGACGAGGTCACCCCCGTGATCGAGGTGCGCACCGAGGCCGGCGACTGGGAGGCCCCCAGCGTGCCCGCCGATCCGCAGCTCTCCTACTTCCTGAGCGCAGGGGCCGTCGAGCGACCGTGGCAGGGCAGCGACTCCACCAAGGTCGGCAAGGCGTAGCGGTCGCGACCCGCGCCGCGCGGACGCTCGGCGTGGCCGCCGCGTGCGGCGCGTGCGCCGCCGAGACCCCGCTCCCGGCGGGCGCCGTGCGGCTCGACGCGATCGTCACCGCGCAGAACCTCGTGGGCGCGTGGGAGTGGTCGCACTTCGAGATCGAGGACGGCACCTCCCGCCGCGAGCGCGAGCGATGGGCCTTCGCGCCGACCACCGAGCGCCGGCGCCTCGTCGGGCGCTACACCCGGGACGTGCTGGTCCGCGCCCTCGACGGCGTGCCCTTCGAGTGTAACCAGGAGACGCGCTACGACCTGCGCAGCGAGGTCTTCTTCGAGGCGACCGTGGTCGCGACCGGCGTGGCGATCCGCGAGATGTCGTACCGTGTCGACCCGGGGCCGTGCGAGCGCGGCCTGCGCGAGCTCGGCTCGTACGTCGCGACCTTCGAGGACGGCGAACTGCGCCTCGCGTGGCGCGGCGGCGACGCGCGGCTCGCGCGGGCCGGCGACGAACCACCCGCCTCCCCGCCGCCGCGTGCCGAGCCGCCCGCCGGCCGCTGGACGTGGGCGATCACGTCGTGGACCCGCGCCGGCATGGTGCGCGACGAGTACGAGGACTGGGAGCTCGCCGTCGGTGAGGACGGCCAGATCGGCGGCACGTACGTGCGCGAGGTCAGCGAACGCGCGCCGGACGGCGCCGTCATCCCGTGTGCGGGCGCGACGACGTGGGGCTTCGTCGACCGCTACCTCGTCCGCGGCAAGCCCATGGAGGACGGCGGCGGCGGCTGGCGCATCGAGGAGATCGATCACGTCGCCGGCGACCATCCGTGCATCGCCGCCACGCCGCGGCGCACGCTCGACAGCGCGATGCTCACCGCCGACGGCGAGCACGTGGTGCTCCGCTGGCGCGGCAAGCGTCGCCAGGTGCTCCTGCGTCCCGGCGACGAATAGCTCAGGTCGTGTACATGCGCGCGACGTACTCCTCGACCATGCGGTCCGAGGAGAAGCGCCACGCCGACATCGCGATCGACGCCCGCATCATGCGCACCCAGCGCGCCCGATCGCCGTAATACGTCGGCAGGACCTCCTGCTCGAGCACCTCGTAGAGGCGCGCGCGATCGCGCTCGTCGATGTGGGCCGCCGCGGCGTCGTCGAACGCGTCGTCGCCCGGCTCGGGATCGCCGATCTTCCAGCCGGTGACGCCGTGCTCGCAGCCCTCGGGCCACCAGCCGTCGAGGATGCTGACGTTCAGGACGCCGTTCATCGCCGCCTTCATGCCCGACGTGCCCGAGGCCTCGAGGGGGCGACGCGGGTTGTTGAGCCACACGTCCGCGCCGCGCGTCATCGCCGCGCCCACGGTCATGTCGTAGTTCTCGAGGAAGACGACCTGCCCCGGCCAGCGGCGCGCCGCGCCGACCAGACGCGACACCAGCGCCTTGCCGCCGGCGTCGCGAGGGTGGGCCTTGCCCGCGTACACGATCTGGGCGCCACGGTCACGCAGGAGCCGCTCGAGCCGCGCCTCGTCGCCGAGGATCAGATCGGCGCGCTTGTACGGCGCCGCGCGGCGCGCGAAGCCGATCACGATCCGGTCGGTGGCGAGCTTCACGCCGGTGCGGGCCTCGACCAGCTCGCAGAGCTCCGCCTTCATCGCCAGGTGCGCGGCCCACAGCTCCTGGGCCTGGTGCAGCTCGTCCTTGCCCGGCGCGAGGGCGGCGCGCACGCGCGCGTCCTGCCACGTCGGCACGTGGACGCCGTTGGTGATCGCCGTGATCGGCGCCGCCCCGCTCACGCCCTTCCACATGCCGCGCGCGGTCTCCCCGTGGAGCTGCGCCACCGCGTTGGCCGCGCGCGCGAGGCGCAGGCCGGCCACGGTCATCGAGAACGGCGCGCCGCCGATCTGCGTCAGCTCGGCGTCGGTGAAGCCGAGATCGGCGTCCATGCGGCGCATGCGCTCGAGGGTGTGCACCTCGTTGCCGGCGGCGACCGGCGTGTGGGTCGTGAACACGACGTGCTGGCGCAGGCGCTGGATGCGCTCGGCGAGCGAGCCGCCGCCGAAGCGGTTCTCGCGGAGCAGCTCGAGGCCGGCGAAGATCGCGTGGCCCTCGTTGAAGTGATAGACGGCGGGGTCGATGCCGAGCGCGCGCAGGAGCCGCACGCCACCGACGCCGAGCACGATCTCCTGGGCGAGCCGGTCCTCTTCCCCGCCGCCGTACAGGCGCTGCGTGATCCAGCGATCGTCCTCGCGCGCGGGCTCGAGCAGGTAGAGCTCGGCGCTCGTGTGGCGGCGCACGCGGAACGCGCGACACGGCACGTGCTTGCCCCGCACCGTCACCTCGATCTCGACGTCCAGCGGCTCGAGGCCGTCGCGCGAGGTCTTCGGGTAGTGATCGATCGGGTGACCGGCGTCGTCGATCCGTTGCTCGACGTAGCCCTCATCCCACAGGAGCCCGATGCCGGTGAGCGGCACGTGCAGATCGCCCACCGACTTCATGTGGTCGCCGGCGAGGATCCCGAGCCCTCCGGCGTAGATCGTGAACGACGGATCGAGCCCATACTCCATGCAGAAGTACGCGACACGGGGTCGGGCGATCGGCGCGGTGGCGAACATCGTCTTAGGACGATGCAACGTCGGCGCCTGCCGGATCAAGCCGCGGCGCGTTGTCAAACGCAACGATTCCCGGTCATTCGCCGTCGACGAACGCGACAGGACGGCGGATCTCGGCGCGGGCGCGGCTCAGCGCTCGAGGATCAGCAGCCCGCGGTGCGAGTCCGCCACGTAGATCCGACCACGCGCGACGTCGAGGTCGATCCCGATCGCGCCCTCGAAGAAGCTCGTGCCGTAGCGGCGGTCGTAGCCGGGCCAGGTGTTGAACCAGGCCGCCTGCCGCGGCGCGGCAGGGTCGGCGATGTCGATGACGCGAACACCGTCCTGGTAGTACGCGACCACGACCTCGTCGCCCGCGGCCATGACGTTGTGCGCGGAGACCTCGGGTCGGGTCTGCCATGCGCCGAGCTGGCGCAGGAAGCTGTCGCTCCCCTCGGTCACGTCGACGAGGCGCAGGTGCGATCCCCACTCCTCGTCGCCGTGGGCGGCGACGCGGCGCGCCCCGACGGTCGTCACCCAGCTCGAGTGGCTCGACTGGTCGCCGTAGCCGACGAACGTGCCGACCGCGCGCGGCGCCGAGGGGTTCGAGACGTCGGCGATCACCATGCCGCCGTTCCAGAAGTTGAGGTAGGCGCGATCTCCCTCGACGTAGAGGTCGTGGAGGAAGGCGCCCTCGGGAGCGTCGGCGGGGAAGAACGTCGACAGCTTCCGGGGCGCGCGCGGATCGGCGAGGCTCCAGATCTCGAGGCCGCGGCGCGTGTTCGCCAGGTACGCGTTGCCGCCATCGATGAACAGGGTGTGGATGTTGGCGCCCTCCATCAGCCCCGCGGTGCCGAAGTGCGCCACGATCGACGGCGCCGAGGGCACGGTCACGTCCCAGACCACGGCGCCGACCACGTTGGAGCCCATGATCGCGTAGCGCCGCCCCTCGGCGTCGACGAGCTTCACGTCGTTGTAGATCTCGCGATCGTCCCGGTGCTCGACCGGTCCGTGGCCGACGTCGCGCGGCGCGCGTGGATCGGCGACGTCGACGATGCGGAGGCCATCGCCGTAGCGCGCGACGTACGCGAGGTCGCCGACCACGCGGACGTTCACCGTGGGGCTGTCGTCCCAGCCGGCGCCCCGGTGCTCGGCCACGAGCGTGAGGCCACCGGCGGTGGGCTCGTCGAGCGGTTCGACGCGGCGCGCCGTGGCCCGCGCGAGGAAGCACTCCTCGGGCGTGCAGTACGCGTAGGCGCCGAGCAGCTCGTCACCGGCCTGCGCGCACAGGAGCAGGCTCCGCGACCGGTCCTCGCCGAGATCGCGGTAGAGGAACAGCGACTGGTCGTCGAGCCAGGCGCGCGTCGCGTCCCCGCCGGCGAGCACGCCCGCGTACTCCCACGGGCCCACCTCGTCGAGGCGCGACGACCCGCTGCTCGTGTAGCCGTCGCTGTAGGTCGCCTGGAAGTGGAAGATCCCGTCGGGGGCGACCCCGGCCATGGCGCCGCGGACGCAGCCGGCCTCCGCGTGGTCGAAGTCGGAGGGGCTGTCGAAGCGACCCGGACCGTCGGGGAGGCCGCCGGGTCCACCGTCGAGGTTGTCGCCGCAGGCGGCCGCGCCGGCCGTGACGAGAGCCACGACCATGTGGGCGGCAGGGGTACGTCGCATGCGCGGACTCTACGGGGAGTTCCGGCGCGCGGCCGTTAACAATTCTTGGCGCAGGCGATGCGCTCGTACATGATGGAGGGGTGGGTACCCGGCCCGCACGCAAGGCGAAACGCCCCGCGGTGTCGCCCGAGGAGGAAGCCCTGTTCCTCCAGGCGATGGACGGGACAACTCCGCTCGTCGGGCGTGACCGTGTACGCCCCGCACCGCAGAAGTCGGCGCTGGTCGTACCGCCGACGCTGCCGCCTCGCCGCGCGCTGACCCTCGACACCGACGACGGCCGGGTCAGCGGCCGCGCCGAGGGCGTCAACCGCGCGCAGGTGAGCGCGCTCCGCGCCGGCAAGGTGCGCGTCGAGTCGACCCTCGACCTCCACGGTGACACCGTGACGGTCGCCCTCCCCCGCCTCACGAAGTTCCTCACCGACGCCGCCCGCGATCGCCGCCGCTGCGTGCTCGTGATCCACGGCAAGGGCCTCCACTCCGACGGTGTCGCCGTCCTGCGCGACGCCGTCTGGAACGCGCTCGCCGGCGAGCTGTCGGGGCTCGTCCATGCCTTCACCACCGCCGCGCCCGCCGACGGCGGCGAAGGGGCCACCGCCGTGCTGGTGCGCCCGTGACGGCGACGACCGGCCGCCGCTCGCTGATCGTCGGGCTGGCGCTGACGCTCGCGCTCGCGCTCGGGCTGGGCGCGCCGGCCCGTGACGCCGAGGCTCGACCCCGCCCGCGCGCGACCAAGCCCGTCGCCAAGCGCGGCACCAAGCCGGTCAAGACGACCAAGCAGGCCGCGGCGGCCACGAGAGCGCCCCGGCGCCCCACGGCCAAGCGCCCGCCCCCCGCGGCGGCGATGGTGATGGTGCACGGGGCGCTGCGCGCGCCGACCCGGTCGCACGGCCGCGTGGTCGGCGAGCTGACGCGCGAGGAGGCGACCGCCGAGGCGATCGAGAAGATCCTCCGCGGGCCGCTCCGCTATGGCACCACCGGCCTCTACGTCGTCGACGCCCAGACCGGCGAGGAGCTCTTCGCCGTCCACCCCGACGATCCGTTGAACCCGGCGTCGAACGTGAAGCTCATCTCGACCGCGGCGGCGCTCGACCTCGTGGGCCCCGACTTCCGTTACACCACGCGCGTGCTCGGGGCGACGCCCGGCCGCGGCGGCGTCATCACCGGGGACGTCTACCTCCTCGGCAGCTACGACCCGACGCTGGGCATCGACGACGTCCGCGAGCTCGGCGCGCGGCTCGCCGCCGCCGGCGTGACGCGCATCGATGGCAGCGTGGTCGTGGGCGAGACCACCACGCGCGACGGGATCTTCCGCAGCCGCGTGCGCGTCGACGTCACCGCGGGCGCGCCCGGCGCGGCGCCGAGCGTGTCGATCACGCCCGCGACCGACTTCGTCGAGGTCACCACGACGGCGACCACCGGCAAGCGGGCCCGCGTGAAGGGCCGCCTCGGCGTCGACGGCAAGCTCGTGACCCGCGAGGACGGCACGCAGCGCCTCGCGATCTCGGTCAGCGGCGCCATCGGCAAGGGCAAGAAGGTCTCGCGCTGGGTCTGGACCAAGGATCGCAACCTGCACACCGCCCACGTCCTGCGCGCCGCGCTGCGCGACGCCGGCGTGAGCGTGAAGGGTGACGTCGTCATCCGCGCGCTGCCCGAGTTCGTCGACGAGGTGGCCGCCACCGGCCGGCTGCCGGTGACGCTCGCCGAGCACCAGAGCGAGCCGCTGTCGCACATCGTCGCGAAGGTCAACAAGCGCAGCATCAACTGGCTCTCCGACCGCGTCATCGCGACCGCGACCGCCCTCGCCCACGACCAGACCCCGTCGATGGACCGCGGCATCGAGGCGATGTACGACTGGGCCGCGCGCGCCGCCGGGATCGACCGCGAGAAGCTGCTCGTCGACACCGGCAGCGGCCTCTCGTACCGCACCCAGTTCTCGCCGCGCCAGATCGTGTCGGTCGTGCGCGCCGCGTCGGGTCTGGTCTCGCGCGACGGTGAGGACCCGGCGCACGCCGCGGCCTGCGCCGACGCGTGGAAGACCTCGCTCGCCGTCGGCGGCGTCGACGGCACGCTGCGCGGCCGCTTCCGCTCGACCGGCCTGCGCGGCCGCGTCCACGGCAAGACCGGCACCCTCTCCACCGTCATCGCGCTCTCCGGCCTCCTCGAAGGTCCGAACGGACGCACCCTCGCCTTCTCCCTCGTCACCAACGGCCACACCCCGAGCCGCAAGAACCACATCCGCCGCGCCCACGAGGACGTGCTCGTGGTGCTCGACCGATACCTCGCCGGGCTCGCCAAGAGCGAGCCAGGCGCGGAGGCCTCGGGCCTCGGGCCTCGGGCCTCGGACGGAGGGCCTCAGGCCTCGGATCCGGGCGACACCCCCACCGAGCTCACGCATCCCGACGAGCTCGGCGACGCCGACGAGGGCGACAACGAGTCCAACGTCGATCCGTCCGAGGAGCCGGCCTCGACCCCGCTCCCATGACCGTCGCAGGCTGACGCCCGAGGCCCTCTCGCTCCGGGACCTGACGCCTGATGCCTGATGCCTTCCTTGCGTAGAGGGCCCCTTGCCCTCCCCGTCGCTACGCTTCCTGTCGCTACTCTTCCTGCTGATAACTCTGCGCGAGCTTCTCCAGGACGGCGTTGTCCTCGAGCGTCGTCGTGTCGCCGCGCGCGGTCGAGCCGCTCGCGACCTCGCGGAGGAGGCGCCGCATGATCTTGCCCGAGCGCGTCTTGGGCAGCGCGTCGGCGAAGCGGATCTCCTCCGGCCGCGCCAGCGCGCCGATCTGCCCGACCACGTGCTGGCGCAGCTCCTTGGCGAGCGCGTCGTCGGCGTGGACGCCACCGATGGGCGTCACGAACGCGACGATCGCCTGGCCCTTGAGCTCGTCGGGACGGCCGACGACCGCCGCCTCCGCGACCTTGGGATGGGACACGAGCGCGCTCTCGACCTCCATCGTCGACAGGCGGTGCCCGGCGACGTTGATGACGTCGTCGACGCGCCCCATGATCCAGAAGTAGCCGTCCGCGTCCTTGCGCGCGCCGTCGCCGGCGAAGTAGCAGCCCGGGATGTCGCCGAAGTACGTCCTGGTGAAGCGCTCGTGATCGCCGTAGATCGTGCGCAGCATCGACGGCCACGGCCGCTTCACGACCAGGAAGCCGCCCTCGTTCGCCCTGCACGGCGTGCCGTCCTTCTTGACGACGTCGGCGGCGATGCCCGGCAGCGGCCGCGTCGCCGAGCCCGGCTTGGTCGGCGTCGCGCCCGGCAGCGGCGAGATCATGATCGCGCCGGTCTCGGTCTGCCACCACGTGTCGACGATCGGGCAGCGGTCGCCGCCGATGACGCGGCGGTACCACATCCAGGCCTCGGGGTTGATCGGCTCGCCGACCGAACCGAGGAGCCGCAAGGACGAGAGGTCGTGCTTCGCCGGGTGCTCGTCGCCCCAGCGCATGAACGCGCGGATCGCCGTCGGGGCCGTGTAGAAGACCGTGACGCCCCAGCGCGCGATGATGTCCCAGAAGCGATCGGGCCCCGGCTGGTTGGGCGCGCCCTCGTACATCACGACCGTGGCGCCGTTCATGAGCGGCCCGTAGACGACGTAGCTGTGCCCCGTGACCCAGCCGATGTCGGCCGTGCACCAGAACACGTCCTCGTCGCGCAGGTCGAAGACCATCCGCGTCGAGTAGTACGTGCCGACCTGGTAGCCCCCGGTCGTGTGCAGGATGCCCTTGGGCTTGCCGGTCGTGCCGCTCGTGTAGAGCGAGAAGAGCGGATGCTCGGCGTCGAGCGCCGGCGCCTCGTGCACCGGCGACGCCTTGTCGACCGTCTCGTGCCACCAGACGTCGCGGTTCCGCTTCCACGCGAAGTCGCCGCCGGTGCGGCGCACGACCAGCACCTTGTCCACGTCGGCATGCGCGAGCGCCTTGTCGACGTTGTCCTTGAGCGGGACGATCGCGCCGCGGCGCCAGCCGCCGTCGGCGGTGATCACCATGCGGGCGCGCGAGTCCCTGATGCGGTCGGCGAGCGCCTCGGCCGAGAAGCCGCCGAACACGACCGTGTGCGGCGCGCCGATGCGCGCGCAGGCGAGCATCGAGATCACCGCCTCGGGGATCATCGGCATATAGATCGCGACGAAGTCGCCGGCGCGGATGCCGAGCTCGTCGAGCGCGTTGGCCGCCTTGCACACCTCGCGGTGGAGCTGGTGGTAGGTGTAGACGCGGGTGTCGCCGGGCTCGCCCTCGAACAGGAGCGCGGCCTTGTTGCGACGCGGACCCGCGAGGTGGCGATCGAGGCAGTTGACGCTCAGGTTGGTGCGACCGCCGACGAACCACTTCGCGTCGGGCAGGTCCCAGTCGAGGACGCGCTTCCACGGCTCGGCCCACGTGAGCTCGCTCGCGATCTCGGCCCAGAACCGCTCGGGCTCGGCGGCCGCGCGCGCGGCGAGCGCCTCGTACGCGGCCATGCTGCCCACCCGCGCCTGCGCCGCGAACGACGCCGGCGGCGGGAACAGCCGCGACTCCTGGAGGACGCTCTCGATCGCGTCGCCGCTCATGGTTGCCCTCCCGGCACGCGCGCGATCATCTCGATCTCGACGCGCGCGTCCTTGGGCAGGCGCGCCACGGCGACCGTCGACCGCGCCGGCGGCGCCGACGGGAAGTGCTCGCCGTAGACCGCGTTCACCGCGCCGAAGTCGCCCATGTCGACGAGGAAGATCGTCGTCTTGACGACGTCGTCGAAGCCGGCGCCCGCCGCCGCGAGCACGGCGCCGAGGTTGGCCATCACCCGGCGCGTCTGCGCCTGGATGTCACCGTCGACGAGGTGGCCCGTCGCCGGATCGAGCGGGATCTGGCCCGACGTGAAGAGGAGGTCGCCGGAGCGGATGGCCTGCGAGTACGGCCCGATCGCCGCCGGCGCCTGCGAGGTCCTGATGGCGCTGCGCATGCGCTGATCTGTACCACCCGTACCCGTGCCCGTGCCCGTGCCCGTGCCCGATCTTCACTTCATCTGCGCGGGCGTCGGCTCCGCGCGCGTCGGCGTCTCGTTGATCTTGCCGATGGGCACCACGATCTCGGTCCACTGCGCGATGTGGTTGTTCGAGCTGATGTCCTGGAACGGGAGCCGGAAGGCGGGCGCCGTCGGATCGCCCGCGGCCGCCGCGCGTCCGGGGAAGAACGGGCTCATCCACAGCTGCGGCCGGCGCGTGCCCACGAGCCGCACGCCGAAGTCGCGCTTGCTCGACCACGTGATCCAGTAGAGATCCTCGGTCGCGCCGTCGGGCCCGAACGACGAGCGGAACGGCGCCCACCGCGCCCACGAGTTGGTGAGGTTGGGGCCGATGTTGGCGAGGTCGAGCTTGCGCGCGTCGGTGCCGTCGATGCGCGCGACCCAGAGCTCGGCGCTGTTGTCGTCGTACGCGTCCTCGGTCGAGCGGTTGAACAGCACCCACTGCCCGTCGGGGGAGATCGACGGGTAGTAGTTGTTGCCGTTGCCCGAGACGATCGGCGCCGGCGTCCCCCACGCGCCGGTCGCGGCGTCGTAGGACACGCTCATGATCTCGCCGTTGGCGATGTGCCAGTCGGCGTTCTGGTGGACCACGGCGCCGCGCACGTAGACGAGCAGGTTGCCGAGCGGCGAGAAGTCGGGGTGCGTCACCAGGGCGGCGCCACCCGTGGGCACGGTGCCGTTGGCGCCGCCGATGGGCGCGCCGGTGGTGCCGTCGCGCACGGTCAGCGTGCCCATGCGCGAGGTGACGAGGCGCGTCCCGTCGGGCGAGTACGTCCCGAAGTTCCAGTACTGCTGCATGACCGGCACCATCGGGGTCCGGCTGGCGACGTCGATGATCGTGGAGTCGCCGTTGCCGCCGGCGTAGGTCACCGCCATCTTCGTGCCGTCGCGCGAGAGCACGTGACACGCGACGCAGCGGCCGGCCTCGGTCGTCGTGAACACGGGCTCGGCGTTCATGTCGGGGTTGCCGAAGTCGTGGCGGAAGATGCCGTAGGGTGCGCCGCCGGCCGCGGTCGCCGCCCAGTAGTAGAGGCCGCCCTCGAGGTTGGTCTCGGTCATCTTCACGACGCGCGGCGTGGCGGCGCCGAACGTCGCCGGGCTCGCGACGGTCAGCGCGCGTACGTTGACGGTGATTTCGTCGCCGCCCATCGACGCCGCGTACCACTCGCCGGTCTCGAACGACGAGAACCCGGTCGCGCCGGTGCCCGCCAGGTACACCTTCAGGTCGACGTGGTCGTTCACCATCGACAGCTCGAAGAGGTCGTGGCCGTGGCCGTCGCGCCAGTGCACCTCGAGGTCGCCGAGGTTCCGCGGCACGATCACCTGGTCGGGCGGATACGCGATCTCCGGCGCCTGCGCCGGGTCGAGCGTGCCCGTCGCGAACAGGTCGGGCGCGTTGCCCGGTGCCCCGGGCCCGACGCGCACGCCGCGCACGAACACCTCGATGCTCGCCGCGCCCGACACGACGTCGAGCGTCGCGGTCGCGGTGGTGAGGCCGGCGCTGCCACCGCGGGCGGTGAACGTCGCGCCGGTGAACGAGCCGATGAGCGGATCGGCGAGCGTCCAGCGCACCTGGTCGGTCACGTCGAACCGCGTGCCGCTCGGCTTCACCAGCTCGACGGTGAACGCCTGGCTCGCCTCGACGTTGTTCACGACCTCGAGCCGCGCCAGCGACGGCTGCACCTCGAGCGTGTCGCCGGGCTCGGGCGTCGGGCTGTCGTCGTCGCTGTCGGTGGGCGACCCGCACGCAGCGGCCGCGGCGAGCGCGAGCGCGAGGAGCACGGGACGGACCGGCGTCGGATGCGCGGGGGAGGTGCGCGGGCTCATCCCGGGTAGTGTCACCCCTGGCTGTCTTCCATGTCGAGGATCGACCGATCGCCCGGGCTGGCACATCGTATGTCCCCCACTACGGCCACCCGTCCCCAGCGGTTGACACGCGGCACACCGCCGAGTAAGAAATGCCCCACTTCCGGGCGCTTAACTCAGCGGAAGAGTGTCACCTTCACACGGTGAAAGTCGTAGGTTCGATCCCTACAGCGCCCACGAGTCCGGGACGGTCACGCGTGGATCACGCTTCGATCACGGGGCGGCCGCGGATCGACGCGGCGAGGTTACCTACGATGCCTTCGTGCGTCGCCCGGCTCGCCTCCTGCTCGCGCTCTTCGCGCTCGTCGCCGGTGTCCTCGCGTGGAGGACCGTACACGCAGAGACGCCGCGCACCCAGCGCGTCGCGGCGACCCTGTGGCTCGCCGTCGGCGGTCCGGAGACCGTCGGCGTCGAGCTGAGCGCCGCGCATCGGCTGATGGCCGGCGGCTGGCCGCTGTGGATCACGTGGGGCGGCGCGTTCGGGCACGTCGGATTCGCGTGCGACGGCGGCGACGACTGCGACGCGCAGGAGCACCAGCTCTTCGCCGGGGTCGGCCTGCTCCGGTGCACCAACCAGGCGCGGACGAGCGGCCTCTGCGCCGGTGCGACCGCGACGCTCGCAGGGCGCCGCGTCCAGGAGTGGTGGGAGTTCCCGGATCCCCCGCTCTACCAGCTCGTGCCGCAGATCCGCGGGCTACTGGAGGCCGGCGGGACCGTGCGCTTCCGCCTCGGCCTGCGCGTCGAGACCCTGCCCGCGCGCTACGTCGGCGACGCCTGCCGCGAGCACTGTCCCATCGCGCGCGTCGGCGCCGAGGTCGGGCTCGTCACGGCTTGGTGACCGGCGCCGCCGCGATCGCGGCGAGGTGATCGAGCGCCGCGTGGCTGGCGTGCACCTGGGCGCGGCGCACGACCGGACCGAACGTGCGCGCCAGGCACGTGCCCGGACGGCTCCAGCTGCGGAGCGCGACGCGCACGCGGCCGGTCGCGAGCTCCTTCTCGACGGCGAAGGTCTCCTCCCCGAGCTCGGGGTGACCGACCAGCGTGCGGTAGCGGAAGCCGGCGCGCCACCAGCCGTCGCCGCGCGGCCCGTCGAAGACCTCGACGACGCGCGCGGCGAAGAAGAGGCGCACCAGCGGGAAGCCGCGGTAGTGGATGCCGACGGTGTCACCGGGCTCGATCGGCCGGCGGATCACACCCTCGACGAGCGACGGCGGGAAGATCGTGTACGCGCGGATCGCCGCGTGGACCCGGCGGAAGCGCGCGCCGGGCTCACCGGGCGACTCCGGCGCCAGGTCGCGCTCGTACGTGTCCTCGCGGTCGCGCCGCGTGCGCGCCATCGCGTGAAAGGTCCTGCCCTCCCATCGCTCGAGACGCGGCGCGCCGACCAGGAGGATGTCCACGTCGCTTCGATGCCACGCCAGCGCTCAGCGTCTGGGAATCGATCGATTCCCAGACGATCAGCGCTTGCCGTACTTGTCGTTGTTCGTCGCGGTCTCTTCCGACGTGCCCCAGTCGACGAGCTGCTCGTCGTCGACCGGGATGTCGATCGCGCCGCTGCCGCCGGCGGGCGCGGCGCGCTTCCACTGCTCGTTCACGTCGGTCTCGATCTCGAAGTCGGTGGCCGTGCTCACCCGCCGCGCCGTCGGCGGCGGCGGCGTCCCGCGCGGCGCCTTGGCGAAGCCGCCGGGCGTCGCCGCGCCGGCCGACGCGTTGGGGCGCCGCCCCGTCGCGGGCGGCTGCGTCGCCTGGTTGGCGCGCGTCGTCGCGCCCGGCCCGCGCGGAGGTGAGGGCGGCGCCGGCGGCTCGCCCAGCGGCTCCGGCTCGCGCGGCCCCGGCGCGACACGCGTGAGCTCGCCGCGCAGGTCCGACTTCTCCGCGGCGATCTTGCTCAGCTCCGCGGGCGGGTGTGCGACGCGCGTGATCTCCGACGCGGCGTCGACCGTCCCCTTGGGCGGCGTCCCGCCGGCGACGGTCGCGGTCGCCGTCGCCTTCGCCGCCGCCGCGTTCAGGGCGCCCGCGGGCGGCGTCGCGACGCGACCGCTCGCATCGATGGCGGTGCCCCGCGGCGGCGTCGCGATCTTCGCCGCCACCGCCGGGGGCGTCGGCAACGCGGTCCCCAGCGCCGCGGCGGCGACCGGCGCGCTCGCCGCGACCACGGAGGCCGGCGGCGCCGCGACGAGCCCGCGCCCCAGCGCGCGCATCGCGATCTCGGAGAGGCAGCCCCACATGACGTTCGGCGGCACGTGCGCGCACAACGTCGGGACGCCGATCGTCTCGAGCACGAGCCGAGCGTCGACGCGTGTTGCCTCGAGGCACGCCTTGATGAGCCGCGCCCACACGGGACGAGGCACGTGCGCCGCCAGGACGTCGGGCGTGGCGTGGCGCAGGACGTCGTCCGGCGTCGCCACCTCGTTGTCGAGGGCGGACTCCAGCGCCGCGGTGAGGAACGCGGCGAGCGACACTATCGGCTCCCGCCCGAGACGCCCTGCTTTGCCGCCGCCGCCGCGATGCACTCCCACAAGACGTCATGCGGCAGGTGGCGCGACATCACGTCGGGCGTCACCGTCTCGAGCACGCGGTCGGGCGTCATCGCGCCGGCCGCCAGGGACGCGGCGAGCACCTTGGACAGGAGCTCGGGCGGCAGGTTGTTCGCCAGCACCTCGGGCGTCGCGTGGTGGAGCACGTCGGAGGGCCCGAACATCTGCTGCTCGAGCCCCGACTCCATCATCTTCGCGAACCACCGCTGGCGACCTTCGATCGACATGGACGCTCCTGGGCCGCGGCGCAAACTGCACCTCTGGCCTCGTCCATCACGATATCACGATCGCGGGCGCCGCCGGGGCTACTCGGTCTCGGTGTCTTCGCCTGGCACCGGCGCCTCGATGGCGCTCACCAGCGGCTTTCGGTCGTCGAGCAGGTCGGCCGTCCACGCGCCGAGGTTCAGGCCCTGCTCCTGGATCTCGGAGCCCACGAAGTTGATGACCGTCGTGCAGTGGCTGTCGTTGAGCTTGCGCCAGTAGGGGATGTAGTAGGCGAGGTTGTCCCGGGTCTCGTACTGGCTCACCAGGAGCTGCGTGTCCGCCTCCCACATCCGCAGGACCTCCTCCTTGGGCGGGAAGTCGTAGAAGCGCTCGTACGAGTAGAGCGAGAAGTTCATGTCGCGGCGGAAGAACGTCGTCGCGAGGCGATCGTCGGGGAACTCGTCGGCGAGCGCGGTGTTGATCGAGCCGTAGTCGTTCACGTCGAACCCGCTGGGGAGGACGTCGAGGATCGAGTCGACGTTCCACGACGCGCGGATCTTCGCGTGCACCGGCATCGAGTACCCGGTCGACGGGAAGATCGGGCCGGAGTCGTCGAGCAGGTAGCCCCGCTGCGCCGCGCTCACGCCGTTGCGCAGGAAGTAGTAGTTGGTGATCGAGCCGGCGCCGCCGGCCGAGCAGCCGGTCGAGAGCAACTTGGGCACGTGGGTGAAGTTCTGGTCGATCCACCCGATGACGGCCTGCACGTTGTCGTGGCCCTTGTGGTGGAACATCACGTCCGGGCCCTGCCCGGTCTCGTCGGTGTAGGTGATGACGTTGTTGCCGGTGTGCACGTCGCCGGTGCAGTACGGCACGTAGACCATGTTCCAGCCCGCGGTCGGGCTGGTCGGATCCTCGCGCTGGAGGAACGGCGAGATGAAGGGCGCGAGCTCGTAGTGATCGTCCTCGAGGCCGTCGGGGTTCGCCGCGCCGCGGATGCCGGACGCGCCGGTGCAGCTCGGGTAGTCCCAGCACGCGCCGCCGGGCTCGAACACGACGACGAGGTTGTCGGTCTGGTCGCTGTAGTTGACGAAGAACTTGTACTGGCTGCCGTTGCCGCAGACGGTGCCGGGCAGCTCGACCTTCTGCCACGCGTCATAGGCCTCGCGGACGGGGTTCTGGATCCCGTCCTCCTCGCCACCACACCCGGTCGACAGCGTGAACAATCCAGCGAACGCGAGCGCGCAGATGCGGACAGCGGACATGGGCCCTCCTCGGTGGCGGAGTATCGACGAACTGGACAGACCAGTACAGGTGTTGCGAACGTGGCGTTCTTTGACCAAGGTCTCGAGATGAGCCGCGGCGAAGCTCGGGGGAAAGAGTCGGCCGGGACGGTGCTCTACCGGAAGAGCGCCGTCGGGGTCGAGATCCTGCTCGTCCACCCTGCCGGTCACTACAACCGGCGCGCGCCGTGGGGCATCCCCAAGGGCCACCCCAACCCCGACGAGGCCCTCGAGGAGGCCGCACGGCGCGAGACCATGGAGGAGACCGGGCTCCTCATCGACGGCGAGCTCGTGGCGCTCGGCCACGTCGACTACACGCGGTCCAGGAAGCGGGTCTACGGCTTCGCGGGCCCCGCCCCCGACGGCGCCGAGCCACGCTGCGCCTCGTGGGAGGTCGACAAGGCCGAGTTCATCGAGATCACACGCGCCCGGCGCATCATCCACCCCGACCAGGCGGCGCTCCTCGACCGGCTGATCGAGCACCTCGCGGGCCTCGAGGCCCTCGCGGCCGTCTAGCGACCGGGGGGCGGCCCCCCAGCGCGGTCGGCGTTCACCGGCACAAGATCTTGAATTCACGGCGCTCACCTAGAGAACGCGAGTTGCATGGTGTGAAGGCATGCTTCGCTTTTCGGGTGTCTTCGCCGCCGGCGCGCTGGTCGCCGTCCTCCTCCCCTCGACCGCCGCGGCGCACATCGCGCTGACCAACCCGGCGGTCCGCACCACCGCGCAGAAGACCGGGCCCTGCGGAGCGGCGGGATCGGTTCGGGGCACCAACGTGACCGTGCTCGAGCCGGGGACCATGCTCGAGGTGCGCTGGACCGAGCCGATCAACCACCCGAGCCACTACCGCATCAGCTTCGACACCGACGGGCAGGACTTCACGGTTCCGCTCGATTTCATGGATTTCACGCAGACCGAGAACGTCCTCCTCGACAACATCGCCGACGGCGGCGGACCCTACACGTCGATGGTCCAGCTGCCCAACGTCGAGTGCGAGAACTGCACCCTGCAGCTCATCCAGATGATGTACGACAAGGCGCCGTACGGCGACGGGAACGACATTTACTTCCAGTGCGCCGACATCGCCCTCCGCAGTGGCGGAGGCGGTGCATCTCCCGATGCCGGCGGAGGAAATCCCGGCCAGGATGGCGACGCGGGAGTCGATCCCGGCGGCGAGTCCGACAACATCAGCGGTGGATGCTCCGCGACCGCCGGCGAGGGCTCGTGGATCGTCCTTGCCATCGGTGCGTTCGGGGTTATGGTTCGGCGTCGCCGTAGCAAACGTGCGTGAGCGCCCGCCCGAGCGGGGGTTCGTGACGTTGCTGACACGGGACAGTCTTGCCCGATCGGCCAGGTTGCCTGTGCCGCATTCAGTGGGCACTGTGGGGAAGATTTCGCGAAACCGGAGCGGTTCCTGTTTCGTATAGCCCCTGCAGCCCGTCGTACCCCCCTACGCCCCGACAGTTAGCCGATCCGCAGCCGACCAGACACTGAACATTTGCGTCGGTCGGTGCAACGATCTCGTCGGGCTCTGCGTCTGAGCGTCGATCGGCACGCGCCTGCGGCCGAATCGTTGGTTTGGTTCCTGCTTTCGGAGTCTGTCATGGCCACCAAGTCCCCTTCCAAGTCCCGTCCGCACCGCGCGACCCGTCCCGGGCGCGTAGCTGCGCACGGCCGTCCGGGCGCGCCGGCCCGCGCCACCACCCCCGCCAAGTCGGCGAAGCCGACCGCGGCACGGGAGGAGGACACCGCGCCGTCGCTGCTCGATCTCGACGAGACGCCGGCCCCGGCCCCCGCGCCGAAGGCCGAGGTGCGCCTGCTCAAGGCGGATTCGGACGATCACCTCTCGACCTACTTCCGGGACCTCGCCGAGCATGATCTCCTCGGTCCGGAGCAGGAGCGCGAGCTCGCCCAGGGCATCGAGGATCAGGAGATCCTCACCTGGGAGCGCCTGCTGTCGCGCGCCGACGTGGTGCCCGAGGTGATGGCGATGCTCGAGGGCAAGCTCGAGCATCCCGTGGAGCCCAAGAAGCTGCTCAAGGTGGCGGAGCAGGTCCGCGGCGCGAGCAAGAAGGCCGACACCCGGCTGCTGAACCGCCTCACGGCGGCAGCGCGCGAGGTCGCGGAGAAGCTGCGCGCGCAGGATCTCGACCGCAACCACATCGACGTGGTGATCCGCGAGCTCCGCCGGGCGCGGGTGGTCGCCACGACCAAGCCGTCGCAGGTGGCGTTCCCGGCGGCGAGCGCCTCGTTCCAGACGTACCTCGACGGCATCGAGCACGCCTACCGCGGCAGCTCGGCGCTGCGCGAGGAGTTCGTGAAGGCCAACCTGCGCCTGGTCGTGACCATGGCGCGTCGCTACGACCGTGGCGGCATGCCGCTCGCCGATCTGATCCAGGAGGGCAACCTCGGGCTCATGCACGCGGTCAGCCGCTTCGACTATCGCCGCGGGCTGCGCTTCTCGACCTACGCGTGCTGGTGGATCCGTCACGCGATCGGTCGCGCGCTCGCCGACAAGGCGCGCGCGGTGCGCATCCCGGTGCACATGCTCGAGGCGCAGCAGCAGCTGGAGAAGGTGCGGCAGCAGCTCATCCGTGAGCTGGGCCGGCAGCCGACGCCGCAGGAGGTGGCGAAGGCCGCCCGCGTGCCGCTGGCCAAGCTCAACCAGATGCACCGCTACCTCATGGGCCAGCCGCTGTCGCTCGACCGGCCGGTGCACGACGACGACGACCGGCAGCTCGGCGAGCTCCTGGCCGACCCGGCGTCGGAGGACATGAACCCGGCGGCGGACCTGACGACGGAGGCGCTCACCAAGCAGGTGAAGTCGCTGATGCGCGGGCTCTCGCCCATCGAGGCCGACGTCCTGCGCCAGCGCTTCGGGCTCGGTGACGACGAGGAGCGGACGTTCCGCGAGATCGGCGATCGTTACCGGCTGTCGCGCGAGCGCATCCGGCAGATCCAGAACTCGGCGCTCGACAAGCTGAAGAAGGCGCTCGAGCGCGAGCACACGGGCCTGTTCGAGAACTGAGCCGGTCCGAAGGACCGGCGGGCCTCGGGCTTCGGGCCGAGGCCGGTCCGAAGGACCGGCGGGCCTCGGGCTTCGGGCCTCGGGCCTCGGCCGGACCGGAGAAGAGAAGAGGCCCGGCGTGACGCGCCGGGCTCTTGTTCTTCCGGAATGAGTCGGGGTGCTCGCGCGTTGCGGCGCGAGATGCAGAGGTTCGCGCTCGTGGTCGCGTGGCTGGTCGGGTGCTCGTCGGGTACGGCGAGGGAGCGGCCGGTGGTGGTGGGAGATGGCAGCGCGGCGACGGTGGGCGGTGAGGTCGTCGAGGGCGACGTGCCGTGCGATGGGGTGGCGCGGGTGCTCGGGCCGGGGCTGACCCACGAGCGCTGGCGCGTCGACGCGGTGCCGAAGATCCCGGTCACGCCGTGTCTCGATCTGGTGCGCGTGGACCTGCGCCACCACCGGCTGCGCGTCGTGACCTCGTCGCGCGACGGCGAGGCGCGGCCGGCGACGCGCTGGATCGAGGACCTGCGCCTGGTGGCGGCGGTGAACGCCGGCATGTTCCACGAGGGCGGGACGTCGGTCGGGATGCTCGTGGACGGCGAGCACGAGAACCAGGCGCGCGACAACCGCAAGCTCGGCGGCTACCTCGCCTTCGGCCCGCGCGATCCGGCGGCGGCGCCGGTCGTCGTCACCGGCAAGGCGTGCCCCGGCTTCGATCTCGCCGCGCTGCGCGCCGCGTACCGATCGGTGACGCAGAGCTATCGCCTCCTCGGCTGCGACGGCGAGGCGCTCGCGTGGGCCGACCCCAAGCACTACTCGGCGGCCGCGGTGGGCGTCGACCGCGACGGCAAGCTCGTCCTCGTGCACGTCCGCGCGCCGTTCCTCATGCGCGAGGTGTCGGTCGCCCTCGCCCGCCCCGCGCTGCGGCTCGCCGGCGCGCTCTTCGTCGAAGGGGGCCCCGAAGCCACGGTGGTCGTCGACGGAGCCGACGGCGAGCTGATGCTGGTCGGCAGCTACGAGACCGGCTTCGTCGAGGACGACGACAACGTCCAGCCGTGGACCTTGCCCAACCTCGTCGCGCTCGAGGCGCTCAGCGCCGGTGCGGGGCGATGAGCTGCTCGGAGAGCGACCACAGGCGGTCCTGCGCCGTGCGATCGAGCGCCGCCGGCGCGGGCGGCTTCTCGTCCATGCGGTGGAAGTAGCGCCCGGTGACCGCGGCGAGCGCGGGGGAGAGCGCGAGGTGGAGCGACGGGCGCGCGCCGTCGGCGGGCGAGAGGCGCGGCCCCTTGTCCCACTTGCCCGGCGGCTGGTGCCGCAGGAGGCCGGTGGCCACGACGCCCGGATGACACGCGTTGGCGGTGACGCCGGTGCCGGCGAGGCGACGGGCGAGCGCCAGCGTCCACAGGACGTTGGCGAGCTTGGACCGGGCGTACGCGGCGGCGCCGTCGTAGCGGCGCTCGAGCTGGAGGTCGTCCCAGCGCATGACGCCGCGCGCGTGCAGGCCGGACGAGACCACGACGATGCGCGCCGCCGGCGTCGCGACCAGGCGCTCGCGCAGGAGCTCGACGAGGAAGAAGTGCGCGAGGTGGTTCACGCCGAAGGCGAGCTCGAAGCCGTCGGCGGTCTTGCGCCGCGGCCCGGGCCAGACCGCGGCGTTGCAGATCAGGACGTCGACGCGCGGCAGCTCGGCGAGCGCGCGCGCCGCGAACGTCCGCACCGACGACAGGCGCGCGAGGTCGAGCGTCCACGCCTCGCCCACCGTCGCCTTCTTCACGTCGCGGCAGGCGGCGACGACCCGCAGCCCCGCCTTCGCCAGCCCGCGCACGGTCTCCTGGCCGATGCCGCCGGCGCCCCCCGTGACGATCGCGATCTTCAAAGAAGCGCCGCGCCGGTCAGCGCGGCGACCTTGTCGCGATCGACACCCGGCGCGAGCTCGACGACGCGGAAGCCCTCCCCCACCGGATCGAAGACCCCGAGCTCGGTGATGACGCGCGCGACGACCCCGGTCGCCGTCAGCGGGTACGTGCACGCGCGCACCAGCTTGTGCTCGCCCTCCTTGGTCGCGTGCTGCATGAGCGCGACCACGCGCCGGCAGCCGGTCGCCAGATCCATGGCGCCGCCGATGCCCATGACGCGCCCGCCGGGCACGGCCCAGTTGGCGAGGTCACCCTTCGCCGAGACCTGCATCGCGCCGAGGATCGCGAGATCGACATGGCCGCCGCGGATCATCGCGAACGACGCCGCCGAGTCGAAGGTCGAGCCGCCGGGTAGCACCGTCACCGTCTGCTTGCCGGCGTTGATGAGCTGGGGATGCTCGTCGCCCTCGAACGGGAACGGGCCCATGCCGAGGAGGCCGTTCTCGGAGTGGAGATAGGCGTGGCCCTCGGGCAGGTAGTCGGCGCACAGCGTCGGCAGGCCGATGCCGAGGTTGACGATCGAGCCGGCGGGGATCTCGGCGGCGGCCCTCCGCGCCATGTCTTCCTTCGAGAAGGTCACGCGGCACCTCCGGGGCGCTTGCGCACCGTGCGGAACTCGATCGGGTCCTCGTGCTCGGGCACGTGGACGATGCGGTGGACGTAGATGCCGGGCAGGTGCACGTCGTCGGGATCGATCGCGCCGACGTCGACGAGCTCGTCGGCCTCGACCACGGTGGTGCGCGCCGCGGTCGCCATCACCGGCGAGAAGTTCCGCGCGGTGCGGAAGAAGCGCACGTTGCCGAAGCGGTCGACCTTGCGCGCGCGGACGAGGGCGAAGTCGGCCGGCAGCGCGCGCTCCATGATGTAGCGACGGCCGTCGAGCTCCTTCACCTCCTTGCCCTCCTCCACCACCGTGCCCACGCCCGTCGGGGTGTAGAACGCCGGGATGCCGGCGCCGGCGGCGCGCATGCGCTCGACCAGCGTGCCCTGCGGGTTGACCTCGACCTGGATCGTGCCCGCCGCCATGCGTGAGTGCAGGTCCTCGTTGGTGCCGAGGTAGCTGCACACGACCTTCTTCACGATGCCGGCGCGGAGCCAGGTCGCGAGCCCCTTGCCCATCGCGCCGGCGTTGTTCGACACCAGCGTGAGGTCCTTCGCGCCGCGGGCGACGACGCCGGCGATGAGGGCCTCGGCGTTGCCGCACAGCCCGAAACCGCCGACCATGACGGTCATGCCGTCCTCGAGCCCGTCGAGCGCAGCGGCGACCGAGTCGCGCACCTTGTGATGATGTCGGCCTTGCACGGAAAACACGATCAGGTTCCTCCGAAAGCGGCGACCGCGGCGTCGCCCGCGGCGCGCACGCCCGCGACGAGCTCGGACTCGGTGATGCAGAGCGGCGGCGAGAAGATGAACATGCCGCGCCGGCTCTCCACGTGGAGCGAGAGGTGGCGGGCGGCGAGCTCCTGGCTCAGGCGCGGCCACGCGTCGGCGGGCGCGTCGAGCTCGAGCGCCGCGAGCAGCCCGAGGCCGCGGGCGAAGACCTTGCGATCGGGTCGCGCCAGGCGCGCGGCGATCGCCTGGACCTCGGCCTGGAGCACGGGGCCGAGCTCGACCGCACGGTCGTAGAGGCCCTCCTCCTCGTACACCTTGAGCGTCTCGAGCGCGGCCGCGCAGCCGACCGGGTGACCGTAGTAGGTCAGGCCGCACGCCAGGATGCGCTCGTCGAAGTGGCGGGCGACGCGCTCGTGCACGATCACCGCGCCGATCGGCTGGTAGCCCGAGGCCAGGCCCTTGGCGCACGTGATGATGTCGGGCGTCACGCCCCAGTGCTGGTGCGCGAAGACCTTGCCGGTGCGACCGAACCCGGTGAGCACCTCGTCGGCGACGAGCAACGCGCCGTCGCGATCGCAGGCGGCGCGCGCCATCGGCCAGTAGTCCGCGGGCGGGACGAGCACCCCGTTCGAGCCGGCGACCGGCTCGAGGAAGAGCGCGGCGAAGCCGCCGCCCTCGAGGCGCATGATCTCGCCGATGTTCAGCGCACACTCGCGCTTGCACGTCTCGACCCGCTGCCCGAACGGGCACCGATCGCAGTAGCAGTCCTGCACGTGGACCACGCCGGGGATGCCGGGCTCGACCGCGGGGCGTCGCCAGTCACCGGTGAGCGTGAGCGCGCCCATCGACGCGCCGTGGTAGCTGCGGTACCGGCTCATCAGCTTCTGCCGGCCGGTGACGAGGCGCGCGATCTTGATCGCGTTCTCGTTGGACTCCGAGCCGCCCAGGGTGAAGAAGACCTTGCTGTAACCGGGGCCGGCGAGCGCGAGCAGCTTCTGCGCGAGCTCGATCTTCGCCGGGAACACCGCCGACGGCGACGCGACGCACAGCTGATCGGCCTGGCGCTTGATCGCCGCGATGATGCGCGGGTGGCCGTGGCCGGCGTTGACCTGGTAGCTGAGCGAGCCGAGATCGAGCCAGCGTCCGCCGTCCGCGGTCGTGAACCAGGCGCCCTCCCCGCCCGTCATCTCGATCGGTCTGGCCGCCTTCTGGGCGGTCCACGTGAAGAAGAACGGGTAGTCGGGATCGCTCATCGCGGGCTCGCTGATCTCAGACGCGGAAGCGTTCGGCGGCGACGTTGGTGATGAAGCCGGCCTGCGCCCACACGTCGCCGGTGTCGAGGTTCATGGCGACGGCGCCGCACGTCGCGGTGCCATGCGGGTTCTCGGGCGTCGACATGTTGGCCATGACGCTCTTCGGCCAGCCTTCCTGCGAGCCCATCCGCGTCCACACGTCGGCCAGGTCGGCGATCGGCCGCGCGCCCAGGCTCTGCTCGAGCCAGCTCAGGCGCTCGCGCGTGGACGAGGTCGACGGGACCGAGGACACCGCCGCGACGTCGGGGTCGAGGCAGTGGTTGGTGTGGCAGTACGACGGCCCGGTCGGCAGGAGCTTGCGCAGGACGCCCGACGTCTCGATCGCGTACTGCTCGCGCCGGTCCGCGACGAGGTAGTGGTGACCGGAGCCCACGGGGCTGCCGAGGATGAGATCGCGCGCGGCGGCCGCGGTCGGCTGGTGGAGCGCGCGGCGGACCACGGCGGGCCAGACGGCGCCGACGGTCGCGTCGCGGGAGTGGAGGTTGTTGATGCCCACCGCGACCCGCGCCGTGCTCATGCCCGTGAGGCCGAGGCAGCCGGTCAACGTGAACACCCACGCCTCGGGGCCGTCGGCGGACGCCGGCACGTGGAGCATCATCACGTACGGGATCGCCGTCGCGTGCATGTCCCAGGTCTGGGCGAGGATGCGCCCGGTCGGCGACTCGGCCCAGATGACGCTGCAGCCACCGTCGGCGTCGGGCGCCGTCTCGGGCGCCGGGCGCCACGTCGCGGGGTCGGGCGAGAGGTCGCGCAGGTCGGTGTAGTGGTTCGCGACCACGATCTCCGCCGGCGTGAGGCCCGCGCCCTCGGCGATGCCGTGGAGCTCCTCGGAGAGGCCGCCGTGGTACCGCGCGAGCACCGGCAGGTGCGCCTCGGCGGCGGCGAGCACGCCCGCGCGATCGGCGAAGCCACCGACGCGCGTGCACAGGTAGATCCGGATCTCCGCGAACGTCTTCACCTCGCCGCGGAAGCTCTCGCCGTGGATCTGACCCCAGCGGCGCGGCGACGCGCCCGCGGGCAGCTCCAGGGTCCTCATGTCGGCAGCTCCGCGAGGGCGACCTGCAGCCGCTCGCCGACGGCGACGGCCTGATCGAGCGTGGGCACCACGCCGAGGCGGCCCGCCGGGAAGCGGCGCAGGACGACGCCGCGATCGCGACAGTGCGCGTACACGGTGTCGGCGAGGTCGCCGGCCTCGATCACGCGATAGAGCCCGAGCCCCGACGACGGCAGCCGGTCGCCGACGGACGCGAGCGCCGCATCGAGCGCGGCGGCGCCGGCGGCGACGTCGACGCGGCGCGCGGCGCGCAGCTGGTGGTGGTTGCGCACGAGGGAGAGCTCGTCGCCGTCCCAGGTCGACACCAGCGCCAGGGGCGTCGCCACGAACCAGCGCGAGGCGACGTGCATGTACCCGGTCTGCGCGCCGCCCCACCACGCGATGACGTCCGGCCGTAGCCCCGACGCCCCCGACGCGAACGCGCCGAGGCCGGAGCGGTAGCCGCACGTCGTGTTCTCGACGGCGATCATGGGCAGGTCGAGCTCGTCGCGGAGCGCGGCGAGCGCCGCCGTGAACTCGGCGGGCAGCACGCGCCCGGTGCGCTCCTGGCACGGCTCGTAGAAGAAGCCGTAGACGTGCGCCGGACCGCCGGCGGCAGCGACCGCCTCGCGCAGCGCCGCGATCGCCGCCGCCGTCCCGACCTGCGCCGGGTGCGGGATGCGCGGCCACGCGAAGTGCGGCGGACCACCGCGGTGCACGTCGGGATCCGACAGCGAGCGGCACGTCGCCGCCGTGTGGCCGTAGTACCCGCCGGCGAGCCCGATCGCGACGGTGGCCTGCTTGCGGCTGCCCTTGAGCAGGCGCAGCGTCTTGTCGACGGTCTCGTCGCGCGACGACGTGAGGTACACGTGCGGCAGCTCGGGCGCGAGCGCGCCGATCCACTCGACCGCGCGCACCATGCCGGGCGTCACGTAGTTCATGATCGTCAGCTTGTTGACCGTCGGGCCGTAGAGCAGGCCCGAGGCCTCGGCGACGCGCAGGCTCTCGGGCGGCGTCGCGAGCACGCGCGTGAGGCCGGTCGCCGCGTCGAGCGCACGCGCCGGCGCCGCGTTCTGCGCCCAGCGCGCGCGGCCGCTCGCCACCACCTCGTCGCGCCGCACCGGGTCGGGCGCGATGCCGCCGAGCGGGATGCGGTAGTAGAGCGCCTGGCCCTCGGGATCCTCGTACTGTCCGGTGAGGATCGAGACCACGTGGGCGCCGAAGACGCGGTTGAGGTGCGTCATCTGCGCCGTCCGGCCGATGCGGTTGCGCCCGGTGACGTGGCGGTAGCGCGGCTGGCCGTCGGCGGTGCGCCGCGCGTGGGCGTCGCGGAGCTGCAGCTCCTTGAGGCGCCGGCCGATGCCGGTGCCCTGGAAGCCGGGCGCGACCGTGACCGACACCGAGTACATCGTGTTGCCGCGGCCGAGCAGCGGATCGCCGTCGCAGCCCTCGACGTCCTTCGACGCCTCGAGCGGCACGCCGATGGCGAACCCGACCAGCGTGCTCGCGCCGTCGACCTGCTTCTCGGCGACGACCACCGAGCCCTCGGCGTCCTCGAGCGCGGCGCGGATCTCGGCGGGCGGCGTGCGCCGTGCCGGCTCGTACACCTGGTACTCGATGTCGAGGATCGCCGGCAGGAGCGCCATCGCCTCGGTGTGCGGCACCATCCGGAACGTGACGTCCTCGGGCAACACCGGCGCCTTCGTCGGAGGCGGCTCGAGGATGTCCTCCCACGCCGGCGGCTTCTGCCCCGGGTGCGCGTCGATCCACGACAGCGAGCGACGGATGCAGTCGAAGAGCAGATCGATCTCGCGCACGCTGTACGTGTCGCCCAGGCGATAGCGCGCCGTCTTCGTGCCCGCCGCGAACACGATCGCCCCGCGCCAGAAGCGCTGACCGATGAACGCGTCGAGGTGCGCCGGCGTCGGCAGATCGAAGGCGAACGCGTAGCCGCACCCGCGCGGGTTCGCGACCAGGTGCGGGAACGCGCGCGCCACCGCCTCGAGCCGCGGCACGACCAGCTTCTCGATGCGGGCCGCGGCGTGCTGCGTCGACATCATCTCGGCGTGGATGCGGCCGCGCACCAGCGACGCGTTGTGCGCGCTCGTCGGCTCCGGGTCCTCGAAGCGCGACATGACCACGCCGACCTGCGCGCGCTTGGCGAACGTGACCACGTCCGGGTAGTCGGGCTGGCCCCGGTGCGTGAGCAGGCGGAAGCGCGAGTGCCACGCGAACCCGCCGCCGAGCCCGAACCCGGTCTGCACCTCGTCCATGACCAGGAGCGTGTCCAGGCGCCGGGTGAGCAGGCGCAGGGCGCGGAAGAAGCGCTCGGTCGCGTAGCGATCGCCGCCCTCCGACTGCATCGGCTCGACGATGACGCACATGTACTGGCCGGTCGCGAGCTCGTCGTGGACCTTCTTCAGGCTCGCGACCTCGGCCGCGAGCAGCGGATCGTTCTTGGGATCCCCGTAGCGCAGCGCGAGGTCGTCCATCTCGCCGGCCGCGCACGCGGCGTAGAAGCCGCCGGGCGCCGCCGGCTCGTCGCCGGGGGTGGTCCACACCGGGAACGGCGCGAACGTCGCCTCGTACCCGGGCAGCTCGTACGGCGCGCGCTTGGACGGCGAGTGGGTCGCGTGCAGCGCGAGGAGGAGGCGGCCGTGGAAGCTGCCCTCGAACGCCAGGATCCGGGTCGCGTCCTTGCGCGAGCCGTTCAGGCGGCAGAGCGCGAGCGCCTTCTCGTTGGCCTCGGCGCCCGACGCCGTGAACATGACGTGCGGCAGGCCGGGCACGAGGTGGCGCAGGGTCGCCGCGTACTCGGCGGCGGCCCAGGTCTCGCCCACCGAGGTGTCCTCGTTGCTGGCGATCGTGTCGCCGAACGCGCCCTCGACGAGGCCGCGCACCACCGGATCCTCGGCGAAGCCGCCGCACACGGTGGCGGTCTGGCTCATGCCGTCGAGGATCGACAGGGGCTCGTCGTCGACCGAGACGAACCACGGCCCCGCCGAGCGCAGGTGATCGAACACCGCCGGCTTCTTCTCGCGCACGACGCGATCACCCGCGTAGAGCCGGATGAGCCACGCGTCCGACGCCGGCATCTGTCCGCCCTTCGGACGACGCAGGCCCATCGGGCGCGGATCATCGACGAGCGAGCGCGCCGCCTCGGCGGCGTCCTCGGCCACGTGCTGACGCTCGAGGCGATCGAGATCCCACGCCGGGAGGACGTCGGCGAGCATCGGGTGCGTCGCGATCGTGCCGATGACGTTGTCCTGGACGGCGACCGGCACCACGACGTTCCGGTGGGCCATCGAGCCGGCGGGGCGGTAATTGCCGCTCTTGCCGGCGCCGCCGAAGGGGAGCCGCGGGCTGGCCAGGTTGGTCGAGCGGTTGCGGTTGAGGATGCCGCTCGTGGTCTCGCGGTAGAAGCGCTCGAAGCGCTCGCTCGAGCCGGTGAAGATCGCGTTGGCGAAGCCGTACGGGCTGGCGTTGAGGACCGCGATCGCCTCGTCGTCGCCGTCGACGACCTCGACGCCGAGATCGGGCCCGAACAGCTCGGTGTCGGTGTAGCCGGGCACGTCGTGCTGGCCGTCGGGGAGGCGGTGGAGCGACGCCGTGCGGTAGTAGCCACCAGCGACGCGCTCGCCGGCGACGATCGGCTCCGCCCCGCCCTTCCGGCCGGCCTCGAGCGCCGCCTCGAAGCGATCGCGGCCGGTGGCGGTGGCGAGCGGGCCGGCGAAGCTCCGCGGATCCTCGGGATCGCCGAAGCGGAGGGCGGGCGCGGCGGCGCGCAGCGCGGCGACCAGCGCGTCGGCGAGCTTCCGGTGCACGAGCACGCGGTCGGTGGCGGTGCAGCGCTGGCCGGCGGAGAGGTAGCCGCCCACGAGGATCTCGTGCGCCGCCTGGCGCACGCTCGCGTCGTCGCACACGACCACGGTGTTCTTGCCGCCCATCTCGAGCGCGACCAGGAGCTCGGGACGGTCGAGGGCCGCCTCCTGGATGCGGCGACCGACGGTGTAGCTGCCGGTGAAGCACAGGCCGCGCACGCGCCGGTCCGCGACGAGCGCGGCGCCGACGGCGCCCGTGCCCTGGACGAGGTTGAACACGCCCGCCGGCAGGCCGGCCGCCAGCGCGGTCTCGGCGTAGCGCTGACCGACGAGCGGCGTGATGTCCGACGGCTTCACCACCACCGCGTTGCCGGCGAGGAGCGCGGGCACGACGTGCGCGTGGCACAGGTGGACCGGGTAGTTGTACGGACCGATCACGGCGACCACGCCGAGCGGGTGGTAGCGGAGCTGCTCGTGGGGTGACCCGGCGATCGCGCCCTCGCGGAGATCGGCCGTGAGGAGCGCGCGCGCGACGTCGAAGCGCCCGAGCACGGTGGCGACCTCCTGCTGCGCCTCGCTGCGCAGCTTGCCGGTCTCCAGCACGATCGCGTCGGCGAGCTCCTGCTGACGCGCGGCGATCGCGTCCTTCCAGCGCGCCAGCGCGGCGGCGCGGTCGGCGATCGTGAGCCGGGCCCAGGACGTCTGCGCGGCGGCGGCGGCGGCGGTCGCGTCGGCGACGGCGTCGACCGAGGCGCCGGTCTCGAACACGACCGCACCGTCGGCCGCCGGGTTGCGCGACACCAGCGCCGAGCCCGCCGGCGCCACGAACACGCCACCGATGAAGTTCCCTAGCGCTTGCACCGAGGTGACGTACCGTCCCGCCGGCCGGGGGTCAAGGAGACCGGGGTTCACGATCCCGGGAAGGACGAAGATCTTGTAGCGAATCCGACGTGTTATACCTCCGGTGCGCTGGCGACTCCGTTTCGCCGGCGCGCCAACTACCCTCCTGCACGCGGTTGGTATAGACACCCGACGCACCCCCGCACATGCCCGCGCTCGTCTTCATCGCCGGCCCCAACGCGGGACGCCGCTACAAGCTGGCGGAGGGCGAGTACATCATCGGGCGGCGATCCGACTGTCAGATCTTCGTTCCGGACATGCGGGTGTCGCGCCAGCACGCGCGCATCCGCCCCGACGGCGCGCGCTGGGCGCTCGAGGATCTCGGCTCGAACAACGGCACGTACGTGAACGGTCAGCGGCTCTCCGGACCGCTGCCGCTCGCGCACGGTGACGAGATCATGATCGCGAGCAACCGCATCCGCGTCGACGCGCCGGACACGGACGGTCACGGCTCGCGGACCCCCACGTCGGACGCCCACCTCACGATCGTCGAGGCCCAGGGGCCGGTGCTGAAGAGCCGCGAGGACACCGACTCGGGGAAGTTCCTGCGCACGTCGGGCGTGCTGACCGCGCCCAGCGAGATCCGCAACTTCCGCCTCATCGAGCGCAAGCTCACCGCGCTCACCGCGATCCTCGACGCCGCCGCCAAGACCAGCGACCCCGACGCGCTGGTCGAGACCGTCGTCGGCCACCTCCTCGACATGTTCCCGCAGGCGGAGACTGTGGGCGTGCTCGTCGAGGAGGAGCGCTCGGGCGAGCTGCAGGTCAAGTTCCACAAGTCGCGGGCCCGCGGCTTCGGCGGCAACCTGCGCGTGCCGGGCACGATCATCACCCACGTCGTGCAGGACCGGCGCGGCGTGCTCCTCGGCGAGTCGACGTCGGCGTCCCAGCCCGGCGCCCGGCTGCCGACGGCCGGCGACAACGGCGAGCTCGCCGGCACGCGCATGGGCGCGCCGCTGTCGGCGGGCGACCACCAGTACGGCGTGATCTACGTCGAGGCGCGCAGCTCGGGCTTCAAGCAGGAGGACGTCGATCTCCTGCAGAACGTGGCGTACCAGACGGCGCTCGCGATCCACGCCGCGCGCATGCAGGCGCAGCTCGTGCAGAAGGAGCGCCTCGAGCGCGACCTGCGCGTCGCGCGCCAGATCCAGCGCTCGCTCCTGCCCCACGACGTGCCCTCGGTCGTCGGCCTCGACTTCGCCGTGCACTACGAGCCGGCGTACCAGATCGGCGGCGACTTCTACGACTTCATCTGGCACGACGAGAGCCACATCGCGCTCGCCGTCGGCGACGTCGCCGGCAAGGCGATCAGCGCCGCCCTCTACATGGCGCGCCTCACCAGCGAGCTGCGCTCGCGCGCCGGCATCTCGCGCACGCCGGCGCGGCTCCTCCGCCGCGTCAACGACGAGATGGTCAAGCTCGGCGACGACGGCATGTTCGCCACGCTGGTCTACGCGATCTACGACCTCGAGTCGCGCACGCTGGTCTTCACCAACGCCGGCCACTGCGTGCCGCTCCTGCGCCGCGGCGAGCGCGTCTTCCCGCTGCAGGCCGACCGCGCCCACATCGTGCCCATCGGGGTGGTCAACGAGCTCGAGGTCGGCGAGGCGCGCGTGCAGCTCCACTCGAGCGACATGCTCGTGCTGGTCTCCGACGGCATCCTCGAGGCCCGCGACGCGCGCGGCAACGAGTACGGCGTCAAGCGCCTGTCGCGCCGCCTGCGCACCGCGCGCGGCTCGGCCGAGGACGTGGTGAAGGCGATCCTGCAGGACGTCGACAGCCACATCGGCAACGCCCCGCCCGGCGACGACATGACCGTCCTGGCGATGGGCATCGACGAGCGCCGCGCCAAGCGCCGCACCAGCACCATCCCCGGCGTCCCCGTCGACGCCGTGCCCGGCCAGCCCGACGACGGGAAGACCCGTCCCGGCGTCGGCTTCCCGCGCCCGCCGACCGGCGACGGCTCGGGCGACGGCCGGTGACGGTCGCCCCGAGCCAGTGACTCGTCGCTATCGCTCGCGACGCGAGCGCCGACGGAACCATGCGGGCAGCGCCCGCGTGAGCCGCGAGGTGACGCGCAGGGCGCGCGCCCGTGCCTTCACGTACGCCCGGTCGAGCTGGTTCCGCTCGGCGAGCGCCCGGATATCGACGCGATCCTGATCGGAGTCACGCAGCAGCTTGAGCAGGACGAGGTCCTCGGGGCTCGCGAACGCGCCCGCGACCGGGCCGAGCGGCAAGCGGGCCGCGCGCTGGAGCAACGCCGACTCGAGCGCCGGCGGGATCAAGATCAGGTCGACCGGGATCACGGTGTCCGCTGACGGCGCCGCGATCATCCGCAGCATCGAGATGGCCTTGAACCGGATCGGCGACCGCCGGTGCTGCAGCAAGCCTGCTTGCTGGGCCGCGACGCGAGCGGCGGTCACGTCGCGATCACTCGACGCGATGACCAGATCGAGATCGGTCGTCGCGCGCGCACATCCCCACGCGGCCAGCCCGAGGCCTCCCGCGACGGCATACGGGACGTCGTGCTCGTCCAGAGCGGCGGCGACACGGGCCAGCCACGCGAGCAACGTGTCGCTCATCGCTCGTCGCTCACCGCGCGTAGTGGCGATCGGCGGCTTCGCGGTTTCGCATCAGCTCGGCGGCGAGCTTGCGCCGGATCGTCGCCTCGGAGGCGCGCGGGTACGCGACGCGCAAGGCGGCGCGTCGCAGCGCGAGGCAGGCCGATGTCGCGTCCGCCCAGGCACGGATGCCGGGATGGGTCGCCTTCCGCGGGTTCGCGCGCGCCACGGTCGAATGGTACACCGGCGCGATGGATCAGGCCGCCGCGTACCGGCACTTCGGGATCCAGGTCGCCGAGTACGACGCGACCATCGTCCGCTACATCCCGTACTACCGCGAGCTCATCGACGGGATCGCGGCGTGGCTCGTCGGTCACGTGCCGGCCGGCGGCCTCGTCGTCGATCTCGGCGCCGGCACCGGCGCGCTGTCGGCGGCTGTGCTCGCCGCCCTGCCCGACGCGCGCGTCGAGCTGGTCGACGCCGACGACGGCATGCTCCGCGCGGCGGCGGCGCGACTCGACGGCCTGGGCGCCGGGGGGCGCGCGCGCGGGCGCCGGGGCGACTTCTTCGACCCGCTGCCGGCGTGCGACGCGGTCGTCGCGTCGCTCGCCCTGCACCACGTCGCCGAGCCGGCGCAGAAGCGCGAGCTCTACCGCCGCATCCGCGCCGCGTTGCGGCCCGGCGGCGTCCTGCTCGTGGGCGACTGCGTCCTCCATCCGAGCGGCGCCGGCGAGCGTCGCTTCCGGGCCGAGTGGTCGGCGCACATGCAGGCGCACGGCATGAGCGAGGCGGAGGCGCAGGCGGCGTTCGCGCGCTGGGACGCCGAGGACCGCTACCTGCCGCTCGCCGAGGAGCTGTTCCTGCTCGGCGAGGCCGGCTTCGCGCGGCCCGACGTCTTCTGGCGCCGCGGGCCGTGCGCGATCTACGGCGCGTTCGGCGAGTAGCCGCCCGCGTCTCAGCGGCCGTACGCCACGCGGCCGAGCCGGCCGAGCAAGACGTCGAGCGCGACCCGGTTGTCGCCGCCCTCCGGCACGATCAGGTCGGCCCAGCGCTTGCTCGGCTCGACGTACTCGAGGTGCATCGGCCGCACCGTGGCGTAGTACTGGTCGCGCACCGAGTTGAAGCTGCGGCCGCGCTGCTCGAGGTCGCGGCGGATGCGGCGCATCAGCCGGATGTCGGCGTCGGTGTCGACGAAGATCTTGATGTCCATCTGCTCGCGCACGGCGGCGTCGACGAAGACCAGGATGCCCTCGACGATGATCACCGGCGCGGGGACCACGCGCCGCGTCGTCGCGCTCCGCGTGTGGGTGACGAAGTCGTAGATCGGGATCTCGACCGTCGCCCCCGAGCGCAGGAGGCGCAGGTGCTCGGCCAGGAGCCGGCTCTCGAGGCTCGAGGGATGGTCGTAGTTGATCTCGGCGCGCGCCTCGGGCGTGAGGTGGCCCTGATCGAGGTAGTAGCTGTCGTGATCGATCACGACGCAGCGCTCGGGTGGGATGGAGGTCGCGAGCTTCTCCGCGACCGTGCTCTTGCCCGAGCCGGTGCCGCCGGCGATGCCGATGACGAGCGGGCGCTCGGGGGGTGCGTCGGGCACGGCCGTTTCTTGCACGGCGGCGCCTACGGGAGCAAGTCGAGCACGGTCCGCTGCAGCTTGGTGACGAGCTCGTCGGGCACCATGCCGTGGATGTTGACCATCGTGCCGTCCCGTCGCACCGACCACTTCGGCATCACGAGGTCGAACGCCGGGTGCTCGGTCAACTCGGAGAGGTGGCCCTTCAGCTCGGCCTCGCCGGCCCGGGCGGTCTCCTCGTCGGGGAAGTAGGTCGCGACCTGGAACCCGACCGCGCCGTCGCCGTCCTCGTCGACCTCGCCGAGCGCGAGCCGCGCCGTGATGTCGGCCCGCTTCATCGTCGCCGATTCGACCGCGCGCCCGAGGCTCTCGCTGGTCGCCACGAGCCACAGGCTCGCCCGCCGGTCGATCCCACCGGCGAGCTCCAGCACGCGCGTCGCCCTGGGCGGTCGCCCGAGCCGCGCCGAGATGAACGCCTGGTCGGCGCCCGGCCGGGTCGAGATGACGAACGTGTGCTCGTCGATCCAGCCGACGACGCGCGTGGTGCCCGCGCTCGAGCGCACGACCGACAGCGCGCCGTCGTTGCCCGCGCGCTTCACCGTGCCGTCGTCGCCGGCGACGCAGCCCTCGATCTCCTCGCGCGTCCAGGTGCCGCTGGCGACGAGATCGAACGTGCCGAGACCGCCGACGACCGCCAGCGACAGCCACGACGCCCGATCGCCGAACGGCAGCTCGCACTCACCGATCATGGTGTCGAGGGCGCCGCGCAGCATCGGCTGCACGCGCACGCGCGCGAAGACCTCCGACAGCTCCGGCGCGCGCCGGAGCTCGGCGACCGAGACGCCGATCATCGCCTCGACGTCGGGGCTGTGGCGGCGCACGCTCGCGGCGAGCGCCTCGCGCACCGCCGTGCGCTCCTCCGGCGGCAGCGGCACCGGTCCGCCGCCGTCGCCCGCGCCCGCGTCGACCAGGACCACGCGCGCGGGCCCCTCGCCCGACCACGGGTCGTCGGGCCCCGTGAGCAGCTTGGTCGCCGGCCCGCCGCGGGTCGCGACGAAGATCGCGATGCCGCCGGCCACGGCGAACACCCCCGCCGCGGCCGCCAGCGGCCAGCGCAGGCGCGTGCGCACCGTCTCGACGCCGCGCTCGCCCGAGGCCGTCGCGCCGGTGGTGACCCGCTGCTCCGCCGACCACGCGGCTTGCGGCAGCATCAGCGGCGACGATGGCGGGTGCTGCGGCGCCAGGGGGACCGTCGAGCGCGCGGCCGAGACGTCGGTGCCCGAAGCGGCGACGACCTCGTCGCAGAGCGCGGTCACGGACGGCGGGCGGTTGGGCGCGCGCGTGGACAGCGCACGCGCGACCAGCTCGTCGAGCGCCGGCGGCACCGCGACGAGCGCACCGAGCCGCGCCGGGTTGAGGCGCACCTCGGGATCGACCGAATCGGCCCACGGCAGGCGACCGGCGATCATCGCGAACAGCGTCACCGCGAGCTCGTAGACGTCGGTCGCGATCGACGCCGGATGGCCGAAGAAGCGCTCCGGCGCCATGTACGCCGGCGTGCCCCGGACCATCCCGCTCTGCGTCGGCGGCGCGATGCCCTCGGTCGCGACCTTCGCGATGCCGAAGTCGAGGAGCACCGCATGCTCCCCCGATGGCCCCGACACGAGCATCACGTTCTCCGGCTTGAGATCGCGGTGGATGAGCGAGCGCGCGTGCATCGCCGACACCGCGTCGCAGAGCTGCACGAAGAGCGCGACCGCCTGCGCGAGTGGCAGCGGTCCACGCGCGAGCCGCCGCGCGAGCGTCTCGCCGGGCAGCTTCTCCATCGCGAGGTAGGGACGCCCGTCGGGGAGCGAGCCCGCGGCCAGCACCTTCACGACGCCGGGATGGGTCATCTCGACGAGCAAGCGCGCCTCGGCGAGGAAGCGATCGCGATCTCCGGCGGTCAGCTCACCTCGGAGCACCTTGAGCGCAACTTCCCGATGTCCCCACCGTGCGCCGTACACGGTTCCGCTGCCGCCTTCCCCAAGAGTTTCGACGATGGAGAAATCTCCTAGTCTAATCGGGGATCTATGTGCCGTGTTGTCGCTCACCTAGCCGTGACGGAGAAGAATGCGGAGTGTATCCTTCGAGTACGGGCGATCAACTGGATCGACTTCGACCGAAGCAACCCTATCGGATAACAACTGACCTGCGTGGCCGAGCCAGTGCCACCGACCATGACCAAACATTGAGCGCAAAGAGAAGCACGCCTCCCAGAGGAAAGTCGAACATGATCCGTGTCGTCATAGCCGAGGATCACAACCTGATTCGCGAAGCCCTGTCGCGCATGCTGAGCGAGAGCGGGAAGATCGAGGTGGAAGCCGAAGCGGCGAACGGCGCGGCGGCGGTCGATCTCACCAGAAAGCACAAGCCCGACGTCCTGTTGCTCGACGTGACCATGCCGGGCAAGGACGGCATCCAGGCGCTCTCCGAGCTCGGCGAGATGGGGCTTCCGACCAAGGTCATCATGCTGACCATGCACGAGGACGAGGCCCACGGCGTGCGCGCGATGCGCGCGGGCGCGGCGGGCTACGTCAAGAAGTCGGGCAACCTCGACGAGCTGATCGGCGCGATCGAGAAGGTCCACGCCGGCGAGCAGGTCGTCCCGGCCGAGGTCGAGGCCGCGCTCGCGCGCAAGCGCAGCGAGCACCCGGCGCAGATCCTCTCGCAGCGCGAGTTCCAGGTGATGAGCTACCTGGCGTCGGGCAAGACCAACCGCGAGATCGCCGCGATCCTCGAGATCAGCGTCAAGACCGTCGACACCCACCGCGGCCACGTGCTGAAGAAGCTGCGGCTGCGCAACAACTCCGACATCACGCGCTTCGCGATCCAGAACGGGCTCTTGCCCGTCTGATCGGCGCGACGCCGGCGAGTAGCACGAGCGCGAGGACCAGCGCGCCCGACGTGCGCTCGCCGCCCGCGTCGCATCCGCCCGCGGCGGCGCCGTCGGGATCCTCGTCGCACGGCACGCTGCACGCGCCCCATGCGCCGCCGCTGCAGGTCGCGGTGCCGTCGCAGCAGGCGCGCACCAGCCCGTCGTCGCCGACGCCGTCGCAGTCCCCGTCGACGCCGTCGCATCGCTCCTCGGCGCCGGGGAAGATCGTCGCGTCGTCGTCGGCGCAGTCCTGGCCCGGACCGAACCCGTCGCCGTCGGCGTCGTTCGAGGGCGTGACCACGACCGTGACCTCGGTCCAGACGATCTGACCGAACCCGGCGCCGTCGCGCGCGAGCTGCCAGCTCGAGCGCTGCGTGCCCTCGCCGGCCGCGGTCATGGTCAACGCGACCTCGACCTCGTCGTGGGGTGCGGCGGCGGCGATCGCGACGCTGCCGGCGCCGAACGCCGGGCCGTCGACGTGCTCGAGCGTGTAGCCCGGGCCCCACGTCGACGTGCCGCTGTTGCGCAGCCGCCAGATCTTCACGAACGTCGTGCCGGCGACGACCTCGGTGCCGTCGGGGATGGTGACGTCGGCGACGAACGCCGCGTCGTCGACGGGCGGCGGCGGCCCGCCACACGAGGTCGTCGGCATGCCGGTGCCCTGGTCCCGCCAGTACGAGATCGGCCCGCCGCACGGGCCGGCGAAGGGATCGTCGGCGGCGCCCGAGTAATACGAGCCGGTCTCGCTGACGCCGACGCGGGTCTCGAAGTGGAGGTGCGGTCCGCTCGAGTTGCCCGACGTCCCCGAGCGTCCCACGGGCGCGCCGCAGGTGACGGTGGCGCCGAGCGTCGGGATGCCGGTGCCCGCGGACAGGTGCGCGTAGATCGTCTCGTCGCCGTCGCCGTGGAAGATCGCCGCGAGGTTGCCGAACCCGCCGCCGTCGGTCGAGCCGAGGTAGCCGTCGCCGAAGCCGTCGGTGCGGTGCTTCACCCAGCCGCCCAGCGCGGCGTAGACCTGCGTCTGGCGCGGCACGCCGACGTCGGTGCCGCGGTGACCTGCGTAGGTGCGCGACTGGCAGCGCCAGTCGGTGGTGCCGCCGTGGTCGTAGTAGGCGGTGACCGTGCCCGCGTCGAGTGGCCAGCGGTACGGATCGGCGGCGGCGGCGCCGCCGGTCGCGACGATGATGGCGAGGGCGGCGACGAGCGAACGCGTCACGGGACGCTCCCGACCGGCGCGGCGAGCGCGGCGCGGATCTCGTCGCCGTCGAGCGTGCGGGCGCCCGCGGGCGAGACCGCGACCACGGCGTCGGCGTGGGGCTGCGGCCAGCGCCCCGGACCGAGGGAGACGGCGCGGCCGGTCTCGACGTCGAGCGCCCACAGGACCGAGACGTCGTCGTAGGTCGCGGTGAACACGGCGGTCCGCGCGTCGAGCCACACCAGCTCGCGCCCGGGCACGGGCACGAACGACGCGTCGACGGCGCGCGCACCGACGTTGGTGAGCTGACGCGGCCGCGCGCCGGGGCGCGCGAGCCACAAGGACGCGATGCCGGTGCGCGCGGAGACGAAGACGATGTCGTCGCTGCCCGGACGGAAGAACGGCGACGAGTCCATGGGGTGGTCGGTGACGACGCGCCGCGTGCCACGGTCGAGATCGAGCACGACCAGGCGGCCGGTCGTCGCCGGCGAGATGTCGTCGCCGCGCAGCGCGGTGAAGGCGACGGCGCGGCGATCGGGCGCGACGCGCGGATCGGCGACGTGCGTGGCGAGGACCCGGGGCTCGCTCGAGGGCGTCGCGAGCACGAGCTCGCGATCGCGCGTGAGCGAGACGACGCGACTCGCGTCGAGCCGCGCCGCGGCGAGGAGATCGCCCCGGCCCCACGGCGTCAACCCACCCGAGGCCCCGACCCACGCCGCGTCGCAGGAGGCGGCGTGCGCGTCGCCGGCCGGACCCGGCGGACAGACGAGCGCGACGTCGCCGTCGAGGGCCGCGACGTCGCCGCGCGCGGCCAGCGCGACGAGCGCCTCGGCCCCGAGCGACGGACGCGTGACCTCGGCGATCGACGCCGGCGCCGCCTCGCGGGCGACGACGCTGCCGGCGCGCGGCCCCGGCTCGGCGCACGCCCCGAGCACCGCGAGCAGGACGAGCCGGCGCGAAGGAACAACCATGGCGTTCACCAGCAGCAACGCACGTGCCACGCCTCACCGCGGACAAACGAAGGGTTGCGCGCGCGTCAGTGCCCACCGGCGTGGGCACCCGGACGGACGGGCTGCACCCACGCGCGCGCGCCGTCGCCGCGCTCGACCACGGCGCGGACGTAGCCGCCCACGCCGGCGAGGTGAAAGCGCGCCCGCGGCCCCTTGATCTCGGCGAGGACGTGGCCGCCGGCGCCGATGAAGCGAGTGACGTGGGAGGCCGGTCCAGCGCCCGCGACCTCGATCTCGAGCGCCCCGTCCCACACCTCGGCGCGCGCGAGCGAGACGCCGGTCGACGCGTAGAAGCGGCCCTCGTCGATCGCGCGCACGATCGCGGCCGGCTCGCGCGGGGCGTCGACCATGATCCAGCCGCCGCCGGCGGGGTAGCGGCCGCCTCCGCCTTCGTCGTAGTCATGGGCGTCGTCGGTCGCGATCCCCCACATCGTGCCGCCCGCCGTGAGCACGGCGTCCCACAGCTGCTCGGTCGACGGGCGGCGGGCGTCGCCTGCGTTCCACTTCGCGAACTGGACGTTCGCGATCTCGACGAGGTGGACGCCCTCGCCGGCGAGCAGCGAGAGGAGCTCCGTGCTGGTGCCCCAGTGCCACTGCGGGTGGTTGAGCTGAACGACGCCGCCCGCGGCCGCGATCCAGCGCAGCGCCGCGCGATACATCGAGACGCGCGTCGTCGCCTTGCGGTCCGCCCACTCGATCTTCCCCTCGGGGCGCGTGTGCACGCCGAGGCCGTTCACGTGGATCCGGCACTTGCCCTCGGGCTCGGGCGGCGGCGGGTCGCACTTGCCCGGGTTGTACGTCAGCTCGACGCCGGCGAGGACGACGAGCCCCTTGTCCGGGAACCGGACGGCCGGCCCGGCGGCGATCGCCGGGTCGACGCGGGTCACGCGGTTGTGGTCGGTGAGGACGATGAAGTCGTAACCGCGGGTCTCGTACCAGGCGATCACGCCCTTCACGTCGGTGGATGAGTCGCCCGACGGCGCGGCGTGGACGTGCGTCGATCCCTTGAGCCATTTCGGAGGTGCCGGACGTACCCCCGTGCCCGTGCCCGTGCCCGTGCCCGATCCGGGGCCGGCGTCGACGGAGAGCTCGGACACGGCGGCGTCGGGCGACGCGTCGGCGGCGTCGGCGGCGCCCGCGTCCTGATCGGGCACGGGCACGGGCACGGGCACGGGCACGGGCACGGGCACGGGCACGGGTTCGGATGGCGCGATGGTGGGCGGCGGGGTGGACCCACACGCCGCGGTGACCACGAGCGCGAGCGGGAAGCGGAGCTTCACGGCGCCGTCCGCTCCAGCGCCTCGGCAGCCCCGGGCAGGAGGTTGGTCACGACGCCCATCGTGCGCTTGTGCCACCGCGCGCGGGTCGCGAGGAAGAGCCCGAGGGCGTCGGTGGTGAGCCGGCGCGCGGCGTGGTTGTCCGGGCCGACGTCGGTGCGCTCGTCGGGATCCGCGACCACGTCGATGACGACCGGCACGCCACGCTTGCCGACCTTCAGCTTCCAGCGCGCGACGCGCATCGCGTGCGCGTACTCGAACTGCGAGGCGTAGCTCGGCCGCGGCCAGCCCCGGTTCGTGCCCGCCGCCCGCGGCACGAGCGACTCGCCCTGCAACGCGGCCGGGAGGTCGGCGCCGAGCGCGTCGAGGATCGTCGGCATCACGTCGACGCCCTCCGCGCCCTCCTCGACGACCGCCGCCGCGACCCGCGCCGGGTAGTGGACGAGCAACGGCACGCGCACCAGCGTCTCGCGCAAGGAGCCACCGTGACCGCAGCGACCGTCCTCGAAGAGCTCCTCGCCGTGATCGGCGGTGATGACGATCATGGTCTGCTCGTAGATGCCCATGCGCTGGAGCCCGGCGACGAGATCGCCGAGCCGCGCGTCGTGGTAGCTGACCGCCGAGTCGTAGATCGCGCGCAGGCGCTCGATGTCGCGCCGGGGCGGGATCCTGGAGCAGCCCATCTCGCCCTTCTTGATGCCGAGCTCCCTCATCGTGCCGTACTTCTGGAACGGGCCGGTGTACGGCTTGGGGGCGTCGTACTGCTCGATCCACGGCTCGCGCGCGATCCACGGCCCGTGGGTATCGACGGTGCCGAGGAACAGGAGCGCCGGCTCTGCCTTGCGCGCGTCGAGGCGCGCCAGCGCGGCCTCGACCACGTCGGCGCCGAGGAGCACCCCGTTCACCACGCCCTTCTCCCGCATCATGTTGCGGAACTCGGCGAAGCCGCGCGCGTAGCCGCCGCCCTCGGTGACGAAGCCGTTGCCGGTGACGCCGATCGGCGCGAGCCCCGCGGCGCGCACCATCTCGCCGAGGACCGCGAGCTCGCGCGGGATCCGCCAGCTGCCGCCGACGCCGGCGAGCCGGACGTTGTGCACCGCGGGGTACGTCCCCGTCCACACCGTGGCGTGGGAGGTCTGCGACTCGTTGCCGCCGACGTAGAACTGGCGGAAGACCGCGCCGGACGCCGCGAGCTTCTCGAAGTTGGGGACCTCGGCGCGCGCGGCCGGGTTGAAGGGACGGACGCGATCCGCGCGCAGGGCGTCCATCACCCAGACGATCACGTACCGGGGTGGCGGACCCGACGGCGCGGCGGCGAGAGGTCCGCCCGGGACCGTGATCCGCGGATCGGCGAGCGTCGCCCGCGGACAGTCGCGCGCGACGAGCTCGAGGCGCACGGCGCGCTCGCCGACGGGCGAGAGATCGACGTGCCGCGTGTCGCCACCGAGGAGGCCGCCGGCGCGCGTGCCGTCGTCGCTGTGCGCCGACACCTCGACGCGGCAGTCGCCGGTGACCTCGGCGACGAGGTGCGCGTCGAGCGGCAGGTGCGCGTACCACGCGAGCGCGGCGCCGTCGTCGAGGGCGAGCGAGCGCGCCTGCGCGTCCCACGCGGCGTGCGCGAGCGGCTGCGGGTCGGCGTCGACGCGGGTGGCGTCGGCGTAGATGCGGATCGTCGCGAGCGCGATCTCGCCGCCCTCGATGACGATCGTGTTCTCACCGGCGGCGAGGAGCCCGGGCGAGACCTCGAGCGCGTGCCAGACGCGGCCCGGCACCACGTCGATCGTGCCGGCCTTGCGCCCGCCGATCTTGATCGTGCGTCGCGACGGCTCCGTGTCCGGGGCACCGACGAGCTCGAACGCGACGCCGCGCGCCGCGGCGGCCTGCGCCTCGGTGAGCGGCAGCTCGATCGGTCCACCCTTCGGCGCGAGGGCGACGCGCTGGCCGTGGACGGTCGCCCCCAGCCGCCAGCGCCGCACCGGCATGTCGAAGCGGATGTAGCGGGCGAAGCCGACGGAGCTCGCGTCGACGACGAGGTCGCCGTCGACCGCGCGATGCGCGGTGAGCAGGTTGTCGCCCAGCGAGAACACCTGTCGCTCGGACCGGCGCGCGACCTCTGGCTCGGGCTCGACCTCGCCGGCGGCGTCGCCGGTGGCCGCGAGCGCCGCATCCGCCCCACGCCCGCGCTTCCCCTTGTCCTTGCAGGCGAACAACGAGAGCACCCCGAGCGCGGCGGCTACACAGACCAGTCGTCGCACCACCCGAGTGTGCCACGGCTGACGCCCGAGGCCTCTTCCGGAGGCCCGACGCCCGAAGCCCGAGGCCGAACTGACCGAGGCGCCGCCTCGGTCAGTTCTTGTCCTTGAGCGTGCCGAGCTTGGCGAACGGGTTGTTCTTGAAGCCGGCGACGCCGAAGCCCTTGGGTTGCTCGGCGGGACGCTCGGCAGGACGGTCGTCGCGATCGCGACGCGGGCCGCGCGGGCCGCGGTTGTCTTCGCGGCGCTCGCCGCGGTTGTCGCCGCGGTTGCGATCATCGGCGCGACGCTCGCCACCGCCACCGCCACCGCCACCGCCGCCGCCGCGCTGATCGCGCGGGCCCTGGTTGCGATCGTCGCGGCGCGGGCCGCGGCCGCCTTGCCCGCCGGGTCCGCCGCCCTGGCGCTCGCGGCCCTGCTGACCCTGGCCCTGCTGACCCTGGCCCTGACCCTGCCCGCCCTGCGCGTGCGCGCCATCGGGGCGCGGGCCGCGTGGACCACGATTGTCGCCACGCCCGCGGTCGTCGGCACGGCGCTCGCCGCCGCCGCCGCCGCCACCACCGTCGCGGCGCGGGCCGCGATCGCCGCGGTTGTCGTCCCGCCGCGGGCCGCGATCACCGCGACGCCCACCGCCGCCGCCGCGCTGCTCCGACTCGGGCGGCCTGGCCGACAGCGCGATGCGACGGCGCTGCAGGTCGACCGAGAGCACACGGACGGTCAGCTTGTCGCCGACCTTCACGACCTCGGCCGGGTCCTTCACGAACTGCCTGGCCAGGCGCGACACGTGCACGAGGCCGTCCTGGTGCACGCCGACGTCGACGAACGCGCCGAACGCGGTCACGTTGGTCACCACGCCCTCGAGCACCATGCCCTCCTTGAGATCCTCGAGGGTGGTGATGTCGTCGCGAAACGCGGGCGGCGAGAACTCGGCGCGGGGATCGCGGCCCGGCTTCTTCAGCTCGCTCACGATGTCGAGCAAGGTCGGCATGCCGACCTCGCCGTCGAGGTAGTCACCGAGCTCGATCGTGTCGACGAGCTGCTGGTTGCCGACCAGCGCGCCGACCTCGACGCCGAGCTTCTGCGCCATGCGCTCGACCAGCGGGTAGCGCTCGGGGTGCACCGCCGACCCGTCGAGCGCGTGCTCGCCGCCGCGGATGCGGAGGAAGCCCGCGCACTGCTCGAACGCGCGCGGCCCGAGGCCGCTCACCTCGAGCAGCTGCTGGCGCGAGCGGAACGCGCCGTGCTGGGTGCGGTGCGCGACGATCTTCTTGGCCAGCGACTTGCCGATGCCGGCGACATAGCCGAGCAGCTCCGACGACGCGGTGTTGAGCTCGACGCCGACGTGGTTCACGCAGCTCTCGACGACGTCGCCGAGCTTCCGCGTGAGCAGCGGCTGGTGCACGTCGTGCTGGTACTGGCCGACGCCGATCGCCTTGGGCTCGATCTTCACCAGCTCGGCGAGCGGATCCTGCAGCCGGCGCGCGATCGAGATGGCGCCGCGGATCGTGAGATCGAGATCCGGGAACTCCTCGCGCGCGATGTCCGAGGCGCTGTAGACCGACGCCCCGGCCTCGTTGACCGACACGACCCAGCGCGACGGCGCGGCCGGCCTGGGAGGCGCCGCCGCCGCCGCCGTCGCCGCCGCCGCCGAAGCCGCCGCAGCAGCAGCCGCCGCCGGGTCCGCGGCCGCCGCCGCCGCCGCCGCCGCCGCCTGCGCGATCGCCGCGATCGTCGCCGCCTGCGCCTCCGGATCGACGGGCGGAGCCGCCGGCGCCGGCTCCGCGGTCAGGAGCTTGCGCACGAAGCCCTCGGCCTCGCGGCCGCCGGTGCCGTTGCCGACCGCGATGGCCGCCGGGTCGTACTGCTGGATGAACGCGAGCAGCTCCTCGCGCGCCCGCGCCATCGCCGCCTCTCCCTGGGTGAGGAAGATCGTGATGCTGCCGAGGTAGCGCCCGGTCGCGTCGACCGCCGCGCACTTGCAGCCGGTGCGCAGCCCCGGATCGATGCCAATGACCGAGCGGCCGCCGAGCGGCGCCTGGAGCAGCAGGTGGCGCAGGTTGCCGGCGAAGACATCGACCGCGGCCGCATCGCTCTTGAGCTTGAGCTCGGCGCGTACGTCGGTCTCGATCGCCGGCCCGAGGAGGCGCTTGTGGGCGTCGGCCACGGCCTCGCGCAGGAGCGCCGCCCACGGCGACGCGGCCTCGACCTTCATCAGCCGCTCGATACCCGCGACCAGCTCGTCCACGCCGCCGCCCGGCGTGACGTGCGCGCGCAGGAAGCCCTCGGCCTCGCCACGCCGGATCGCGAGGAAGCGGTGCGACGGGATGGTCGCGACCGGCTCGCGGAACTCGTAGAAGGCCTCGTACTTGGTCGGCTCCGCCGTGGTCTCGGCGACGCGCTCGCTGACGACCTCGCCGCGCTCGCCGTACGCGGCGCGACACAGCGCGCGCACCTCGGCGGTGTCGGCCACGACCTCGGCGACGATGTCGCGCGCCCCCGCGAGGGCGTCGGTCACGCTGCCGACCTCACCCTGCACGAACGCCGCGGCCTCCGCCGCCGGATCGCCGTCGCCGGCCTGGGCCAGGATGCGCTGCGCCAGGGGCTCGAGCCCGCGCTCGCGCGCGGTCATCGCGCGCGTCTTGCGGCGCGGGCGGAACGGCGCGTACAGGTCCTCGAGCGCGGCCTTGGTGTCGGCGGCCTTGATGAACGCGGCCAGCTCGTCGGTGAGCTTGCCCTGCTCCGCGATCGACGCGAGCACGGTGGCGCGCCGCTCCTCGAGCTCCTTGCGGTACGCCTGGCGCTCCTCGATGGCGCGGATCTGCACCTCGTCGAGCCCGCCGGTCCGCTCCTTGCGGTAGCGCGCGATGAACGGAACCGTGTTGCCTTCGGCCAGGAGGTCGACGACCGCGCGCACGCCCGCGGGTGGCAGACCGAGCTCCTTGGCGAGATCGGGCACGAGATCGTGGACGAGGTCGGGAGTGGACTGAGAGGTCGGGTCGCTCATGGCTGGTTCCGTCGGAAGGGCGGGACCGTAGCCGCGTCCCCCTCGACTTGCAACGTGTATGCTGACCCGGGCCATGACGCTCCCCGACGCGACCGAAGCCCTCATCCGACGTCTGCCGAAAGTCGAGCTGCACCTGCACATCGAGGGCACGCTCGAGCCGGAGATGGTGTTCGCCAAGGCGGCGAAGCACGGGGTCACGCTGGCCTACCCGTCGATCGAGGCGCTGCGCGCCGCCTACGACTTCTCGGACCTCCAGTCGTTCCTCGACATCTACTACGCCGGGTGCGATGTCCTGCGCGACGAGCAGGACTTCTACGATCTGTGCTGGGCCTACCTCGAGCGCGCCCACGCCGACAACGTCGTCCACGTCGAGATCTTCTTCGATCCACAGACCCACACCGCGCGCGACATCTCCTACGCGACCGTGCACCGCGGTCTCCGCCGCGCGCTCGCCGACGGGCGCGAGCGGCTCGGCATCTCGAGCGAGATGATCCTCTGCTTCCTGCGCCACCTTCCGGAGAAGGACGCGTTCGCGACCCTCGATGCCGCGACGCCGTTCGTCGCCGACCTCGCCGGCGTCGGCCTCGACTCGGGCGAGCGCGGCAACCCGCCGAGCAAGTTCGAGCGGGTGTTCGCGACGGCGCGCGCGCTGGGGCTCAAGGCGGTCGCGCACGCCGGCGAGGAGGGCCCGGCCGCCTACATCCGCGAGGCCCTCGACCTCCTCCAGGTCGTGCGCGTCGACCACGGCGTGCGCTGCGACGAGGATCCGGCGCTGGTGAAGGAGCTCGCCGCGCGCCGGATGCCGCTCACCGTCTGCCCGCTCTCCAACGTGAAGCTCTGCGTCTACGCGCGCATGGAGGATCACAACCTCGCCCGCCTCCTCGCCCAGGGCGTGTGCGTCACCGTCAACTCCGACGATCCGGCCTACTTCGGCGGCTACATCGGCGACAACTACCGCGCCATCGCGAAGGCCCTGCCCCTCTCGGCGCCCGACCTCATGACGCTCGCCCGCAACGCCGTCGAGGCGGCCTGGCTGCCCGCGCCGCGCAAGGCCGAGCTCATCGCCGAGATCGATCGCGCTCGCTGATCGCGGTCAGCGCACGACGTACGGCCGCGACTGCACGATGTAGAGGTCGTCGCCGACGAACAGCCACTCGATGTCGAGCGGGCGGTCGGGCGGGAAGACCTTGGTCAGGCGCCGCGCCGCCTTGCCCAGCGTGAGGATGCGCTGGTTGGTGAGCACCGGCTTGCCCTTGTGCGGGTTGGGCACCTCGCGCACGCCGCCCTTGCCGTCGAACACGAGCATCGTCTCCTCGTCGCTGCGGGAGAGCACGCGCATGCCGTGGTTCTTGTAGTCGTAGAGGATGGTCTCCGGCACCTTCTTGCCGGCGACGACGCGCAGCCCGAGCCCGCTCTTGGCGTTGATCGTGTACACCGTCTCCGCCGGATCGGTCGGGTGCACGGTCACGAGCACGCCCGCCGCCGTCGCGTTGACGCCGACCTGCACCAGCACGGCGCCGTAGACGCGGGTGTGATCGACCTTGTAGTGCTCGCGCTCCTCGTAGGCGCGCAGGTTCCACACGCTGGCCCAGACCTCGCGGATCGCCTTCGCCACCGCCGCCTTGCCCTTGGCGTTGGGCACGGTGTCGTAGAGCCCCGCGCCGGAGAAGCCGGGCAGATCCTCGGCGTTGGTCGAGCTGCGCACGAAGAGGCCCATCGTCTCGTCGCCACCGGTGAGCGCGTCGACGGCCTCGCCGAGCTTGGCCTCGAGCGCGGGATCGAGCGGCGCGTTCGCGATGTCCTTGCGCAGCTGATCGAGCGCCTTCTTCCGGTACGCGGCGTCGGAGCGAAAGCGCGCGTCGGCGAGCAGCTCGGCGACGCGCTTGTCGAGGCCCGCCGCCTTCAGGTGCGCGTCGTACCAGTGGATGGGCACGCCGAAGCCGGGCGGCACCTGGAAGCCCTCGGGCCTGGCATGCACGATCTCGCCGAGGTTCGCCGCCTTCGCGCCGTACGCGCTCACCTGGGAGGCGCGCAGCTGGTCGAGGGTCGTGAGCTCGACGGACTCGAGGTCCGCCGCCGGGATGACGACCTCTCGGGCCTCCGCGGCGCGCGCCTTCCACGCCGCGATCTCGGCGGCGGTCGCCTCGCGCAGCGTGTGCGCCGCGTCGGTCGCCTCGAAGTACACCGTCTTGCCGACCAGCGCCGCGTAGGTCTTGCTCGCGCCCTTCAGGCCCACGTTGGGGATGCCCCACGCCCGCGCGCGCAGGCTCACGTGCGAGAGCGGCGTGGAGAACGTCTCCGAGATGATGCCGGCGACCGGCGTGATGTCGGGCAGCGCCTCGGGCAGGATCACGATGTCACCGGCGTCGAAGCTCAGGTCCTCCTCCGTGGCCCCGACCGGCACGACGCGCAGGGCGCCGATCGCCGTGCCCTTGTTGAACGCGGTGTAGACCGAGTCCTTGTAGAGCTTGTCGTTCGTGATGACCGGGATCGACGTCAGCTGCTTGGCCACGTGCTCCTGGTAGTTGGAGTCGGGCCGGTACGAGATGACGTCGCCCTTCCAGAAGGTCGCCTTCATGCGGCGGTACGCGCGCTCGACGTGCGCCGGGGTGGCGTGGTCGCCCTCCCAGAACGCGAACGTCCACCTGTCGGGACCGAGGTGATGCACGAGGTAGCACATCAGGAAGTCGGTCTTGTCCTTGCCGTAGTTGACGTCGAACGCCTTCACCGCCTCCCTGGTCTTCGGCTTCTTGTAGAGCTCGCCGAAGATGAAGTCCTTGTGCAGGCGGTAGACGTCGACGTCGAAGTAGTAGATGGCGTCGGTCTTGAGGTCGACGACGAACTTGGAGAAGCGCTCGCCGCCCTGCACCTTGGAGTAGTCGAGCCACGCCTGCTCGGTCATCAGCTCGTTCGTCCACAGCCGGCGCGGCGGCTCGGTCGGCGCGACGTCGGGCGGCGGCAGCTCCGGCGGCTCGACCGGTGCCGCGTCGACGAGCTGCGCCACCGTCGACGCGTCGCTCGCGGTCGGCGGCGGCGACGTCCCGGGCTCCTGCTGCTGCTTGCATCCCGCGAGCGCGCCGATGGCGATCGCGGCGGCGACGACGTTCCACCCTGGCCTCATGGCCGCAGTGCTACCATGAAGGCAATGATCGGTACGACGGTGGGGGCCTACCGCATCACCCGGCAGCTCAGCGAGGGGGGCATGGGGTCGGTGTGGACCGCGACCCACACGGTCATGGGCAAGGACGCGGTCATCAAGTTCCTCCTGCCCGAGCTGTCGCACGACGAGGCGATGGTCCGCCGCTTCTTCAACGAGGCGACGGCGGCCGCCAGCATCCTGGACCCCGGCATCGTCAACGTCTTCGACGTCGGCACGCTGCCCGACGGCCGCGCCTTCATCGTCATGGAGAAGCTGCGCGGCTCGAGCCTCACGGATCGCCTGCGCGCCGGGCGCATGCGGGTCGAGCAGGCCGCCGTCGTCCTGCGCCTCCTCGCGCGCTCGCTCGAGGCGGCCCACGCCAACGGCATCGTCCACCGCGACCTCAAGCCGGACAACATCTTCCTCGTCCCCGATCGCGAGGTCCCCGGCGGCGAGCGCACCAAGATCCTCGACTTCGGCATCGCCAAGCTCAGCGAGCGCGGCGCGACGATGGCGACGCGGGCCGGCAGCATCTTCGGCACGCCCGCGTACATGGCGCCCGAGCAGTGCAGCGACGCGTCGACGGTCGATCCGCGCGCCGACCTCTACGCGCTCGGCTGCATCGCGTACGAGATGGTGTCGGGGACGCCGCCGTTCGGCCAGGGCGGGCTCGAGGTGCTCGCGGCCCACCTGCGCGACGAGCCGGTGCCGCTCGGGCAGCGCGTGCCGGGCGTCCACCCCGGCTTCGCCGGCGTGATCCACTGCCTCCTGCGCAAGGAGCCGAACGAGCGCTTCGGCTCCGCCGGCGAGCTGGTCGCGGCGATCGACGCGCTGCGGCTGCCGCCACCCGGCATCGCCGACGGCGCGACCATCGCGGCGAGTGTGCCGCCGCACGGCCCGACGACGCCGGCGCCGGGCTCGTATCCGCCGCCGTCGGGCTCGTATCCACCGCCGCCGGGCTCGTATCCACCGCCGTCGGGCTCGTATCCACCGCCGGCGAGCGCCTCGTATCCCGCGACGCCCGGGCAGCCGGCACTCACCACCCATGGCGCGGCGGCCGGCATGGTCGTGCAGCCGGCGGCGCGGCGTCCGCGGTGGTGGCTGGCCGCGGTGGGCGCGGTGGTGGTCGCCGGCGGGGTCGCCGTCGCGGTCGTCGTCGCGAGCAGCGGCGGCGGCGGCGGCGGCGGCGGCGGCGCGGCGGCGAAGGGCTCGGTCGCCGAGAACCTCGTGCTCGCCGAGACCGCGATGCGCGACGAGCGCTGGGACGACGCCCTCATGGCGTCGATGAACGTGCTCGCCGCCGAGCCGACCCACCTCGAGGCGACCGCGCTCGCCGAGCGCGCCAAGCTCGAGAGCGCCCACTCGGTCGCGTACCGCAAGATGCAGAGGAGCGCGACGATCAACGACTACCCGGCGCTGGTGGCGGCGTCCCAGCAGATCGCCGCCGACAGCGTGTACCGCGCACGCGCGACCGAGCTCCGCGCGCGCGAGCAAGCCGAGTGGCTCGACGACCAGCTCCCGCCGGTGGTGGAAGCGGCCCGCGAGGGTGACTGCGCCGAGCACGGGCGCATGCTCGCGATGATCGAGACCCACGTGCCGCCGGGCGAGGAGCGCCTCAACGCGATCCGTGACTGCCATGCCCTGGCCAGGGCACCAGCCGTCGACGCCGGGGCCGCGGTCGCGGCAGCGGCCGACGCAACGACCACCGTCGCGGTCGTCGACAAGCCGCGCGCCCGTGATCGCAAGCCCGACACCACGCCCGACACCAGGCCCGACACGAAGCCCGATACCAAGCCCGACGCCAGGCCCGACACGAAGCCCGACGACAAACCCGATCGCGCGCCGGTCGCCTCCGACCCCGACGCGGCGATCACCGGCGCGAAGAACGCGATCCGGGCGAAGCAGTACCGCGAGGCGCTCCGGCTCGCCGAGTCGGCGCTCGCCGCGCGCCCCGGCGACAAGGAGGCGCAGATGTTCGCCACGATCGCCGCGTGCGGCCTCGGCAACACCGCCAAGGCGCGGGCGCACCTCCCGCGCGCGCACGGCTCGTACCGCGACATCGCCGTCGAGCGCTGCAGCGGGATGGGCCATAACGACATCGAGTAGGGTTGACCCGCGCATCGCCGAGCCTCTACCCTGCGGCTAACTCTTGGAGGGAGAGAGCCATGAGGCTTAGTTCTGTCGTCCGCGTGGGACTCGTGGGATTGGGCGTCGCCCTGTGCGCCGCCAGCGTGAAACCGAAGCCGCAGGCGGGCGCCGCCAAGACGGAGAAGAACGTCGTCTTCTACGAGACCCGGCCCAAGTTCGAGTGGCCGCACCGCAAGGGCTCGACCTACCGCGTGGTCTGCTACAAGATCACCGCGGATCCGCTCAACCCTCGCTCGATCGTCTACGACGAGATCAACCACACCGAGCGCAACTGGACGCCGCCAGACGATCTCGACTTCGAGACGCGCTACGAGCTGTACGTCTACAACGACCAGAACGCGGTCGTGACCTCGTGGGGCTTCACCGTCGGATACGAGCCGGCGAAGGTGATCTACCCCGAGCCGCAGGCCAAGGTGCGCAACCTCAATCCCGAGATCCGCATCGCGCCGCTCAAGTACCCCTACGTCTACTACTCGTTCGAGATCGCCGAGGACAACTCGTTCGACAAGCTCGCCGACAAGGGCTTCGTCGCCCACCGCGGCAACGTGCGCGAGTTCGCCGGCCAGGACAACGAGCTCGGCACCGGCGACGACGTCCGCTACGTGCCCTGGATCGCGTCGCGCGTGCTCAAACCGAACAAGACGTACCACTGGCGCGTGCGCGCGTACTACTACACCAAGGACGAGCTGGCGGCCGGGGTCGCACCGGATCCGGAGAACGCGCTCGGTCGCTCCGAGGTCGTCGGCCAGTTCACGATCCCGCCGCAGTCGGGCTCCGACTCGCTCGCCAACGTCACCCAGATCACGCGTGACTCCACCAACACGTACATGCCGACGCTCAACAAGCGCCTCGAGCTCGCGTACGTGATGGAGCTGCCCAGCGGCGGCCGAGAGATCCGCACCGCCGGCGCCACGGTGCGGGCGGGCGTGCCGGTGTTCGACACCGGCCGCGAGGAGTTCACGAAGAGCGTCAACGGCTCGGTCGACCTCCGCCCGCAGTGGGACGTCGACGGCGACGGCCTCTTCTTCGACTCGGACCGTACCCAGAAGATCGCCAACATCTGGTACAAGCGGCGCGACTCGCGCGGCTACACCCAGCTGACGTTCCACGACAAGAACGCGTGGTACCCGTCGATCTCGAAGGACGGCAACAAGATCGCCTACCAGGTGTACAACCCGCAGGTCGGCACCGAGTGGTCGATCTGGACGGTCGATCGCGATGGCCGCTCGGCCACCGAGCTCGGCGCCGGCGAGCACCCGCAGTTCTCGCCCGATGGCACCAAGATCGCCTTCTCGCAGAAGGACCACAACGGTGACCGCCAGGTCTGGGTGATGGACGCCAACGGCGGTAACCGCATCCAGCTCACCAACGAGTCCGACAACGAGCTCCCGACCTGGCACCCGAACGGCAAGAAGCTGGTGTTCGTGTCGAATCGTGCCGGCAACAAGGACATCTGGCTGGTCGAGACCGACGGCGCGCGCATGGTGCAGCTCACCAACTACCTGGGCACTGACTTCACGCCCGAGTTCACGCCCGACGGCCGCTACATCGTGTTCGCCTCGACCCGCGGTGGAGAGATCTTCCACCTGTGGATGGGCGAGCTCAGCGCGCTCTGACGAGCGCGCCCGCACGCGCGGCGCCTCGCCTGCTCACAGCGGGCGGGCGAGGACGCCGACGAGGAACGCCGTCGTGTCCGAGTCCCCCGCGATCGAGATCTCGAGGCGGGCGAAGATGTCGAGCTTGTCGAGGGCGTAGAGCCCCTCACCGACCAGCACGGTGACGGTGTCGGTGGTGACGTTGTCGCTGCTCGAGATCGGGATCTGGAGCTCGAGGCCGCCCTGGATGGCGGCGGTTGGCGCGACCTGCACCTGACCGGTGCCGCGGCCGACGAGCCCGAACGCGTTGCCACTATCGGTCATGCCGCCGAAATCGAGGGAGAGCAGGCTCAGGAAGGCCCCGCCCTCGGCGACGACGGCGAGGTTCGCGCCGAGCTTCTGCTTGTACTCGAAGCGGCCGTCGAACGTGAGCGTGGAGTACCCTTCGGTGGGCGAGAAGCGCGAGACCGTCGCGCGCGCCGCGCCCGGCCCGACCGGCGCCCGGGCGCCGGCGAACATCCGCCACAGGGTCTCGCCGCCGCCGCCGTCGGGCTGGATCAGCAGGAGCTCGAGCCCCGCGAACGGCTCGACCGTCCCCGTCGAGTAGCGACCCGCGAGCGTCATGGTCACGACGTCGAAGAGATCGATGCCGTCGTTGGTCGGGATCCAGAAGTGCCCGTCGACCTCGAGCATGCCCGAGGGCAAGACCAGCGGGCGATCGACCAGGGCCAGCGGATAGCCGCTCGACGAGAGCACCGGGTCACCCGAGGGCGGCGGCGGGGGCGGCGGGACCGCCTGGGCGTGAGCTGCGGTCGCGGCGGCCGCGACGAGCGACAGCGCCAGGGGCGGGGCCAGGGATAGGCGATTCATCCTGATCCTTTCCGGCGAGTCATTCGCCGCACACGGTGAGCTCCCAGTCGGTCCAGTAGCCGGTGTCCGCCGCGTAGCGGTCGGCGACAGTGATCGTCCAGGTGCCGCCGACGTCCATGGAGTCCCACTGATGGAACGGACCGTGATCGCCGACGTCCTCGATCTCGATGACCGAGCTCCCGTGCGCGAGGCGGATCTGCAGATCGCTCTCGAGCTCGTGCTCGAGGTTCAACCGGAGGCCGATCCCGTCGGGGTAGCCCGTGAGCGGCACCGAGATCGTGCTGGTGACGCCGGTGTCGTTGTTGTCGGGGATGCTCTGGCCCACGTACGACGAGTACGTCGCGCCCTCGCAGACACCGAAGATGCCGTTGTACGCCGCGCACCCCGACGGGAGCGCGACGAGGAGCAGCGCGACCGGCTTCACTGCGCGAGCCCTCCGATGAAGAACCCACCGCCGAGGCAGTAGAGCCCCACGGGGAAGAAGTCGGACGCCTGCAGGTCGCCATCCTTCGCCGACCCGGGGACGTTGTCGAGGAACGCGCCGCTGCCGAGCGTCACCGCGGCGAGCCCCAGCCAGAAGAAGCGCTTGCTGACCTCGTAGCCGCCGATGTTGTAGGTCGAGGCCGCCGGCTGCGGGCCGTACCCGGGCGGCGGGGGGTGGCTACCGGGCGGCGGCGGTGCGCTCGTGCTCGGCGCGGGACGCGCGGCGCAACCCACGGCGAGCGCCGACGCACAGAACATCGTGACGATCGTGGCAGATCGCATGCTCCCCTCCCGATTGGTCCCATCATACCCCGGGATCGGGATCGAACGCGCGCGTCGCCCACGCGACATGCGCCGAGAGCTCGGACGGTGGTTCTCGCCAGCGTTCGGCTCGACGGCGCCGCAGCTCGGCGACGATCTCGGCGAGCCTGGGATCATGCTTCGGCCGCTGGTCGTGGCGGCTCTTGCCGCGGTTGCACGCACCGCAGGCCAGCGCGAGGTTGGCCAGCGCCTCGTCACCCCCGTGGCGCTGGGGCCAGATGTGCTCGATCGTCGCCTCCGACACCGGACGGCCATCGGCGCCGATCGTGAGCGGGCTGCGGCAGTGGATGCAGGCGCCCACCCACACCGAGCGGGTGCCGTGGCGGCTCGCCTCGAACGTCGCGTCGGTGGCGACGATCGCCAGGACGCGCCGCTGCTTGGCCTTCATCCGCTACTGGAGCGTGAGCGGATAGGTGAACCCGAAGCGCTTCTTCTTGCTCCTGGGGAACGTCACCGCCCGCGCGGCCTTGTCGATGCACTTGCCCGTGGGGGTGTCGACGAAGTCGCCGGTCTGCTCGTACGTGAGGATCGAGCCGTCACCCGCGACCGCGTAGACCATCTTGCCCGAACCCGCGACGCCGTACGTGTCGAAGCACAGCTTCGCCGCCTCGATCACGGGCTTCATCGCGTTCTTGATGTCCCTGGCGTCGAGCTGGGCGGGCAGCGCGGGCTCGTTGCTCGGCGGCGCGTCGGTCCTGGGCGCATCGGTCTTCGGCTCGCCCTCGACCACCGACTCGCCGCAGGTCTTCTTGTCGGTCGGCCCCTTGCCCGACGGCGGACTGGCGCACACGATGTCGCCGTCGCAGGGGTCGAACACGCGGAAGGCGAGGATGTCGAACGCGAGGCCCTTCTTGCCGTCGCGCTCCCACATGCCGCCGCCGGCCGCCGCGAGCTTGACGACGAACTGGGTCCGCAGCTGCGGGAGCCGCGTCGCCCACCGCCTGGCGGCGGCCTCGTCCTTGAACGTGCGCGCCGTCTCGTGCACGACGGCCGCCTCGGCGGTGGCGCCCTTGAAGCTGGGCGCGGCCTTGCTCGAGACGACGTACATGTTGCCGATCGGCTCGGCGCACGCCACGCATCCGCGAAGGGTGATCGGCGCGCTCTTGCTCTCGGCCTTCCAGGCGCCCATGCTGAACGCGGTGCCGTCGCCGTCGACGATGAACGTCGCGCCGCGCACCGAGGCCGCCCGCGCGTCGCGCGCGGCCTTGCACTGACGCTGGGCCAGCTCGTCGCCGCCGTCACACGGCGTGGTCAGCGACCACACCAGCCCGGCGAGGTCGGCGCGCTCGAGCGCCTCCGCGCTCCTGGCCAGCTCCTCGAAGCTCTTGGGATCCTCGGCGCGCGCCGGCGAAGCCGCCAGCGTGACCAGGAGCCCACTCGACAGGAACGCGATCCCCCACGTGCGCATGCGCGAGGTAGTACCACGAACCACCCCGGGCTGCTCGCGCGCTGCGCGCCGCGTCACTTCAGCTTGTGGGTCAGGTAGGCCTTGAGCCGGAGCTCGGCGTCCTCAGCGTCCGTGATGATGACGGGGACGGTCTTCTTGATCTCCTCGTCGACCTCGGCGAAGAGCGCCTTGCGCGCGGCCTCGTCGGCGATGATCTGACCCGGGTGCCGGCCGCGCACGGGCGTCTCGGCGAGCTTGACGCAGTACTGCCGGAGCTTGTCGTAGGACTGCGTGCCGAGGAAGTCGGCGATCTGGTCGGCCTCGTTGGCCAGGCGCGAGAGCGTGATCTCGGCGTCCTCGTCGACGCCGGTGAGCCCGTGGCCGCCAGCCAGCTGCGCGCACACGCGGAGGACCATCACGTCGTCGAGCGCGCCGATGCCCTGCTCGTGATCGGGGACGAGATCGAGCCGCATGACGAGGTAGCTGAGCGCGCCGGCGGCCAGGCGCCGCGCCTCGCCCTCGGCCCCCTCGGCCTCGACCAGCTTCTCGAGCGCGGCGACGTCGCTCACGATGGTCTCGGACCAGCTCTTGAAGTTCTGGATGTGCTTGGCCACGGCGGTCTCCTTGAGCCGACCGTAACACCTGGGTCATGCCGGAGACCAGTGATGCGCGCGCGGCGTCAGTAGCTCTTGGCCCAGACCACGCGCTTGGCGCTCGGCTTGCCCGAGAACGGGCACGTGCCGGGCTCGCCGTCGGCGAGCGGGATGCAGCGCACCGTGACGCTGAGATCATCCTTCACCTTGCGCTCGACCTCGACGTCGCCCGAGAAGTGGGTCAGCGCGAAGCCGCCGTGGATCGGCGTAGGGCCGCCCTCCTTCGCCGGCGCCGGCGCGGTGAACCACGCGTAGAACTCTTCCTTGGTGTCGATGACGCGCGTGTGGGCGGCCTGGAACGCGCGCGCCCGGGCCAGCATGCCGTCCTGCATGTCCTGGAGGATCGTGCCGATGGTCGCGACCAGCTCGCCGCGGGCGATGCCGCCCTTGTCCTTGGGCGCGCGATCGCGGCGGCCCATGAACACGCTGTCCTGATCGATGTCGCGCGGGCCGACCTCGAGGCGCAGCGGCACGCCCTTCTTGATCCACTGCCACACCTTGTCGCCGCCGCGCAGGTCGCGCTGGTCGAGCTCGACGCGCACCGGCTGGCCGGCGAAGGTCTGCGCGCGCAGCTCGGCCTGCAGCTTCTTGCAGTACTCGAGCACGCGCTCGCGCTGCTCGGGCTTCTGCAGGACCGGCAGGATCACGACGTGCGCGGGCGCCAGCCGCGGCGGGCACATCATGCCGTCGTCGTCGCCGTGGGTCATGATCATGCCCCCGACCAGGCGCGTCGACACGCCCCAGCTCGTCGTCCACGCGTGCTCGAGCGCGCCCTTGTCGTCGGAGAACCGGATGCCGGAGGCCTTCGCGAAGTTCTGCCCGAGGAAGTGCGAGGTGCCGGCCTGTAGCGCCTTGCGGTCCTGCATCATCGACTCGATGCAGTAGGTCTGGACCGCGCCCGGGAAGCGCTCGCCCGCCGTCTTCTCGCCCTGGATGACGGGCATCGCCATCCAGTTCTCGGCGAAGTCGGCGTAGACGCCGAGCATCCGCATGGTCTCCTCGACGGCCTCGGCCGCGGTCGCGTGCGCGGTGTGGCCCTCCTGCCAGAGGAACTCGGTCGTGCGCAGGAAGAGGCGCGTCCGCATCTCCCAGCGCACGACGTTGGCCCACTGGTTGATGAGCAGCGGCAGGTCGCGATAGCTCTGCACCCACTTGGCGAACATCTCGCCGATGATCGTCTCCGACGTGGGACGGACGACCAGCGGCTCCTCGAGCTCGCCGGTGGGGACCAGCTTGCCGTCCCGCGCCTCGAGGCGGTGATGGGTGACCACCGCGCACTCCTTGGCGAAGCCCTCGACGTGCGCGGCCTCCTTCTCGAGGAAGCGCACCGGGATGAAGAGCGGGAAGTACGCGTTCACGTGCCCGGTGTCCTTGAACATGCCGTCGAGGACACGCTGCACGTTCTCCCAGAGCGCGTATCCCCACGGCTTGATCACCATGCAGCCGCGCACCGGCGAGCTCTCGGCGAGATCGGCGGCGCCGACGACCTGGAGGTACCACTCGGGGTAGTCGTCGGCGCGGGTCGGGGTGATGGCGGTCTGGGGCTTCTGGTTCGACATCGGGGGCTACTGGCCTATCACGGGGTCTGCTCGCATACCACCGCGCGGACAACGCGGGTTACTCGCCACGCCGCCCCGCGCGGGGGTAGCCTCGCGCCATGCGCGCGGCCCGATTCCTCGTGGGATTCCTGATCACGGCCTGCGGTCCGTCGATGTCGGGTGGCGCCGACGACGAGCCCGCCTCGATCGACGCGCGCGCCGATGCGCCGGCCGAGGGCGGCGACGCGGCCGACAGCTGCCCGCCGCCGCCCGTCGTGCCCGGTCCGGAGGTGCAGCTCGCGCCGGCGTACGCGTCGCTCTACAGCGTCTACGATCTCGGCCCCGTCCCCGGCGTGCCCAACCCGCTCGGCGGCGCGACGGTCCACGTCACCGACGACGACAAGCTGCTCATCGCCGGCAACTCCGAGAACGGCAGCGGCGCGATCTACGAGATCGGCGTCACCCGCGACGCGTGCGGCCACATCACGGGCTGGAGCGGCACGGCGACGGTGCACGCGACCACGCCGTACGTCGACGCCAACCTCGTCTACGTCAACCCGAGCCTCATGCTGTACACGCAGTGGCCGCAGGCGATCCTCTCGCAGCTGCCGGTCGGCGCGACCGCGTCGGCGCGCGACACCGACCTGCGCGCGATCGGCCTGCCGTCGGGCGACTCGGGCCCCGGCGGCATCGGCGTCGTCCCGCCCGGCCTCGCCGGCGCCGGCGGTCTGCGCCTGGTGACGTGGCCGGGCGGCTACTGGGTGCACGTCGCCACCGCGCCCGACAGCGGGCTCCTCGCGATCACCGGCGTCACCCAGACCACGACCGTGCCCAACAACCCGGGCGGCTTCGCCTACGTGCCGGCGGGCTCCCCGGGCTTCAGCCAGCAGGCGATCATCGTCGCCGAGTGGGTGGCCGGCGATCCGACGCTCGACCGCGTCGCGGTCTACGACGCCGACGCGCAGGGCGATCCGATCGTCGCGACCCGCCGCGAGTTCATGAGCCGCTTCCCGCGCCCGTGGGGCGCGTACTTCGAGCCGGTCACCGGCGACTACCTCTTCCTGTCGTGGGGCACCGGCACCGATCGCGTCTACATCGTGCAGGGCTTCACGCCGCCGCCGCCGATCCTCTAATCGGACGCGGCCTGCCGCCGCAGCCCGGCGATGCCGTACCCGGCGACCCAGAGCCCCAGGCCCGTGGAGATCAGCAGCAGCGGTGTCTCCGCGATTGGACGGAGGTTCCAGCCCCCGCTCGGCCCCGCGTTGCGCTCGTCGATGAACACGAGCCCGGCGATCGAGGCCGCCGCGAGCGTGCTACCGACGACGAGGAGGGTCGTGTTTGCCCCCTTCGAGCCGCCGGCTGCTGGCGCACATCCAGTCACGAGGAGAGAGACCGCGACGATGGAGGCGAGGATCCGCATGTCCCGTCACCTTGCACATGTCGGACCTGCTGACCTGTCTGACAATAACCTGAAAGTACGATGCCCTGTTGTCCAGAGGTGGACGTCGAGCGTCCGGAATCGGGCAACCCGGGATCAGGCGTCGCACGGCGTCCACACCATGACGTGGGCGATCCACAGCCGGCCGCCATCCTCGAGGAGCCACACGTCGAGGCCCCAGACCCGGTAGTGCGCCATGTCGGTCATGAGCGCGGGCGCGATGCCCGGATCGGCATGTTCGAGGATCGGTTCGTAGTGGCGGCGGAAGCTGTCTGCCGTGACGAGCCATGCGCGCGGGGCCACCGACGACGTCTCGAAGGTGTCGCAGCTGCCGTAGCGCGGCGCGAAGCGATCCGCCGGATCGCGATCCAGCCGCTCGAGCGGGCCATCGATCCCGCCGGCGACATGACTCCAGTAGGTCTCCTGCCAGTACTCGTTCATGCCCGACGCGCGCAGGCGCACGGACGGCCGGGTCCCCGTGCCCGTCGTCACGTGCACGACCGGGCGTACCGTCGCCCCGGGCTGATCCCAGAGCCACATGCCGTGCGCCGGATGGACGAGCGCGTCGAGCGCCGCGCCGTCGTCGTCGCGCGCCGCCCGCGCGAGCGCGCGCAGCACCGCCACCGGCTCGGTCATCGCCGGGGCAGACGCGCCGCCACGGCTCTCGATCGCCGGCACCGGCCTCGCCCCACCACCCCCACACGCGACGAGGAGGAAGCACCCCAGGAGACCGTGAAGTCGCAGCACCATGACGCGCAGAACGCCGCGGCCGTGACCGGCTATTCGCCGGCCGGCGCTGCTGACGTGGTGGAGCTCGGGCGATCTACCTTGTCGGGGATCTGGCCGGGCGTCGCGGGCGGCGGGAACGTCAGGTAGACGTACGACATCCCCTCGGCGCCCTTCTCGGCGCGCACGCTGCCCTCGCGCGCGTCCTTGGCGTCCTTGAACGTGATGCGCACCTCGACGCCCGCGGGATGCCCGGCGGAGCCTCGCTTCGCGCGCTTCGCACGGACCACCTTGGTCTTGATGCGCGCGATCGCGGTGTCGAAGAAGCGCGCGTCGAGCGGCCGGCGTGTGTTGCGCGCCTGCTTCTTCAGTCCCTCGAGGACGACGACGAGGGTCCCGCCCTCCACGCGCTGCGCGACCGTGAACGGCTCGGCGGCCTGGAAGAACACCTCGGCGCCACCGTCGGCCTTGGGTGTGAAGCCGAGCCAGGTGAGGGTGTGCTTCGGCGCGCGCGCGGGCCTCGCGCCCTTGGCCGGCGCATCGCGCGAGACGCCGCCGTACTCACCCTCCTGCTTGACGACGCCTCCCTCCGCCGGCTGGGCGGCCGCGGGCGCGGCGGCCGCGAGCAGGGCGGCGAACGCCAGGGAGATGCGATTGCAGCGCATGGCCAGATCGTACGAGGGCCAGCAAAAACCTGCAAATAAGCGGCTCGGGGCGGAATCGAACCGGACGCGACCGAATTGGCCTTGCCTGCTGTCAAAGTGATATCATTCTGATGTCGTTCTCACACCTGGGCTCGGAAACCGGCTCACGCATCGGGAGGCACTCATGAGCACGACCACGACCGTCAAGGAACGTCCTCTTCGCTCGCTGTCCGGCGGCCTCGCGCTGCTGATCTCGTTCGCCATGCTCGGCGTCGGCATCTGGCTGTTCGCGACCGGGATCGAGCCGCCGAAGCCGGAGGTCCACCAGCCGGCGAAGGCCGACGCGCTCAAGCTCGTGCTCGGCTCGCTCCTCGGCGTCGGCGTGATCTTCGTGTGGAAGGGCATGTTCACGATGTCGCCCAACGAGTCGCGCGTGCTCCAGCTCTTCGGCCGCTACGTCGGCACGACGCGCGACGAGGGCTGGCGCTGGGTCAACCCGCTCTACTCGAAGGCGGCGGTGTCCCTGCGCATGCGCAACTTCGAGACCGCCAAGATCAAGGTGAACGACGTCGAGGGCAACCCGATCGAGATCGGCGCCATCGTCGTGTGGAAGGTCGTCGAGCCGGCGAACGCCGTCTTCTCCGTCGAGAACTACCCGTCGTTCGTCGCCGTCCAGTCGGAGGCGGCGGTGCGCAACCTGGCGACCCACCACCCGTACGACGGCCACGACGAGAACCTGATCTCCCTGCGCGGTCACACCGACGCGGTCGCCGAGGAGCTCCAGCGCGAGATCCAGAACCGCTGCAAGGCGGCGGGCATCGAGGTGATCGAGGCGCGCATCGCGCACCTGGCGTACGCCCCGGAGATCGCGCAGGCGATGCTCCAGCGCCAGCAGGCCGGCGCCATCATCGCGGCGCGCCAGCGCATCGTCGAGGGCGCGGTCGGCATGGTCGAGATGGCGCTCGGGATGCTGTCGAAGAACAAGATCGTCGAGCTCGACGAGGAGCGGAAGGCGGCGATGGTCTCCAACCTGCTCGTCGTCCTGTGCGGCGAGCGCTCGACCCAGCCGGTGGTCAACGCCGGCACGCTCCACCAAGGCTGACCACGTCCCCGGAGGTCGTCGTGCCGCGCAAGGCCTTCCTCATCCGCCTCGATCCCGCCGTGCTCACGGCGATCGAGTCATGGGCCGGCGACGACCTCCGCAGCGTGAACGCGCAGATCGAGTTCCTCCTGCGCGAGGCGCTGCGCAAGGCCGGCCGCAAGGTGAAGTCGAGCGAGCCGGCCACCGACGACGCGGCGGCCGGCGCTCAGGGCGGCGGCGCGACGACGATGGCCAAGTCGTCCAAGGCGTAGCCCACATGGCGCAAGTCTCCGCTTCCTGTTGACCGCGGTTCGATGGCAAACTCCGGCGCGCCACCAGGGAGGAGTCCATGCTGCGATCGAAGTCACGGATCGTCGGAATCTGGTTCTGCGCGCTCGCCGCCTGCGGCGGCGGAGGCAGCGGTGACGGCGACGACGACGGCGTCGACGCGGCGCCGGGCGACGTCGACTCGGCGGTGCCCGACGGCTGGACCTCACTCCTCGAGGGCGACTGGACGCTGCCCGCCGGCCAGCCCGACACGTACTACTGCGTGTACGCGACGGTGCCGCGCGACATGTACATCAAGGCGTTCCGGCCGCTCATCCCCATCGGCACGCACCACACGGTGCTGACGCTGTTCAACAACACGAGCCCCGCCGACGGCATCCACCCGTGCAACGTCGGCACCAACGGCCAGAGCATGATCTACGGCTCGGGCGTCGGCTCGCCCGACTTCAACTTCCCGACGGGCGTGGGCCTCCACCTGCGCGCCGGGCAGCGGCTGCTCCTCAACCTCCACCTCTACAACGCGAGCGACTCGACCATCTCGGGTCGCTCCGGGACGCTCGTGCAGGAGGCCACCGCGGGCGAGATCCAGCACTTCGCCGAGATCGTGCTCGCCGGCCCGACGTTCACGCTGAACGTGCCCCCCGGTGTCTCGACGCAGTCGGGCAGCTGCAACATCTCGCAGATCACCAGCGAGCCCATCCAGGTGTTCTCGCTGTCGCAGCACATGCACAAGACCGGCACCCACATGCGCTCGGTGATCACCCGCGGGCAGCAGGAGATCGTGCTCCAGGACATCGACTACAACTTCGAGAACCAGACCTTCCAGCTGGTGAACCCGCACGTCGAGCTCCTGCCCACCGACCGGCTCACCACGTACTGCACGTACAACAACCCCGGCGGCGCCAAGCAGTTCGGCGACTCGTCGGACGACGAGATGTGCTTCACCGATCTGTTCTACTACCCGGCGCAGGGCGCGAACTTCACCTGCACCGGCCTCTGAGCTGCGTCAGCGGCCCTTGCGGGCCTGCTTGACGGTGAACATGCGCTGGTCGCACTCGGCGAGCAGCGACTCGAGGTAGCGGCGGCCGCGGGCGGGGTCGTAGAAGGTGAGCCCCGCGCTCGCCGCCAGCGCGACCTCGACGCCGTCGCGGGCGTTGCGCTCGGTGATGGCGTCGTGGAGCCGCTGCAGGAGGCCGATCGCGGACGCCTCGTCGGCGCACTCGATGGCGAGCGCCGCGAACTCGTCACCGCCCATGCGGCCGAGCAGATCGGTCACGCGGAAGGTCGCGCGCAGGATCGCCGCCATCTCGGCGAGCACCTCGTCGCCGGCCGCGTGGCCGTGGCGGTCGTTCACCGCCTTCATGTCGTCGAGGCCGATCGAGAAGAGCGCAACCGGGCGGCGCGTGCGCTCGGCGAGCTGCAGCGCCAGGCCCGCCTGCTCGAGGAACCCGCGCCGGTTGTGGAGCCTGGTGAGGCTGTCGCGCACGGCGACCTCGGCGAGCAGCTGCTGCGCCGTCGCCAGCGCGTCGGTCAAGGCTGTCAGGCGTTCGCTCAGACGGCGGCCGTGATCGGCGGCCGCCTGAGCCAGCGCCTCCAGCGCGGCGAGCTCGGCGTCGTTCGCCGGGCTCGCCGAGGACCGGATCCGCGCCACGAGCGAGGTCAACTCGTCGAAGACCTGCTCGGGCGGCGAATCCACGGTCGTCCCCTGCCCCCTACCCTCGGTTCACTTCTTCTCGGAGGTGGTGTCGATGCGCATGCCGTAGAACGAACGGTACGCGAAGAACATCGCCACGAGGAGACCCGCCACCGCGATCGCGGTGTTCACGTCGCGCGACAGCTTGTGGGCCAGGCCCACCGCCAGCACGCCGAACAGCGTCGTGAACTTGATGACCGGGTTGAGCGCGACCGACGACGTGTCCTTGAACGGGTCGCCGACGGTGTCACCGACGACCGACGCCGCGTGCAGGTCCGTGCCCTTCTCCTTGAGCTCGACCTCGACGACCTTCTTGGCGTTGTCCCAGGCGCCGCCGGCGTTGGCCATGAAGATCGCCTGGTAGAGGCCGAAGAGCGCCATCGAGATGAGGTAGCCGATGAAGAAGTACGGCTCGAGGCAGGCGAAGGCCAGCGTCGAGAAGAAGAGCACGAGGAAGATGTTCACCATGCCCTTCTGCGCGTAGATCGTGCAGATCTCGACGACCTTCTTCGAGTCCTCGATCGACGCCTTCTCGGCGCCGCTGTCGAGCTTGATGTTGGCCTTGATGAACTCGACCGCGCGGTAGGCGCCGGTCGACACCGCCTGCGTCGACGCGCCGGTGAACCAGTAGATCACGGCACCGCCGGTGATGAGCCCGAGCAGGAACGGCGGGTGGAGGATCGAGAGGTTGGCGACCTTGGCCGGCTGCAGGCCCTCGGTGAGCAGCATGATGATCGCGAAGATCATCGTGGCGGCGCCGACGACCGCGGTGCCGATGAGCACCGGCTTGGCCGTGGCCTTGAAGGTGTTACCCGCGCCGTCGTTCTCCTCGAGGAAGTGCTTGGCCTTGTCGAACTGCGGGCGGAACCCGAAGTCCTTCTCCAGCTCGTCCGCGATGCCTTCCTTGCTCTCGATGACCGAGAGCTCGTAGACCGACTGGGCGTTGTCGGTGACCGGGCCGTACGAGTCGACCGCGATCGTCACCGGGCCCATGCCCAGGAAGCCGAAGGCGACCAGGCCGAACGAGAACACCGCGGCCGCCGCCTTGGCGCCGAACGCGTCGATCTCGCCACCCGAGCCGGTCATGATGAGCTCGGCGAGGCCAGCGGTCGTCGACACGCCGTAGGCGATGCCCATGAGCGCGACGATCGCGAGGCCCATCCAGTAGGCCGAGAAGTTGCCGGCGGTGAGACCGGCGAGGACGTTGAGCGACGCGCCGCCCTCACGGGAGGCGGTGACGACCTCCTTCACGTGACGCGAGCCGGTCGAGGTGAAGACCTTGACGGTCTCGGGGATGATCGCGCCGGCGAGGGTGCCGCACGAGATGATGATCGACAGCTTCCACCACAGGCCCCACGGCAGGTAGGTCCCGATGTAGCTGGCGCCCTGCTGCGACACCATCGCGCCCGCGCCCGGGCCGATGAGGAAGTACGAGATGAGGAACGTGAGGCCGACCGAGACGATCGAGGTGAGCCACACGAGCACCGTCAGCGGGTGCTCGAAGTTCATCTTGTCCGCGTGCTGGTGCTTGTTCTTGGTGATCGCCTCGTTGATGAGGTAGCTGCCGATCGACGCGATGATCATCGAGATGCGCATCGCGAAGATCCAGACGAGCAGGATCACCTGGAACTCGGCCACCTGGGACAGCGCGACGAGGATGAAGGTGATGAGCGCGACGCCGGTGACGCCGTAGGTCTCGAAGCCGTCGGCGG
>ERZ761602.605-NODE-605-length-75131-cov-8.388633_pt1 | contig 75131 bp, 75 predicted proteins | sample MGYA00512165_ERZ761602 | MGnify/ENA primary metagenome ERZ761602 (study PRJEB28899, sample SAMN02445085) | bioreactor sludge metagenome | biome: EBPR sludge; isolation source: Thorneside wastewater treatment plant | place: Australia: Brisbane, Thorneside Wastewater...
CGCGTGGCCCGCCTCCCTGGCGGGCACCGAACATCGACTCGAACAGGTCGCCAAACTCAAAATCTTCAACGCTAACCCCGCCGCTTCCCCAGCTTTGATGCGCATGAGGCTGGCCGCGCCCGCGCGGCTGGCCGGAAAATGGGTCGCCATGTGGCCCGGCATGGCCGAACTGGTCATACTTTCGGCGCTGATCCGGCTCGGAAAGGACGTCGTACGCCTCCTGAATCTCCTTAAACTTTTCGGTGGCGGCACTGCTGTTCTTGTTTACGTCGGGGTGGTATTGCCGAACCAGCTTGCGATGCGCCTTCTTGATCTCGTCGTCGCTTGCGCCCTTCTTCACACCCAAAATCTCGTAATAGTCTCGTTTGGCCATCTGTTCGAGTTCCGTTCGCGCTCTTCTCTATGGCTGACATTCTAGCCATTCCGTTCATTTATCGCACCCCGCTCAACCAAATCGGCTCCGACGGCCGATAACTTATCTAAGGCCCGGGTCTAAACTGAAGGAATCGCGATGTCGGCTAGCCAAAACGGCAACGAACAAATGTCTACGCTCGGTAAGATGGTGCTGCAGAAACTCGACGAACTGCGGCAGCTTGATACGAGAATCGACCAGCGCATCGAGCAGCTCAATCGTGCCGATTCGAGCCTGCGCGTGCTCTTTGATTCACTTCGAACTTCGGTTTTGCAAGCCCACCCGCTGATCGGCCAGATGAATGATCTAAGGCAGGGAAGTGCCGCTATGCTCGAGACGCTTGTGAACGAAGTTAAAGCGCGCGTCGCCGCCGACCCGGTCATGATTGCTTCCCCAAGACCGGACGTTTCCCGGATCGAGAAGGTCGTCGCCGATGGCGTCGATCGGCTTGACGCGCGATCTCGTGAGATCGATGGCGAACTCGCCGCAACGATCGAGACGGCCCATCACTCAATCAACGCCATCCTCGCAAACGTGCAACGGTCGGCGGGCGAGACGATGGCGGCTTTGCAGGCCCGGTTGGACGAAGTGCAATCGACCCTGGCCGAACTGGCGGCGAGGGGCGACCTGCTTTCGGAAAAATCATCTTTGGCGGAGACGCACCTTGATGACGCCATTGCGGCGTTCAGTGCCCAGGCTGACTCAACAATTGCAGCGGTCCGCCGGAGCGTGGCGCAGCAGGTCGAGCAGCTTTCGGCGCAGGCCAGGCTGGATGTTCGCCCGATCCTGTCGCAGGTTGATGAATCCAGGCGCGCAGCCGAAGCTCAACTCGCCACCGCGGTGGAAAGTGCGGAACAGACGCTGGAGCGCCGGGCCGATGAGCTCAAACGCGGTGCCGAGCGAATGATCGAGCTTTGCGAACGGCAACTTGTTGATCGCATCGCCAACATTCGGCCGCGGACTCGTGCGGCCGTCGAGTCAATCGAACACGCCGCCAACCAGCGCCTGACTGCGGCGATGGACGAGATGCAGAAAGCTATCGATCGCGCCGAGGCACAATCGGTTGAGCGCCTCGACGCGCTGCGACCCCGCTTTGGCGAAATGATGATGCAACTGGAGCGGGACATACGCGAGCAATCCAAGCGAATGGAAGAAGATGCCATCGCCGGAGTGCACTGGCTCGAACACCGCCTGCAGGCGCGCGTGGACGAAGTGTCGGCGAAGATTGACGGCGTGCTCCGGTGCGAACTTGATCATGTTGACCAGCAGCTCCAGTCTCAACCCCATCGGCCACGTCCGGCATCGCCCGTACAGGTGCGGGTAATGACGGACGAACTTCGCCAAAGAAATGGTGAATCAGCCTCGGCGGCGTAGGGTTGGCGCGGAGGCGATGCGGAAGAAGTTGAGATTACGGAGTATCATTAGGTGACGATGATCAAGACGGTGGTCACGACGACGATCAAACTGAGTGGTGATTTTCCTATTGCCGTGCATCCAGGCGGGATACTGAAAGAGTTTCTCGACGATCGGGGCGTCACGCAGTCCCAACTGGCACGACACCTGCAGACCGATGTTGCACGCATCAACGAGATCTGCAACCGCCGCCGAGGGGTGTCGGCAGCGATGGCAGTGCAGTTCGCCCGTGCGTTTGGAACTTCGGCCTCGCTTTGGGCCAACCTTCAGACCAACTGGGAACTGAGCACAGTGAACACAAAGCGACTGCCGCGCATTGGTCGCATTCGTGTTTCCGCCTGACTCCGATTTGCCGTCACATTCGTACCGCGACCCCACGCCCAACCAGAAACGCCTTCACCTTCGGCACCGAATACTCGTCAAAATGAAAAATGCTCGCCGCCAGCGCGGCGTCGGCTTTGCCTGTGGTGAGAACGTCGTACAGATGCTCGGGTTTGCCCGCACCGCCGCTGGCCACGACGGGGATTGTCACCGCCTCACTGACGGCGGCGGTCATCTCGATGTCGTAGCCGTTGCGCGTGCCGTCGGCGTTCATCACGTTCAGCACAATTTCGCCAGCGCCGAGTTCTGCGGCCTGTTTCACCCAATCCATCACCGCGAGGCCCGTTGCGGTGCGCCCGCCGTTGATGAATACTTCCCAGCGTTCGGTGCCGTTTTCGGTTACCCGGTTGGCATCGAGGCCCAGCACGGTGGCGCAGCGGCCGAATCGGCGGGAAATCTGTCCGATCAAGTCCGGATTTTTCACCGCGGCGGAGTTGAGGCTGACTTTTTCTGCGCCCGCCTGGATCAGCCGGGTGGCATCGTCAAGGGTGCGAATACCGCCGCCGACCGTCAGGGGCATAAAAATCTGCTCGACAACCCGGCTCACCAGCGCCGCCATGATGTCGCGACCTTCGTGGCTGGCGGAAATATCGTAAAAGACCAATTCATCGGCACCTTCGGCGTCATATTTCCGCGCCTGCTCAACCGGATCCCCGGCGTCGATATGATCGAAGAATTTAACCCCCTTCACCACCCGCCCGCGATCGACATCGAGGCAGGGGATGATGCGTTTTGTTAGCATCGTTGGAAAGGGATGAAAGCTGAAGGCGGAAGGATAAAAAAACGAAAAAGGCGGGGTTTCATCCCGCTGCCTTCATCCTTCAGCCTTAAAAACAGGGTGACCAACGGGACTCGAACCCGCGACGTCCAGGACCACAACCTGGCGCTCTACCAACTGAGCTATGGCCACCGTTGGGCGTGCTAATATGGCGAAAGTCCGTCGTTTCGTCAATCCGCCGCACCATTCCGCCATACGTTGCGAGAAGTTCGATTGTTTGACACAAATTATCCGTCGCAAGACGATTCAAACATGGTAGGATAGTCTCGCGGAGACACTTCTATCGTGAATTTTGCTTCCTGTGAACCCGCCGAACGATGTCGGCGTATCAGAAACAGGGGCGTTGGCGAATCGAAAGCATGAGTTCATCTGACAGCAACGCGCTTGGCATCAGCCAGAACCTCGATACCGAGGTGGGCAAGGTCGTCATCGACATGGGCCTGGCCACCAAGACCGAGATCGAGTTCTGCCGCGAGCAACAGAAGCAGGCTTCCGATCCCAATCAGCGATCGCTGGCCGATTTGCTGGTCGAGCACAGTTTTATCACCGTCAACCAGGCCAAACGCATCCGGGGCACGCTGGAAGAGCGCCGGCAGTCGCAGATTCCCGGCTACACGCTGCTCGGCAAGCTTGGCAAAGGCGCGATGGCCACAGTCTACAAGGGCAAGCAGCTTTCGCTCGACCGCATCGTTGCCATCAAAGTGTTGCCGAAGAAGATGAGCGACAATCAGGAGTTTGTCGACCGCTTCTACAAAGAAGGCAAGGCCGCGGCGCGACTGGGGCATAACAACATTGTGCAGGCGATCGACGTTGGCTCGACGGTGGATGGGTTTCACTACTTTGTGATGGAATATGTCGAGGGCAAAACCCTCTACGATTTCATGCAGCCGCCGCCGATCGGGGAGGGGCGGTCGTTCAGCGAAGAAGAAGCGCTGGACATCATGATTCAGATGGCCGAGGCTCTTGCTCACGCACACGAGCGCGGGCTGATCCACCGCGATGTTAAACCGAAAAACATCATTCTCACCTCCGACGGCATCGCCAAACTGACCGACCTGGGCCTGGCTCGCGATGTCGATGACAAGCGTGCCGCAGAGACCGAAGCCGGCAAGGCTTATGGCACGCCGTACTACATCAGCCCCGAGCAGATTCGGGGCGAGGTGGATATCGATTTTCGCGCCGACATCTACAGCTTGGGGGCGACGTTTTATCACATGGTCACCGGCCGGCCCCCGTTCGATGGCGAAACCCCTACCGCGGTGATGCATAAGCACCTGAAGCAGCAACTCGTCCCGCCGGACCATCTCAACACCGCGCTTTCAGCCGGCGTCGGTGAGATCATTGAGTTTGCGATGGCCAAGAACCGCGACGACCGCTACCACCAGACAACCGACATGCTCGACGACCTGAAGCTGGTGCGCGACGGCAATGCCCCCGACCACGCCCGGCAACAGGTCGATCTGGATTCGCTGGAAAAACTCGAAAAACATGCCAATACGGTGGATATCGACGCCGCGCCTCCGCAGCCGGACTTGTTTGGCAATCCGCTGGTGGTGGCACTGCTTGCAGTCTGCGGCGTGTCACTGCTGGTGAACATCCTGCTGCTCGTCAGGTGGCTGACGTCCGGCTAAGCTCTCTGGCATGGTTCATCGCATCGCATTCATCGGCACGGGCATCATGGGTCTGCCGATGGCCGGACACCTGCTCGGCAAGAAGTTCAGCCTGACAGTACATTCCCGAACGAGATCGAAATGCGCCGAATTAGAAGCCCGCGGCGCGGTCTGGGCCGAGTCGCCCGCCGCCGCGGCGCGCGAGGCGGATATCGTGTGCATCTGCGTGACCGATACGCCGGACGTCGAGAGCGTGATCGTGGGGGAAGACGGCATCATCCACTCGGCGCGGCCCGGAACGATCGTCATCGATCACAGTACGATTTCCCCGCTAGCAACCCAAAATTTAGCCACGCGGCTGGCCGCGATAAATGTCTCCCTCCTCGACGCGCCCTTGAGCGGCGGCGACGTTGGGGCGCGCAACGGTACCCTCAGCATCATGGTCGGCGGCGATGCCGATTCTTTGGAGCGGGCAATGCCCGTCCTGCAATCCTACGGCAAGACCATCACCCACTGCGGCGGGCCGGGAACGGGGCAGTTTACCAAGCTCGTCAACCAGGTATTGATCTGCGGCGCGCTCGGCGGGGTGTGTGAGGCGCTTCACCTGGCTAAGCAGGCTGGGCTTGACCTGACAAAAACCATCGCCGCCACCACCGGCGGGGCCGCGGGAAGCTGGCAACTCGCCAACTTAGGCCCAAAAATCGCCGCGGGCGATTATGCGCCGGGTTTCATGATCGACCTGATCGTAAAAGACTTAAGACTCGTCGCCGAAGCCATGGCCGCCACCGGCGTAACACTCCCCATCGCCGCCGGGGTTACCGAGTTGTTCAAGCAAGCCCAGTCCACCGGCCACGGCCGCGATGGCACGCAGGCGCTGTTTCATGCCATCATAGAGGCTCATCGATCGTGACGCAGATCGATCGCTATCCGATCACCTCGCCGCCGTTTTATTCCGCAAACTTTCCCAGATTTATCTTGACGCACACGTTACCCAGATTATCGTAATAGTGCTTCAACCCACGGAGGCTTGCGAATGCTTCGTAAAAAACCTGCTTCAAAGTTGGCAACACTCCTCGGCAACCTCGCCGGGAATTCTCGTGAACAATCGGTCATGCGTCGGCGTTTACGTTCGAGACCGCTCAGAAGAACACGTTCACTTTCGATGCCGATGTCTCGGCGACGTTCAGTCAGGCAGACATTAACGTCAACAACCTCTCCAGCAGCACCGAGTCGGTGCTCAACCCCACCAATCTGTTGTTGAACAACCCCTCGGGCAACCAGTGGGAACTCACCTTCCCCGGCTACGAGTTTGGTGCCGTGCCCGACGGCAACTACGAAACGATCATCGAGAAACAGGGCGTAACCGGGCTAAATGACGATCACGTTTTGCCGTTCTTTTTCGTTAACGGCGACTTCACGCACGACCGCTCGGTGAATCTGGATGATTTCACGGCACTGGCAGCCGGGTTCGGCATGCCGGGCACGTTTTCCAACGGCGACGGGTCGTATAACGGCAACGTGGATCTGGATGATTTCACGCTGATGAGTGCGAAGTTCGGGATGACGTTATCCCCACCGCCGACGGAACCCAACACGTTGTCCGTTGACCCGGGCGCAGCGCCGAATTTGAATGCGGTTGTGAACCTCCATTGGGTCGCGCCTGCCGGCACGAGTACTCCGCCACGGCTGGGCTATCGCGTGTTTCGTTCGTTGGACGGCACCGATTTTGGCACAACGCATTATGCGCAAATCGACAACCCGAACGCGACGACGTTCACTGATACCAATGTGGTTGAAGGCACGAAGTACTGGTACCGCGTCCGCGCATTCAGCGCAGCGGGGAACTCGCATACGACGAATAAGCTCGACGCAATCACGACGCTGCGTGCACCGACGAATCTGTCGGTGACTCAGGTTGAAACAGCGCAGTTTCAACTGGAATGGACGAACAACTCGCAAGTCGATGAAACTGTCGCCATTCGTCGGAGCACCGATCCGGCGTTACCTCTCAATCAATGGGCGGTGGTGCAAACGGTGAGCGCAAGTCTTACACAGTTTACAGATACAATCCCCGAGTCAGGTGTGCGCTGGCTGTATTTTGTCGAAGCGTCGAATCCTGCTCAAACGTCGGCGCCATCGAATATTGTCAGCACTCCGCCGTCAGCACCCTCAGGAATCATCGCCGCATTTTCGCAGTCTCCCAACCGCATTGATGTTGACTGGGCAGACAATTCCGAGTCCGGCGTTTTGTACAATGTCTATCGCAGCACGGAACCGGACTTTGTACCTGATCCTGATACGAATCTTGTAGCGTCCGCGTTGTCATCCAGCATGTTCTCAGATCAAACGATTGCGATGAACACTGAATATCATTACCAAGTCACAGCCACCTTGCCGATATCTCAGTTTGGGCCCGAAACCCTTGGAGGCGAGTCTTTCGCGTCAGAGTCAGCCGAGGCTTTTTCATCAAATGCTGCGGCTCCGTTTTTGAATCCGATTGAGATAGTTGATAACGATTCAGTACAGCTTACTTGGAAGGATCGGGTGAATTCTGAATCCGCGTATCTCGTTCAGCAAGAGGTGAGCACGAATACTTTCGAGACAATCGCCACGTTGCCTGTCGGTCGAACGCATTACTTTGTCGAGAATCTCAGTTCGGAAACCTTGTATCGTTTCCGTGTTGGCGCGGTTCTGGAAAGCACCACGGTCTTTAGCTCCGTTAATGAGGCTGAAACCGCGAGTGTTGAGGATCGACGCGAGCTGGTTATCGTTGTGTTGGGTCACCTGCAAACCCTGAATCGGCTTCCGCCAACAGTGAACCCCGAAAGCGCAGGCCTCTCCCAACTCGCTTTCAGACTTCGGAATGACGAGGGGTTTCGCGTACGGCGTGTCTCCGAATGGCACCGGGATCAGCCGAGTATCAACCACAACGGAACTGGTGAAGTTCTGGACTGTGCCTTGGATGAGTTGAGCGGCAACAACGGTATTCTTGATGTTGCTGTTATTGGATATAGTCATGGTGCTGACGTTGCCCGTCAGCTATCGCAGCACATCGCCCAAGCTCGAGGATTCACTGACCTTTGGCGCGTTCGGTACACAGCATATGTAGACGGGATTCAGCGCGGAGAGTTCGATCCTAATCCGTTTACAAGTCCTGTAACTCAGAAGCCTAACATCTCCCCCTCGCAAGACCATCAGCATCAAAATTTCCATAACACCGCTTCTTGGAACCTCTTCACCAACGCGGTGCGAGGAGTGCCGGTTCCCAGTTCACTAAACGAGCCGATTGCAGTCGGACACAACACGATAGATGACCAAGTTTCCAGCGTTCACGAGGAGATCATCAGGAAAGTCAACGAGCGATTCGGAATATGATTAGAATTTGCATCATCATCTTCGCGTTGCACGGTCTCACATGCGCGCAGGGCACGGGGCAGATTGAACCTGATCCATCCGTCCAAGCGGCCCTCGGACGGTTGACGAACGCAAAGGTGAGCGCGGTCAGTTTCTACGAAGCCGTGTTGGAGCTTAAGACACTAAGGTTCAAACTGGGCGAGCGTCAGGTTTTTGAGCAGGCGTTGTATCACGATGCCGTGGTGGATCGACGCGCTGAACCTAAAGCAATCGAACTCTTAGTTTGGCAACTATTCAAGTGTAACGATCGCATGGCTCGGATCATTGCAATGCGTCATTGGGATTCGCCGGATGCGGACATTCGCAACCTCGCGCGGAAAGTTGTCTTAAAGCAGCACCGAGACACATTGTATCGAAGTGATTTTTTGGTTGGCAGCCTCTGGTCAGCGCGTAAAGATCCCCCCATGGAGCTAGTGGAGCATGTTACCGGTGGCGATCCCGGCGCGATCATTCAAAAATTCGCCGGGCGTTCTGATGAAGACGAACCGCCAGTGGATCCCGCACAGGCTCGGGCAGACTGGCTCGGCGAGCGGATTATTGACGACGCACATTGGCGATTGGAGCGCACATATGACTGTCCGGTGCACGTCGCCGCCGCAGTGCGCGAACTGGATCGATTCTCGCGATCACCACATTGGTGGGCTCGACTCTACACCGCGGAAATGCTCCGCCGGCACGAATCGTTTCGGCGGAAAGACATTGTCGAGCGCCTTCGCAAAGATGAAAATAAAATGGTGGCCGAATGGGTTGATCGACCGTACTACCACGGCATGATGCCCGAAGAATTCCAAGAGTGGAAAAAGTCGATGCCGGGCATGCCCGATCGGCCGAAATAGCTAGGACGTTTAAAGCTCGCTTTCGATCACGCATGCCAGAGAGGATCTCGATATGTCATTGGTCGCGAGGTTGATGGTGCTCGCAACTTTCGTGTCTACGCTACACGCTGCGCCCGCCACAGCGCCCCACCGCGAGCCACCTGTTGCGGGCCAGCATGAAGCCGGCACGCCAGAGCGTGTCTATCTCGAACTGATTCGCGCAATTCGCGCTGGGGAATTCGAAAAGGGCATGAAGCTGCTTCAACCCCCGCCGCCGCGATTTACAGCGTTTGTCTTGGCCCGGATGAAGATGCATCACTCTTCAGAGAAGCTCACGTCGGCCATGCGTAAGCGGTTCGGCGACGAAGTGGTCGAGCAGGCCGGTGCAACGTTTCTACCGGAAAAATCACTTGCAGCCGTGAGGGCGAAGATCAATGGTGATGTCGCTGTGTTGTCATTTGTTCCCTTGTTTGATTCAGAATATGCGACATCCGCGATCAAATTGCATCGCGTCGAAGGAAAGTGGCTGGTCGGGTGGCAGAATTGTCTCAGCCCGTGGGCGGCCGACGATGACGATTTTGATGAGATGACCGACGAACACATACAGCAGTTCGTGAATGCCGAACCGCTAATCCTGAAGTTGCATGCCGGAATTCTGGCTAGAATTGAGGCCGGCGAGTTTGCCAGCCCGGAGGACGTGCAAAGGGCAATGGTTGACGCGTCGTTTCCAGACCGATGAATTCGATAGCAAGCTTTCGTGTCCGTTCCGCCAAGTACATGTCGTGCTCAACCGAAGGCTACCAGCTAAAACAACTGCCCCTCATCGCCCGACTTCACCTTCTTCTTCTTCTTCTTCGGCTTTCCTTTCAGCGAAACCACGTCGCTATCGCTGTCGGCTTCTGCTGTTGTTTCACCGTCGCCGGCTTCCGCGGCGCTTAGGTGGGTGGCTCTTGCCTGCACCATCACCACCGCGTCGTCGGCGCGTAGATCTTCTTCGGCGTCGCGCTTGATGGTTTTGCCTTCTTCATCCAGCTTCGCATCGGCGATGGCGGTGCGCTTTCTGGCTTCGGCTAGCAGGGCGTCGTACAGCTTTTGGGTGTCGGTGCCGTTGATATGGTTGACGGCTTTGCTGATTTCTCCGATGTAGCGCTCAAACACATCCCGCCGCGCTGCCTGCCGCTGCATTTGTTGGCGTTTGCGCAGATATGTTCCCAGCTTGCGGCCGCACTCCATGAGCGCGAGCTTCATTTCCTTGCGAATCTCATCGTAATCGGCGACTGCTTCCTTACTCTCACTTGTAAACGGCACCCACACGCTGGCCATGTGGATCATGATGACCAGCGGGCCGACGGGAATGCTCCCGCGCGGCTGGCTCAGGTTGTAGTTGCGCCAGCCGGTCTCGATGACTGCCTTAAACGACGAGCACGCACTTTGCTGAAACAAAAGCGGCACGCGATTGGCAAAACGGATGACGCGCGCGGTGTCGGCGGTGGGCAGTTCACCGCCGAAGGCAATGGCAGCTTCGATCTGGAACGGCCGACCGCTATACACTGCCGGTTCGCGGCTGCTTGCGGCGTAAAACTCCGCCTTCACGCCCTTCAGCATCCCGGCCAGCATCTGCCGCACGCCGATGGGCGCGAGGCAATCCGTCGGCGGGGGGGATAGCCGCGCCTCCTGAAACACCTTAAACAGTTTCTCCACCTGTGGCGTTTCCACGCTCACGATGCGCGTGCGCGCCGTCAGGCCGATCGCCTCGCAGAACTCGCTCGCCCGTTGCGCCGACACCCTGCAGAACCTGTCCTGCAGAAACTGATACAGCGTGCCACCCTCGGCCGCTTCATAGTCCTTGATCATCTGCAGCAAGATGCCCAGTTCAATTCCCTTCGGGTGCGGCTGAATCTCCTTCGTCTCCGGCGGGAGATCGTCGGTGCCGCGGGGGAAGATAATCACGCCGTCTTTTTCGATCGTGGTGATGCTCGGATCGATGTCCCCCGTCGATGCCTCTCCGCCGGAGGGCGATGCGCCCTCTGCGGGGGCACTTTCGCCCGCCGTTTGCGACCCGCGGTCGAGCGGAAGCTCTTCCTGCTCGTCGGCACTCACCCGCGACGGCGGCACAAACATGATCTGCGCGTGCGGGTTGGCAATCGCGGTGAGTTCAAGAAACTCATCGACACTCCCCCGGCCCTTCTGGTAGCGGCCTTCCAGCTCGATGCTCACGCTCGTGCCCGTGATGAAGTTCTCGGCATTGAGAAATCCCGGATCGCGCGTGCCGATGTTCAGCAACTTCAGGCGGTTGGGCGGGAAATCGACGTTCTTATCATTGTCCACCGTCACTTCCGCACGGTTGGTCTTGGTGTTCATCGCCAATTCGATGTGGTGCGCCTCTTTCTTCGCACCGGGGCGCGTGTGAATCACCATCGGCTTGCCCGTGGTGATCAGCCCATACATCCCCGCAGCGCTGATGCCAATGCCCTGTTGCCCGCGGCTCATCTTCAGCCGGTGAAACTTGCTGCCGAACAGCAGCCGCCCGAAAACATTCTCCACCTGCTTCCTGACAATCCCCGGGCCGTTATCCACAATGCTCACGCGGTAGCGCGACTGCTTAAGCGTGGCGGGGCGGTCGGGTTGCAGGTCTTCGATGACCACCGTGACATTCGGCAAGATCCCCGCTTCCTCGCAGGCATCGAGCGAGTTATCCACCGCTTCCTTCACCGTCGTCAGCAGGGCCTTGCGCGGGTTATCAAAACCCAGCAAATGCCGGTTCTTGGCAAAGAATTCGCTTACCGCGATATCCTTCTGCTTCGTCGCCATCGACTCTGCGGTCTCGATTTTTCGCCGGGGCGCCTTGCCCGCGCCCGCCGAACCTTGTTTCGGTTTCTTCATAACTGCCGTTGACCCATTATCCCGCGAAGTGAACAACTGCGATTGGTCGTGCTTGCCCGCCATCCGTGGCTTCTCCTTCCAACAACGTATCTTCTCGTCCAACCCCCGATCATCCGAAGTTACGGCGATCCGTCAACCGCCGCGCCGCCACCGCCGCCGCCCGCCCGGGGCGCTGGACGGATGGCGCATCTCCCGCAACAATATCGGCGTGAGCGAGACGCCTTCTTCCGTCCCCCCAATCGATCTCTCCGCCGCCCGCGACTCGCTTCGCCGGCAGCTTCTCACCAAGATCGAGCAAAACCGCGCCCACCTCCTCAAGCTGCAACGCGACAGCCGCCGCGTCCCATTCTTATTGCTGCTCCTGCTGCTGACCATCCCCGCGGGCATCTTTTTCGGGTTTGCCGGCGTCGGGGTTGTGATCGTTGCCACCGTCTTCTGCCTGGGCAGCGCGCTCTACCTGGTCTGGGGCCACAAGGAGGAGTATCACCAGCGCATCGCCGCCGCCGAACAGCAGCTAAAAAAGCTATCCGCCCCGGATTTTGAAGGTTCGCAGCCTCAGAAAGCCGACGAGCCCGGCGGGGGCGCGGCTGGCGGGTTTCGTCGCTGACTCCGATTTGCATCCACCCGCACCCGCATGCGAACATGCCCGGGTATGGGCGAGGAGCAATACCGTTACGCGGCGTTTATTTCATATCGTCACGAACCCATTGGCCGCAAGTGGGCCATGTGGCTGCACCGCGCGATCGAGGGATATCGCGTGCCCAAATCGCTGGTGAAGCAGGGCAAGAGTGCACGTCGCGTGGGCCGGGTGTTTCGGGATGAGGAAGAACTCGCCGCCAGCGCCGATTTGTCGAAGGAAATCGACGCGGCGCTTTCGCAGAGTGCTTACCTGATCGTCGTCTGCACCCCGGAGACTCCCAAGAGCCGGTGGGTGAACGCGGAGGTGGAACGATTCGCGGCGATGGGTCGGAAGGATCGAATCCTGGCGCTCTTGGTTTCCGGCGAACCGCACGAAAGCTTCCCGCCGGCGCTGCTGGCCCTGGGCGAACCGCTCGCAGCGGACGTGCGCGACCTCAACGCCGACGGCCCGCGCCATACGCGCGGACAGGCCAAGCTGCGGCTGATAGCCACGCTGCTGGGGCTGAGTTTCGACGATCTTCGCAACCGCGAGCAACGGCGCCAGCAGGCGCGGATCCTGTCAGGCGCTGTCGTAGCGCTCGCCGTGGCGGCGGGCATGGGCGGGCTGAGCATCTTCGCGTTCGGGCAGAAAAAGCTGGCTGACACCCGGCTGGTCCAAGTCGAGAAAGAAAAATCCGAAGCGCAAAAGCAGCGTGATGAAGCCGAAAAGCAGCGGCTGGAAGCCGAGCGCCGCCGGGCGGAGTCGGAAGCAGTCATCGACTTCATCAACACCGACGTCTTCGCGGGTGCTACGCCAGAGCGCATGCCGGACAAAGCGGTGCGGGATGAGATCGTCGAGAAGATGCTGGAGCCTGCGGCGAAGGCGGTGCGAGTGAAGTTCAAGGATCAACCGCTGGTCGAGGCGGCGGTGATGAACCAGATCGCCGAGAGCTTCAAAAAATTAGGCCGTTCGGCGGAGGCGGAGCTACTGCACAAGGATGCGCTGGAACGATACCGGCAATTGCTGGGGAAGGATCACCCGGACACGATCGGATCGCTCAACAATTTCGCCGTTGTACTGGGGTCCCTGGGCCGGTGGGTGGAGGCCGAGCCGTTGTTCAAGGACGCGCTCGACCGACGCCGACGGGTGCAGGGTCCGGATCACAGTGAGACGATTATCTCAATTAACAACTATGCCAACGTCCTAGGCTCGCTGGGCCGGACAGCCGAGGCTGAGTCGCTGTTCGAGGATGCGCTGGAGCGAAGCCAGAGGGTGCTGGGAGCGGATCACCCAGATACGATCACGTCGATCAACAACTACGCCTTCGTGCTGAATTCGCTGGGCCAATCGGCGCGGGCCGAGCCACTGTATCGGCAAGCGCTTGAACGGCGCCGGCGCGTGCTGGGCGAAGATCATCCCGACACGATCACGTCGATCAACAACTACGCCCAAGTGCTGAATTCGCTGGGCCAATCGGCGCGGGCCCAGCCACTGTTCAAGGACGCGCTTGACCGAAGCCGGCGGGTACTGGGCGAAGATCACCCGGCTACACTTCTGCAACTCAGCAACTATGCCGACGTGCTAGGCTTGCTGGGCAAATTGGCGGAGGCCGAGCCGCTGTATGAGGACGCGTTGGAGCGAGGGCGACGGGTGCTCGGCGAGGACCACCCCGCCACGATCAAGTCGATCAGCGACTACGCCGGTGTGTTATTCTCGCTGGGACGGTCGGCGGAGGCCGAGCTGCTGTCTAAGGATGCGCTGGAGCGAGGTCGACGAGTACTTGGCGAGGATCACCCCGACACGATCACGTCGCTTAACAGTTATGCATTGGTGCTGCATTCACTCGGCCGGTCTGCTGAGGCCGCGCCACTGCTGAAAGACGCACTCGAGCGACGTCAGCGAGTGCTGGGAGAGGATCACCCGAATACGATCACGTCGATCAACAACTCCGCCAGTGTGCTGCTATCGCTGGGACGGTCGGCAGAGGCAGAGCCGCTGCTCAAGGATGCCATGGAACGATACCGTCGGGTGCTAGGCGACGATCACCCGAATACGATCGGGGCGCTAAACAATCTGGCGTTTGTGGTGAATTCGCTGGGCCGGCCTGCGGAGGCCGAGCCGCTGTTCAACGATGCCCTGCGTCGACTCCAGCGCGTGCTGGGGGAGGACCACCCAAACACGATCTCGACGATCGACAATTACGCCTCCGTACTAAATTCACTGGGCCAATCGGCGAGGGCCGAGCCACTCCTCAAAGACGCGCTGGAGCGGCGCCGACGGGTGCTTGGCGATGAACACCCGCGCACGATCACGTCGATCAACAACTACGCCGACGTGCTGCTCTCGCTGGGCCGGTCATTGGAGGCAGAGGCGCTGTACATGGATGCACTGGGGCGACGCCAGCGGGTGCTGGGCGGCGATCACCCCCACACGATCGCGTCAATCAGCAACTATTCGAACGTACTGCGCTCCGTGGGCCAGTCGGCGGACGCCGAGCCGCTGGCGCGCCGGGCTGTGCGGCTAGCGAAGGAGAGTGAGAACCTCGGGCTAAAGCATCCGAACACTCGCGCCATCGCCCGCACCCTCGCCCACATCCTCATCGCCAACAACAAGCCGGATGAAGCCCGCGCCATCTCCGCGGAGTTTGGTTTGCCCGATCCGACGACGCAACCCGCCGACACGGAACCAACAACCCAGCCGCTGGATGATGCGCGCGTTGCGGAGATTCGGGCGTTTGTGGCCAAGCTGGAAGCGGAGTGGGCGGAGGCGGATCGGAAGGGTGCTACGCAGCCTGCCGGCACGCAGCCGGCGACGGCGCCGGTGGGGACTTAACGCACGCAGCGATTTGGAACTGAAAGTTGACCCGGGCGCGACGGGCTGATGGATCATTTGCATCTGCGCGGGGAGGTGTGCGAATATCTTTGTCCATGGGCGAGGAGCAATACCGTTATGCGGCGTTTATTTCGTATCGGCATGAGCCGATCGGGCGAAAGTGGGCGACGTGGCTGCACAAGTCACTTGAGTCCTATCGCGTTCCGTCGTCGCTGGTAAAAACCGGCAAGGCCCCGCGGCGGCTGGGGCGGGTTTTTCGCGATGAGGAAGAACTCGCCGCCAGCGCCGATTTGTCGAAAGAGATTGATGCGGCATTGGTGGACTCGAAGTTTCTGATCGTCGTGTGCACGCCGCGCACGCCGCACAGCCGATGGGTCAACCAGGAGATACGGCGCTTCCGCGACCTCGGCCGGGGCGACCGAATTCTCGCGCTCCTGGTCGAAGGCGAACCGCGCGAGAGTTTCCCGCCGGGGTTGGTGGAAATCCGGCGGGAGGCGGTTGAATCAGAAGCAGCCAAAGCAAACGCAATCGACGAGATTGAACCGCTCGCGGCAGATGTGCGGGAGGATGTGCGAGTTTCATCCGGGCACGGTCGGGGACACACCAGGGGCCTGGCCAAACAGCGTATTCTCGCGTCGCTGCTCGGCGTCCGGTTTGACGATCTGCGAAACCGCGAACAAAGGCGGACCCAGGGGCGAATCCTGGCGACGGCGGTGGTGGCGGTGGTGGTGGCGGGTTTGTTCGGATGGCTGGCGGTGTATGCCATTGGTCAGAAGACCCTCGCGGGCACGCGCCTGGTTGAGGTGACTGAGCAAAAGGCCGAAGCGGAGCGGCAGCGTAGCGAAGCCGAGCGTCGTCGGGAGGAGTCGGAGGCCGTCATCGACTTCATCAACACCGATGTCTTCGCCGGCGCAACCCCGGTGCGGATGCCGGATGCGAAGGTGCGGGATGAGATCGTCGAGAAGATGCTCGAACCGGCTGCGAAGGCGGTACGGGAGAAGTTTAAGAATCAGCCGCTGGTCGAGGCGGCGGTGATGAACCAGATTGCGGGAAGTTTGCTGTCGCTGGGCCGGTCGGCCGAGGCCGAGCCGCTGCTGAAGGACGCGCTGACCGGCCGCCGGCGGGTATTGGGCGAGACTCACCCGGAGACGATCTCTTCGATCAATAACTACGCAGTCGTATTGGAATCACTGGGCCGGTTGGCGGAGGCCGAGCCGCTGTACAAGGACGCACTTGAACGATACCGGCGCGTCCGGGGCGACGATCACCCGGATACGATCACATCGATCAACAACTACGCCTCTGTGCTGCGCTTGCTGGGCCGATCGGCAGAGGCCGAGCCGCTGTACAAAGACGCGCTGGAGCGAAGCCGGCGGGTGCTGGGGGAGGATCACCCGGACACGCTACGGGCGATCAATAACTATGCCCCGGTCCTGCTTTCGCTGGGCCGCAGTGGCGAGGCCGAGCCGCTGTACAAGGACGCGCTGGAGCGACGCCGGCGGGTGCTGGGCGAGGATCATCCGGACACGATCCAATCATTCAGCAACTACGCATTTGTGCTGGATTCGCTGGGCTGGTCGGCGGAGGCCGAGCCGCAGCACAAGGAGGCGCTGGAGCGAAGCCGGCGTGTGCTCGGTGAGGATCACCCTGAGACGATTCGGCAGATGAACAACTATGCCAGCGTGCTTCAGTCGCTGGGCCGATCGGCGGGGGCCGAGCCCCTGTACAAAGATGCGCTGGCGCGTAGCCGAAGGGTGCTGGGCGAGGACCACCCGAACACGATCACATCGATCAACAACTACGCGGACGTGCTGCGGTCGCTCGGCCGGTCGGCGGAGGCCGAGCCGTTGCACAGGGATGCGCTGCAGCGACGGCGACGGGTGCTGGGCGAGGATCACCCGGACACGATTACGTCGATCAACAACTACGCCTTCGTTCTGGGTTCGCTCCGCGCGTCTGCTGAGGCCGAACCTGTGGCGCAGCGCGCGGTGCGGCTGGCAAGAGCAAGCCAGAGCCTCGGACCCAGACATCCGTACACGCGCGCGTTCTCCCGCACCCTCGCCCGCATCCTCATCGCCAACGACAAACCCGACGAAGCCCGCGCCATCGCCGCGGAGTTTGGTCTGCCGGACCCGACCACCCAGCCCGCCGCCACGCAGCCGACGCCGCAGCCGCCGACGCCGCCGCTGGATGACGCCCGTGTCGCGGAGATTCGGGCATTTGTAGCCAAGCTGGAAGCGGAATGGGCGGAGGCGGATCGTGCCGCGATGACGCGGACACCGGCGTCTCAGCCGGGGTGAGAGGTGTGAGAGGAGCGTTGAGAGCTAAGAGCGGAAAGCCGAGAGCTGAGAGCTGAGAGCGGAGAGCGGAGAGCCAAGAGCTGAGAGCTGAGAGCTGAGAGCGGAGGGCGGAGGGCGGGAGCGTAGATCTTGGGGGGCGACTTGAACCGTGGGGGCAACGGTGCTAGCGTTCTGTGGGCGGGTTGCGGCGGGGGAGTGGGTGTGATGATGCTTTTACGGAGTTTGGTCATTCTCTTCCTGGCTGTCTTCGTGCCGGCTGCGCGGGCGCAGGGGGTGGAGGATGTTCGGCTGGATGTACAGCGGGGGGATTACCGGGCGGCGCTGCAGAAGATCTCGCGGCGGTTGCCGGAGGCGCGCGACCGGCCAGAGGTGCGCTATGAATTGCTCATGCTGCGCGGCGAATCGCTGTTGCAGTTGAAGCAGAAACCGTCGGCGATCGACGCATTTCGCTCTGCGCTGGCGGCGGTGGGGCGCGATGGGGATATCAATCAAAAGCTGGCGGCGCGGGCGATGGTGGATTTGCTCACCGCCGGGCCGGGGTGGGTATATAAGTCGGCAGACGGGGAGACGTTTGATCTGATCGCCCCCGAGCCGCGCAAACAGGCGTCGGCGGCAATGCTGGTCGATCGGCTGGCGACACTTCGGCCAAAGGTAACCCGCGCCGCGGAGGCCGATGCCCTCGGTCCGATGGTGGCGCTGATGCCGGAGGTGGAAGGGGCCATGGCGCTGGAATTTGTCGCCACCGGCCATATCGCGCAGGTGACGGAACTGGTTCACAGTCTCGGTGACCGGGCCCGCCTGCTGATCAGTAAAGAAGTGCAGCGGATTGCCAATCGCAGCCTGGAACTGGAAGACCTTTCCAATGACATTTTTGTGCTGGATGATGGGCGCATCCCTGCTCGCAGGGGCCTGCACAGCGATGAACTCGATGAGCTGCGGCAGATGCTGAAAACGCTCGACACAATCACGCAGACCAGCGAAGAGGGCCGACGGATCAATCGGCGCATCGGCGGGACGGGCGAGGCGTGGGATGCAATTCTCATACAAGCCAGCGAGGCGGAGTCGCGAATTCGTGGCTTGCTGAGCGTCAACTCGCCCGAGTCGGGCGACAGCGTGCGAAACCGTCGGTGAACTTACAGAAAAGGGACGGGCTGACGATATGAAACATCAGTTTCGCTGCGAGCACTGCGGGCGATTATTGGCCGAGCTGAACGACAACGTGCTGAGTTCATACAATTTTCGCGTGATTGATGCGCCAAATGGAGAAGTGAATCTGCTTTCCCGGGTTGAATGCTTCGAGTGCCGCCACGCGACTCCGATCAATCAGATTTTCTATCATGCCATCCAGAACATTGATCCGAGAGACCGGCCAAAGCGGCCTTCCGACAGACGGCTTTGATTCGCCGGCGGTGCAGGAGGGCTGCTGCGGCCCAACTCGCGCTTGAACGCGGGCGCATCTGCTGCTAGTGTCTAACGTCGTCCGTCAGATCGTGTGCCGGCCAGATGCCCGAGTGGACTAAGGGAGCGGATTGCAAATCCGTTATTCGTGGGTTCGAATCCCACTCTGGCCTTTCGGGGTTTGAACTTTACGCCGTGCCGTTGCTACGCCTGCGCTGCTCCTGCCGACATGATTCCATGACTCGTTTTAGCGCGTTATCTCTCGCGGTGAAACTCGCCGGGTTGGTCGCTCTGCCCATGGCTTCGCTGGCGTGTGGGCAGGTGGTGATGCCCGGAAACGATCCGGCTGCGGGCGGGGCGGGGCGGTCGTTGCCGGCGGAACGGCGCGATGTAAACTATCGCGGGCTGGATTTGAGCAAGGTAGTTGTGTGGACCGAGGCGGCGGGGGGCTATGGTACGGCGCGCGGGTTTCATCCGGTGCTGGCGCGATCGGGGTGGAAGGCGTTTATCAAAGCGGTGGTGCAGCCGGAGGTAGACTGGCTGCGGATGCGCAGCGTCGAGAATCCACGTGTGTTGATTCACAACCCCTACGGCCTGGAGAGGGATGCATCGGGCAAAACGGGCGAATATCGTTTCAGCCAGCGCGCGCTCTGCGCCGCCGACCCGCGCACGCGCTACCTTGCCGACGGGCTGGGTGAGGCGATTCGTCCGCTGGTGCAGTCGGGGGTTGAAGTGATTGTCTATTTCGGCTCGATTCCCAACGATCCGGCGCTGCAACTGCTGCAAACACCCGGCGGGGTGGCGGCGTTTGACCGCATGTGTGACGAACAGATCGAAGAAGCGGTGTCGGCGGGGGCATCGATTGCGTTTGATGCGAGCAATGACCTTCCAGCAGAGTCGGCGGAGTGGAAGTTCATCGAGCGAACCGCCGGCCGCGCCAAGGTGTACCTCGAACCCCGGCCGCACGCATCCCGCGGGCAGATGTTCGGATATCCCATCATTACCCAGGACGCATTCTGGGAGCGGAGCAACCCCGAAAAGTATCCCGACAGCAGATGGGGCGCGCGCAACAGCGAGCTCTCGGGGGAGATCATCCGGTTTGTGCAGTTTCCCGACCCGCCTGCACAGGGGAAGGATGTCGGCTGGAACGACACCCCGGCCAATATCGCAGCGAGGTTGCTCGCCCCGGCGATCCGCATTCAGGCCGATGGCCATACTCCGACATTGACGACGACGCACCTGCGGCAGATGGATCGATGAGCCGACTGGTCCCGCGCGCCGCGCCCGGCCGCAACTTGGATGCCCTTACCGAATCGACATCCAGTGCTTTTCAAGCCGCTGCACCGAGACAGGAACGCTGGTCTTGAGTTCTTGTGCGAAAAGGCTCACGCGCAGCTCTTCGATCATCCAGCGAAACGCAATCACTTCGGCATCATCGGCGGCGGTGGGCTTGCGGGCGAGAAGGTCGGTGAGTTGAAGCTGAAACGGGCGGATTTGCTTCATCAGGTCGGAATCCTTTGCCGCCCCCCATGACTTGAGCTTGATGATTCGCATCTCTGCCGCCTTGATGAATCGGGCGAGGTGCGGCCGCCACGCGAGAGGAGTGGCGATGGGGAAATCCGGCGGGAAGAGCTGAGCAAGCTGCCCGCGGACATCGGCGATGGCCGCCGTGTGATGCTCTGGGTGCTTTTGTTCGAGCAACCTGGCCAGCGAATGGTAGGAAGCCAGCGCCGAGGCGGCATGATCCACGGCGATATTGGCCGCCGGGAGAAGCTTCTTCCATGCGAGAGCGGCGCGGTCGGCGAACTCGGCTTGGGTGCGGACGACGGTCGGGCTGTCATGAAACAATGCCTCATCGGCGACGGCGAGCAAAATCGCGCTGCGCAATGTCTCGGACGGAGCGAGCGAAGCATAGTGCAGCGCCATGATCGTCCATCCGCGAAACGAACGGCCCAGTTGCTTGAAATCCCCCGACAACTGCTGCATGAAAAGCCGCCGCATGCCATTACGCATGGCGCGAGCCGCCGATTCTGGGGAATCAAGCAGGCGCAGATCAACCCGCTGGCCATCTTCAACCAGCGCGGGATAAGCCAGCACGGTAATGCCCGGTTTTCGGATGCTCACCGACTCGGGCAGGTCGCCGAAATCCCATCGTTTGACGTCCTTGCGCTGCCACGGCGAAGCGGGAAGATCCTTGAACGCGTCCCGCGTCACGCCAGCGAGTTTCTCCTTTAGTTCGGCCAGATCGCGCGATGAGGCGAGTGTGCGGCGGGACTCATCGATGACGCAGATATTCATCCGAAGAAATGGCGGAAGTTCCGAGACGTCGAAGCTGCTGCGCGGAATCACCTCGCCGACGATGTTCCCCAGGCGGTCGGCCAGCGTTGCCAGAAAGTCGGCCTCGCCAAAACGCAGGTCACGAATGACCTCAGCGGCGATGGTGGGGGCAGGGACCAGGCGCGTGCGCGTCGCACGGGGCAGGGTGCGAATGAGCGAGACCACTTTCTCCTGCAGCCACCCGGGCACAAGCCAGTCGAATGCGCCGGGGCGCAGGTGGGCAAGGGCAGCGAGCGGAACATCAACCGTAACGCCGTCGTGCTCGTGGGTCGGCTCGAACCGATAATGCAGCGAGAACTTGTTGCCGTCGACAACGGTATGGCTGGGAAATGCAGCCCGGTCGACCGGTGGGACATCGTCGCGCATGAGATCGGTGAGCGACATTTGCAATTGATGCCGATGGTGCTGTTCGGCATGGCGAAACCACTTCTCGAAGCCAGGTCCGTCAAACACGTCGGAAGGGAGGCGGGCGTCGTAAAAGCCGAACAACTGCTGCGCGTCGAGCGAAAGATCGCGCCGCCGGGCGCGGGCCTCCAGCTCGCGCACCTCGGCAGCGAGCGCCTGATTACGCTTGAAAAACGGTGCCGCGGTGCGGAAGCGACCTTCGATCAGCCCGTTGAGGATAAATACCAGCCGGGCGACCTTCCGCTCGATCGGCCCGTAGTTCACGCTGCGGCGCGGCACGATCACCAAGCCGAAAAGCGTGACCTTTTCATAAGCGTTAACGTGGTGTGAGTGGTCATTCCAGTGCGGATCGGAATAGGACCGTTTGAGCAGATGCTGGCCGGCTCGCTCGATCCATTGCGGCTGTACCCGGGCACAGGTGCGCGCGTAGAGTCGCGTGGTTTCCACAAGCTCGGCGGCCATGATCCATTGCGGCTGGTTTTTGAACAGGCCCGAGCCGGGGTGGATCGAAGTCTTCACATTCCGGGCGGCGGTGAACTCGTGCTTGTCGGTTTTTGTGGCGATGCTCCCGAGCAAGCCGGTCAGCAGGGCGCGGTGAATGGCGTCGCGCTGGCCGTCGGTGAGCAGGCGGGTGGGAAGTTGGTCAGGGTTGTGCGTCATGCTGCGCCGCAGCGCGGGGTGCCGTGACACTGTTGGCAGTCGAAACTGTTGGCTTGGCAATGATTGGCACGCTTTGCAAGCAGATCAAGAATGAGATCGTCGATTCCCAGCGGCATGGCGACATGATACCGCGTGTTCGGATGCGACTTCGCAGCTGCGGCGCTCAATTGGGGGATGTCGGTCGTCCAGTGCTTGCCCGGCCCGAGAAAAAAGGGCACGACGATCACACGAGTTGCCCCGCGGGCTGCGCAGCGGGCGTAGGCGGTGGCGATCGACGGTTCGGCCAGTTCCATATGGGCTGGCTCGACAATCTCAAATGACTCGGCAAATCGACGCGCGAATAGATCAGCCACCTCTTCCAGCATGCGATTGCTCTCCTCGCGCCGTGAGCCGTGATCGACAATGATGATGGCGGACTTCATAAGCCCGGGATTGTATGCACCAAGTCCCTGCCGCGCGCTGACGACTAATCCGACTGCCGGGCCCGCAGGGTCGCTTCGAGGTTGATCACTTCCTTGCCTCGGAGCACGCTCATTGTGAGCTTATCGCCAACCTTGGCTGTTTCGAACACAGGCATCATGTCTTCAAGGCTCATCAGGCGCTTCCCGTTGATCGCCTGAATCACGTCGCCTCCCTGCAGCCCGGCGGCCTCGGCGGCCGTGCCGGGGACTGTGCCGCTGATCGCGACGCCGTCGGGTGCGTTCTCGTCCTCGGTATAGGAAGGGACGATTCCCAGCTGCGGCCTGACTTCCTGCGTCGACGGACTGGTTGTTGTGGTCGGCCGGCGGGGTCCGGCACCGCTGAATTTCTGCTTCGGCATCACCGCGAGCGACCGAATGATCTCCTCGCTGGCATCGACCACCGTGGCAATGCCCTCAAAATTGATCTTCTCGACGTCATCGGTCGGTCGGTGGTAATCGGAATGCAGGCCGGTGAAGAGGAACAAAGCCGGGATTTTCTTGGTCATAAACGATGCGTGATCGCTCGAACCAAACGTGGCACCACTCATCGCCACAAACTTGAGTGGCGATGCGGCGTCAACTTCGTTCATCATCGATTGAAAACCCGGGGCCGATTCCCGCCCGCCGACAGCCACTTCGTTGTTCGGCTTCAGTCGGCCAACCATATCCAGATTGTACATGCTGTGAATCTTGTCGAGCGGGACGAGCGGGTTGTTCACAAAATGATCCGACCCGAGCAGTCCGCGCTCTTCGCCGGTGAAGAAAATGACCAGCACCGACCGCTGCAGCGGAGTCTTCCGCGCGCCCAGCCGTCGGCAAAGCTCGAGAATGGCAGCGGTGCCCGATGCGTTGTCGTCCGCGCCGTTATGAATCGATCGCGTCGTCGCGGGGGCCAGTGTGCCTCTCTCGCCGAAGCCGAGGTGATCGTAATGTGCCCCGACTACGATGTATTCATCGGCATTGAAGCCTCTGCCGGGCAGCATCGCCACGACGTTCTTGACGGGGATCATCTTCTGCGCGATCTCCACCTTTCCGCTCGCCTGCTGGGCGTCGTCGATCTCAGCCGACGCGGGCTTCAGTTCGCTGTCTATGAGCTGTTGCAAGCTCGCCAGATCTCTCACGCCCCCCGCGGCAAGAAGGCGGTCGGCCACTTCGCGAGTGATTTGCAGAACAGGGATTTGAGCCGATCCGCGCGCCCGGCGGCGGCCAAACGCGGCCAATTCATCTTCACCATGATGCGCTGGCGGGTTAACGACCAGAAGTGCGGTTGCGCCGGCCTTTGCGGCGGCCTCGGCTTTGGTTGACAGCGATGCCGCAGACGACCAGTCGTCCTGCTTTCCTGTAAACCTGCTTACACCCTTCTCATCGTGAGGCTCGTAGCGCATCGCCAGCGCCACCCGGCCGGACAGGTCGATCCCCTCAAAATCGTTGTACGCAGGTTCGGTGCTGCTGGCCGCATAGCCGACGAATGTGATCGGTCCCGAGAACGACCCAGCCTTGCCGATGGCCAGCGGGCGGTAATCGGTGTCGAGAACGAGCGTTTCGCCGAACATCTGCAGCGTCGTCGTCGGGTCGACCGAAGCCTCGCCACGCACACTGAAATGCTGAAAGTAACCATCGGCACCCTTCAGAGGCTGAAATTTCGCGTCTTTCAGCTCCTTGGCCAGATAGTCCGCAGCAAGGTCGAGGCCCCTTGTGCCGACGCCACGTCCCTCTAGCGCGTCGGAAGCGAGCAAGGTCACGGTTTTCCGGGTTCTTTCCACGCTGATCTGGTGGGGGGACGGCCCCTGGAGAGTTTCCTGACACCCCGACACCGCGGTCAGCAGCCAAACAGAGCCTAGAATTCGACAGAGAGTGTGCAGTTTTTGCGGGTTCATGAGGCCGGGATTGTAAGTATCAATGGCGCTCGCATCAAATTGTGCTGCAATGGACAAATTTCGTTTGCTTCGTGGCGTATTTGAATGACAATTGAGCTAACGCATGTCGCAAGACTCGGGTGAAGTCTCTTGGCAGACGCTTCGCCGGATCGTGCAACGCTGGTCCGGCGACGAAGCGGAGTTGGCGGCGGTTTCGTCGCTCGACGGGGGTTCTATCAGCACCGCTCTCATGATCGAAACAACCGATGGGCAGCGTGCAGTGCTCAAGCTCACGCCGCACCGGGTTGATCGCTCGTATGAAACCGAGGCGCATCAGCTTCGTTACCTGAAGACGCTCGGGTTGCCCGCCCCGGCGGTCCTGGATTGCCACATTGGCACGCTTGATTCGCCCGACAGCTATATCTTGCTCGAACGCATGCCAGGGGTCAGTCTGGCCGAGGCGCGCAAAAAGTGTTCCGAGGAGTGTTTTGATCGCCTGCAGGAACAACTTGCGGAGATTGTCATTACGTTGCATCGATGCACGGGTCAGCATTACTGCAAGGTCGAACCGCGATTGCCAAAGGCGGCCGAACGGATCGAAGCGGTGAGCTGGCCCGCGTTCTATCGAAGCTTGTATGACGAGATCTGGCGAGAATGCGAAAAGCACGCAGCCATTCCGACCAAGGCGCGCAAGCTTGTCGGACGCATTCACGAAAAGCTGGAACGATTGCTGGATCACTCCGATCAGCCCCGGCTCACGCATGGAGACTTGTGGGCCAGTAACGTGCTGGCGCGTGAAGGTGAAGCCGGCAAATGGAATGTCTCAGCGGTGATTGACCCGAATTGCCGGTTTGCCCACGCCGAGTGCGAGTTGGCCTACCTGGATTTGTTCCACACCAGCACGCCTGCGTTTAACAAGGTGTACAATCACACATTTCGGATTGATGACGGGTATTACGCTTACAGGAAGCACGTTTACCAACTCTACGAGCTGGTTAATCATGTCAACCTGTTTGGCGATCGATACGTCAAGCCGATGCTGGCAGCACTTGAGAAGGTGGCAGCATTTGTTTAACCGGTTGTGACGACGCTTCTTTGATTTCCTTCTGACATCCAATCGCCAGAAAAATCAGTACTGCGGCTACGGTCAGCTTCTTCATCAATGCCTCCACGAGTTTGTCCAGTTAAGTTGCCGGGTCGGCGCAATCTACTGCCTGCGGTGATTCATGCAAACTTGACGTGGGCGGGCTATCATCGGACACGATGGTGCGGGCGGAAGCGACGGCGGACGAAAAATCGATTGCAACCCCGACGGTGAAGACATCGACCCTGCTGCGCGCGCTGCTATTGCTCGCGGCACCGGTCATGATCGAACAGATGCTGCACGCATTTGCTGGTCTGGCCGACACTTACATCGCAAACCACGTTGTGCAAGTCGGGTCCGTCACGACGGCAGGGGTGACAACGGAGCAAACGGCCGCCAACCAGCGCCACCAGACCGCAGCCGGTGCCGCGATGGGGACCATCGCTTACTTGCTCTGGTTCATGGGCCTTGTCGCCGGCGCGCTGGGCACAGGCAGCACCGCGATCATCGCCCGTGCCACGGGCGCGCGGCATCGAAGGCTTGCCAATAGCATCTGCGGACAATCCATCGGATTGGCCCTCGCTGCGGGCATTGTGGTTGCGGTGGGAGCCTACGTCTTCGCCGGAACCATCGCCAACGCAATGGGACTTGGCGGAGAAGCCGTTGAGCTGGCGCGGGGTTTCATCAAGATCATCTCATTCGGGCTGCCATTTATGCTCGTGCTGATGGTGGCCAACGCGTGTCTGCGCGGCGCGGGAGACACTGTATCGCCGGCGCTGGCCATGGTGGTGGTCGATGTTGTGAACATCGGCCTGTCGTTTTCGCTCACTTACGGCTGGTTTGGACTACCGGCGATGGGGTTCTACGGAATCGCCGTTGGCGCGCTCTCGGGTTATGTCGCCGGAGGTACGATGCAGGTGATCAATCTGCTAATCGGCCGTGGCGGTGCGAGGCTCTTCTTGCACAGGCTCTCCCCGCATTGGCACAACATGCGCCGGCTGTTGCGGATCGGCCTGCCCAATGCCGCTGAGAGTGCTGCAATGTGGATCGTCAACATCATCCTCATCCGCATCATCAACGACATGGACCCGACCGCGGCATCGGGCGCGGCCCATGCCATCGCGGTGCGGGTGGAGGCGTTTAGCTATCTCGGCGGGTTTGCCATTGCCATCGCCGCGACAACGCTTGTCGGGCAGAGCCTCGGCATGAAGAACCCGCTGCGTGCGGAAAGGGCCGCATGGCTGGCCTACGCCCTCGGCGGGGGCCTGATGACCCTCGCCGGCATGGTGTTTGTCTTCTTCAGTCCGGCATTCGCCCGACTCATGAGCAGCGACCCGGCGGTGATCGAACTGGTGTCCTGGTGCCTCTTTTATGCTGGCTTCGGTCAGGCTGGATTTGCCGCGGCGATCATTTTCGGCGGGAGCCTGCGCGGGGCGGGCGATACATTCAGCGTCATGCTCATTAACATGACCAGTCTGGTGGCGATCCGTCTCTTCGGCGTGCTCGTGATGACGCAGGTATATCAGGCGAGCTTGTCTGCGATCTGGATCCTGCTCAGCTTCGAGCTGTTTGTCCGTGGGGTGGCTATGTTTGCAAGATTTCGACACGGCGGCTGGAAGCTGATCAAGGTGTGAGAATGAACCCGCACGACGCACGAGTTTCACACGATCTGCACGCGCTTGCGTGCGAAGTGAAGGCACTGGCCCGCGGCTTGGGGTTCGACCTCGTAGGAATTGCCCCCGCGGCGCCAAGTGAGCGGGCCAAGTTCTACCGCCAGTGGATCGCCGACGGCAAAGCGGGCGAAATGAGCTTCCTCGCCGACCGCATCGAGCAGCGGCTTGACCCGACAATCCTGCTGCCAAACGCCCGGACGGTCGTGTGCGTTGCAATGAACTATCATGCGAATCAGGCTGGGGAAGTTGCAACGCCCGGCGACGTCCGAATTGCCCGATATGCCCGAGCTGACGACTACCACGAGCTGATCAAGCCAAAACTATACGCCATTGCCGACTACGTTCGCGATGCGTCGCCCGGATGTGAGACGCGCTGCGGTGTGGACACCGCACCGATTAGTGAACGAGAACTCGCGGCCCGCGCGGGTGTGGGCTGGGTTGGCAAGAACACTTGCGTGATCAATGAGCGCGTCGGTTCGTGGATCTTTCTCGGCTGTGTATTGACCACGCTCGATTTGCCGTTCGACACCCCCGCACCCGACCGCTGCGGAACCTGCACCCGATGCATCGACGCCTGCCCCACGTCGGCCCTTACACCCTATCAACTCGACGCACCACGTTGCATTTCCTATCTGAATATCGAGCACGCTGGCGCGATCGAGGAATCGCTGCAGACGAAGATGGGTGATTGGCTCTTCGGTTGCGATATATGCCAGGAAGTCTGTCCATGGAACAACCGTGCACCGTCAACCGACCTGCCCGAACTGCAGCCTCGGTTTGCCGACGGGCGATTGTCAATTGACGACGTTCTGCGATGGCAACCGGACGACTTTAACCGCACGTTTCGCCGGTCGGCGGTCAAGCGGATTCGGCTGCCGCAGTTGCAGCGCAACGCGCGCATTGCTGCGGCGAATCGAGGCACATGAAAACGCCGCGCCGGGATGTTTCCCGGCGCGGCAATCCAATGGGCGACATTCGTCGAGCTTTTTGACCGAGTTGGTCCAAGGGCTATTGCACCAACCGACGCTAGCCGACGTTGATCTTCCGCGGTTTGCTCTCTTCACGCTTATTCAGCGTGATTCTCAGCACGCCGTCCGACAGCTTGGCGTCTACCTTGCTCTCGTCCACGGTCGGCGGGAGCGTAAAGCTTCGGCTGAACCGGGTGTGGCGGCGTTCCTTCAAAAGGTATCCGCCGGATTCGCCGTTCGATTCCTGCTCAGCCTCGTGCCGATCGGCGGTGATGGCGAGGGTCTGGTTTTCCAGGGTGATATCAATCTGATCTTTCTGGAAACCGGGCAATTCTGCATCCACGAAGATGTGGTCTGCATCCTCACGCACATCGACCGCATATGGCGCGAACGTCGAGCCTTCCAACGCATCGCGAACATTAAACAACCGGCCAAAAGCGTTCCCGAATTCACGCGTTACAACGTCCATCGGATCAACCGCTAAAGCCCTACTCACTCGAGTGGGAAGTGCCATGGTCAACCTCCTTTGTTGTAAAAACAGTGCCAAACACTTCGAGTGACTAAGTAACAACGAGCGTGCCAGAGGCCGGAAATCCGTCGGTTTGCAGCTAATTTACTGCGAGTACTGTAGTTACGATTGGCGAGAAGTGGGAGGGCAATTTATAACCGACTGCAAGAGTGACAGGCGGATTTTTACGCGTGCAAGAATGGCAGAAAACCATCGCATTATCGCAGTAATCGGACCCACCGCTTCCGGCAAGAGTGCTCTGGCGATGGCGCTGGCCGAGGCGATCGGGGCAGAGATTTTGTGTGTTGACTCGATGACCGTCTACAGGGCCATGGATATCGGCACTGCCAAGCCCTCTGCCGGCGACCGGTCGCGGGTCGTTCATCACCTGCTGGACATCGCAGAACCGAATGAACATTTTGCCGTTAACACGTTTGTTGAGCGTGCTGATGCGTGCATAGCCGAGGCACGCCGACGGGGGGTGCCGCTCATTGCTGTGGGGGGGACGCCGATGTACTTCAAAGCGCTGTTTGATGGGCTTTTTGAAGGCCCGAGTGCGGATGAGTCGCTACGTGAAAGCCTGCGTTCACTTACCACGCCAGAACTGCACGCACGGCTGCGCGAAGTTGATCCGATCGCCGCCGCGAGGATCCATGTCAATGATCAACGCCGGCTGATTCGCGCGCTGGAAGTCTTTCAGTTGACCGGGCAGCCGATCTCGTCATTGCAGATACACTGGGAAGCCGATTCGCCGAAACGCCACATCGCAACATGGATCGGGCTGACTTGGGAGCGTGACGTGCTCAGCCGGCGCATCAACGCGCGCGTGAAGGAGATGGTCGCAGCGGGGTGGGTGCAGGAGGTGCGGGGGCTTCTTGACCGCTACGGCACGCTCAGCAAAACCGCCGCCGAGGCTGCGGGCTATGGCGAGCTGATAGCACACGTTCAAGGCCGATGCTCGCTGGACGACGCGAGCGAGCAAGCGAAAATCGCCACGCGGCAACTCTCTCGACGGCAGATAAAGTGGTTTCGCCGATTTCAAGGTGTGCGCTGGCTGGCAGGGTCGCAGCCGCTGGAATCGATGCTCACGGCACTTGCGCCCGTGCTGGCCGAGTGAAAGGCAGCGGTTCAATCACAGACACCCCGTGCCGCGCGCGTCAACTGCATTTTACCCGACGCCGCAATCCTAGCGCGCCGAGCAAGGCCAGGGGCGTGGCCATCGGCTCGGGGATGGACGTAAAGGTGATTACCACATCATTTCCATCGCCGCCGCTGTAGTCGATGGAGTAGGTGCGGTATCCATCGACGATTGTGGCCAGTTGCGCGATACCTTCAAATTGGCCAGTGGTGGTGTTCGTGGGCGCGTCATTCTGGATGAGCACGAACGATTGCGAGTTGATCGGCTCGCCGGTGTAGGTAAACGAGAACTGAATCGTCGGAAACGCAGAGCCGTTGCCAAGTGTCACTGCGGCCGAAGGCCCTGTGGCGATGAACTTGTCTGCGGAAGAGGCAACAAACTCATTGAAGTTGATCTCGATCAGGAAAATGCTCCCCGCTTGCAGGTCGAGCGAGCTTGCGCTAAGCGTTCCGATGCTGTTACCCGGCGACAGCGAGGCGTTGTCTTTAACGGTCAGCGAGTTTGCGATCGCCCCCGTTCCCGCGAACGTGCCGCTGTTGACTGTATACGGTCCGGCGGGGGAGTGGGAGCCGTTGAGTCGGACCGTGCCGTTGCTGATGTTTGTCGCGCCGGTGTAGGTGTTGTTGCCATTCAGGGTCGTCACGCCGTTGCGGTTGAAGTTGACGTTCCCGACCGCCGGGCCGTTGGCAATGCTGCTGGAGAAGATCAGCTCCCCGCCGGTGCCTTGGAAGGTCCACGAGCGGTTCTCAGCAACGACACTTGTCAACGTGACGCTGTTGGCGATGGTCGTGGCGGCGCTGTTGCTTACGGTGACGGTTCGATCGGACGTGCCGCGGTGGCTCCAGGGGCCGGTGAAGGTGAAGTTTTCGCTGCCCGCGATGACCGTTGATCCGTTGATGAAGACATCGTTGGCGATTGTTCGCGGGCCGTTGCTCGAGAGCACGGTTGCCCCGCCGGAGGTTACTAGTGACCCTAGGCCAAGCGCGTTGTTGTGGTTGACGGCAATGACGCTGTTGCTATTGAAGTTGGTGCTGCCGGAATAGGTGTTGTCGGCGTTGAGCGCGAGTGTGCCGGCACCGGTTTTGACGAGTCGGCCGCGCGTCAAGCCACCTTCACTGATTGGGCCGTTGATCTGCAGCGTATCGGTCGCTCCCGGAACATCGAATGTGAGGTTGCGATTTGCGCTCGCGGTGCCGACTACGATCCCGCGGTTGGCATCCAGCGCGACATCGCCACTGCCGTCGATCAATCGCAGTATCTCGAACGTGCCCGAGCCGGTGATTTGAATACTGTCTGCCAGTGCGGCTGCCGGTACGGCACCGAAGGCGCGATCGCCATTGAAAGCAACGATGCCTTGCCCACCGAGGCGCGTGGTGCCGGTATAGGTGTTCGTGCCCGTGAGCGTGAGTAGGCCACTTAAATCGGAGAATAGTGATCCGCTTACGCCCGCGGTGAGGCCGTCGCTAATGGTTGAATCGATCGTCACATTTGCGGTTCCGGCGAGCGTCACGAGGCGAGTTGACGTCATTGTCACACCAGACCCAACCAGCGCAAATCCGCCGTTTACGGTCAGCGGCGCGCCGTTGAGGGTGAGCGAGCGCGAGTTGGACGTTCCGCCGCCGGTGTCGAGCAGGCCGTTGACGTTGACCGCGAGTGAGTTGGCCCAGATTCCGGTTGCGTTGAGCCCTAGCCCGTTATTGAAGGTCACGATACCCGACGGCAATCCCGGGGTGGAGATTGTAGGCGACGTGCCGCCGAGTCCGAGCCGGCTGCCGGAGAATGTCCACCCTGGTGTGTGCAGCTCGAGCACATTGATTTGCACGCCGGTGGTCAGATTCGGCTGACTGGCGGGCGTCCCCATGAAGACGGCGATGTCTGAACTCGTGTTGGGAACGCCATTGTTCCAGTTCGCGGCTAAGTTGTAGCTGGTGCCGGTGTTCAGCCAGGTTGTGGTCACTCCCCAAGCCGTTGAAGCCCAAGGCGATGTTGCCAGCGCGACGAGGGTGAGCGCTCGAAGTGCCCGGCGTGGCCGGAGACTGCGCTGCGGCATTTCAATTGTCTTCATCCCGTCCTCCTTACCCGCATGCCCTATGGAAGATGGCTCGCTGAAAAACCGGTTCACCAATGCAAAAAATGCAGAATGAAGGGTAGCAGGCATCGGCGGGAAGTAAAGAGGAAACTGTCACATCCGCCACTTTTTCCGCCGGCGCAGGTAATGGCGCGTGGGGGGCGAGCTATCGCTTAACGATTTCAAAGAATCCGCCGCCGTCGCGTTTCAGATAGCCGAGGGCGACGAGCTCTTCCCAAACCGCCTTCCCAAAGCCGGGCGGGGGCTGGATTGCGGTCACTTTCTCACGTTGGCCGGTGAGAAAATTACGTGTCAGAACCGAATCTGACTCGAGTTGATTGGCGTTCAGTCGTTTGCGAAATGCCTTCATCGCCTTCTTTTGTTCTTCATTGAGTTCCTGCATCTGCACAATTCTATCAAGAACTGGAGGTAGGCACTAACAAGACCGCCGACAGATCCGCGGCCGCGCGGAGGCGCGGCCGCGGTGGGGGCCGGTAATTTTGAATAGACTCTCGACTTTACTTTTCGCCGCATCCGGACATGTCGTAGTAGAACTCTTCCTGGACGATCTTGCCGTCTTTCACTGTGTACACGGCGGCTTCCTCCATCTGCATGCGCTGGCCCGCCATCGGGCCGGCTTTTGAGGTGATGTCCATTTTGAAGACGACGATGAACTTGTCGTCCTTCGGGAAGGGGCCCATTGCCGATGAACTGTGAATGGTGTTGTTCTCAAACCACCATCTGTTCTTGCCACGGATGGCGTCGATTCCCTCCATGCGGGCGGGCATGTTTTCATCGCCCCATTGTTCGATGCTGACGACGTTGGGACTGTAGTGCAGGTCGATTGCTTCCAGGTTCTTTCCCTGGTTACACAATGCCACAAGCTGTTTTCCAATCTCGACGGTGCTGGCCATGACTGCTCCTTTGAGTGAATGTTGGACGGAACCGAACAACAGTTGCCGGAATCGTAAACGATGTGAGGTGTGCGGTGCGAGTTCAAAAACTCTGATTAGATGAGGATTCACCAAACAGTTGTTCGGGCATCGCCGAAATTGGATAGGCCGCGCGGCCTGATTTTGCCCTTGCTGAACCGGTTTTCTGATGATAGGATTGGGGGGTATTGGAGGATCGCGTGCGCATTGAAACCCTGATGAAACGGTCGCTTGGATTGGTAGTCGTCGCGGTGCTCGGATTGGCGCTGCCGTCGTCGGCGCAGGAAGCGGCACCAACCACCGCGCCCGCGACGGCATTGGTCACCCCGCTCGGGTACGAAGATGCTGAGACATTTGTGTTTGCCGAGCGGGTATCGGAGCCACTGCGGCTGCATGTCGTCAAACCTGTCGGCTGGAAGGCGAGCGAACCCCGCGCCGCGTTTGTGTTTTTCTACGGCGGTGGGTTTGTGAAGGGCTCGCCGGATAAATCGATCGGCTGGGCACGCATGGCGGCGAAGTGGGGGATGGTTGGCATTGCTCCCGATTATCGAGTGAAAGACCGCTTTAATGGCTCACCAGCCGATTGCGTTGCCGACGGCCGGGCGGCCCTACGGTGGGTGCAAGACCATGCAGCGGAGCTTGGCATCGACACCCGTAGAATTGTCGTCGGCGGTTCAAGTGCTGGAGGGCACCTGGCGCTCTGGACTGCCATCACTGCCACCCCGCCGGGATCAAGCGAAGCCGAGGCCCCGACGATGAAGCCGGCGGCACTGGTCTTGATGAGCGGGCTGACTGACACGACTTACGGCGTTTATGGTCGTCGAGCGACTCAGGCAGGTGTTGACGGGGCTGCACTCTCACCGCAGCACCATCTCGACGGGAAGATGCCGCCGACAATCATGTTCCACGGCGATGCGGACACCGTGGTCGATCATTCGCAGGCGGCAAATCTGCATCAGAAGCTCCGCGATAACGGTGCCGCGAGCCAGCTAGTCACCGTCCCCGGCGGTTCACACGGATTCAGCACGCAGTTTCCCGAATGGAAGGACAAGTCGCGCGAGTTGATTCGCGCGTTTCTGATCGAGCATAAGCTCGTCGACTGATCGGCGCTGATGATTGGTGCCTGCAGATGCGAAAGTGCACTCGCTCACTCACCCAGTTCGCGCAGGCAGAATCTGGCCGGTAACCCCGCCGAAGCCGATTCGTAAGCCTTCTCGCTCACAGAAGCCGGTCATGGTGATTCGATCGCCATCGTTGATCGCCACGCGAGTTTCGCCGTTGGGAAGCTCAATCGGCCTGGTGCGCATCCACGCGAGTTCGAGCATGCTGCCGTAGCTGTCAGGCGTCGGGCCGCTGATCGTTCCGCTGGCGAGCAAATCGCCCGGGCGTGTGTTACAGCCGTTCACCGTATGATGTGCGAGTTGCTGTGCCATATTCCAATACAGATGGCGAAAGTTCGATCTGCAAACCACATGCGGCGCCGACATCTTCTCGCTCTGCAGAGACACTTCCAGTTGCACATCAAACGAAAACGGTTCGTCCATCTTAAGATAGGGCAGCGGAGGCGGATCCTGCCTGGGGCCGGGGCAGATGAATGGTTCGAGCGCATCGAGCGTGACGATCCAGGGCGAAATGCTCGTGCCGAAGTTCTTGGCCAGGAACGGGCCAAGAGGCACATACTCCCACTTCTGAATGTCGCGTGCCGACCAGTCGTTGACAAGAACGAGTCCGAAAATGTGATCGCGCGCCGCCGTGGTTGGAATCGGTCGGCCCAGTTCATTTCCCGGGCCGACGAAAAAGCCCATCTCCAGCTCGAAATCGACATTGCGACTCGGCCCGAATGAGGGTGCGGGGGCGTCATCGGACTTGGTTTGCCCGTGCGGGCGGTGTAGGTCGGTGCCGCTGATCACAATGGAGCTACTTCGCCCGTGGTAGCCGACAGGCAGATGAAGCCAGTTGGGCATCAGTGCGTTGTCCTTCCCGCGGAACATGGTGCCGACGTTGGTGGCATGTTCTAGCGAGCTGTAGAAATCGGTGTAGTCACCAATCTGGCAGGGGAGTAGCATCGTCACCTCGTCGAAGGGAACGATGGCCGCGTCGCGCAGCTTGCGATTGTCGCGCAGTGTCGTGTGATCTTCGCGGAGCAGAAGCGTGAGAATCTGCCGGGCCTCACGCCAAGCTGCTCGACCTGCTCCCATGAATGCGTTCAGCGATGGGTGCGCGAACAGATCGCGGCCGTTCACGGCTTTCAGTCGAAGCAGATTCGCCGCCTCCAGTGCTCGAAGATCGACGACGTGGTTACCAATGGCGGTCCCGACCGACGCATCGCCTGTCTGTCGCCGAAACACACCAAACGGAAGATTCTGAATCGGAAAGTGCGAATCTGGTGGCACGTCAATGAACGACTTCATGGCGGTGGAGTTCATTCACCGATTGTGTCACATCCAGCCGAGCGCACGCAAGTCGTCGCGCGGCTCATCGAAGCTGCAAGATCCGAACGACATGAGCCCCTTTGCTCGAGTCTGTTCGATTCGCTGCCGAGTGGCATTGAGCGTTTTCCATCGCAGGCCGTATTCGTCAAAGGTGAAATCGGCGCCGTTTTCGGTATTGAGCACCTCGGCGATAGCGTGTTCATCCATGCCATGCGTGTGCGCCAGCACGCCTGATGCGAAGACGTTGATGAAACCGTGCATTGTCGTGTTGACCGCTGTGTTGAACGCCCGAAGCGGGTGATGCAGCCCTGCGGTGAACTTCAGCGGGCATGCTGCATCGCGACAAGCCACAATGGTCCGCGCCACGACCCCGGCGGCGGGAAACGCCTCTGCCGACGTGCCGCCGGTGCGTAGTTTGAACCCCAGAGCGTGTTCGGCGAAGAGTCGAGCGTTAGCACTCACCAATTCCGCAGTGGACCCTATCCAGGGCACCTCAAGAAATCCATGAAGGCCGGCAGCATTCAATGACCCGGCAATATGAGCAGCGATCTCGCGATTCTCGGCAGAACCGCCAAAGGCCCGTGTTTCGATCACATCGACCACAGCCCGTTCGCCGGCGATTTCTCGGAACGCTCGGATTGCGGCGAGATCAGATTCCAGGTTGGCTACCAAATCGAATGGCGCTTCGCCGGGTTTGCCCAGCGCGGCAATCGTAAGCGGGTTGAGGCCGCTGAAACCAAGCTGATCGAGGTACGGCGGCAACTCAGCCAGTCGGGCGGTGGGGCAGATAAATCGTGAGAGCATCCATCGGTCGGGCGACTTTAGGTAGCCAGCGTAGTTGCGAATCGCATCATCAAGCGTTATCGACGCAGGCGGGAAAAGCCCCGCGTAATCGAGAACTCCAGTTAGCAGCGTACGCAGTGCAGCGGTCATGCGGCTAAGTGTACCCTACGAGATCGCGGATGCCGATACGCGATAGAATCTTCTCCTGCACGGCGTTCGCGACGGGTAGTTTGGCCCGCTAACCCTTCATCCCAGTTGTGGCGATGCCCTGAATGAACGTCCGCTGCGTGAGGAAGAATAGCAGGATAACGGGGACGATGACCAAGACACTGGCCGCCATAAGCATGTTCCACTGTGTCCCGCCGTGCGCCGATTGAAACACCTGCAGGCCGAGTGCGAGCGTGTATTGTTCCGGCCGCTGGAGATAAACGAGTGGGCCGAGAAAATCGTTCCAAACACCCATGAATGTGAAAAGCGCCACAACAGCAAGCGCCGGGCGTGCCAGCGGGAGCATCACGCGTACAAAAATTCCCAGTTCGCTGCAACCATCAATTCGGGCCGCTTCAGAGAGATCATCGGGAAGCGTGAGAAAGAACTGTCGCAAAAGAAAGATGGAAAATGCACTGCCAAACCACGCCGGTAGCCAAAGCGGCCGAAAAGTGCCCAGCATCTGCAGTGGGGTGTAGTCGCCGATGAATCTAAAAAGTGTAAAGATTGAGACCATCACCACCGGAAACGGGATCATCATCGTCGCGAGCATGATCGAAAACAGCACGCCTCTACCCTTAAACTTGATCTTGGCAAACCCGTAGGCCACCACCGCGCTCGACAGCGTGTTACCAATCACTGCCAAGACGGCGATGATAAGTGTGTTGCGCGTGTAGAGAGGAAAATCCAGTTTCTCATTTGTGACGACGTTTGCATAGTTCTGCCACACCACCGGGTCGGGAATGAACTGAATTGAGTGACTCGCAGCACCGTCAGTCGGGCTGACGGCGTCGAGGGTTTTCAGGCTGGTTGAGAGCATCCAGGCAAATGGAAGCCCGAATCCAAGGCAGCAGAGCAGCAAACCGAGGTGCACACTCAACCTATTCAGCGATTTGCGGGCACGATTGCTTACCACTTGCCCCCGTTGTGGTAGTGGCGATTTGGTGCCACGAATTGCGTAATCGAGTTCAGGGGGCGATCGTTTCATGCCGTGTATCTCGAAAATCTTTCGGAGCGATCAAGCGAAGGTCCAACTATCTTCCCTGATAATGTACCCAGCGCTTACTGGTCCAGAACGCGAAGGCTGTCAGCCCGAGGATGATCAGCAACTGCACCCATGCCATGGCGCTGGCGTAGCCCATCTGCAGGTATGCGAACGCCTTTTCATAGAGGTACTGCGTGTACATGTACGTCGACCGCTCAGGCCCGCCGCCGGTCATAATGAACGGAAGGGCGAAGACTTGCAGTGTGCCGATCAGTGCCATGATGAGGTTAAAAAAGATGACCGGCGACAGCATCGGCAGTGTGACATTAAAGAGCCGCCGAATGGCGCCGGCGCCGTCAATCTCGGCGGCCTCGTAGAGGTCTCGCGGGATGTCCTGCAGGCCAGCGAGGTAGATAACGACCGTGTTGCCGACGCCCCAAAGGCTCATCATCGCCAGGGCTGGCAGCGCCCATTTTTTATCGCCAATCCAAGCCGGGCCGTCGATGCCAATGGTTGCCAGTAGTTGATTGAAAAACCCGAGCCGCGCATTGAAGAGCCACATCCAGACCATCGCACTTGCCACGACCGGCACGAGTGACGGAAGGAAAATGATCGTGCGGTAAATCGCCTGCCCGCGGATCGGAGCATTGAGCATCAGCGCGAGCCCGATCGAAACCAGCATCCCAGCAGGGAGCGAAAGTATCGCATATAAACCAGTGTTTTTCAGCGTGCGGTAGAACTCGCGATCCTGAAAGAGCTGGCGATAGTTTTCGGTACCAACCCAAATCGCCTGCGTCTTGCCCGCGGTGTCGCGCTCGATCAGCGAAAAGTCGCAGAAGCTGTAGTACAGCGATAGCCCGACCGGTACGAGCGTGAAGACGAGGAATCCGATCAGCCACGGGGAAACAAACAACAATCCCTTGACGAAGTTCTGCCGCTCGCGACTACTCATGGCGCACTCTCCGAAGCGGTGCCGGCGTGCACCTGACGCAGCGCCTGCCGTTTGAGGTGTGCGTCATACTTTGCCCTAGCCCTCTTTTGCAGGTCTGTCATGGATTGCCTGGGTGTCTTGCTGAGCAGGTAAATCTCATCAATCGCCAACTCATACTCGGCGGCAATCTCGGCTTGCATGGGCGACTTGATCTGCGGTCGAGCATTCGGGCTGAACGCCATGCGCTCGTGAACGGAAATGTAGGGATTGGGATGCTTTCGAATGAAATCATCACTCACCTTCGCCAGCGGGGAAGGTTTGCAGTGCATGCTGTTTAGCCGCTCCATAACATCCTGGCGGGTCACAAATGCGAGAAACTCAAACGCTTCTTTCGGGTGTGCGGCTCCGCGGGGAATGAGCAGGACATCGGCATCGGCAAAGGTGACGTCGGTCAGCGATGTGGGATCGTCCGCAGGCATTGCTTCCGCAGCCCATTCGTAGTTGAAGGCGCGAGCCGTTCGTGGCAGGAACATCTCCACCCCACGGGGCACAACCCATTCGCAGGACGCCGGCCGCAACTGGTACATGTAGTTGCCCATCCATGGCCCTTGCAACACCATGCTGCAGGTGCCGGCAATAAACGGGCTGTTGGGCGTACCAAACCCGCCCGCGGCACTGCTGAAGTCGCTTAAGGCCGCTTTGCCGAGCCGCTTGGGGTAGCTCTGAATCCACTCAAACGCCCGAATTGTGTTCGGATCGGTGAAATGAAACTCGGCGGTTTCTGGGTTCCACAGTTGTCCCCCAAACCAGAATGGGGTGAAGGAGATGTACCAGCCGGGTTCTTTGGGGAGATAGCCGGCCCGGCGAATCGCGCCGCGATCGTCGCGGATGTCGAGAAGCTTCGCCCACTGATCCAGCTCAGCAATCGATTTTGGTGCGCGAGTTGGGTCAAGCCCCGCTGCCTGAAATTTCTCGCCTAACTCCAGCACCGACCGTCGGTTATAGTGCAATCCCATGGTGGCGGGTGTGCTCACCACGCCGTACAACTTGCCTTTGTAATTGCACATCTCCCAGAACGCAGGCTTATATGTCGATTGGCCAATTCCATGCTCGGCGGCCAACTCGTCGAGCGGGAGCAACGCGTTGCGCGATGCGAACGCTACCAAATCCCGCTGCCAAAGCCCGGCAATATCCGGCGGCACCCCCGCGGCGCTGGCGGTAAGAGTCTTACGATCGACCGCACTGATCGATAGGTATCGAACGTAAATCTTCTTTTCTTTGCCGACGGTGCTGTTGAACCAATCGACGATCTGCTGCATCTGCTGCCCCTCGATTCCCGACCACTTTTCCCAGTAGTCGACAACCGTGAAGCCCTCAGGAATCTTCCCACCAGCGCGCGGACCCAGCGCCATAAGTGCCACTGCTCCGATGAGCATCAGGACGAGGATGATTCGCGACACGTGCTTCATGCAACCGGTTACATTCTAACCGAATCAAAGATTTATCATTCATCTATTTCGCTGGAACGCCAGCCTGCAAGAGCATATCCTTTTAGCTGAAAGGTTACCTAATGATCAACCGGCTCGCATCGTCTCTCTTTCTTCTCGTAGCAGTTCTTACCCTGACCACTGTCGCCTCCCGGGCGGATGACGCGGCGCAAATACCCGTGATTGACGCGTCGGACAAAGCCACGATTGACGCAAACATGGACAAGTCCGTCATCATCAAGGGTCGCATTTCGCTCGCTGAGTGGAGCCGCAGCGGCAAGGTGATGAACATCGAGTTTGAAAACTCGAAGGAGAGCGGGCTTCTTGCGGTGATTTTCGAGAAGAGCCGCAAGGCGATGGACGAGGCGTTCGGCGGAGACGTTGGAAAGTCGCTCACGGGTGCGTCTGTCCGCCTCGAAGGTGTGCTGAAAGAGTACGGCGGCAGGGCAGAATCGATGAAGGGCCGGCCTCAGATCATCATTGATCGCATCACCCAGATTACGATTGTCGAGCCGCCCGCCACTCAGCCGGCGCAATGACCAAGCGATTCACTGAGTCCAATGGGCGATTTCCTCACTCTTTGAGGGGTGCGGCCCGTTTCATCGAGGATGGGTCTTGTAGTTCCTCGACCAGCGTTGGCGTGACTTCCACCTCGACACGGCGATTGACCGACTGCGATTCAGGCTTGTAGATCCGCGAGGCCACCGGTTCAAACGTCGAACATCCCTGAACCCGAAGAATCTCCGGCTCGACACCTTTTCCAATCAGATAATCGGCTGCCTGCTTTGCGCGCTGTACGGACAGCGCCATTTTATCTTCGGCCGATGCACCATCGGGAAAATCGTCGAGAGATGCGTGTCCCTTGATCACCACGACGTTGCGGTGCCCACGGATCTGAGTCGCGATTTGATCGAGGGCGTTGGTGGTCTCCCGTGAGAGTGAGACAGTCCCGCGGTCGAACATGATCCTGCCGCCGACGATCGCCTGTTTGCCGATTCGGATGCTGGTAACTTCCTGATCGGTTCCCTCCGCGCCCTTCATTTCTCGCTCGGTCTTTCCCTTCTCGCCCTGTCCCCTGCGGACGGGATCGAGCTTTTTCATCAGCAGTTCGACGTCAATCGGATCATTGCTTTGCGGGTCTGGGACGTAGCCGAACGCAGTTCGGATAGCGCCGATGACTTCGATGAGTTCTTTGTCCTGCTGAGAAGGCGAGTCCGCCGCCGCCGCCGCTGCCGCCGCTCCACCGGGTTTGAGGCACCATAGAATAACGAAAAGCCCCATCATGCACATGATGAGATCGGCGAGTGTGAAGATCCACTCAGGGCATTCTTCACATATCTCGTGCGGGTCACATTTTTTGCAGCCTTTAGCCATCGTACTTGGTGGGCGGTTGGCGGTGGGCAGTGGGCAGGATTTTCTGCCGACTGCCGACTGCCCTCCGCCGACTTTCTTAAGCCGCCTTCGGCATCGCCGCCTGTTCTTTGGGTGACATGAAGCTCATTAGCTGCATCTCGACGACGCGGGGGTTGTTGCCAGCCTGAATGCTGAGGACACCCTGCAGAATGATTTCTTTCGTAAACGCTTCCTCTTTCGATCGAATGCCCAGCTTTTCAGCAACAGGCCCTGCAATCAGGTTCTGCAACAGCGCGCCATAGAGTGTGCCCACTAGCGCTACTGCCAGAGCGGCACCAATGACCGCGGCATCGCCACCCAGATTTCTGAACATGGCAACCTGGGCCGTCAGGCAGGCCACCAGGCCGCAACCGGGGCCGAACTTGGCCAGGCTCATCCAAAAGTGCTTGCCGTGCTTATGACGCTCGAGCATGGCTTCCACTTCGATGCGCATAATGCGCTCGATCATCTCCGGGTCGGTCCCGTCAATGGTTAATTGCAGGCCGCGGCGCAGGAATGCGTCGGGGGCTTCTTTGCTGACGGTTTCCAAGGCCAGCACGCCGTCGCGACGAGCGGTCTCGGCATAGGTCACCATTTCCTTGATGAGATGGTCAACGTGGGTTTCCTTGAAAAACAGCATCTTGAGTGACGCCTGCAACGCGCCTTTGACCGAGTGCATCGGCATGGATGCCAGGGTTGCCCCCAGGGCGCATCCGCCCACCAGAAGCACTTCGCCGGGCTTGATGTATGCCATGATTGCGCCGTGCGAGGCGTGGAACATGCCGTAGCCCAGCGCGCCCCAAGCCAATCCGTAGCCGACGACTGTTGCCAGATCCATCTTGCAAACTCCATACGAGCAGCAAAATAACCTTTGCTGCACAGGGGGATAACCCGATCTAACCTATTTTTCGGCTCGATTGGTGCAGTAAGATGAAAAGTTATTGGCACCAGCGGGTGTCTATCGACTACGATTTGCAGATGAACTCGAAATCGGAGCCACTACCGGTTGTGGCATTGGTCAAAGATCTGATGTTCGGCGGTAAAATCAGCGCCACGGCGCGGGCCGCCGGGCGAGTGGTGGTGATGCTCCGCGACCCTCACCTGCTAACCGGGCAGGCTGGAGCAATGTTGCTGGCCGATCTGTCCATTCCCGGCGCCATCGAAGCCGCGGCGGCATGGCAGACGGCGATGCAGGCACCCGCAATCGGTTTTGTTTCGCACATTGATGAGCAAACGATCAAACAGGCGCGCGAAATGGGTTTGCAACAGGTCATGCCCCGCAGTGTCTTTGCCGCCCATCTGGAAACCCTGCTGCAGAACCGATAGAACAGATGGAAAATCATTACTGCTCGAAAGGAGCATACGATCATGTCTGCCATTACCGATCTTCTTGGAGCCGATGCCGACGCTTTGCTTGGTTACTCTGCAAAGGGATTCTCTAAAGATAAACTGCACCTGCCCGGCCCCGATTTTGTCGACCGGGTATTCAGCCAAAGCGACCGCGGGCCGGCCGTGCTGCGGAACTTCCAGCATATGATCAACCACGGAAGGCTCGCGGGGACGGGCTTTGTCTCAATCCTGCCAGTCGATCAGGGCATCGAACACTCCGCCGGGGCGAGTTTTGCACCCGAGCCTTCATACTTCGATCCGGAGAACATCATCAAGCTGGCGATTGAAGGCGGCTGCAATTGCGTTTGCTCGACCTTTGGCGTCCTCTCGGCCTGCGCTAGAAAGTATGCGCACAAGATTCCGTTTATGGTCAAGCTGAATCACAATGAATTCCTAAGTTATCCGAACAAGTTCGACCAGACCATGTTCGGCAACGTGAAGACCGCTTTTGAGATGGGTGCCACCAGCGTCGGGGCGACGGTCTATTGGGGTTCGGCAGAAAGCGCGAGGCAGTTGGCGGAAGTCAGCGAAGCATTCGCCCGCGCGCATGAACTTGGGATGGTCACCGTGCTCTGGTGCTATACGAGGAATCCCGGGTTCGTGGATAAGGAAAGTAAGAAGGACTATCACACCTCAGCCGACCTCAGCAGTCAGGCGATTCATCTCGGCTCGACATTGAAGGCCGATATCATCAAGCAAAAGCTGCCTACCAATAACGGCGGGTACAACTTTACAAAGCATGGCAAGACGCATAAGGACGTGTACGAAAAGCTGAATCCTGGCGATCACCCGATCGAAATGACGCGCTACCAACTCGCCAACGCGTACATGGGCCGTGCCCCGCTGATCAACTCCGGCGGTGAGAGCAAGGGTGCAAACGACTTTGCCGACGCAGTTCGCACCGCAGTCATTAATAAGCGTGCCGGCGGGATGGGTCTCATCAGCGGGCGCAAGGCATTTCAGCGACCATTGAAGGAAGGTATTAAGCTGCTCAACCTTGTGCAGGATGTATACCTGGATAAGAGCATTACGGTGGCGTGAGCGTTGGCGGTCGCACTAGCAGGACCGTCATTACCATTCCGCAGTGCTGGACAGCCGATGCCCCGGCGGGACGTATGGATGATCCTTCAGCACCGCGATGTGGTTCGAAGCCCCGCGGAAGTACTCGAGGTCCTCGTAATACCCGGCGATCTCGATGAGCTTTCGCGCCGGCGTCACGCGGTAGATCGAGTACTTCGGTGAGAGCACTTTCCAGAAATCGCGAAAGCACGTGTGCGAATTGAGGTTGCCCGAGCTGAATTCGAAGCTCATTGCCCCGACTCGTCCTTCGGTCAGCGACCGCTGCAGTCCCTTCAGGGCAAACAGTTCGTGCCCTTCGATATCCATCTTCATGAAGTCGATGAAGGTGATTCCTCGCTCGGCGATGAATGAATCGAGGGTAACAATCTCGATCGCAGAGGGTTGGTATTTCCAATCTTCAAAAAACGAGTCATTTCGTTCGTGCAGGGACGCGGTCAAGTCGGTCTCGGATGACGTATACAGCTGCGCAGTCCCGGCGCGTTCACCAACACCTGCGGCGATCAGCGTGGTGTTGGGTAGGTTGAGCGTCCGAATCCGCTCCTGACATGCCGGCTGTGGCTCGAAAATGTATATGTGGGAAGGCGAAACATGTTCCATGATGCGCTGCGACCATTGCCCCACATTTCCCCCGACATCAAAGATTAGTGGATCTCGCCGGAAGATCGTCCCCACAGCGGCGCTGATCTCCGAATCAATGTCCCATCCTGTTCCCGACCCCTTGCCCATCAGGAAATTGGCGTACGCAATCGCTTTTCGCGCAAGTGAAATGCGCCGGCGGCCCACGAGCATCCACGAGAGTGTCGGCGCGAGGGATTTGGCGATTGAGTTTTGTGCCCCGGGTTCGTGTAGTTTCATTCTATTGTGCCCATCGAAGCCAAAGGGGTCAGGTTGCACCGCAAGTTAAATCTGACGTACGGCAGGTCGGGAAGCCTAGGAGGCTAATTCAGCGGCGGGGTCGGTCGCAACCAAAAACCTGGCGCGAGTTGATTTATCTTGTCTAAGGGCGTCAAACCGGGCAGCATGAACCGAAATATCCTGCCGCCTGCAACGAATTCACGGCAGCGTGGTAGTATCCTCGACCCAGGTTCGAAGACGCGGGCCCGTCCGAGACTTTCTCTATGAGCACATCGACCTATCCATCCAACGGCGACAAGCAGCCAACCAACGGGGATACAACGGCCAACTACGACGCCGGCGTTTCTTTACGCGAAAGGTCCGCTTTAGCCCCAGAGTCTGTGGAATTGGATATATCGGTTGAAAAGCGGCCAGCGCTAATCGAGCGCCGCCTGGTCGTTCCCTCACCACTGGAATCGGCTGGCCGGAGATGGCTGTTTCTGGTCTTGGCATTCGCGCTGGCTGCGGCCCAACATGCTTTTAGTCATACCTACTGGTCGTCGGGCCACTATGGAAACAACCAAAATGCCTATCTTGTCGCAGGGAAGTTGCTGGCGACAACCGGAACCACAGGTTTCGAGCCGAAATCGCCCTGGGAATTCGTCGGCTGGATGTGGAACATGGCCGAGGAAGGCTCGACCGCGGCGGGCGGAGGGTGGGTGTATCCGAAGTATCCCGCCGGGCTTCCGTTGTTGAATGCAGTTGCGTTTAAGGTCGGTTACGCGTTCGGCGGCATGGACGCGGCGGTATTCTGGACCTACAAGGTCAGCCCCATCTGCACGACGGCAGCGGCGCTGGGTGTATTTTTCATCCTCCGGCTTATCGCCAACTCATTTGCTGGCGTGATGGGAATGATCAGCTTCAGCACGCTGAGCGTTGTCCTTGTCTTAATGAACAACCCGTATAGCCATGCTTCTGACATGGCGTTTGTTACTTGGGGCATTTACGCGCTTCTCAAATGGTGGCAGCACGGCCGATGGTGGCGCGGTTCCCTGGCCGGGCTTTTGCTCGGCTATGCGGCGACAATCCGTTACACGGAAGGGCTGTTGGTGCTGCCGATCATCGCGGTGGTGATTTGTTCGATGCGGTGGACGTCTTTGCGATCATGGCTGCGAGTGAGCGTGCCTTTACTGGCGTGGGCTATGCCGCTGACGGTGCTGGTAATCTTCAATTGGTTTACCGTCGGATCAATCACGGGTTACGACAGTACCAATGAAAGCACCGGTTTCACGCTCAAAGAAATGGCTCGCAAGTGGCGGTGGGGGATTGACCAGCTTTACAACACGGGCCTTTACATCATTTTCCCGCTAACCATCGGCGGGCTGGTGATGGGCTTTAAGTGGAATTGGCGCGTCGCCCTTGTGCTGGTGCTCTGGTTCGTGCCGAGCACGCTCTTGTACTTCTCTTACTACTGGGGGATGAACTTGCCGGTGTGGGGCTTCATGCGCTTCTTTGCAAGTGTGTTGCCAGCGGGGGTCATTGCTGCGGTGTGGATGATGCATCACGCGGTCGGCAGTGCGCTGGACCACAGTGAGGATTCGCCGCCGATCGTGCCGCTCACGCGCCGGCGCGCTCTTCTGACAGGCGCGACCATAGCAGGGAGCGGTGTGGTCGCATTTGCAGTTGCGTCGCTCTTCCTCAAGCCCGATTGGCAGTTTGATGATCGCACCGAGTTGTTGGTGGTCGGCATAACGCTCTTGGCCACAACCATCGCAGCGGGAGTGAGTGTCGCTGGCCGAGGCGGGGCGATTATGGGCGCGATCGGAATGGCAACCCTCGTCGCCTTTCCCGCGGCGATCCATCTTGACGTGTCCGATTCGCCGCTTGAACGCGATCTAACAATCGCCACCAACCTCAACTATGCAGGCCAGCGTATTCGCGAGTCGTGCCCGGACGGGTCGCTGGTCTTCGTCAATGCACAGCGCGTAGGCAACTTCCTGCAGTTTGCGGGCAACTACGAGCTCTACGGCAGCGACTACATCGTCGGCGGAAGGCCTGTGCCGCAGATTCGCGGTGGGCCGGATAGCGAGAATCCGAACCCGATCCAGCCGGCCCGGGCGAAGTTCGTCGCGGAGGTATACAGAAAGTTTGAAGGCAAAGCCCGGGTGGCGGCGGCAGCCGACATTTGCGTGGAAGCGATTCAGTCAAACAGGCGCGTCTTTATCGTGAAGGAAGTGGACAGCGCTGGGGCGCTCATCAATGAGCTAACTCGAACGGGTCGCCTGCGCGGGGAAGATGTCGCACAGTGGATTGACCCAGCCCGAATGAGCAGCCGTGCGATGAACTCACTCACCAATGCGGGTGCTGACGGCATCGCGCGACGCGATCCGTGGCGGTGGAAGATCGTTGAAATGAAGCTGGCGGATGCGCCCGCCCCTGCGCCGGCATCGGCACCCACCCCGACGCCTTCAACGCTTCCGGGCGAGTAGCTTCAGCGACGCAATCTGTTTCTTACCCCGAACTGTAATCCGGAGGGGCCGATCGCGAGGCCAGCCTGTGACTCGCCGCGAGGTTTGGGCGATTACTCATCGCCTACCCGTCTGGGAGGCTCGCACTGTGCTTGGGAGCGCATGCGGGCTTGTTTCCTGCATGCCATTTCAATCGCCAGCTCGATGGCGGCGCGCATGCTCCCGGGGTTTGCGCGGTTGCGGCCGACGATATCAAAAGCGGTGCCGTGGTCGGGGCTGGTGCGTATGATCGGCAGGCCGATCGTCACATTCACCGCGCGGTCGAACGCGAGTAGCTTGATCGGAATCAGTCCCTGGTCGTGATACATCGCGAGGACGGCGTCAAACTTACCGTCCCGCGCTGCGAGAAACACCGTGTCGCCGGGATAGGGACCGGTGCAATCGATGCCCTGTTCCCGGGCCATCAAAATTGCGGGTTTGATGATCCGGTCTTCTTCATCGCCGAACTGTCCGTTCTCCCCCGCATGCGGATTCACGCCGCAGACCGCGATGCGAGGGTGTGGGATATCGAACCATTCAACCATGGCATTATGAAGCAATTCGAGAGGCGAGAAGACCGCGCCGATGTTTAGCTTGTTCCAAAGGCCCATGAGTGGAACGTGCACAGTCGCCAAGGCAACTTTAAACGGCCCGCCGGCGAACATCATCGCGAAATTGCGCGTATTGGTTCGTGCAGCGAACAACTCTGTGTGGCCGGGCCACTGATGCCCTGCCAGTTTCCAGCTTTCCTTGGCGATTGGTGCAGTGACGACTGCATCGACCAGCTTCTTGTTGGCCGCATCGATGGCGTCGGCGCAAAACCGCATGCTTGCCTCGCCGCCCATCTTGCTTGGATGGCGAATCGCGTGGCCCAGCATGCTGTATTGGTCGTAATCAACTACTACTATGTCGTGCGGATATGACCTGAGCCGGCCATTGAACTGATCGCGCCACCAGAACACCTCATACTCCGCCAAGTCGGCTGCGTACGCGAGCATTTCGTTCAGCCCATAGATGATGTACCGCGCTCGATGCCTGAGCGAAGGGTCGGCGAGCGCTTTGACGATCACCTCCGCACCGATGCCGGCGGGGTCGCCCATGGTAATCGCGATGGTTGGACGATAATCCACTGCCCGCAAGTGTAGGACACGATTGGCCCGCCAACAAACGAAAAACGGGGGATTCGACCCCCGCCGATTTGCAAGAACCCGATCGCAAGGCCAAACTTCAATGTTGAACAAGAATGGGCTTGCAACTTTTTCAAGCCGGTTGCGTGACCAACACAACAGGAGTCTGCTCGTGAGCAAAAACACCTATATTCATGCTTCAAAATGTGCGACCCTCATCGGCCTGCTCGCCGCCGTGGGATGGGCCGAGCCGGCGACCCAGCCTTCGCAGTTACCGGAGATGGTGACTGTCCGCAAAGGCGATATCCCGCTCACCGTGACCGCCGACGCATGGTTTGAACCAATCACTGCGACGCAGATTCGCTTTCGGCCCCGCGCATTCAGCGGCGAAATGAAGATCGAATCCATCGCGGCGCACGGCACTGCTGTTAAGGCGGGCGAACCACTTTTGCGGATCAACACCGATGAGATCAACCGGCAAATCGCCATGGCAGAAAACGACCTTGCTGTGGCCGCGGCGAATCTGGCGAAAGCTGAGGCCGATCTGCGGCTGGGCAACGAAGCCGATGCGCTCGCGGCGAAGGTCCAGCAGGAAAACACCACAGCCGCCGAGAATGCCGTCGCCTGGTGGGAGAAGACCGATGCCCCCAATATGCAATCGCAATATGAGATGCAGCTGCGCGGTGCCAAGCATGGTGTTGAAGATCAGCAGGATGAGCTTGATCAGTTAAAGAAAATGTACAAGTCGGAAGAGTTGACCAACCAGACCGCCGATATCGTTGTTAAACGTGCGCTCAGGCAGCTTGAGTTTTCGCAGATCGGGCTGGAAATGACGAAGAAGCGCGTGGAGAAGCAGAAGGCGACCGATTTTGAGCAATCAAAACGTGCCGTTCTCAACGCGCGAGAGCAGCAAAAGCAGGCAGCCGAAGCGCTCGCCGCGGCGCAGGCACAGGCGCTTGTCCAGCGGCAAGCGGGATTGGTGTCCGCGCGGGCTGCCCACGAGAACGCATACCGCAAGCTAAACGACCTCCGCTCCGATGCCGCAGGCATGATCGTCTCTGCCAGTACAGACGGCATTATGCTCCATGGCAAGCTTGTGAACGGCACTTGGCAGGGCACCGCACAACAGACGATTGATTCCGGAGACAAGGTTGCGCCGGAGCAAGTCGTCGCGACGGTCGTCGAGCCGGGAAAGGTAAGCCTGATCGCTGCAGTTCCCGAGGATCAGGTTGGTCGCGTACGCGCGGGTGACTCCGTGGTCATCATCCCAAGGTCGCAGCCTGAGCGCGTGCTGACTGGTGTCGCGGGCGCTGCCTCTCCCGTGGCGACGATGCCGGGCGACCCGGCGAAGTTTTCCGTGCCGGTCGAGATCGAAGCCGGCGCGGATGCGTTTCTGCCAGGCCATCGCGCCGCTGTCGAGATCGACGTTGCCGACGCCCGCGACGTACTGGTCATTCCCCGCACCGCCGTGAGTAACGGCAAGGTGCGTGTGGAAGTCGGCGGTGAAATGTCGACGCGATCGGTGATTGTGGGCCGGAGTGACGGAAAGCTGATTGAGGTCGCTCGCGGGCTTAAGGAGGGCGAAGTTGTGCTGCGGACGTTTAAGGAGGAGTAGCGATGCGTGCCATTCTTGCTCTCTCACTTCTGGGCGTGATGGTCGGCTCGGTCGCGTGCAGTAATGCGCCTCGGGCAGACCGCTACGCCCCCAAGTCGTTTGCTACGACGCAAGCGGTTGCAGCCAGGCCGATCGACGACGCCATCGCCGAGGGCGTGGCGTTTCTTCGATCATCGCAGAACCCGGATGGCTCGTGGGGCACCGGGCTGCAGACGCGAGGGCTGGAAATTTATTCGACCGCCGGATCGCACGAGGCGTTTCGTGATGGGACAACTGCGCTATGCGTGATGGCGTTGCGCGAAGCCGGCGAAACCGAAGCCGCCGAGAAGGGTCTTAAGTATCTCCTATCCAGCCGCACCGCCCGCCGGGAGAGTGGAGCGATCATCTACAATATCTGGGCACATACTTACGGCCTGCAAGCAATGGCGCAAGAACTGAAGCGGGGGGATAACAAGAAGGTTCGCGCGACTGCCGAGTGGCATCTCAAGCAACTCATCAGCTTTGCGTCATACAACGGCGGCTGGAACTACTATGACTTTCATGCGCAAACCCAGCAGCCGAGCATGGAGGCGACCAGCTTCGGCACGGCGGCGGCACTGATCGCGCTGCATGACGCGCGCGAAGTCGGGATTGAGGTGCCCGAATCACTCATTCGGCGCGCAACGAACCGGCTCGAAGAGTGCCGCACTCCCGGCGGGTGGTTCATTTACGGGGCAGACAGTCGATACATGCTTGATCTGCCCGCCAACCAGATGAAGGGCGCGATCGGGCGCACGCAGTCTGCCAACGATGCGCTCTGGCTGTGGAAATCCCCGCTGGTCAATCGTGAGCGGGTGGTTGAGGGTTTGCAGGCGTTCTTTGCGAACCACATGTGGATCGACATGGGTCGCAAGCGGCCTTATCCCCACGAAGCCTGGTACCAGACATCCGGGTATTACTACTACTTCGGCCACTTTTACGCCTCTCGCCTACTCGAACGGCTCGGCGGGGAAGAGCGGAAGGCCATGGCACCGTTACTGCTGTCGCACGTCTTGCCATATCAGGAGTCGGATGGTTCATGGTGGGATTATGCGATGTGGGACTACCATAAGCCCTACGGCACCGCGTTTGCCCTAATGACGTTGCTGCGGTGCCGTGATGGACTTTGATGAGTCAAAATTGCAGACGAGGGTCCTACAAAACTGCACTGGACAGCATCACGAAACAAAATTTGTTCATGAGGTGTTGACTCGGCGTTAAAGATCGATATTCTTCTCCGCTCGCCACTCGGAGGGTATGCGCCCTCTGGAACGGTGTAAGTAGAGTCAGAACAATAGGTTAGCGAAATGACTGTGGATCGGATTCGAATTAGAATGGAAGCCTACGACTACCGGTCGTTGGATAAATCGGCGAAAGATATCGTCGAAAACGCCAAGCGCACCAACGCAAAGGTGTGCGGGCCCATTCCCCTGCCGACCCGAGTCGAGCGATACACGGTGTTGCGTAGTCCGCACATTGATAAAAAGTCGCGCGAGCAGTTTGAGATGCGCACGCATAAGCGCGTGATTGATATCTACGACCCGAACGCACGTACGGTCGAAGCGCTCAATCGCCTCGTCGTTCCCGCTGGCGTTTTTGTAAAGATCAAGCAAGGCTAATGCCTTTGTAAACGCGATGCTCCTGAGATTCAGGAGCATCAAAATTTTTGTGAAGACCGTGGGGTTCATCCAAGAACCCGTTTGCTCCTCGCCTTGGTGCGACGAGTCACGTGTCGATGGAAATTGTATCGTCTGAATTGGTGGCTGTCGGCGTAGGCCGCTTGTTACCGATCCGAGGCGAGCGCAAGACGCAGGGCCGAAGTTTGGCTCGACGTCCTCTGGCTCGAAAGGTTATGACACCAGCACTACTGGGTAAAAAAGTTGGCATGACTCGCGTCTACGATGAGAAGGGTACCATTGTGCCCGTGACCATCGTTCATGTGGAGCCGAACGTCGTCACGCAAGTAAAGACCGCCGACGGCAAAGACAAGTACAACGCGGTCCAGCTTGGCTATCTCTCAGTTGATCCGAAGCACAGCACGTTTCAGTTGATTGGCCACTGTGGCAAGCACGCTGGCACAGCTCCGAAGCGCTATTTCCGCGAAATTCGCCTGAAAGACGCAACCGATAAGACCGCCGGCGATGCCGTTGCGGTTGATTCGTTTGATGGCGTGCAATTCGTCGATGTTGTTGGTACCAGCAAGGGCAAGGGTTTTGCTGGTGTAATGAAGCGTTACAACTTCGGCGGCCAGCCGGCGTCGCACGGTACGGAGCGTAAGCACCGCTCGCGAGGCTCGATCTGTTCATTCGCCAGCAACCGCGGTCACACTGGCAAGCCCAAGAAGGGCCTTAAGATGGCCGGCCACATGGGCGTAGACCAGGTGACCACGCGCAATCATCCGCTGGTTCGTATCGATAAAGAAAACAATTTGTTGTTGATCAAGGGAGCTTTGCCGGGACCAAACGGCGGGCTCATTTTTGTTCGCCGCAGTATTACGGCAAAAGTGAAGGCAGCTGAGTAGTTGCTGGTCATGGGTGGTCGGCTGTCATCGAGTGCAGCCATCGACCCGTGATCCTGGCAACTGGCAACTAACAACTGGCAACTGACATGTTAGACATACCAGTATTCAATCAATCCGGTCAGCAGGTAGACACCTTAAAGGTCGATCCGGCGAAGCTCGGTGGCGAAGTGCGCAAGGAACTGCTCAAGCAGGCGTTGGTGATGTATCACGCCAATCAGCGGCAGGGCACTGTGCAAACCAAGGCGCGCGGCGAAGTGGCCGGCTCGACCCGCAAGCTCTTCAAGCAAAAGGGGACCGGCAACGCCCGTACCGGTGGCATCCGAAACCCAATCAAAGTCGGCGGCGGACACGCCAAGCAGAAGCGGCCCAAAGACTGGCGACAGGCCATGCCCAAGAAGGCCCGTCGGCTCGCAACCAAGAGCGCAATCCTTTCCAAGATTCAGGCTGGCGATCTGAAGCTGTTGACAGAAGTCAAGCTGGACGCGGTAAAGACCAAGACCGTTGCCACAATGTTTAAGTCGCTTGGCATCGATAGAAGCGTGCTGCTGGCGATTCCCGAAAAGCATGACACGCTTCAAAAGTCGGCCCGAAACATCGATCGCACGACGCTTACTACCGTCGAGCAATTGAATGTCTGGGACTTGCTCCGCAATCGCACACTCTTGATGACCAAGGCTGATTTTGAAAAGGTGCTGGCATAAGCCGGACGAGGTAAACCATGCTTTCCACTGAAGTCATCATCAAGCCGCTGATCACTGAGAAGAGCACGCACCAGTCGCAAACGCGCAACACATACGCGTTTCATGTGGCTGGAAAGGCCAGCAAGCTCGATATCAAGAAGGCGGTTGAGGAACTGTACAACGTTAAAGTCACCGATGTGCGCACAATGGTTCGCAAGGGCAAGGCCCGCCGAACCCGCGCCGGCTATGTGAATGAAACAAATGTGAAGCGTGCCCTGGTGAAGCTGCACGACGAATCGAAGATCGAACTGTTCTGATAGGAGTGGGCAACCAAGCGGAAGATAGGAAGCGGTGATGACTGCTGACTGCCGACCGCGGACTGCCGACTGAAAAATATGCCGATCAAGTTTTACAACCCGACATCGCCTGGCCGCCGACAGGGGTCGGTGATCGACTACAAGGCGGTTCTGACGAAGTTCAAGCCTGAGAAGTCGCTCGTCGTTGGCAAGCGCCGCGCCGGCGGGCGGAATCATCATGGGGTCATCACCGCCAAGCACCGCGGAGGCGGCAATAAGCAGCTTTATCGCCTGGTCGATTTTAAGCGGCTTAAGGATGATGTTCCGGCCAAGGTCGTTGCCATTGAGTATGACCCGAACCGATCCTGCTTTATCGCGCTGATTGAATACGGCGACGGACAAAAGTCGTACATTCTCGCCCCCAACGGTCTCAAGGTCGGTGCCACCGTGCAAAGTGGCAACACCGCTGAGCCGGAATTAGGCAATTGCATGCCACTGGCAAGCATTCCGGCAGGGCTTGAAGTTCACAATATCGAAATGAATCCCGGCCAAGGCGGCAAACTTGTTCGCAGCGCCGGTGGGGCAGCTCGGTTGAGTGCAAAGGAGGGCGAGTGGTCGGTTATCATTCTTCCTTCTGGGGAAATGCGCCGGTTGAAGAGCAAGTGCCGGGCAACTATTGGCCAGCTTGGGAATTTGGATTGGATTAATGTCAGCATCGGGAAGGCGGGTCGCAATCGGCATAAGGGCATTCGTCCGCACACGCGCGCAAAAGCCATGAACCCGATCGATCACCCGCTCGGCGGTGGCGAAGGTCGCAGCAATGGTGGTCGCCATCCTGTCAGCAAGACCGGCGTGCCCGCCAAGGGCGGCATCACACGCAGCAAGAAGAAGAACAGCGAAAAATTGATTTTGCGTCGGCGTAAGTTTGGCAAGTTCCAGCAACGCCCGCAGGTCGTCAACATCTGATGAGTTATGCCTAGTGCCCTGAGTGCGTTCTGAATCCGGGATTCAGCATACAAGGTACGGTTTGAAGAGAGAACCATGAGCAGAAGCGCAAAAAAAGGCCCGTACGTTGACGAGAAGCTTTTCAGGAAAGTTTCTCACCTGAACGAAATGCGCAAGAAGCAGGTCATCAAGACCTGGGCGCGTGCTTGCACCATCATTCCTGAATTTGTCGGGCACACGTTTGAGGTGCACAACGGCAACAGCTTCAAGAAGGTGTTTGCAACGGAAGACATGGTTGGACACAAGCTTGGCGAGTTTTCGCCAACGAGGCAGTTTAAGGGCCACTCGGGTCGTAAGACCGACGCGGCACCGGGTCGGTAGTGAATTTTTTTCAGGTCGCCCGCACGTTCCGGGTTGACCAGCAAGTTTGATTGCAAGTTGAGGCAGCTATGCCATTTGAAGCCAAACATCGATATGCCCGCATCGCTCCGCGCAAGGCGCGGTTGGTGATGGACATGATTCGCGGTCGAGACGTCGATGACGCCATCACCATGCTGAAGTTCGCCAAGCAGCGGTCAAGTGTGTTGATCGAGAAGGTCGTGCGATCAGCCGTCGCCAACGCGATCGAGCAGGATACAGCAGTGCGGCGCAACTCGCTGTACGTTGCCAAGGCTTGGGTTGATCCGGGGCCGATCATGAAGCGGTTTCAGCCGAAGGATCGCGGGAAGGCGTATTCGATTCAGAAGAAGACGAGCCATTTGGTGGTCATCGTGGACGAACGGACGGAAGCCGCAGCTTAAGGAGAATGCGGGTTGAGGCCTTTGGAGTGCGGATTGAGATAATCTGAACTCGGATAGACCTGAATCCGGATTAGTTTCGATGGGTCAAAAAGTAAATCCAATTGGATTCCGAACGGGTATCACTGAAGACTGGAAGAGCAAGTGGTACGCGCCGAAGTTCGCGTACGGCACCTTTCTCGTCGAAGATTTCAAGCTGCGCCGATTTATTGATCAGCGACTAAACCGCCGGCCCCCGTTTGCCGCGGTGAGCGATATTCTGATCGAACGGACTCGGGAAGAGGTGACGGTAACAATCCGCACCGCCCGTCCCGGATTGGTGATCGGGCCCAAGGGGGCAGAAGTCGACAAACTCCGCGAAGAGTTGGAAGACATGATCGGGCGTAAAGTCGCGCCGATCAAGGTCATTGAAATCAAGAATCCCGATCTTAATGCTCAGTTGGTGGCTGAGGCGATTGCAGAACAGCTCAAGAAGCGTGCCGCGTTTCGCCGCGTGTTGAAGCAGCGGACGGAAGCCACCATGCAAGCTGGTGCCAAGGGCATCCGGATCGGGGTATCGGGCCGGTTGGGCGGGGCGGAAATCGCTCGCTCGGAGAAGACGACTGTCGGTTCGGTCCCGTTGACTACGCTCCAGGCAAATGTGGACTACGGGTACGCAATCGCGTTCACAACCTATGGCGCAATTGGCGTGAAGTGCTGGATTTACCGTGGCATGTACGGTGAAGAAGTGCTCGAAACAGATGTACGCCCGGGTGGCGCACTCCGTCGCGGAAGACGTTGATGCCGGGAGTGAAGCTAGTTTGTCGTGTGGAGTTGCAGTAGCGCAATCATGGGCCTGAAGCCCGGCACCTTACGGTGCAGATAACGACTGGTCAGGTGATGTTATGGCAATGATGCCAAAACGAGTGAAGTTTCGAAAAAGCCAGCGAGGCAAGAATCGCGGAAACGCCAGCCGTGGCAACACGGTCTCGTTCGGCGAGTTTGGGCTTCAATCGCTCGAACACGCCTGGGTAACAGCCCGGCAAATCGAAGCCGGCCGCGTAGCGGTCAGCCATTACCTCCGCCGCGAGGGTCGGCTGTTCATCCGTGTGTTTCCGCACAAGCCAGTGTCGGCCAAGCCGCTTGAAGTGCGCATGGGTAGCGGTAAAGGCGAGCCAGAATTCTGGTGTGCGGTGGTGAAGCCCGGGACCGTGATGTTTGAGATCGCCGGAGTCGATGAAGTGACCGCGAAGCGTGCTTTGGCACGTGTCGCGCACAAAATGCCCGTCACCACTCGGTTTGTGGTGCGGCGTCACGCCGTGGCTTAGGAGATTGGTCAGATTTGAGAGGACAACATGGCCACGAAGAAGACAAAAGAGAAACAGGGATTCAAAGACAAAGAGACCCCCGCGTTGGCCGAGGAGTTGAAGGGTCTGCGTAGAAAGCTCTTTGAATTGCGCACGCAGGCTGTTACCGAGAAGGTCGAGGACACGACCCAGTTTCGAAAGAACCGTCGGGATGTGGCCCGGATTTTGACCGCCCTTCGGCAGCGTGCACCGCAGACGACCGCTAAGTGAGGCAGTGCTAGCCTGTGCGTTGGTGCGGCAGGCGAGTTGAGTGAGCATGACGGGATCGCGTCGCGTTTGACGCACTGATTTGAGAACAGATATGGCAACCGCAACCGAACAATCCAAGCGACCACTCCTACGTAAAATCGTCGGTGTTGTTGCTTCAGACAAGACTAACAAGACCCGGAAGGTTCTGGTCGAGTACCAGACTATGCACCCAAAGTATGGCAAGTATATGAAGCGCCGTACCGTGCTTCATGTTCATGATGAAGCCAATGAAAGCCGCGAGGGCGACCGGATTGAAGTTGCCGAGTGTCGCCCGCTGAGCAAGACCAAACACCATCGTCTTCTGCGCATCGTTGAGAAGGCACCGGAGAAGGCCGTGCAGGTGTCAGCAGAGGAAGTGATGACCGGAAAAGCGCCGGAGCAGCGTTAAAGGAGATTGGCAGTCCCTGATCACGAATTGCGAAAGGTTGTGCGAAAGTTGTTCCGCCGCTCGCAATTCAGGATTTGAGATTCTCAATAAACGAAGATGATTCAGCAGCAAACGTACCTCGATATTGCAGACAACACCGGCGCAAAAGAAGCCATGTGCATCAAGGTGCTGCACGGGTCGACGCCGCGCGGCAAGTTTAAACGCAAGGTGGCGACTGTGGGTGATGTAATCATCTGCGCCGTGAAGAAGACGCTGCCTGGCGGTGATGTGAAGCAGGGTTCGATCATTCGCTGTGTGGTGGTTCGCACCAAGCAGCCAACGCGCCGCCCTGATGGAAGCTATGTGCGATTCGATCGCAACGCTGCCGTCACGATCAGCGCTGAGAATGAGCCGGTCGGCACCCGAATCTTCGGTGCCGTCGCCCGCGAACTGCGTGACAAGAATTTTATGAAGATTGTATCGCTGGCCAGCGAGGTGGTTTGAGATGAGACACCGAATTAAATCAGGCGACGTCGTGATGGTGATCGCCGGTGCAGACAAAGGTAAGACGGGCCGCGTGATGCGGATTCTGGTTGACCGAAATCGTGTTGTGGTCGAAGGAATCAACCGCGTCTGGAAGCACGTCCGGCCAAACCAGCGTAACCCGCAAGGCGGGCGTATTCAGAAGGATGCTCCGATCCACATGAGTAACGTCATGCCGATCGATCCATCCACGGGCAAGGGAACGCGCGTCCGATTCCAGGAGAGAGACGGCAAGAAGCACCGGACCAGCACCCGCGGAACCGATCTGGGTGTTGTAGGCCTGAAGTAACTGTAGTAGCAGAAACAGTTTGCAATTTTGTGCAGTTTGTAATTTAGCCGCGTCAGATTCGACGCGAGGCAAAAGCCATGGCAAAAGACGACAACAAAAAGGGTGCCAAGCCGACCGCAGAGCAGATCGCGGCGAGAAAAGCGGCGGCGGCAGCGGCGAAAAAGAAGGTGGATGTCTCGGGCGCCGATGACGACGGCCCGGCACTCCCCGCACCGCCGGCGCGACTCTTTGGCTTTTACAACGAGAAGGTCGTTCCGGCGCTGCAGCAAAAGCTGGGCGTGAAGAATAAGCTCGCTATTCCCCGGCTGGAGAAGATCGTCATCAGCATGGGCCTGGGTAAGGCAATGACGAGCGGCGAGAAAGTGAAGATGGATCAAGCCGAGCGCGAACTGGCGACGATTGCTGGTCAACGTCCGGTTCGATGCAAAGCCAAGAAGAGCGTTGCCAACTTCAAGGTGCGTGAAGGCATGGAGACGGGCTTGAAAGTCACACTGCGCGGCACGCGCATGTATGAGTTTCTCGACCGGATGATCACCTTGGCATTCCCGCGGGTGAAGGACTTCCGCGGGGTGAACCCCAACGGCTTTGACAAGAGCGGCAACTATAATTTCGGCTTTACCGAACAGACCGTCTTCCCCGAGATCGATGGCGCCGCAGTCACGTTTCAGCAGGGAATGAACATCACCGTGGTCACGACCGCGGCAAGCGTTGATCATGGCAGGGAATTGCTCAAGCAGTTTGGCTTTCCTTTCCGGACGGACGAAAAGGACAAGAATTAGTTCAAAGGCTGATCGCTGGTGGGTTCGGCCGGGTAACACCGCCTGTCCCAGAGGTCACTTCAGCAAAACAGTAACTGGAATCGATATGGCAACCAAAGCCTGGATAAGTAAACAGAAGCGACGCGAAGCACTTTCCAAGAAGTTTGCCGAGGTTCGTCGGCAGTTGAAGAAAGAGCGAAACTATGCCGCCTTGGCAAAGCTCCCGCGTGACAGCTCGCCGACCCGCAGCCACAACCGCTGTGAGTTGACTGGCCGGAGTAAGGCTGTGCTTCGTAAGTTTAAGGTGAGCCGAATCATGCTCCGCGAGTTGGCCCTTGCGGGAAAGATTCCGGGATTGAAGAAGGCAAGCTGGTGAGGAACTGCCAATTGCCAATCGCTCGGCGTGACCTCAAGAGCAGGCACCGGCGGTTGCAAATCGGCTTATATCGGCAATTGGAAATTGGAAATCGGCAATGAATAATCAAGATCCCATCGCGGACATGCTGACGCGAATTCGCAACGCCAACCGGGTTGGACGCCTCTTTGTCCAAATTCCCAAGAGCAAGATCTGCACCGGCATTGCGCAGGTGCTAAAGGATGAAGGCTACATCGCGGAGTTTGACCCGATCGACGATCCAAACAAGCAGGGTCAGCTTCGCATCAAGCTCAAGTATGCGTTGAATGGCGATAAGGTCATTCACCTCATTGAACGCGCGAGCAAGCCAGGTCGTCGGCTCTACAAGGGTGTGGGTGAACTCCCCCGCGTGTTGAATGGCATGGGAATCGTCGTGATCAGCACGAGCAAAGGTGTGATGAGCGACCGCAAGGCGCGTGAGGCCAATGTCGGTGGTGAGTTACTTTGCACGGTGAGCTGAGCGACGGTCGGAAGAACCAGCGAGTGACAACCTAGTTCGTAGTGGCAATTGATGATTCGAGTTGAACATGAGCAGAATTGGTAAAAAACCTGTCCCCGTCGGTAAGGCTAAGGTCAGCATCAATGGCCAAAAGGTCAACGTCGAAGGACCCAAGGGCAAGCTTGAGCTGAACGTTCACCCATCGATCAAGGTGGAATTGAGCGGCTCTGAAGTTGCCGTCGCTCGGCCGGATGATCAGCGTCAAAGTAAGGCCCTGCATGGCCTGACGCGCGCGCTCCTGGCGAACATGATCGAAGGCGTTACCAATGGATACAAGATCACCCTGGAACTCCGAGGTGTCGGCTACAAGGCTGACATGAAGGGGAAGAACCTGGTGCTGTCGGTCGGCTTCGCTAATCAGGTCGCAGTTTCCATTCCCTCGGGTGTTGCTGTGAAGGTCGACCCCGGTCAGGGCGAGATCACGAATAAGATTGTTGTTGAAGGCCCCGATAAGCAGGCCGTCGGAAACTTCGCCGCCGAGGTGCGTAAGATTCGCAAACCCGAGCCGTACAAGGGCAAGGGCATTCGCTACGAAGGCGAAGCAGTCAAGATCAAGCCGGGCAAGGCCTTTGCCGGTGCGGGTGCAAAGTAGTGTTCGCGTGAGATGTATTGTGGGTTCAACTGCGGTTTCGATTCGCAGCGTGGCCGCTAGAGGTTGAGCAAAGATGGCAGATAAGAATCAAGAAAAAGCAGTTCGGCTTCAACGCCGTAAGTACGGTATTCGCAAGACTCTCTCAGGGTCGCCTGAGCGACCTCGGTTGTCGGTCTTTCGGAGTGACAAGCACATCTCGGCCCAGGTCATAGATGATCTTGCCGGCAAGACCCTTGTCGCGGCGAGCAGCCAGCAGAAAGACGTCCGCGGACCGCTCGCCAATGGCGGCAACATTGCTGCAGCCAAGGCCGTCGGCAAGGCGATTGCCGACCGCGCGAAGGCAGCGGGTATTGCCAAGGTGGCGTTCGATCGCGGTGGCCGCCGCTACCACGGCCGGGTGAAGGCGCTTGCCGATGCGGCACGCGAGTCGGGCTTGCAGTTTTAATTTCAAGAAGAAGCACTATGTCGGACCAGACCAACAATCCTGAATCGCAATCGACCGAACCTCAACCCACTTCCGAGGCTTCTGCCGCGGCAGCTGTTGCGGGTGAATCATCCCAGGCGCCCGCGCAGGCTGCATCACAGCAGCGGTCTGCGGGAGGTCAGGGCGGCCAGCGCGGCGGAGGTCGTGGTCGCGGCGGGCAAGGCGGCGGAGGTCGCGGGCGCGGTGGTCCGCGCCGTGATGATCGCGGAGACGACTCGGGTATCGAATCTTCCCTCGTCCGCGTCTATCGTTGCGCAAAGGTGGTAAAGGGTGGCCGAACCTTCTCCTTCGGAGCGCTGGTGGTGGCGGGTGATCGCAAAGGCAATGTCGGCATCGGTTACGGCAAGGCAAATGAAGTCCCGAACGCCGTCGAGAAAGCCACCAAGGACGCTCGTAAGAGCATGATCAGGGTGAATCTTAAGGGAACAACCATCCCCCATGTGGTCGAAGGTCGAAGTGGCGCGAGCAAGGTTGTGCTCGTTCCCGCCCGTCCCGGCACTGGTGTGACCGCGGGTAAGAGTGTACGACCCTGCTGCGAGCTTGCGGGGATCACCGACATTCTCACCAAGGCCTACGGCTCGACCAGCCCTAAGAATCTGGTTAAGGCAACGCTCGCGGCCTTGGGTCAACTTAAACTGCGCGATCAGGTCGAGGGTATTCGGGGTGTCGAACTTGAGAAAGGTGCCGGTGAGCTGGTAACGGCATAGTTGGTCTGGATGGATTGTTTGCGCGAATGCTATGCTGGCAGGCGGGCAGTCTGTGACTCTTCATCCCCCGAGTTTGGAATTTATTATGAGCATGCAACACGTTATCACGTCGGCGGTCAAGCGGTTCAAGCGCACTCAGCGCAAGGGCCGTGGCGATTCCAGCGGGCGCGGCAAGACCGCGGGGCGCGGCACCAAGGGTTCCGGTGCCCGAGTCGGCACATACATTCGCAGTGGTTATGAAGGCGGGCAAACTGAAATCTACCGCCGCTTCCCGAAGCGCGGCTTCAGCAACTTCAAGTTTGCCAACCGGTTTCACGCCGTCAATCTCGCCGACCTTGATGCAAAGTTTGACTCAGGTGCCACTGTCGATCAGGCAGCCCTAAAAGAGAAGGGTCTGGTTCCCGACACCAAGCAGCCTGTGAAGATTCTTGGCAACGGAACGCTCACCAAAAAGCTCACCGTCGTCGCTGGCTGGTACAGCAAGAGTGCACACGATGCCATTACCCGCGCAGGCGGCGAGGCACAGAACGCCAAGGGCGAGCCCTTTGCATTTCCAAAGCCGAAGAAGAAGTTTATCCCACGGGAAAAGGTTAAGAAGAAGGCGGCCGAGGATGAAACTCCAGCAGGCGAAGTCCCGGCCTGATGTGGATGTTTTTTCGAGCGCGCTGTACTAGTTCCCAATGTGGAACGTCGCCGGCAGCGCTCCGTGATCGATCTGTTCAATGTTGAACGCCGTTGGAGTGCTCGGGTCGCCGTGATGCTCCACGGCGTTCGATGACAAACGGCGGACTGCGGCTAAAATCTGGTTCGTATGATCAAGACGTTTATCAACATCTTTAAAGTGCCGGAACTGCGGAACAAGGTGCTGTTCACCTTTTTCATGCTTGCGATCTATCGCATCGGCTACCATGTGCCGCTCCCCGGCGTCGATCAGGATGCCTTTGCGAGGATGGCAGAGCAGGCATCGCAGGACAATTCCGCAGCGGGTCGGCTCGCTTCATACGTCTCGATTTTTTCCGGCGGCAACCTCAGTCAATCGACCGTGTTCGGCCTGGGTGTGATGCCTTACATTTCTGCATCGATTATCTTTCAACTCCTCTCGACGGTCGTTCCGTCTCTGGAGAAGCTGAAGAAGGAAGGGCAGACCGGCCAGCGAAAGATTCAAGAATGGACTCGCTACGCCACGGTCCCGCTCGCGCTGGTTCAGGCGATATTCTGGCTGAGCTACATGCACAACACGTCGCCGTCGTTGGTGCAATCAACGTTTGCTGATGGCTGGCATAGCACGGCGTTCTGGTTTGTCGGCGTTGCTTCGCTGACCGCGGGTTGCGTGTTTTTGATGTGGCTTGGCGAGCAGATCGATGAGTACGGCCTAGGTAACGGCGTGTCACTCATTATCCTGGCCGGTATCGTCTGCCGCATGCCCGCAGCCATATCCGAGCTTGTTGCGCTCAGTAATTTCTCTGGTACCGCCGACGCCTCGAAGCCGATCGGTGTTGGGCAGGTGTTGTTCCTGCTTGGCTCGTTCATCGCGGTTGTGGCCGGCTCGATTCTGGTTACACAGGCTCAACGCCGCATCCCCATTCAGCAGGCGAAGCACACGCGCGGCCGTAAAGTCTACGGCGGGCAGAAGCAGTACCTCCCGCTACGCGTGAATCATGGCGGCGTGATGCCAATCATCTTCGCGCAGTCGCTGATGTTATTCCCGGGTGTCTTGTTCGGCTGGCTCAATGGCGTCGTGAACACTGGCGGCGCTGCATCCAACTGGATTGGATCCCTGATCGCTTTTCTTAACAATGAGTTCGGGAGGGGGGCTTTTGTCTACATCCTGACCGAAGTGGTGATGATTTACTTCTTCGCATACTTCTGGACGACGGTGCAGTTTCAGCCCAAGGAAATGGCCAACCAGTTGCGGGATTACGGGAGCTTTATTCCCGGTCTCCGTCCGGGTAAACGGACTGCGGACTACCTCGAACGCTTGATGATGCGAATGACGTTTGTCGGTGCGGCATTCTTATGCGTGATTGCAGTTGTGCCCACAGCGATCAGTGCATGGATGAACATCCCGTACACAATCACGGCTTTCCTCGGTGGGACGGGGCTGCTCATTGTTGTGAGCGTGGCACTCGACATGGTACAGCGCATCGAAGCCAACCTCATGATGCGCAACTACGGCGGGTTCCTGGGCGATGGTGGTAAGCGGATTAAAGGGCGACAGTCCTGATGTGGAGCAGGCAGTCAGCGGTTGGCATGAGGCAGGAGTGAACTGCCGATTGCCCTCTGCCTGCTGCGGACTGAAACATGCCGATCATTCTAAAAACACGCCGCGAGATTGAGATGATGCGGCGAGCCGGTCAGATCGGCTGTGAGATTCTCGCCGCGATGCGCGAGGTCGTGCGTGCTGGGGTCACCACTTTTGAACTTAACGAGATTGCTCGTGAGCTATTGGCAAAGCGAAACGCTATCGGGATGAGCAAGAATTATCCCGACTACAAACCAGGCACCGGCTACCCCGCCGAGACTTGTCTGAGCATCAATGAAGAAGTGGTGCACGGCATTCCCGGCCCACGGCAACTGAAAGACGGGGACATCATCACCCTCGATTTGGCGCTGCGGGTCGAAGGCTATTGTGCCGATACCGCCACAACGGTTGCTGTCGGGCAGGTGAGTGACAAGGTCAATAAGCTAGTGAATGTGACTCGCGACACACTCGCGATCGCGCTAAAGCAGATCAAGCCGGGGCGTAAATGGAGCGACATCGCTCGGCTGATGCAGTACCACGTTGAAAGCAACGGCTTCAACGTGGTTCGAGAGTTCGTTGGCCACGGTGTAGGCCGGAGCATGCACGAAGACCCTAAAGTACCTAACTTCGTGACAGCAGAGCAGTTACGTGGCGATTTTAAACTGCGCCCGGGGATGACTTTTGCGGTTGAACCAATGGTTGTCATCGGCCGACGCGACGTCCATCAATTGCCGGATGGTTGGACCGTTGTCACCGAAGACGGGCAGCCAGCGGCGCACTTTGAACATACGATTGCCGTCACCGAAGCGGGTGCCGACATTCTAACCGATGGCCGCCCTCCGTGGGGCCTATAGAATTGCGGTTTTGCGATTGGCAATGGCGGAGTGATTTTGTTACAATTTCCAATTCCTTAGTCCGAGGCGGGCTGAGGGTTGGCTTTGAGGTGTCACCATGAAGGTTCGAGCAAGCGTGAGGCGAATTTGCGAAAATTGCAAGATCGTCCGCCGAAAGGGCGTTGTGCGGGTGATCTGCACGAACGTGAAACATAAACAGAAGCAAGGATAAGGAACCGACAAGCCGTCGGCCACACATAGCGGCGATCGCTTGTTGATCTAAGCCCGCGTTTCTGGCTGGCAGTCAGTCTCAGGAGCAACCATGCCCCGTATTGCAGGTATCGATATTCCGCCGGATAAGAAGATCAAGATCAGCCTTCGCTACCTCTACGGCGTTGGCCCGTCGAACGCGTTGGTGATTTTGAAAGAAGCAGGCATTGATCCCGAACGCCGTGCGAAAGATTTGAGCGAAGATGAATTGGCCAAGATCATTGGCATTCTTGATAAAGACATCTTGGTCGAGGGTGCCCTTCGCAGGACGATTCAGCAGAATGTCGGTCGGCTTCGCGAGATCGGCAGCCACCGCGGCAACCGACATCGCCGCAGCTTGCCCGTGCGCGGCCAGCGTACTCGTTCAAACGCGCGTACACGAAAAGGCCCGCGTAAGACAGTCGCAGGCAAGAAGGGCGTCAAGGAACTTGGCAAGTAGTCCGCAAGTAGTTTGTCCGGAGCGATGGATCGGCAGCCCGGTGTGGTGTGCTGGTACGCGGCCGACAGCTTTGGGTGTGTATTCGCGGGGACGGCGTAGTCCGGTTGATCCGCAGGAGATGGTTTTCAGATGGCAGAAGCAGGCAAAGGCGGCGCTAAATCAGGTGCCAAGAAGAAGATTCGCAAGGGTGTCACGAAGGGCATTGTTTTCGTCAAATCGACGTTTAACAACACTCTCGTCACTATCACCGATACTAACGGCGAGACCATTTCATGGGCCAGCGCCGGCTGCGTCGGTTTTAAGGGTGCGCGAAAGAGCACTCCGTTCGCCGCCGGTCGTGCCGCCGAGAAAGCTGCCAACGAAGCCAAAAAGCACGGCATGATTGAAGTGGAAGTGCGTGTAAAAGGACCTGGCGCGGGCCGCGAGCAGGCGATCCTCAATCTTCAGAACTCAGGGTTGAAGATCTCCGGAATTGAAGACGTTACCCCGCTGCCCCACAACGGTTGCCGACCGCCGAAAAAGCGGCGCGTGTAATCGGTTTGCTACTGGCTTTTTCATAACTTGAACTATTGAGCTTCGCTCTCGCGAGGCTGGCATACAGATGGTCCTCATCGTCGAGGACGGGAACTGCCGGCAATCGGGATGCGAGCAGGAGAATTCTGAGATGCGTATTCGATGGCGTGGTTTAGAATTGCCGTCCCGCGTGGTTCGCGACGAGCAGGCATCAACCGACACTTTTGGAAGATTCAGTGCCGAGCCTTTCGAGCGCGGCTTTGGCACCACGGTCGGCAATAGCCTGCGACGGATTCTGCTATCCTCGCTCGAAGGTGCCGCTGTCACCCATGTTCGGCTCAAAGGTGCCGACCACGAGTTCACAAGCCTGCCGGGCGTCCAGGAAGATGTCACGGACATCATTCTGAACGTCAAGAGCCTGGTGGTGAAACTCGACGGTGATGAAACCAAAGAAATGCGCCTGACGGCCAAGAAAGCTGGCCCTGTCACAGCCGGCATGATTGAGGCCGATACTTCAATCAGCATCATCAACAAGGATCTTGTCATCGCGACGTTGACTGAAGACGTCGAGTTCGACATGACGCTTCGCGTTGCCAAGGGCCGCGGTTATGTTACGGCCTCTGAGAACATTGACGACGAAGGCGACACTCAAGAACTGGGACTTATCGCAGTCGACAGCATTTACTCTCCCGTTACTCGTGTTCGTTACTCGACCGAAGACGCGCGGGTTGGACAGAAGACCGACTATGATCGCATGATCCTTGAGATCTGGACGAACGGCACCGTCTCGCCGGAAATGGCGCTCGTAGAGGCTGCAAAAATCCTACGCAAGCATCTGAACCCGTTCGTGCAGTATTTTGAGTTGGGCCACGACGTTGCCAGCGATGACGCGATTGCCGCTCTTCGCGATGCCAACAAGGCAATGATCGATCCCGACCTGCGGCAGAAACTGGGCATGACGGTCCAGGAACTTGATCTCTCAGTTCGTGCAAACAACTGCCTCGAGTCGGCACGTATCTCATCCGTCCGGGATCTCGTACAGAAGAACGATTCTGAGCTTCTGAAGGTGCGTAGTTTTGGAAAGACCAGCCTTCGCGAAGTGAAACGTCGCCTTGCCGATATGGGACTGAGCCTTGGGATGGATCTCAGCCACAGCGGCGCGGCCGAGGATGGCGGCGGGGCGATGGAGTGATTGGCTAGGTTGAACAGTTCGGTAGGATGTTAGAAATATTGTGCGTCGGCAGGACGTTGCGGACCGGTGGCAGTGCCGGATTGCGCGGTGTGCTGAGTGACGATCGGAAGCCGGCAGGCAGTATTCTGGAGTTGATATGAGTTCACATATGTTATTCGGCCGGCAACTCAGCCGGGATACGGAGCATCGAATTGCGATGCGACGGAATCTTGTGCAGTCGCTGTTTGAACACGGCAAGGTTCGCACGACTCACCCCAAGGCCAAGGAAGTTAAGGCGTTCGCCGAAAAGTTGATCACCTTGGCGAAGAGGGGCATTGGTGCAACTGGCAATGACGCCGGTCGACTCAAGTTGCTCTACCGCCGGCGGGTGCTATCTCAATTGAATGATCGTCGGCTTGTGGATGAGAATCAGGATTTTCTCACCGGCGAGACCAAGACGGTCGTCCAGCGGTTGTTTAACGAGATCGCTCCGAAATTTGTCGATCGAGACGGCGGTTACACCCGCATCACCAAGACCGCCGACTTTCGAATCGGCGACGGCAGTTCGCTCGTGGTACTGTCGCTGGTAGGCAATCTGGAGAAACCCAAGGGCACCGTTCGCAAGAGTGCAGGCCTCCGCGGGAAGCGATACACGAAGCGAACCGAGTTTGCCAAGAAGGCCCTCAAGGCCAAGGCTGAGCCGGTAGCGGCTTAAAATCGGCTCGCCCATGCCGATAATCGAAGAAGGCTCCTCCGCGTGACAGCGAGTGTCCGGCGGAGGAGCCTTCGGGCATTTCCTGATGAAGTTCCCAGTTTTGCAACCTTTGTGTTTCGGTTGCGTATTGTGATAAAGTGTGATTTCGGTATCAGTCATCTGGAGGCGTGCGTCGTCAATATATTGTGCGCCGAGGAATCGAGAACACAATCGGCTGGCTTTGAAAGTAGTTGACCGGAGACCTTAGCCTCCTGGCGCAATGGGTAGTTACGGGCCGGGTAAGATCGAGAGTTGCCTGCATGTGGGAGAATTTTAACGCCATCAAAGCTGTTTTTATGGCGATGTACATCGCCATTTTGATGTTGGTTGCACTCTACGGAATGCATCGCTACATCCTGGTGTTTCTCTACATTAAGCATCGTAAAAATGCTTACCAGCCCAAGGGCCGGTTTGGAGAACTTCCTTTCATCACGATTCAGCTACCAATGTTCAACGAGTCTTCGGTGGCCGAGCGTATCATTCGTGCCACCTGCGCGATTGACTACCCTCGCGAAAAACTGGAAGTGCAGGTCCTTGACGACAGCACAGACGGCTCGGCTGCCATTGCGAGCGAGGAAGTGAAGCGGTGGCAGGAGAGGGGCCACTTAATCAGCTACATCCACCGATCAAATCGTGTGGGCTTCAAGGCCGGCGCACTGCAGGAGGGAATGCGCGTTGCACGCGGGGAACTCATTGCAATTTTCGATGCCGACTTCGTACCCCCCTCAGACATTTTACGCAACGTGGTTGACTTCTTTACCGACGAGAATGTCGGCATGGTGCAGGTGCGGTGGGATCACCTTAACCGCGACGCGTCGCTGCTTACGCGCAGCCAAGCGATGTTTCTAGACGGCCATTTTGTCATCGAACACACCGCAAGAAACCGCAGCGGTCGATTCATGCACTTCAATGGCACTGCAGGCGTGTGGCGCCGCTCGACCATCGAGGATGCCGGCGGCTGGCAACACGACACACTCACTGAAGATTTAGACTTGAGCTATCGGGCTCAGCTAAAAGGATGGCAATTTGTTTATCTGCCACAGTACGCCGCACCGGCGGAACTGCCGCCGGAGATGATCGCGTTTAAACAGCAGGCGCATCGTTGGACCAAGGGCAGTGCGCAAACCGGCCTGAAGCTGCTGCCCCGAATTCTCAGGAGCAAACATCTACCGAGGTCGATCAAAAGCGAGGCATTTTTTCACCTCACCAACACGGTTGTCTATCCTCTGATGGTGCTGCTCACCTTGTTGATGTACCCCGCGTTCATCTATTCTGACGGCCCCTGGAAGAACATAGGCTGGGGAAAGGTGCTGTTCAGCGTCAGTTTGTTTGTGCTCGCCACATGTTCCGCCAGTACGTTTTTTGTGTTCGCCCAGCGAGAGTTGTTTGGAAAACAGGCAACTTGGCGCTCAATCCTTGCGCTGCCGATGTTAATGGCCCTCGGCGTGGGGATTTGTGTCAATAACACCAAGGCATTCATTGAGGCAATCTGGTCATACTATTTCGGCAAGAAGGCCAGCGGGGAGTTTGTCCGTACTCCGAAGTACGGCGTGACTGGCAGACACGGCCGGCGGGATTTCAGGCCCGTGAACGTTTTCACGTTCAAGAGGCTGGCCGTGCCAATCCTCGAGATCGCCTTCGGAATCTACATGTGCTGCTTCATCTTTATCAGTGCCTACTACAACTACGCCATCATCAGCTTGCCATTCTTGATGATTTTTGCTGGCGGCTACCTCTATGTCGGCTTCAGCAGCCTGCAGGTGTTGTGGCAGATGCATCAATATCAGCAGCAGGAGACCGCACTTGCTGCAGCGGAACTGGCAAAGGGTGAGGTGGAAGTGCCGACGATTTAGCGCCGAAATGCCCCGCGGTCACGCCGGGGAGTTTAGAGCCACTTCCATCGCCGAAACATCACAAGAAGCGAAATGATCGAGCCCACCAGGATTCCCATCGAAACGTAGAAGCCGACATTTGAGCGTAACGTCGCCTGAAACCACGGCGTCTCAAAATTCTGACCATAAAAGCTAGTGATGACCGTCGCGGGCAGGGCAGTCACTGTGATGATTGTCAGTGCTTTCATCACCTTGTTGAGGTTGTTGCTTACACTCGACATGTAGATATCGCGCGCGCCGACAATCAGATCACGATACAGTTCGATCATTTCCACCGCCCGCACCAGATGATCAAGCACATCGCGCAGGTAGATTCGCGTTGATTCACGAATGAAAGGCACTTCGCCTCGTGTCAACTGCGCTATCACTTCTCGCTGAGGTCCGATGATGCGGCGAAAGTTCAGCAGCTCTCGCTTTTTCTGCGCAATTCTCGGTAGAAGCGCTTCGGTGGGCTTTGTAGCTGCCTGCTCTTCAAGATCGTCAATTTCCTCCTGAAGCCAGTCAAGAATTGGTGTGTAGTTATCCACAAGTAAATCGAGAAGGCTATGCAGCAGCATGTCGATGCCGCTGTCGAGCACGAGGTTGGGATCGGTCTCAGCGCGCATGCGCACATCACGGATGCTGCGATGTTCCTCTTCGTGGATCGTAAGAAGGTAACGCGAGGAAACGAACATGTCGATTTCCTTGGTGCGCAGCTGGTCACGAAATGTTTCCAGGTCAGGCCCGTGAATCACCATGTAGAAGTACGATTCGTTACAGACTTCCCCGGTATGACGATAAGGCTCAATCTTGGGCCGCTGCGAATACTGAATACTGTCTTCGATTGCCAGCGGGTGGAACCCGAACACTTCGTCGAGCAGGTAAAGCTCTTCGTCAGTTGGCTTGCTCATGTCGAGCCAGAAAACTGCCTTCTGGTCGCGCATGGCACGAATAAGAGTCGCCTCGTCAGTCTCGCGGCTGATCTTCCCGTCGCCGAACTTGATGAACGCGGTCAGCATGGCTCCCGGTGAATATAGCCGCAGATCGCCGCAGATGAATGCGCGGGCGACACGAAATCTCAACTCCCCGTCACGTCAGGTTGCCGGATGCGTGCAACGGACGCCCTCTGCGGCTAAAAATAGGTTCATGATCGACCGCGTCCTCGCCACCATCGAGCAACGTAAGAGCCAGTCCCTTGAACAGCTCAAGGAGTTTCTACGCATTCCATCCGTAAGTACCAAGCCTGATCATGCGGAGCACATGGTTCGCTGTGCCAACTGGCTTGCGGACCAGTTTCGGTTTGCCATGCTTGATGCGCGGGTGATGCCCACGGGGGGTCACCCCGCGGTGGTTGCCAAGAACAAGCACCAACCCGGCCGACCGACGGTCTTGCTCTATGGACACTACGACGTGCAACCGCCGGAGCCACTGGACCTTTGGAACAGCCCGCCGTTCGAGCCGACAATCGGTAAGACCGAAGCCGGGACCGACGCTATCTTTGCCCGAGGCGCAGTGGATGATAAGGGGCAGGTATGGTGTCATGTTGAAGCGCTACTCGCCTGGCAGGCCCACGGCGGGGTTCCAGTGAATCTTACTTGTCTCATAGAGGGCGAGGAAGAAATCGGTAGTGAGAATCTTGAGAAGTTCGTGCATGCTCACAAGGAAGAGCTGAAGGCTGATGTGCTGGTGATTTCCGACACCGGTCTTTTTGCTCGCGGGGTGCCTGCGATCGGGTATGGCTTGCGCGGGTTGGTATATGAAGAAGTGCGGCTTGACGGTCCCAGCCACGACCTGCATTCCGGCGGTTGGGGTGGGGCAATTCAGAACCCCGCCAATGCGCTTGTCGAGCTTCTCGCAACGCTCCATAACAAAGACGGAAGCGTCAACATCCCCGGCTTCTACGACGATGTAGCCGGTTTATCCCCCGAAGAGCGTGCCGCGTGGAAGGCGCTGCCTCATTGTGACGACGCGTTTGCCCGCGATCTAAAGCTGTCGAAAGGCGATCTGGTCGGCGAAGCCGGCTATAGCACGCTCGAACGCATCTGGGCACGTCCGACCTGTGACATCAATGGCCTTTCAGGCGGCTATCAAGGGCCGGGCGCGAAGACGGTCATCGGCTCCTGGGCGAGTGCAAAGGTTTCCATGAGACTTGTTCCCAACCAAGATCCTAAAAAGGTCCAGATGGCGTTTCGCCAGGCGATCCGCGACCGGCTTCCCAACGGCGTGCGCGTTACGTTTACGATGGACGACCACATCAGCAAGCCCGTCCTCACTCCAATCGACACGCCAGCGGTCAAACTGGCAGTGGAAGCGATCTCGGAAGGCTTCGGCAAACCAGCTACTTTCACCCGTACCGGGGGCAGTGTGCCGGTCGTTGCCACCCTGCGGGAGGTTCTCGGGGTGGATGCGCTTCTTGTCGGTTTCGGATTGCCCGATGACCGTGTTCACTCACCGAATGAAAAGTTTGATCTCGACTGTTTCTACAACGGCACCAAGACCGCCGCTATCCTGTATGACAAGCTTGCGACGCTCAAGATGTGACCGGGAGCGGATTTAGTCGCCGCCAAACGCAAACCTCCCCACGCGGGGCGATCAGGGTAGAATACCGGGCCATGGGTTGGGACCGTGTGATATTGCATGTTGACATGGACGCGTTTTACGCTTCCGTCGAACAGCGCGATGACCCGTCGCTGCGCGGCAAGCCAGTGCTGGTAGGACACGACGGCAATCGGGGGGTCGTCTCCGCGGCGAGTTATGAGGCACGCAAGTTTGGATGTCGCAGCGCGCAGCCGATGAGCCTCGCCCGGCGGTTGTGCCCTGCAGCGGTGATTCTCCCGGGTGACATGAAGAAGTATCAGCGCATCAGCTCGCAGATCATGGCTATCCTCGATGACTATTCCCCCCTGGTCGAGCCGATCAGTATCGATGAAGCATTTGTTGACCTTACGGGCACTGAGCGACTGCTCGGCCCCCCATTTGAGGTGGCGACGCGGGTGAAACAACATATTCTCCGTGAGCTATCGCTTACAGCCTCTGTCGGCCTCGCGGCCAACAAGTTTCTCGCCAAGCTCGCGAGCGACCTTAACAAGCCTGACGGGCTTACGGTGATTGCACCAGAAGATGTGAACGTCATCCTCCCGCCCCTGGATGTGAGCAAGTTATGGGGTGTTGGGCCGAAGACGGCCGATCGGCTTGCTGAGGTTGGCGTGCGGACCATCGGAGATCTGCAGCTAGTACCGAAAAATGTGCTGGATCAACGATTCGGCGAGCTGGGCGGCCACTTCCACCGCCTTTGTCGCGGACTGGACACGCGCGCAGTCACTCCGGACCAACAGGCAAAATCGATTGGTCACGAAACGACATTCGGCGCTGATCTTGATCATCCAGAAGATGTGCGCGCCGTGCTGATTCACTTGAGTGAGAATGTCGCGTGGCGGCTACGCCGACATAATCGACGCGCTAAGACAGTAACCGTCAAGATCCGTTATGGAGATTTCCAGACTATCACGCGTGCCCAAACGCTGACCCCGCCGACAGATCTGACCGAGTCGATCTGGCATGCGGCAAGCCAGTTGTTTAACTTCTGGGCGGGCCAGTCGTTTCGACCGGTTCGGCTCGTTGGCGTTTCGGTGAGCCAACTCACAGAGCCGCCGGCGCAATTGTGTTTGTTCGAGCATCCAACAGAGAGAAAGCAGCGCAAACTCGATACCGCAATGGACGCGATCAACACAAAGTATGGCAAACACGCCCTCCGGAGGGGCGCAGGAAGGGGTGGTGCGTGATTCCCTGGTTCATTCGGGCGGTAACGGGCGCGCGGGCGCGCTGGTCGGGCATCGAACCACTCGACGCCAACGGCGCGCTCCCTCAGCGGATCTATTTCGCCAATCATACAAGCAACCTTGACGCTCCGGTGATTTGGGCGGCACTCCCACGGCTTTTGCGTAAGCGCACCCGCGCCGTCGCCGCGAGAGATTATTGGGAGGGCGGGCCCGTCAGGCGGTTCTTAGCCAGCCGGGTCTTCAACGCGGTGTTGATCGAGCGCAAGAAGGTGACCGTCAGCAATAATCCAATGATTGCCATGGAAAAGGTACTTGATGACGGTGACTCACTCATCATCTTTCCCGAAGGGGCGAGGTTTACATCCGATGAAGGTGAAATGGCCGAGTTCAAGCCGGGGCTTTGGCACCTCGCCCGTAAGCGACCCCAGGCGCAGTTGGTGCCGGTCCATCTGGAAAACCTCAACCGCATCATGCCCAAGGGTAATCTGTTGATCGTCCCTGTGCTGGCCTCAGTGACATTTGGGCCACCGGTCACATTTAACGCGGCGGAGCCGCGCGGGGCGTTTTTGGCGCGTGCCCGGCAGGCGGTTGCGGCGCTGGAAGATCGGGGAATGGGCGGCGAGCCCGCATCGGCACCTTCGGCGCCGGTTGCCGCGACGGCTGATTCCACCCCGGAGGTGAGCTGAATGCTTGCGTGGGATAACAACACGAAGATTCTCGCCGCGGCAATTGGCGGAATTCTGATGGTCGCGACCATTGTTGGTGCAAGCCTATCTCTTGTAGCGACCGGGCCAGGCGCACGGCGCACGGTTGATAACCTCAACGCGCGCACCCGCGCGTGGTGGGTCATGGTCATTCTCTTTGCGCTTGCGTTAGCTGCGGGGAAAGGCGGGGTGGTTGTACTGTTTGCACTCTGCTCGTTTCAGGCGCTTCGCGAGATGATTACGCTCGCGCCAAGCCGAAGGGCCGACCATCACACGCTATTCTGGGCGTTCTTCGTTATCGTCCCGCTGCATTACTATCTGCTGTACATCGACTGGTATGGAATGTTCGCGATTTTCATTCCAGTTTACTGTTTTCTGTTTCTTGCAATTCGCAGTACGCTCACTGGAGATAGCGCGCGTTACCTTGAGCGCACCGCCAAGATTCAATGGGGCGTTATGATTTGCGTGTATTGCATCAGCTACGCACCGGCGCTTCTTATGCACAAGGTAAAGGGGTTTGATGCGAGTTGGATTCTGCTGGTGTTTCTCGTGGCGATTGTGCAATTGTCAGATGTGTTTCAGTACTGCTGGGGCAAAATGCTCGGCCGGCGGAAGATCGCTCCAAAGCTCAGCCCAAACAAGACCTGGGAAGGTTTCGTAGGCGGGGTGCTGACGGTGACTGCTGTCGGTGCCGCCTTTTCGCCGATCACGCCTTTTTCATGGTGGAAGGGAGCGCTGCTGGCATTTGCAATCGCAATCATGGGTTTTTTCGGCGGGCTGGTCATGAGCGCCATCAAGCGCGATGCCGGAGTTAAGGACTACGGGCATTTGATCGAAGGCCACGGCGGGGTGATGGACCGGCTGGATTCTCTCGCCTTCGCCGCCCCGGTCTTCTTTCACGTCGTTCGCTGGTATTGGCCAACATGACCCGTCGCAACGCCGGACTGCGCCGAGCATCGCTCCTCGATGTTTCTCAAGCAAGATTCGATACATTCTGATAAACCTGAAGGACGCCTGCGTCACTTACGAACATTGAAAGGGCAGCTGATAGCCCGGAAAATGGGGGATTTTGTCAACGTTGGGTGAGGACCTTGCATGGATCAGAATCATCAATTTACCGGATTCCGCTGGACGCTGCTCGGAGCGGCTATAGCAGGAGTGCTTAGTTTTTCGGCCGAGGCGTACGCAGAAGATCGGACTATCAACGGTAGTGGCAACAATCTTCAACAGCCGAATCGCGGCGCCGCAAACACGGCATTCATTCGACTCGGCTACCCTGAGGTGACCTGCTCCCCAAAACCTGATCCACGGGTTATGAGAGTCTTACAGCCCTGC
>ERZ761602.607-NODE-607-length-74874-cov-15.685227_pt1 | contig 74874 bp, 55 predicted proteins | sample MGYA00512165_ERZ761602 | MGnify/ENA primary metagenome ERZ761602 (study PRJEB28899, sample SAMN02445085) | bioreactor sludge metagenome | biome: EBPR sludge; isolation source: Thorneside wastewater treatment plant | place: Australia: Brisbane, Thorneside...
CGCGTGAGACGTGCGATAGGTCGAATGCCCCGCCGGTCCGCCACGTCGAATCCACGTGGTCACGATCCCTCCCTCCCAGTCGCTCGCCGGCACGTGTTTGCCCGGCGGGATCCGCCTCGGCCCGGCGGTGGCGGCGGGCGCGAGCGGCACGGTCTACCGCGGCTGGGTGGGCAGCGGCGACGACGACGAGCTGCTGGTCGCGGTCAAGGTGAGCCACGCGGCCGACGAGCGCACCGCGACGCGGTCGCGGCGCGAGGCCGAGGCGGCGGCGCGCCTCGACGTCGACGGCGTGGTGAAGGTGGCGAGCGCGGGACGGCTCGACGACGGACGGAGCTGGGTGGCGATGGAGTGGATCGACGGCGTCACGCTCGAGGACGCGCTCGGCGAGCGCGCGACGTGGCCGGTGGCGCGCGCGCTCGCGCTCGCGGCGCAGCTCGCCGAGGCGCTGGCGGCGGCGCACGCGGCTGGCGTCGTGCACCGCGATCTCAAGCCGGCGAACGTGATGCTGCGCCGCGAGAGCGGCCGCGCCGTGATCGTGGACTTCGGCATCGCGAAGTGGTCGGGCGAGGCGGCGACGAGCGCCAGCCGGTGCGCGGGCACGCCGCACTACATGGCGCCCGAGCAGGCGCTGGGCGAGGACGTCGACGCGCAGGCGGACCTCTACGCGCTCGGCTGCGTGATGGTGCGGATGCTGACCGGGCACGTGCCCTACGACGGCACGGCGGTCGAGGTCATGCTCGCGCACGCCGCGCAGCCGGTGCCGCGCCTCGAGGGCGTGCCCGCGGCGGTGGCGACGCTGGTGACCGCGCTCATGGCCAAGCGCCCCGAGGACCGGCCGGCGAACGCCGCGGCGGTGGCGGAGCGGCTCGCGCGGCTGCGCCGACGCACGGTCGACCCGTACGAGGCGACCGTGCCCGTGACCACGGGCGCCGCGCCCGCGGCCGGTTCGCTGTGGACGGAACCGGCGCCGGTCAACGCCACCCGCCGTGGCTGGCTGGCCGGCGCGGTGGTGGCGGCGGCGCTCCTCGGCGTGAGCGGGCTCGCGATGAACCGCGGCGCGGCGATCGGCCAGGCGGTCGCGGTCGAGGCGCCCCCCCTGCCCCCGCTGGTGAGACCCGAGCCGATGGCGCCCGGCGAGCCCGTCGCGGTCGTCGTCGACAGCGGCCACTCGATGCGCGCGACGACCGAGGGCGAGCCCGTCGCGGGCGGCGCGATGAAGGTGAAGCTCGAGATCTGGGACGAGGACGACCGGCCGATCGCCGCCAGCCAGGTCGCGGCGACGATCCGCGCGCCGGGCGGACGGGTGATCGCGCTCGGCGTCCCCGGCGCGGATGGTGTCTTCCGGATCGAGCAGGCGACGACCGACGCGGGCACGCACCTGCTCACCGTGTTCGCGCCCAGTGGCGAGACCACGTTCACGGTCCGCGTCGAGGTCGGGGCGCGCCCCGGCGCCTGACGGCGTCGGGCGATTGGCGAGCGGGACCTGACGCCCGATGCCTGACGCCTGACGCCTTCCTTGCGTGACGGGCGCCTCAGCTCCCCGATGTCTTCACACGCTCTCAGGGCTTGCGGGCGCGGAACACGAACGCGCCGCCCAGCCGCAGCTCCTCGTACTCGGCGAAGCCGAGCCGCGACAGCTGCGCCCGCAGCTCGTTGGGGTCGTACCGCCGGATGCCGGCGATGCGCGCCGCCAGCCGGCCGGTGACGTGCGGCGCCTCGGCGAACGTCGAGCCGACGTAGATGCCGCCCGGCTTCAGCGTCCGCCAGATCTCGCGGAACACCTGCTCGGCGTCGTCGTACGCGTGGATCGCGCCCGCGTTGTTGATCCCCTCGAAGGCCTCGTCGACGAACGGCAGCTGGTGCGCGTCGCCGCGGACGAGCACGACGTTGGTGTAGCCCTTCACGCGCCCGGCAGCGACCTCGAGCATCGCGCGCGCGATGTCGAGCCCCACGATGAGCGCACCGGGCGCCGCCGCGGCGATCGCGCGGGTGAAGAGGCCGGGGCCGCACGACAGATCGAGCCACGGCCCCGCGCGGTCATCGAGGGAGAGCGCGTTCTTGTGGATGAAGAGCTCGCCGGCGAAGCCGCCGACGCCGGCGCCGGCGCCGCGCCCGGCGACGAGGCGCACGAAGGTCGGACGCCACATGCGCTCGTAGATGCGCGCGACCACCGGGCTCTCCATGAGCCGCTGCTCGGTGGAGATCGCCGCCGGCTCGCCTCGGGTCGCGACGTCGAGCAGATCGTGGAAGCCGCGGGTCGAGTCGACGACGAGATCGCAGCGGCGGCACGCGAGGCCGCGCGCATGCTCGAAGGACGCCGCCGCGCCGCAGCGCGGACACTTCAAGATCGGCAGGACGTGCGGATCCACGCCCGCCGCTTGTATCACGCCCGCCGCGTCGCCGCCGGGTCGCGCGTGCTCACCAGGAGCCGCCGAGCACGCTGAGCGTCGCTCCGCGCGTGCCCTGCGCGCGCGACAGGCCGATGCCGCCCATGCCCCAGCCCGCGCGCGTCCGCTGGAAGAGCGCCGCCGGCGCCGGGTCGCGCTCGAGCGCGCCGTCGGTGCCGGGCTTCATGTTCCGCGTCCAGCGAAAGCCGAGGTACGCGCCGCCGAGGAGCCCGACGGTCGAGAGGAAGCCGAAGGCCTGCTCGTCGTCGTTGGTCTCGTCGTCGGAGGTCGCCGCGTACAGGAGCCACGGCGTCAGCGCGCCGACGAAGGCCGCGACGTTGACCCGCGCCATGCGGCGGGTCGAGAAGTCCGTCTTGCGCGCCGCCGCGTGCCCGACGAGGTAGCCGCCGGCGATGCCGAGGACGCCGTTGAGCGAGTAGGCCTCGCCCTCGGGCGGATCGATGGCGAGACCGAAGGTCAGGCCGCCGACGAGCCCCCAGGTCGCCATCGAGTTGATGAGCGCGTGATCGCCCCGGGTCAGCTCCACGTTCCGGGTCAGGAGGTACGCGGTGAGCCCGCCCGCGGCGGCGCCGAGCACCGCACCGCCGAGGACGTCGTCCTCGGTGGTGCCGTCGAGGCCGGTGACCACGTCGGCGAAGAGCCCGCCGGCGATGGCGCCGCCGACGACGCCGCCGCCGTAACGCACGACGCCGCTCGGACGCACGTCGCCGGTCGCGGGCGGCGGCCGCTCCGGCTGGGTCGCGACGGGCTCGCCGTACTCGGGCGGCAGCGGCGCCGGATCGATCGGCAGGCGCTGGGGCGGCGGCTGGATGCCCAGCTTGCGATCGAGCGTGGCGAGGAGCTGCCTGGCGTCGGGATCATCGGGGGTGCGGGCCAGCGCCTCGAGCACGAGCTGCCGCGCCTCCGCGGTCGCGCCGTCGCTGTCGAGGACGCGCGCGCGCGCGACGAGCGCCTGTGAGACGGCGAGGTCGACCTCGGGATCCGTACCCGGCGCCGCGGGCGCGGGGGCCGGCGCAGGCGCGGGCGACGGCGACGGCGGATCTCCGTACGGATCGACCGGCTGGGCGATCGCGAGCGAGGGCGCGAGCGAGGGCGCGAGCGAGGCCGCCAGCGCGCCCGCGAGCGAGAGCATCGCGTGGATGCGCCGCGGTTTCGCGCTGGCCGTCGCGGCCGGATCCATCACCACCTCACGTGGGTACCACCGCGCCCGCGTCCATTCAACGGGTCGTGGTGTCCGTCACGGTTGCGGCACGGTCGGCAGGGGCTGCGTCGGCGGACGGTCCTGCTTCCAGGCCTTCTTGTAGAAGAACATGAAGAGCACCTGGATCATGGACAGGATCGGCACGGCGAAGAGCGCGCCGACGAGGCCGAAGCTTCGTTCGCCGACGACGAGCGAGAAGATGACCAGCACCGGATGGATCTTGGCGGCGCTGCCGATGATCTTGGGGTTGAGGAAGTTCGCCTCCACGAAGTGGATGCCGATGATCCAGCCGACCATCGCGATCGCGCGCACGACGTCGATGCCCGACTCGCCCGAGACCAGCGCCGCCATGACGATCGGGATCGTCGAGAGGATCGAGCCGAAGATCGGGATGAGGCTCATCAGCGCCGCGACGAACGCGAGGATGAGCTGGTACTTCACGTCGAAGATGACGAGGCCGATGTAGGTCAGGATGCCGTTGATGAGGCAGATGAGGAGCTGGCCGCGGATCACGCCGGACAGGCCCTTGTCGATGCCGGCGATGATCACGTCGTAGTCGTCGCGCACGTGCGGCGGGAACAGGCTGCGCATGAACCCGTGCATCTTCTCCATGTCGATGAGGATGAAGGCGCCGATCATGAGCGCGAGGAAGAAGGTGTAGATGCCCTTGATGATGGCGGCGATGAGCGCCTGCCCCATCCTGAAGAGATCGTCGACCTGCGACTGCAGTCCCGAGATGGTCTTGTCGACGTACGCGCGCAGCTTCTGCTCGAGCGTGACCGCCTCGGGCGCGGTCTCGCTCGGCACGATGCGCATGCCGCCACCGGGCTCGGGCTTGATCACGATCCCGGTCGGCGGGATCTGCGCGGCGAAGCGCCCGTCGGGCAGCGGGGTGAAAGTGAACGCCGTGTGCGGCGGCAGCGGCACGTCGGGGATGAGCGGCGCCTCGTGCACCTCGGCCGGCCTGGTCGCGAGCGACGGGAAGCGCTGCTCGAGCCAGCGCGCGAGCTGCGGCGTGTACTCCTCGTTCACCTTCTTGTAGAGCGCGGGCGCCTCCGCGCCGATGCGCGCGACGTCCTTGTAGAGCCGCGGCAAGAGGAGGAAGAAGAAGCCGACGATGGCGGCGATGAAGACGAGGTAGCAGATGATGATCGCGAGGCCGCGCGGCATGCGGCGTGTGCCGTCCTTGCGCTCCGCCATCCAGCGGATCACCGGCGCCAGGATGTACGCGGTGATCGCGGCGAAGATGAACGGCATCAGCGCGTGGCGCCCGATGACGATCACGACGAGGACGAAGAGCGGGAAGCCCCAGCGGCGCAGGAACGTGCGCACCGGTCCGCCCGGCCCGAGCGGCGTGCGCCCCGACAGCGCCGCGCCGGTCTCGCTCACCGGCGACACCGGCACCGCCTGCGGTACGGCTCCGGACGGAGGTGGATCGGTGGGACTCGCCATGACCGTCGACGGCGCTCAGGCCTTCTTGCGTCGCATACCCGACCAGGCGCCCGAGATCCAGCCCCCGACGTGGCCGAGTACGGATCGGCGCGCCGACCGCGCCGACAGCTCCACGTCCGAGAGCCCGTGATCGAGCTCGGCGGAGGGGAGCGCGGTGATCGCCGAGTCACCGAGGAGCGTGCGCCCGACCTGATCGGCGATCGCGAGGCGCGGCTCGGCGCGGCGCTCGCGGGGCGCGGGCGGCTGGGCGACCGCGCGATCGCGGCCGACCTCGGGCCGCGCCGTTCCCCAGCGCCTGCACCCGGCGCAGCGCCAGGCGAACGCGGTCGTCCGCGCCGCGCAGTGGCTGCACCGCCAGGACGCACCGTCGGCCCACGCCAGCGCGCCGCCCTCGGCGGCCAGCGCGGTGAGCTCGGCCGCGATCGCCTCGCCATCCCCGGCGGCGAGCGCGAGGCGCGCGGCCGCGATGCGCGCGGGCAGGTGCTCGGGCGAGTCGGCGGCGACCTTGCGGAAGCGCACGAGCGCGCGCGCGCCGTCGAGCGGCCCCAGCGCCTCGGCGGCGGCGACGGCCAGGTGCGGGCTCCTGGTGGCGTCGGCGAGCTCGGAGAGCGTCGCGGCGGCGGCGAGGGCCGCGGCGCGCTCGGTGGCGTCGTCGCCGCCGCGCGGCGCCCCCGAGGCCACGACCAGCGCGGTGCCGTCCTCGTCGAGATCGTCGCCGCCTGCCGCCCGCGGCGCCGGCGCCGGCGCGGACGAGCCAGCGTGCGCCGCGAGCTGACGCTCGGCCTCGTGCAGGCCGGGCACGAGGTAGCGGGCGAGCTCGGGCGCCGTGGTCAGCGCCTGGCGGAGCCGCTCGCGCGCGGCCTTGGGGTTCTCGCGCGCGGCGGCGAGCTCGGCGGCGGCGGCGAAGAAGTGCGCCGACTCCTTGCCGTCGGGCGAGCTGGCCCGCGCGTCCTTCAGGAGGCGCTTGGCGCTGTCGAGGTCGCCGGCGGCGATCGCGCGCTGGGCCGCGGCGCACAAGAGGTGATGGTGACGCCGCGGCGGCGGCTCGCCGCGCAGCTTGCACAGCCGCGCCCACGCCCCGGCGGCCTCGGCGAAGCGCCCCTGCTCCTCGTACATCCCGCACAGCGCCCGCAAGGCGCCCTCGTGCCGCGGCTCGGAGGTGAGCACGTCCTCGAGCGCGCGCGCCGCCCGGCGCGGCATCCCGGCGGCGCGGAAGTCGAGCCCGAGCTCGTAGAGCGCGCGCAGGCGCAGCTTGTGGGTCGCGCCCTCGCGCACCGCGAGCGCCTGGTGCACGCGGATCGCGCGATCGTGCTCGCCGCGGGCGCGGAAGAGCGCGGCGAGCGCGAAGTATGGCTCGCTGTCCTCGACGTTCTCCTCGACCACCTTGCGCAGCTCGGTGACGACGGTGTCGTGATCGCGCGCGATGTGATGGATGAGCGCGCGCATGTACGCGCGGCTGTGACGCGCCGAGCGCTTGAGCATGCGATCGTCGGGCACGTAGTAGCGGCCGATCAGCACGCCCGCGGCGAGCGCGCCCAGCCCCACGAGCAGGACGACGAGCGCGGCGCCCACTAGCGCGCCTCCGCCTCGTCGTCGTCGAGATCGATCGCCTGGTCGATCGCCGCCAGCACCCGCGCCGCGCCCGGATCGGGGTCCTCGGGCAGATCCTCGAGCGGCGACGGCTCGGTGAACGGCAGGTTGCGCAGGCGCGCGAGCTCGCGCTCGAGGCGGCCGATGAACGCCTCGTACTGCCGCCGGCGCCAGAGGTAGTACATGCTCCAGAGGAGCAGCGTCGCGACCGCGAGGATCGCGACCAGCCACCCGGCGATGAGGCCGGGCAGCCAGACCTGGAGCTTGGGCTCGGCGGTGAGGCCCTCGAGCCACGGCGGCACGTCCACGGCGACCCAGCCCGCGTTGGCGACGAGGAACAGGCCCACGATCACGCCGAGGGCGATGAAGGTCAGCGTGACCGTCGCCTTCGCCGCGATGCGGAGCCAGCGGATCATCCCGCCGCCGAGCTTACCCCAGGCAGAGAGCGCGCGGCCTGAACGCCGCACGCTTCTGCCTTCGGCGCCCGCTACGCGGTCGGCCGATCATCGCTTCTTCGGCGACGCGCGGCCTCGGGCCGCGCGCCGTCTCGTTCGCTGTACAGAGCGCGCGGACTCCCGCGCGCGGGACTCGTCAGACGACGCCGGTGTGGCCGGCCATGATCTGGGCGTTGGCCAGGCGGCGCGCCTCGGCGACGGTGCGCATCGTGGTCCACAGGCCCGGGTTCTGCGCGACCAGGTCGTAGAAGTCACGCGGCGGCAGGACCGCGAGCTCGCACGGGCCGGCGGCGACGACCGACGCGGACGCCATCTCACCCGAGAGCAGCGACATCTCGCCGAAGTAGGCGCCCTCACCGAGCGTGGCCAGGACGACGGCGCGCCGCTCGCCCACCTTGCGCACGACCTCGACGGCGCCGAGCACGATGAGGTAGAGGCCGCCCGCGCGATCGCCCTGACGCACGATCGCCTGGCCGCTGTCGGCGTGCAGCGGATGGAAGCGCGAGAGCAGCGACGGGCGCTGATCCTCGGGGACCAGCGAGAAGAGCGGCGTGGTGCGGAGCAGGTTGGCCAGCAAGCGCTCGCGGTAGAAGCGCTCGAGCGCGGGCCCGACCTCGGGGAAGACGGCGGCGAGCTCGCGCAGGAGCAGGCGCGGGATCTCGAAGACCTCGACCTCGGTGAGCGCGACCACGGTCGCGTGGCGGCGGCGATCGGCGAGGAGCGCGAACTCGCCGAACATCGAGCCGTCGGTGAGGCGCGCGAGCTCGACCGGCTCGCCGCCGCCGTCCTCGGCGCGGCGCTGCACGACCACGGCGCCGTGCGCGATGACGTAACACGCGTCGCCGGGATCGCCCTCGCGGATGAGGACCTCGCCCGGGTCGTACTGCTTCACCACCGCGCGGCGCGCGAGCTCGTGCGCCGCCTCGGCCGGCAGCATGGAGAACACGCCGAGCGGGCCCTCGAGCACCGAGCCGTCGGGCCCGAGCGACGACAGCGTGCCCTCGAACGAGCGATCGAAGGTGACGCCGAGCTCCGTCGCCGTGGCGCCCTCCTCGGTCGCCGCGCGCTGCCCGGGGCCACGCGCAGGCCCGGGCGCGACCGCCGGGGGCGGGTGCGTGGGCTCGTCGTCGAACGGCGCGGAGACGCCGGTCTCGCCGGTGTCGCGGGTGTCGCCGGTATCACCGGTATCGTCGTCGTCGTCCTCGAGGCCGTCGGGGACGATCGTGGCGGGATGGCGCTGCGTGCTGGTCGCGGTGTCCGACACCGGGCGCGCGGTGACGTCGGTCGACGAGCCGAGGCCACGCGAGCTCTCCACCGACGAGGTCGAGATCGTGGAGCCGAAGGGCGCAGGTCCAGGCGGACCCGGGTTGGTGACGGCGTCGTCCGGGTCGGCGGCCGAGAGCGGGCCGAGATCGAGCAGCGCCAGATCGTGCGCGGAGAGCTTGGGCCGCTTGCGCGTGACGACGTCGGCGGCGAGGTCGGTGGCCCCGATCCCGGGACCGTGATCGGTCGGCGCGTCGTCGACCGGCGTCGCGGCACGGGCGACCGGTCGTGGTGGCGCGGCCGCCCCGGTGAGACGCGGCAGCGGGGTCTTGCCGGCGGCGGGCGGAGGCGGCCGCGTGGCCGGCGGCGGGGGCCGTGTGGCGGGCGGAGGCGGCCGCGTCGCGCCCTGCGGTGGCCGGGCGGCGCCCGGCGGTGGTGGGGGACGGAGCATCGACGGCGGCGGCTGCGTGGGCCCGGGGCGGCGGTGTTTCTCGACGGGCAGCGGCGGCGGCGCGGTCTCGCGCGGTCGCTCGCGCCGCTCGCGCGACGGATCGCGCGCGACCGGCTCGCGCACGATGGTGAGAGGAACGATCGTGTCGCTGTCGTCGTCGGTCGGACGGCGGGGCGCGGATGGCACCGCGCGCTGGGTCGACGGTCCGAGGAGCGACGGCGGCACCGGGAGCGACGGCGACGAGGGGGTGGATCGCGACGGACCGGTGAGCACCTCGGCCATCTCCACGAGGCTGTCGGTCGTGCTCTCGTGCAACGGCAGGGGATCGGGCAGCGGCGTCTCGCTGTCGAGGGTCGAGATGCGCCCCGTCCGCGCGGTGTCCCCTCGGAGGGCGTGGCCGACCGCGGGCGGGCTGGTCGGAGCCGGCGCGCGGACCGCCGTCGCCGCGGGCGGCGACGCCGGCGGAGGCGGCGGAGGCGGCGGGACGTGCTTGACCGTCGGGGCCACCGGCGCGACCTCGCGCAGGCTGGAGAGATCGGCCTCGACGACGCGCACCGGCCGTGGCGACGTCTCGGGCCGCACCGTCGACGGTGTCCCCAGGGTCCCCGGCGGCGGGGTCGACATGGCGAGCGCGGGCGAGCTGCCTGTCGGTGTCGAGAACGGCGGAGGTTGTGTCTGCGAGCCGGATCGCTCGATGTGCTGCAACATCCCGTAGAGCTCGCTGTCGACCGGCGCGATCTCGAGCGCGCTCTTGCACACGGCCGCCGCCTGCCCCGTCCGTCCCTGCTCGAGGTACGCGCGCGCGACCGTGCGATAGAGCTCGACGGCGTCGCCGGTGCGCCCTGCCTCGCGATACGCCGCGGCCAGCGTCAAGCGAACCGCCAGGTTGTGGGGCTCTCGCTTGAGCTCGCGCTCGAGATCGCGGATGGGACGCTTTGCCGACATGGCGAGACCCGCCGAAGCTCAGCTCGGGGACAGCGAGACGGTGGCCTGGAACGTCATGCCTTGCGACGCGGCCGGCAGCTTCCAGCGGGTCGCGACGCTCTTCATGCAGCCGTCGAACGCGTCTCCCAGCTGTGGGCTGAACGTGCTCCTCGAGTACGCCCCCGAGGGCTGGAAGCTCGCCGACACGGTGAGCGAGATCGTCCGGGCCTGGAGGCCGGTGTTCTTCTTGAGCGCCTGCTCGTAACACTTCTGGATCGAGCCGCGTGACTTGTTCACCACGTCGATGAAGTTCTGCGACAGCGCTGCCGCGGTCTTGTCGTCGACGGGAGGGCCGCCGGCGCCTTGCGGCCGCGACTTCACGGTGAGCGCGTCGCCCTCGATCGTGAGGACGAGCTCCTTGGCCCCACCCTCGAGCTTGAGGCGCGCGATCTCGGCTTCGTACTGCTGGATGAGCCGATCCTTGTCGGCCAGACCGGCGGTCTTGTCCTCGCAGTCCTTCAGCTTGGCGAGGGTCTCCGGCTTGTCCTTGGGCGCGGGGTTCTTGCAGGCCCCCAGGAAGAGGGCAGCGAGGGCCACCGTCGAGACGGTGACCAGCGAGTGGCATCTAGACATCAGGTTCTCCGGGCGGACGCGGCGGCGACAGGATCGCGGTCTCCGGACGTTCGATGAAGCGTCCGACGACAGCCCCCTGGATCACGTGTCTGGCGACGACCTCGACGACTTTCACGGGATCGATCCGATTATACAGCGCCGTCGCCAGCCGGGGCCCCCCTCCGCGCGAAGGTGGCAGATCGGCGAGGGCGAAGCGGGGCCGTGGCGCCTCGACCGCGGGTAGCTCGCGGACGAGCACGTTCGGCCCCTGCGAGCACCGGCCGAAGCAGCTCTGCCAGTCGAGCTGGCAACGGCCGCCGAGCTCGTGTGCGGCGATCTGTCGCGTAAAGGCCTCGTGGATGGAGCGCGAGTCACGCCGGTCACCGCACTCGGGCCCGCGGCAGACGATGATGCGGAAGCGCCGCTCGGCCACGCCCTAGCGTAGCACTCTCGACGAGGCTTACCGGGACGCGAGGGCGGCGCGCGCCGCCTGCGCGACCGAGGCCGCCGAGCGCGCGTCGGTGGCCACGTAACGCAGGGTCTCGCGGTCCTCGGGACCACCGGCCGCGAGCGCCGTGACCATCGCCTCCACGAGCCGCTCCTCGCGGGCGAACGCGGGGTCGGCGCGCTCGAGGACGAGCTGGCTGCGCACCCACGCCCGCTCCGTCCCCCGCCCGATCGCGATCATGGCGCGCACGAGCTCCACGCGATCTGTCGACGGCGTGGCCGGATCGTCCGCCTGGGCGACGAGCGCCTTGACCGCCCTGGCTCGCTCGGTGTCAGGCACCTCACGGTCGCCGAGACCGGCGATCGCGCGGGCGACGACGCCGACCGCGACCGGCTCGACCCCGGCGATGAAGTCGTACCGAGGCTCGAGCGCCGCGAGCAGCGCGGGCAGCCCGCGCGGGTCCTTGCGCGCGACGAGGAGCTCGATCACCGAGTCGCGCAGCTTGGGCGGCGTGCGGCTGTCCTGCACGATCGCGAGCAGATCCTTGGCCACGTCGCTGCCCTCCAGCTTGGCCAGCGTGGCGACCGCGAACTGCTTGATCTCGTCGAAGCGCCGGTCGGGATCGCGCGCGATCGCGACGAGCGCCTGCACGGTGGCCGGCGGCTCGCCCGCGCCCGCCGGCGCCCATCCGTCGCAGTCGAAGGTGGCGCCGAGGACCTGTCCGCCGGCGTCGAGCTGGCTCGACGCCCGGGTCGCGCCGGTCGCGGGGTCGAGCGCGACGAGCGATCCGTTCGCGCCGATGGCCACGATGACCTCGCCGGCATGCTCGGACGCGACGAGCTCGACGCGGGGATGGCTGTACGCCCACACCAGCTCGCCGGCGCGGGTCATGCCGAAGACGTAGCGGAAGAAGTGCACGGCGACGACGTCGCCGGCGAAGGCGAAGTCGCCGGTCGCCGGGGCGCGCCAGAGGACGCGCTTGCGATCGTAGGCGGTGTAGCCCGACTGCACCGGGTCGAACGCGTCGCGCTCGTAGGTCGCCGACGCCAGCTGCGCCGGCAACGTCGTCGTTCCGTAGGTCGAGCCGGCGCGCGTGCCCGACGCCGCCTTGGTGTCGAGCCGGAAGATGCCGGTCTTGGAGCCGAACCAGGTCGCGTCGCTGGCCGTGCGCACGAACGAGATCTCCTCGTCGATGCCACGCACGCGGGTGAGCTGGGCGCCGCTCCCCGCGTCGAGCACGGCCAGCCACTGCTTCAGGAACGGCGAGAACACGAGGCCGCCGTGGGCCCGCGGCGCGCCGAGCGCGCCGGGCGCGTCGTTGCGCCAGCGCTCGCTGCCATCGGGTGAGAACGCGGCGAGCGTCCACACCGGCTTCGACGATCCCTGGCTTTGCCAGGTGACGTAGATCTGCTCGCCGTCGGTCGCGTGGCCGACGAGCTCCCCGCCGACGGAGATCGAGCCGCGCTGCTTGCCGTCGCGCACGTTGCGCACGACGACGTTCTTGCCCTCGCGCGCGACCACCAGCTCGCCCGCGACGGCGACCCGCGATTGCACGTCGGCGTCGACGGTCCACAGCGCCTGCCCGGCCTCGGCGTCCCAGGCGACGAGCTTCCTGGGCGAGCCGCTCACCACGGCGAGCACGAGCGGCTTGCCGGTCGCGTTCTCGATCCCGGGCGCCGCCGGCAGCTTGCGGATGGCGAGCGCCTTGCCCAGCGCGTCGGCGTTGTTGTCGTCGGAGGTGAGCCCGAAGACGGACTTGGGACCGCAGCCGGCGCCCAGGAGCAGCAGGAACGACAGGAGCAGGAACGAACGGGTCAGGCCGTCGCGCGACATCAGTCACCCCCCAGCTTCTCTTTGAGCGCAGCCTCGGCCTCGCGGCGCGACTGCTTCACCGGCGTGGCCGGTGTGGCGTCGACGTAGTCACCGAGCGCGGTGATCGCCTCGGGCCCGGCGAGCTTGGCGAGGGTGCGGACGACCTGCACCTTCGCCGCCTCGTTGGCGAAGTCGGGACGGACGAGGATGTCGCCGAGGCTCACGGCGAGCGCGCTGTCGGGCGCGGTGCCGATCCGCTCGCCGATGACCCGCGCGAGGTCGGCGTCGGCGATCGCGGCGAGCGCCTTGGCCGCCGGCAGCTCGCCCTTGTCGAGGAGCGCGAGGAGCGGCTCGGCCGCGCCCTTGGGCTTGCGCGCGACCACCGCCTCGGCGGCGGCGGCGCGGACCGTCGCCTGCTGATCGCGGAGCGCCTCGAGGATCATCGGGCCAGCGTCGGTCTGTCCGCCGAGCGCCCGCACGGCCGCGGTCCGGACCGCGGTGTTGCGCGCGCGGACGTAGCGCCCGAGCGTCGTGAGATCACCCGGGCGAGGTGCCGCGGCGAGGGAGGTGAGCGCCACTTCCGCGACGTCCGGATGAAGCCCCGTGCCGAGGCCATCGAGGAGCAAGGCGTGCGCGGCCGCGTCGTCGGTCTTGCCCAGCTCGATCGCCGCCGCCTTGCCCTTGTCGACGTCGGCGCCGAGGAACGCGGCCTTCTGCGCGGCGACGTCGACCTTCCCCTTCTTCGGCTTCGCGCCGCGCGGCTGCGCCGCGGCGGTCCCGACCCACCCGATCGCCAGCGCGACCGCGAGGGTTGCCAGTCTCGAACGCTTACGTGCCCCCTGCTCCATGGAGGACGGCGTAGCAGAGTTGACCACCTCCGGGCAAGGCCCGGCGGTGGTCGGCCTCGGGCCTCGGGCTTCGGGCCTCGGCCCAGATCCGGAACGAGGAAGGCCTCGGGATTCCGCCCGAGGCCTGATGCCGTTTCTTCCCGAGGCCCGAAGCCCGAGGCCCGAGGCCCGACTTCAGTCGTCGTCGTTCTTCTTCGTGTCTTCCTCGCTGAAGTCGACCTTGCCGGTGTAGCGCTCCTCCTCGCCGAGGAGGTCGAAGCGGCCCGAGGCGACGGTGCGGCCCTGGACCTCGAGCACCATGAGCACGCGCTTGTTGACCCCGACGTGCTTGCGCTCGAGCGTGAACTGCGAGAGGAGCGCGTTCTGCCCGCGCGTCTCGAGGAACTGCTCGAAGCTCGCGAGCAGCGTGCGCGAGCCGCCGCCGACGTCGTAGAGCTTCACGACGACCTCGATGTCGGTGAGCGGCTTCTTGAAGAACGCCGCGAAGTGGATCTTCCAGTTCTTCTTGTCCTTGTTCTCCCAGAACTTGGTCTTCGACTGCTTCTTGATCGCGGAGACGTACGCGCCCACGCTCTTCGCGTACGACGGGTACTTCTTGTCGGACACCATGATCTTGCCGCCGAAGACCCGCTCCGGTCCCTTCTGCGCCTCCGCGGTACGAGCGAAGAAGGTCAGGCCGAAAGCCATCGAGATCACGAGCACGGTCAGCGAGCGCAGGGTCATGGATCCTCCCGTTCCAGAACGACGATGGAGACGCGAGAGTAGCCTCTCGGATTCAGGCCCGTCGACAGGAATCGACCCCCGGACCGGCCGGTCCCGGCCGGCCTCGGCGCGCTCACGCCGTGCCGGCAGAATCGGCCAGGAGCGCCTGGATCGCCGCGAGATCTTCCGGCGCCGCGACGCCCGCGGCCTGCGCGAGGCCGAGGGCCCGCCGGCCGATCACGCGATACAGCTCGTGCAGCGCGGGATCACTGGCGAGCGCCGACAGGTGACGCGCGACGGTGCCGGCGTCACCGCGCCGGATCGGCCCCGTGAGGCCCTGCGCCAGCCCCTTGTCACCCACGTTGGCGACGGCGCTCTGCGCCAGCGGCACGAGCGCGGTGATCGCCGCCTGCTCGTCGACGCCCGCCGAGCGCAGCAGCCCGACCGCCGCGTCGAGGAGCGCGACCACGTAGTTCGACGCGATCGCCGCGGCCGCGTGGTAACGGACCATCGCCGCGCCGTCGAGCGCGAGCGCGGTGCCGCCGAGCTTGGCCGCGAGGTGGTTGGCGGCGACGCGCCCCGGACCGTCGCCCTCGACGCCGAACACGGTCCCCTTCCACGCCCGCATCGTCGCGCGCGGATCGGAGATCGCGCGCAGCGGGTGGATCGTCCCGGCGCCGCCGATCTTGCCGGCGACCGAGGAGAACGCCTCGGTCGCGGCGTGCGCGCCCGAGCAATGGAGGAGCACGTGGCGCTCGCCGACGAGGCCGGTCGCGACCAGGCGCTGCGCGACGTCGGCGACGGCGTCGTCGCGCACGGCGAGGACGATGATCTCGGCCTCGAGCACGAGGTCGGGCGGCGCCGGCGAGAACGCGGCGACGCCGGCGGCGGCCGCGGCCGCGCGCGCCGCGGCGGGGCGCCGGCTCCAGAGCCCGAGCACCGGCACGCCGGCGAGCCGGAGCCCGCCCGCGAGCGCGGTGGCGACCGGGCCGGCTCCGACCACGAAGGTGTTGGGATTACGCGACGTCACCGGTAGAGACCTCGACGGTCGATATAACCGAGAACGCTCCGGCTCACCAGCCCCGAGGCGTCTTCGCCGGCGCCGAGCCGGCGCCGCACCTCGGTCGACGAGACCGCGGGCATCGACAGCTCCGTCGCCGACGCGCCGTCGGGAGGCTCGACGCCGCCGCGGCCGATCACGATGGGCGGCGCGCGGCGGCACACCTCGTCCCAGCGGTGCCACTTGGCGGCCTCGTGCAGGATATCGGCACCGACGAGGAGCCGGAACGCGTGGTCGGGGTGCGTCGTCGCCAGGAGCTCGAGCGTGAAGAGCGTGCGGTTCTCGCCGCGCGCCGCGAACACGTCGGCCTCGATGCGCGACACGCGGGCGCGGGCGCCGAGCGGCGCCGCCGCGAGCTCGCACATCGCGACACGATCGTCGTAGGGCGCCAGCTCCTTGCCGAAAGCGTGGACGTACGTCGGGGCGAACCAGACGACGTCGACCGGCGCGGTCTCGAGCACGTAGAGCGCGACGAGCGCGTGCGCGACGTGCGGCGGGTTGAAGCTTCCGCCGAAGAGCGCGACGGTGGTGGCCACGCCCGATGTTACCTCAGTACAGGAGGTAGCCCGCGCGCGCGTCGAGGAAGGCGCGCTCGGCCGGCGCCCAGGTGGCGGCGATGTCGGCGAGCGCAGCGCCGGCATCGATCATCTCCCGCACGTCGGCCGATCCGGCGAGCAGGTCGATGGCGGGGATGGCGTCGACGAACTCGTAGGCGCGCGTGCGCCACGCGAACCGATCGCCGAGCAGCTGGCGCGCGGCGAGGAGCCACGCCACGCCGGTGAGGTAGGGTCGAAACGCGCGCGCGTCGGTGACGTGGATCTGCACGCCGCCGCAGGGCCGACCCGCGTGCTTCTGGAAGGTCGGCGTGAACGTCGCCGGCCGGAAGCGCGCGCCGGGCAACGGCGCGAGCACGTCGGCGAGCGCGTGGCCGTCGAGCTCGGGCGCGCCGGCGAGCTCGAACGGCCGCGTCGTGCCCCGCCCTTCCGACAGCTCGGTGCCCTCGACGAGGCACATGCCGGGATAGACGAGCGCGGTGTCGACCGTCGGCATGTTCGGCGACGGCATCACCCACGGCAGCCCGGTGTCGGCGAACGTCATGTCGCGCCGCCAGCCCGCCATCGTGACGACGTGCAGGTCGAGGTCGAGCCTCTCCTCGGCGGCGCGCCAGCGCGCGATCTCGCCGGCGGTGAGGCCGTGGCGGTTCGGGCACGAGACCAGGCCGACGAACGAGTCGAACCCCGGCGCGATCTCGCCGCCCTCGACGAGCGCGCCGCCGATCGGGTTGGGGCGATCGAGGACGACGACCGACTTGCCGGCCCGCGCGCACGCCCGCATGGCCAGCACCATCGTCCACACGAACGTGTAGTAGCGGCTGCCCACGTCCTGCACGTCGAAGACGACGACGTCGAGGTCGTCGAGCATCGCCGGGGTGGGCGCCAGCGACGCCGCGTCGTGCCCGTAGAGGCTGTGCACCGGTAGCCCCGTGCGCCCGTCGACGGCCGCGCCGACGCCGATCATGTCCTGCGCGTCCCCGCGCACGCCGTGCTCGGGGCCGAACAGCGAGACCAGCCGGATGCCGTCGCGGGCGGCGAGCAGATCGGCGGCATGCCGCAGCTCGGCGTCGACCGCCGTCGGGTTGGCGATGAGCCCGACCCGCCGCCCGCGCAGCACGCGGTCGTCGTCGAGCAACCGTTCGAGGCCAGAGGCGACGCGCGACACTCGCGCGCCTAGAAGATCGGGACCGGCTTGAGCGTGACCTTGCCGTCTTTCGTGACGACCCGGAAGCGCACGGCCTTGCACTGGTGCTGGGCCTTCAGCTTGCCCTCGTTGACGCGCAGCTTGGCGATGAAGCCCTCGAAGCTCACCTCGTCGGGGTTGCCGGTGGCGCGCCGCGCGTCGAGGTACTCGGTGTAGACGCGCTTGTAGTAGTCGGGCTCCGGCTCGCGGGCGAGCGCGGCGAGATCGGCGCTCGCGCTGTCGGCGGGCGCGGGCGCGCTCGCGTCGTCGTCCTCGAACTCGACGCGACCGGGGACGATCGGGTTGCCGTCGTCGTCCATCTCCTCCTCGCCGGGCTCGGGGCGGCCGAGCAGGCGGGCCAGCATCACGTTGAGGCCGTTGGCGAGGCCGTCGAGATCGGCGCCGACCGGGCGGAACGTCCGCTCGAGGTTGCCGTTGATGATCTCGGCGACGCCGACCTCGATCTCGTCGACCTGATCGAGGATCCGGCGGCTCGACAGCCACATCGCACCGAGCGCGAGCAGGAGGGCGATGCCGCCGAGCACGAGCACCATGCGCCCGGCGGTGGCGTGCTCCGGAACGTTGCGGCCGGCGGGCGCCAGGACGAGCGCACCGGCGGTCACCGGCGGGTAGTCGGCGGGCAGCGCCTTGGTGTTGGGGTAGCGCGGCATGCGCACGGCGCCGACCAGGTAGGTCTCGCTGCCGATCGTGGCGGTGACCGGCGACGAGATGCCGCTGTCCGACGCGAACGCCCGCTTCACCAGGTCGTCGCGACCGAGGAGCGGCGCGATCAGCTGCTGCATGCGCGCGTCCTCGGTGTTGTCGCCCTTGCGAAAGCTCGAGGCGTAGACCTTGTCGCCCTCGAAGTAGGCGATCTCGATGCCCAGCACGGCATGCTCCTCGCGCGCCAGCCGGGAAGACTGCGAGTACGCGATGACCACGGCGCCGATGACCCTGGGCACGCCGTCCGCGGTCTGGCGATCGACGACCGCCGCGAGGCCGGTGCGCATGAGCCCGCGGCCGGGGTAGTTCCAGATCTCGGCGATCGGCGGCCGGCTGTGGCCGCTCTCGAGCGTGAGCGCGAGGCCGCGCCACACCAGCTTGCCGTCCTTGTCCTTGAGCTCGCTGGCGACCGGGTTGTTCACCCCGTCCATCGCGACGATGTTGCCGGTGGCGTCGACCAGCGCGAGCACGTCGGGCTGGACCTGGCCGGCGTTGTTGCTCTGGAAACGGCTGAACGCGAGGTCCGACTCGCGGACACGATCGATGGTGGCCGTGGTGCGGAGCGCGGTGACGACGCCGTCGTCCTTGGCCAGCGTCTCGGCCTGGGCCTGGGTATTGAGCAGATCGAGCCGGGCGTTGTTCTGCGCCTGGGCGGGAATCCTCGCCGCGCTCATCTGCAACCTGGCGTCGGCCTTGACGCGGTCGGCCAGGCCGCCGGTCACGACGACATAACAGACAGCGGTGAGCACCGCGATCGCGATTCCGACGATCGCCCCGATGATCGTGCGACTCATGTGGCCTCCAGCCTGCGCGGATTATCGAAGCCGCGTGATCATGGTGTCAATCCGGGCCGCCGACGTTCACGGCCTCGGCCAGCTCGGGGCCGAAACATCCTGCGAGCTCGTTGTAGATACAGACGATCTCGGCGACGCTCGCCGCCAGGTTGGGCGCGAGCTGGGCGCGGTCGGCGGCGACGAGCAGCGTGCGTTCGGTGACGCGGTAGTACGTGAAGAGCGTCTTGCAGTCCACGGTCTCCGCGCCCTCGAGGATGCGCGGATCACACAGGACCTCCCTGGGCACGACCTGCACGGTGAGGTGCTCGGGGAACTTCGTCGCCGACGGCGCCTTCCGGGCGAGGACCTGGGGCAGCGCGCGCTTCACCTTGCGGTAGGCGTCGGCGACCTCGTCCGGGGCCCAGTCGATCGGCTCGGCGATCCGCACCGTGATGCCGTCACCCGCGAGCTCGGACGACGCCTTCCAGGCGACCCCGGCGGGATGGAACTCCCTGGCGGCGACGACCGCAGGGGCGTCCGGGGCATCTGCGTTCGCGCTCCCGCCGGCGCCGCGGACGGCGACGAACGCGACGCCGGCGCCGGCGACGAGGACGAGGAGGCCGAGCCCGAGCCAGAGCCCGGTCCGGCGCTTGTCGAGCGCAGGTGCCGATCCCGACTGGCTCGGCTCCAGGCGGTCGGCGAGCCCCGTCGAGCTCTCGCGCAGGTTCCGGGTCGCCGAGTTCGACGGCGCGGCCGCGGCGCCCGCGCCGACGCCGCTGCTGCCGGGCGCACGCGGCGGCGAGACCGCGGCGATGCGGCTGCGGGCGTCGGCCATCGCGTCGCGCGACATGCGCAAGGTCTCGGCGTGCCCGACGTCGCCGTCCTTCAGCACCGCCTCGAGCTCCTTGCGGAAGTCCCGCGCGGTCGGAAAGCGATCGTCGACCTTCTTCATGAGCGAGCGCATGAGGGCAGCCTCGAGCGCCGCGGGGAGCTCGAGCCCCAGCGACGTGGGGCGCGCGGGCACCTCGGACAGGTGCTTGCTCATGATCTCGAAGTGGGTGTTGCCGTCGAACGGCGTGTCTCCGGTCAGCGCCTCGTAGAGGGTCGCGCCGAGCGAGTAGATGTCGCTGCGCAGATCGACCTCCTGCCCTCGCACCTGCTCCGGCGACATGTAGCGCACCGTGCCCATGGTCTGGCCGGTCGCGGTGAGCCGCGTCGACGTCGTCATCTTGGCGATGCCGAAGTCCATGACGGTGGCCGTGTTGTCGTCCTCGCGCACGAGCACGTTGGACGGCTTCATGTCGCGGTGGACCACGCCTCGGCCGTGCGCGTACTCGAGCGCGCGCAGGACGTCGATGCAGATGCGCACCGCCTGCGGCCACGCCTGCTTGCCTTGCTCGAGGATCATCCGCTCCCACGTCTGGCCCTGCACGTACTGCATGGCCAGCACGAACGACCCGTTCTCCTGCCCGAAGTTGTAGAGGTGGACGATGTTGGGATGATCGAGCTGAGCCAGCGCCTTGGCTTCCTCGAGGAACCGCGACTTCACCTGGCTGTAGGCCGCGAGGTCGGGCGGCAACACCTTGAGCGCGACCTCCTGGTCGGTCATCGTGTGTCGGGCGCGGTAGACGACGCTCATGCCGCCCTGCCCGAGCACGTCGATGATCTCGTACTGACCGAGGACGGTCGTGCCGACGAGCCGCTGGGCGCCGGTCGAGCCGAGCGGCGCACCACACGCCTTGCACTTGACGTCGATGTCGAGCACCTCCTCGGCGCAGCTCGGGCAGTTCGGCATCAGCCCGATGATTGTAACAGCCCCGTGCCCGTGCCCGTGCCCGTGCCCGTGCCCGATCTGGTCTCAGATCGCTGCTCTCGCCGGCTGCAGCTGCCAGCCCGGCACGCGCGCGAGCAACCGATGGAGCTCGTCGCGGACGATCGCCGGGTACTCGACCGGCGTGTAGTGCGTGCCGCCGCGGATGACCTGGAGGCGCGATCCGGTGATCGCGCGGTGGATCCGCTCCGCCGTCGCCGGCGGAGTCAGGATGTCCTTGTCGCCGGTGATGATCGAGGTCGGCGCGGTGATCGTCGGCAGCACGTCCTCGGCGTCGTGCTGATTCAGCCGATCGAGGAGGTCGGAGTAGATCGCCCAGTCGAGGGTGCGGAAGCTCGCGGCCACGTCACGGAACGCGTCCTCGTCGAGCGTGCGGGACACCATGCCGAAGCGCTTCATGGCGGCGATGAGCGCGTCGGAGCCGGCGACCACGCCGGCGGCGCGGCCGACGAGCTCGGCCTGCGCCTTCACCATGCGCAGGAGCACGGGGATGACGCGCTCGACGAACTGCATCGAGAGGATCGTGCGGAACGGCCGACCCGAGACGCCGTTGATCGCGACGATCCCGGCGACCCGCGCGGCGTGGCGACGGCAGAGCTCGAAGACGACCTGCACGCCCATCGACCAGCCGACGAACACGGCGCGTTCGACGTGCTCGCGCCCGAGGATCTCGACGAGATCGTCGACCTGGTGGGCGACCGTGTTGGCGAGGGGATCCTCCGGCGGCGACGAGGTGTAGAGGCCGCGATAGTCCCAGCACAGCACGCGGTAGCCGGGGAGCGCCGCGTACACGTGGCGGAAGGCCTCGAAGGTGCCTCCCAGGCCGTTGGCCAGGACGACGACCGGCGCGTCGGGCCCCGCACCGGGGCGCTCCTGGTAGCCGATGCGGGTGCCGTCACGGACGACGAGGTGACGCTGGACGAGCCCGGGGACCACGGGAGAAGAGTAACAGGGAGCCGGAGTGCTCATTACGCAAGGAAGGCATCAGGCGTCAGGCGCGTCAGGCGTCAGGAAGAATGGCGAAAGGCCTCAGGAGGGGATCCTGAGGCCTTCTCTGTCTGGGACCTGATGCCTGACGCCTTCCTTGCGTGAAGGGCCCTTCGGCTTCCCGGCTCTCTCCTCTCAGAACGTCAACATCGCACCGAGGCGGACGCGCGAGTACGACTCCTCGTCGTCGGGGACGAGGGCGCGCAGGCTGGCGTCGGTCGGGACGCCGCCGTCGCGCGTCGGCTCGTCCTGCGCGAGCGTCTCGCGCGAGCCGAAGCGCATGTCGCCGAACAGCGAGAGGCGCTCCGACATGCGCCAGCGCAGGCCGGCGCCGACCTCGGCGATCGCCTGGCTGTCGTTCCAGCCGCCGTCGACCTCGACCTGCGTCGTGCCGAGGCCGGCGGTGAGGTACGGCGACCACTTGCGCTCGGCGCCGAGCTCGTACTTGAGGCCGGCCATCAGGCGGCGATCGACACGACCGCCGTCCTCGAGCGTGTTCTTGGCGATCTCGCCTTCGAGCAGGAGGCCGCGGGTCAGGCGGAACTGACCGACGAAGCCGAGGTCCTCGCCTTCGTGCTCGCCATCGACGGAGACGCCGCCCATGAAGACGCCGAAGCCCCAGCGCGGGAGCACCGGCTCCTCCACGACGGCCGCGGACACGTAGGTCGCGGGCGCCGGCGCGATCGGGCCGTAGTAGCCGCAGTTGCAATCGGCCGGCGGCGGGGGCGGCGGAGGCGGCTGCGCGAACGGACGCTCGTAGTAGTAGCCGCCGCCGAGCCAGATGTGGCCGCCCACGTAGACGACCGGGCGGTGGATGTGACGGTGACGCCAGTGCGGGCGAACGTGGCGCACGCGGGCGCCACCGCCGATGCGGACGTGCGCGGAGCCCCCGATGCGTACGCGGACATCGGCCGAGGCGTCGCTCGCCGTGAGCGCGACCCCGGCGGGGAGGATGGTTGCGGCGGCGACGAGCGCGACGGTCAGTTTCTTCACGGCGGGGCTCCTGGGGCGTTTCCGAACAAGACGATCGAGGGCGAGGATCGGTTTACAGCGCGTTCACGTGGGTCTCACTGCATCCATCGCGCCACGGGTCGCGCGCTTACAGCGCGCCAACGATCCCTCCGACCCGGTCGGTTCCTGATTAGTTACACGCCGCGCTGCCTGGTGCCACCCGGAGCTGTGAATGTCACTTCACGGTTGCCGTGCCGCTCGTGCAACACGATCCGCGAGCCTGTGTCCCGTTTCACGATCGCGTCGGAAGTATCCCGAATTCCTTTGCTATGCTTGACGCCGCTTCGCTGGCTCCATAGAGTCGCGGACGCACTGGAGGCACCATTGAGCCAGCAGCCCCCCAAGAAGTCGGGTAGCCGAGACATCAACGAGCTCAAGGCTCGACTAGGCCTCAAGAAGGGCACGAACGCACCCGGCGCCCCCGCCGGCAAGCCCAACGGGGCCGCCTCGGGCGGCGTCGTTCCGCCCCCGGGTCTCGCGGTACCGCCGCCACCCGGCGCCGCGCCGCCCGCGCCGGTGGTCCCCAACGCCGCCGACGATCCGTTCGGCGCGATGAACGCGATGGCGGCGCACGGCGCCGCGCAGCGCGCGCCGGAGATCGTGATCGTCCACGACGGCAAGCCGGTCGAGAGCGTCTCCGCGGGAACCCAGGCGGCGACGATCGGCAAGTACGTCGCGATCGCGCTCGTCCCGTTCGTCCTCGGCATCGCGATCCGCGGCATCTCCAAGGACGCCGCCGCGTACAACGAGGGCATCACCGGCGCCAAGGCGCTGGTGAACGACATCAAGAACGTGAAGAAGTCGCTCGCCGCCACCAAGGCGAAGCTGGAGAGTGACGAGGCGCGCAAGGCCGGGATCACCGGCAAGGAAGTCACCGCCGCGATCACGGCGCTCTCGCCCGACAAGTTCGAGGTGAAGCCGGGCGACGTGCTCAAGCGGAAGCAGAACATCGGCGCCGATCTCGCGACGTCGGTGATGGACTTCTACGGCGGCGTCGCCTCGCTGCAGGCGATGGTCAAGGATCACGTGAAGGGCGCCAAGGCCGACGACGCGGCGCTCGCCGCGGCCCGCGCCAACGCCGAGAAGGGCCTCCTGCCGCAGAACGAGAGCATCCAGCGCGCGGTGCGGTACCGCTTCGGCGTGCTGGTGTGGAACCCGAGCGAGGACGAGATGAAGACGGCGGAGCCCGCGCCGTTCGGCGCGCGCCTGGTCGAGCTCGGCCCGCCGATCTGCGCCGACGGCAAGCGCGCCGACAGCGGCGCGTGCTCGGAGCAGAACCCGGTCGACACGCTCTCGTTCCGTACCGGGCCCGGGCAGCCGTGGCAGCGCGCCGACTTCGCCATCCCCGGCCAGAACATCAACCCGGGCGACGCGGCGCCGCACAAGAAGGTGCTGATCATGTCGCCGACCGACGCCTTCCTCTCGATGGTGCAGGACTGCGCCGGCGGGGGCGAGGGCTGCCAGAAGTACGTCGGCGGCAGCGCCGCCGAGACGCTCTACAAGAAGCGGGTCGGCGCGATCATCGAGAAGGTCGACGAGCTGATCGAGTCGGCCAACGACCTCGAGCGCAAGCTGGCGCCCAAGGCGAACGAGAGCCCGCGCTTCACCTTCTTCCTCTGAACCGGAGGTTCAGAGGAAGAAGAGGCGTCGGGCCTCGGGCCTCAGGAAGAGGTCCCCGGCACCCGTGCATCCTGAGCGAGCCCGAGCGTCAGCGAGGGCGAGTCGAAGGACGTCATTCCGGAGGCTCGAGCCTGAGGCCCTCTTCCCGAGGCCTGACGCCCGAGGCCTCCAGCCTGCCGCCACCGTCGGCCTCGCCGACGATGGCGGCGTACGACATCGTCTCCGACGCGTGCGCGGCGAGGACGTCGCCGCGTGGCGTGACCGCGATGACGCCGCCGGTGCCGCGGCCGACGGTCACGAGCTCGCGGAGGACGGCGTCGGCCGCCGCATCGGGTTGCTCGCCGCGCTCGAGACGGTCGACGAGCGAGCGGCAGAGCGTCACGCGGATGATCGCCTCGCCGTCGCCGGTCGCGGACGCCGCGCCGCCGCGATCGTCGGCCCACGTGCCACAGCCGGGCAGCGGCGTGTCGCCGACGCGGCCGCTGCGCTTCCAGTTGATGCCGCCGGTCGACGTCGCGGCGGCGACGTGGCCGGCGCGATCGACCGCGACGGCACCGACGGTCCCTCCTTCGGTCTCCGAGGGCGGCGCGGTCGCGAGACCGGCGCGGCGTGCGGTCTCCTCGCGCCAGCGCGCGCTTGCGCGGTCGGTGACCAGCGACGCGGTCGGCACGGGGGCGATGCCCCGCTCGGCCGCGAAGCGCAGCGCCGCCGGCCCGGCGAGCAACACGTGCTCGCCGTCGTCGAGCACGGCGCGCGCGAGGTCGATCGGCGCGCGCAGGTCGGGCACCGCGGCGATGGCGCCGATGGCCCGCGTCGCGCCATCCATGAGCGCGGCGTCGAGCTCGACGGTGCCGTCCCGGGTCAAGACCGAGCCGGTGCCGGCGTTGAGCTCGGGCGCGTCCTCGAGCACGCGCACCGCCGCCTGGACCGCGTCGAGCGCCTTCCCGCCGGCGGCGAGCACGGCGTACCCCGCATGGACGGCGGCGCGACACGCGGCCACGGCGGCCGGCGCCCGCTCGGGCGGCAGCGCGCCCGCGCCGCCGTGCACGACGATCGCGATGCGCGAGGTCACGACGCGGGACCCGCGCAACGAAACCCGACGATGACGTGGCGGATCGAGCGCACGCGGCCGTGCCACGCCGCGCCGCGCCCCAGGCCCGCGTAGTCGTCCCACGCCGAGCCACGCACCGTCATCTTCTGACCGCGCGTCGCCCCGCCCGGCGGCCACGGCGTCGCCGTCCACTGGAACACGTTGCCCGCGGTGTCGAGCACGCCGAACGGGCTCACGCCTTCCGCGATCGATCCGACCGGCACCGTGTCGCGCAGCCCGCTCATCCCGGAGTTGAGCTTGGTGCGCTCGAACGTGATGCCCCAGGGGTAGAACTGCCCCTCGGTGCCGCGCGCCGCCTTCTCGAACTCGTGGGCCGACGGCAACCGCCGCGGCTGCCCCACGACCTGCCCGCGCCATGCGCAGTACGCGGCCGCGTCGTCCCAGCTCACCAGCACGACGGGATGATCCTCCCGACCCGGCGGGGGCCGGCCGTCGACCCACACGTGGCGTTCGATCTCCTCGGGCCACGCCTGCGCGAAGCCCTGCGCCTTCCACGTCGCCTCGTCCATCGTCGGGGCCGGCGCGCCGCCGTCGGCGACGAACTCGGCGTACGCCGCGTTGCTCACCGGCATGAGGTCGATCCGGAACGCCGGGAGCTCGACCACGTGGCGGTCCTCTTCCTTGTCGAACCAGCCGTTGTCCCGCGCGACGGTCGTGCCCGACGTCGCCGCGTGCGCGTCGTAGGCGGCCGTGCGCTCCTCGGGCGTCGATCCGGAGATCGAGCGGCCCGCGGGGACGACGACCATGGTGGCGTCGGCGGCGCCGGAGAGCGGCGCGGCGGCGCCGGACCAGGTCACCTCCCGCCCGGGACCGTCGACGATGGGGGGCGGCGGCTGGGGTTTCGCGAGGCGCAGGCCCTGGCCGTCACACCCGCCACCCGAGAGGAGGATCGCCCCGGCGAGCGTCGTTCGAAGCGCGAGGCGATTCACGGAGGCAGTGTACTCGGAGCCGCGTCGCCGCGCCGTCCACGCGCCTCGTCGCGTTCGCGCGCCGCCGCGATCGCCTCCTCGAGCTGGGCGAGCGCGAGCCGCAGCGCGGTCGCGTGATCGGGGTTGCGCAGGAGCGACGTCTGATCGAGATCGACCCGGGCGAGCGCCGCGCCGAGCCGCGGGGCGGCGCCGGCCGTGTCGCGCAGCATGCGCAGCTTCGGCGGCTCGCCCCAGGTGTCGAGGTGGGCCACCGACGGCAGCAGCGGCGCGCCCTCGGCGTCGCGCACGATCGACGTGACGAACAGCCAGCGCGCGTTCGCGGACCACGCGGGGGCCCCCTCGTCGCTCCCCTCGAGCGCGACGCCCGCACGCTCGCGCCCGTCGCCGTCGACCACGCGCACGTCGAGATCGCGCTCGCCGTCCACGCGCAGGCGCGCGGACGTGAAGGCGAGCAACGCGCCGTCGGGCGCGAGCGCGGGCGCGCCGTCGCTGGGGCCGTCGGTCAGCGCCTCGAGCGCGCCGCTGTGCGTCCGCTCGGCGATCCAGCTCGCGCCGCTCGCGGGATCGACCACCTGGAGCACGAGGCGTCCGGCGGCGAGCGAGGGCGCGAGCTCGTGCGTCGCGGCGTCGGTCAGGCGCTCGATCGCGCCCGCCGGCGCATCGTCCCGCATCGGGAGGCGATACAGATCGATCGACGCTCCGTCGCGATCGCTCGCGAACACGATCGCGTCGCCGCCCGGGGCCCACGTCGGATCGATGTCGGACGCGGCGCCGCTGGTGATCCGGCGCGGCGTCGCGTCGGGGCGCGCCGGCGCGACCCAGAGGCTCCGGCGCCGATCGTCGCGCGCGCGTGTCGACGCGAACACGATCCAGCGGCCATCGGGCGAGAACGCCGGGTGCTCGTCGACCGCCGGCGCACCGGCGGCGTCGTCGCCGGGCACGAGCAGCGGCGCGAGGCGATCACCGGTCTCGTCGACGATGATCAGGCGGCCGCCGCTGCGCCAGCGCTCGGTGACGACCATGCGCGCCGGGGCGTCCAGATCGCGGCCGGGCAGCGTCGTCGCGGTCCCTCCGCACCCCATCGCCAGCGCGGCGAGACCGACGAGGCGGGCGCGCTCGAACAACTAGCTCACTTCGCGGGCGCTTCGGGCGTCGGCGCGTCCGTCTTGCTCTTCTTCTTGAGCTGGTTCAGGTCCATGTCCTTCGCCTTGTTGTCCTCCTTCGGCGTGACGCCGAAGTAGAGACCGAGGGCGAGCACGGCGACGACCGCACCGGCGATCGCGGCGAGCTTGAACCCCTTGTCGAGCGCTTCCTTCTGGTACCGCTCGAAGACCACGAACTGGGCTTCCTGCTCCGGCGGAAATGACGTGAAGTTGCTGTAGTCGCTCATGGATCGCCCTCTGGTTCGCTACGGTAGTGCGGTTGTAAGGGTTGCGTCAACGCGGCGGTGATGGGAGACCAAGGAACGTGGCCCGCGCGTCGGATAGACGAGCAATGCGTTCGACAGCTACGCGCGCCATCGGTTCCAGGATTCTCGCGATCGCCGCGATCTCGCTGGGTTGCGAGGGATCGGCGGCGCAGCCGGCGGCTCCGCCCGGCACAGGCACGGGCACGGGCACGGGCGCGGGCACGGAGAAGACGGAGACGTGCCTCGGCGTGGCCGACAAGGGGATCTGGAGCGATCTCGACGACCGGCTGCAGCTCGCGCTGCCCCGCGGCCTCTCGGCGGCGCGCGTCGCGGCCACGATCGATCGCGATCGCAAGCTGCTCCTCGTCTCGGTCGACGGCTGGCCGACCAAGCCCTACCCGCTCGGCGGTGACGCCGAGGTCGTCGCGGGCAAGCACCGGTTGCCCGTGCGCGCGGGCGACGCCGCGGAGCTCGCCGGCCTCTTGCACGAGGGCAACGTGAAGGAAGGCGCGACGCCGGCGCGGCACGACCGCGATCGCGACGGCATCCCCGACACGCTCGACGTGCTGATGGGCGCGCACAAGACGCGGCTCAACGGGGCCGCGTACACGGAGGGCTACGTCTCGATCAGGTACCCGCAGGGCGACGTGCCGCGCGGGATGGGCGTGTGCACCGACGTCGTGATCCGCGCGCTGCGCAACGCCGGGCTCGATCTGCAGGCGGCGGTGCACGAGGACATCAAGCGCGCCCCGCGCGCGTACCCGATGGTGAAGGGCAAGGGCTCGCCGAGCATCGATCACCGGCGGGTGAAGACCATCCTGCCGTGGTTCAAGCGGCACATGGACGAGCGCAGCGCGAAGCTCGACGACCCCGACGACCCGCTGCGCCCCGGCGACATCGTGTTCATGGACACGTTCCCGAGCCGCTCGGGCCCCGATCACATCGGCATCGTGTCCGACCGCGTCGGCGCCGACGGGCTGCCGGTGATCATCAACAACTGGACCAACGGCACGGTCACCGCCGAGATGGAGCTGCTCGGCTGGGTCCCGGTCACGCACCGGTTCCGCATCCGCTGACGCCCCGCGCTACCAGTGCCCGATCCAGCGGGTCTTGCCGGTCTCCCATTTCCTCTTCGGCGTGACCACGCGATCGCTCGGCAAGAGCGCCGCCGCGAGCGTCACGGCCAGCGCGCCACCGAGGAACCCTCGTCGCGACGCGCCCCGGCTCCTCCGATCGTTCACCGCGCGCTTCACGGCGTCGTCCCTCCCGGGCCTCCCGGGCCACCGCCGGCGGGCGCCGGGCGATCGCCCTCCCAGCCCTTCTCGAGATCGTCGATCGTGAGGTGGAGATCGTCGGGGATGAACTCCTTCGCCTCCTCGAACATGCCGTCGGCGTCGGAGTCGTCGGTGATCTTGGTCGTGTCGACCTCGCGCGCCTGCGACGCGTCGATCACCTGACCGCCGCGATCGAGGAGCCGGAGGTTGATCTTCTCGAGGAAGCGCATGGGGTGGTAGTGGTAGACGGTGCCGTCCTTGGGCAGGCCGAGCGCGATCGCCACCGGCTCGGTCCACCAGATGAACGGCTCGAGCTGCTCGGCAGCCAGCTCCCCGATGTCGTAGTCCTCGTCGTCGGCGTCCTCCGACGCGAGCCGGGTGCCGCTGCGCTTGCGGAAGTCGCGCAGCGACTTGGCGAGCTCCTCGGCCCACACCGGCTCGTCGGTCCACTCCGACACGTGGTAGGTGACCAGCCGGCGGAGATCGTCGTTGACCTCGCCGTTGGCGTAGAACTCGAGGAGTTCCTCACGCGAGAGGCGGGCGTCCTTGTCGTTGTCGATGACGAGGTTGATCTCGGGGACCTCGCAGAAGCGATAACCGGCGGCGCCGTCGACCATCACCCAGTCGGGATCGCCGCGGAACAGCTCGTCGCGCGAGAAGATCTCGAAGTGGATCTGCGCCGCCGACAGATCCTCGGGCCCCACCACGCCGACGTGGCCGATCACCTCGCCGGCCTCGACCGGATGATCGTAGCCCCAGACCGAGCGGTTGGGGTCGAGCTCGCGCTTGGTCGCCGAGGTCATCCACTTGGGTGCGGCGTCGCCAGCGGCCTCGTCGGCGAGGTGCATGTAGAGCGAGAAGAACCGCAGCGGCTTGCCGACGTTGATGTCGTGGCGCAGGAGCACGAAGTTGGTCGAGCCGATCGACGAGCCGCCGGCCGCGCCGGTGCGCGCCGCGACGACGCGGCCGGGGAAGGGCGCGTGCACCGGCGAGTCCTTGTCGGCGGGCAGATGGATGCCGCCGTGCCACAGCCGCGTCGCGCCCCACGGCCCGACGGGGAAGAAGCCGCCGCCGGCCTCCATCTCGTTGTGCTGGGTGTACTTCGCGGTCTCGTCGATGATCTTCTTCGCCGCCACGTCGGGGACCGGATCGCTCGGGATGAGCGGTCGCTCGCCCACCTTCACCTGGCCCGGCATCCACAGCGGGAACGACCGCTGGCCGCGCAGCTTGTCGATGAACTCCTTGAAGTCGAACGGCCCCGGATCCCACTTGCGCGTCGTCAGGTGGTAGTGGGCGATGTAGCCGCGGAAGTCCATCGCCGGGAAGCTGTCGCCGACGGCGTCGGTGGGACCGAGCGTGCCCCAGTACGGCTTGGACGAGCCGGGATCGGTCGGGTACTCGAGCGGCAGCTCCGGCAGGTGGCGCACCAGCACCGACGCGAGCTCGAGCATCGCGCTGTACTGCTGCGGCGTGTAGTCCCACGCCTCGATCGTGTGGTTGTTGATCTTGCAGAGCTTGGTCGTGCGGGCGAGGCCGCGCTTCCGGTAGTAGTCGGGGTCCTTCCGGTAATCGCCGCGATTGCAGAACTCGACGCCGATCGAGTCGATGTTGTACTTCGCGGCGTGGAAACCCATGTACGCGAGGTCGAGCGTCTGGAAGATCGTCCCGTCGTTGTCGATGAGGAAGTGACACGAGAGCCCGCGCTCGTTGTGGAGCACCTCCCAGCACAGGCGTGACGAGTCGAGGCCGTCGTGGTGGAGGACGAACTTCCGGATCGACTTCTGGACGGCCTCGAGCGGCGGATGCTTGGGATCCTTCACGCGGCGCAGGGCGGGCCGGAAGGCGTACCGGCGCAGGCCCTTGTTCTTGGCGTCGGCGGCGTAGGCGCCTTGCCCCGGGCCGCACCGCGTGGTGCCGACGCATCCCTCGATCGTCGCGTCCCACCTGGGGCCGCCGGGGTAGGCCTCTTCCAAGAAGTTCTTGAAGGACGGGCCGAGATCCTGGACCTCCCTGCCGGCGATGATGAGACTGCCCATGTCGTCGTTGTCCTGCGCTAGCCGACCATGAACCGGACCTCGGTCGATCCGAGGCGGACCGTCATGCCGTGGTCGAGGCGGGTGTGGGTGATGCGCACGCCGTTGGAGAACGTGCCGTTGGTCGAGTTCCGATCGTAGAGCATCCAGGCCCCACCTTCGAACACGATCTGCGCGTGGTTCCCCGAGGCGTAGCCGTCGTGGGAGAGGTCGAGGTCGCTGCCCGGCGCCTTGCCGATCGACAGCCCGTGGCGCACGGGGATGCGCTGGCCGGTGGCGGGGCCGGTGAGGACGAGGAGCGCGGGTCCGCCCACGGGAACCTGCGCCGCGGCGGCGACCGGCGCGGCGCCGGCGGCGCCTGCCTGGGCGAGCGGCGGCGCGTGCGGATACGCCCCGGGCACCCCGGGCGCGAACGTCTGCCCGGGGATCCCCCCTGCGGTCGCGCGCGCGCGGCGCCGGGTGACGACCGTCATGACACCGACCAGGAGCACGAGCGCGCCGACGCCGACGCCGCCGAAGAGCAGGACCGTGCCGAGCTTGCCCTTCTGCTCGATCGCGCGCGCGACACACTCCGCCTTCACGCAGTAAGCGCGCGCGTCACACGAGTCGTAGCCACACCGGGCGGCGAGGATGGTCACCGCGTCGGAGGTGAGGGTGGCGGTGCCGAGCGGCATCGTCACGGACAGCTTCTTGCCCTCGAGCTCCCCGGTCGGAGCGAAGAACGTGACGACGTGCGCGCGGGCGATCTCCTTCGTGACCTGGGCGATCGCGGCGCGCCAGCCGCCCTCCGTCTTCACCCAGCGAAAGGTGCCATTCGATCGTCGCGAGAGCTCGCCCAGCGCGAGCAGCGGGCGCACCGGGTGATACTTCCCGTCGGGGCTGGGGCTGTAGCCGATCGTGTGGATGCGGACCGACGCCTGGTCGGCGGCGAGACCGGCCTTGGTGATCGCGGTCTTCTCCTCCTCGGTGACGTTGGGGATGCCCCTGGAGACGAGGATGACGACGCCGCGCGCGATCGCGTCCTTGTTCCTGGGCTTCTTGAGGCCGGCGCCCGCCTGCTTGACGCTGCGCCCGACCACCTCGACCAGCTCGATCTCCTCCGAGCTCGTGTCGACGTAGAGCTTGCGCAGCTCCTTGCGGGCGGCGTCGGCCCGCTGGAGGCCCTTCGAGCCGGTGATGTCGGCGCCGTAGCCGAGGACCTGCACGCGGACGCGCGCGCCCATCCGGGCGAGGGGCTCGAACAGCTCGGCGTCGAGCGCCTCGGTCATGGCGTCGAAGTCCGACTCGAAGTCGAGGGTCGTGGGGATCGCCACGACGATCGAGAGCTCGGCGTCGGCGTGCTCGAAGGCACCGAGCAGGAACGGCGGGGAGGTGCCGCCGGCCTTGACCTTCAGCTCGGTCTGCTTGGACTTGGGATCGGTCGGCGCCTCGACGACCTCGCCCCCGGTCTGGGTCGCCGACACGAGGGCGCGCACCCGGATCTGATCGGGGAGGATCGACGGGCGCGTCTCGATGCGGTCGACGATGATCTTGTCGCCGTGCACGGGCGTCGGCGCGAGCGCGACCCCGAGCAGGAGGGCCCCGGCAACGACCATGGTGCGCAGCGGGCGCATCGGGAGACGAAGGTAGCGCATGCCGCCCCCGCCGTCATAACCCGGGGGAAACAGGAAATGCTCCCGCGGCCGGTGTATCGTCCGCCCATGGTTCGTCCGGGGTACCTAGCCGCGCTATCCGCCTCCCTCCTCCTGTCGTCGGCCGCGATTGCCACCGCGCAACCCGAGGGCAGCGAGGTCGAGCTCGACGAAGACCCGGCGCCGGCCACCGGCGACGAGACCGGCGGCGAGGAGGACCCGGACTCGCCGCTCATCGGCGACGCCCCCGTCGACACCGGCCCGACCGCGCCAGCCCAGCGCAAGGCGGGGTATCCCATCGCCGAGGTCGAGCGGCCGATCACCCTGCCCGACTTCACGTCGGAGGTGCGGCTCGACGCGCGCCTCTTCCCCGACCCGCTCGACGCCGAGTTCGGCCTGCGCGCCCGCTACGGCATCACGCGGCAGGCGCAGATCGGCGTGCGCTACTCGATCGGCGGCTTCTACAACGACGGCAAGGGCACCGACGACAAGGCCACCTTCAACACCGGCAAGTCCGTCGCGCTCGAGTTCCAGTTCCTCGTGCAGGACTGGATCGCGCCGCGAGTGACGGTGCCGATGTACGTCGACCCGTTCGCGATCGGCATGACGCTCGGCGGGCACATGAAGTTCAAGATCCTCGACAAGCTCGCGCTGGTCGGGTTCGAGGACGTCGTCGGCTTCCGGCTCAACGAGAAGTTCCTGCCCGACCTCGACAGCGAGCGGTACAACGAGGCCGCGGCCGACGCCGTCGCCATCAACGAGATCACCTCGAAGGGCTTCCTGCGCTTCGACGGCGGCGTCATGTACCAGGCCAAGCCGAACCTGGCCGTCGGCGGCCGCTTCGGCGTGACCTTCAACGACTTCTCCGACGACGACGCCGCGACGTCCCTGCGGCTCCAGGTCCAGCACACGCCCAGGAAGATGCTGGACCTGATCGGTCAGCTCGGCTGGCTCGCGCTCGACGACAACAACACGTTCCACGTCAGCGCGGCGCTCGCCGTGCGCATCTGATTCGCGGGCGGCTACTTGCTCGTCAGGTAGCCGTCGGCCTTCAGCAGCTCCGCCGTGAGGACGGCGCCGCCGGCGGCGCCGCGCACGGTGTTGTGCGAGAGCGCGACGAAGCGCCAGTCGAAGACGGCGTCGGGGCGCAGCCGGCCGATCGTGACGCCTTGGCCGTTGCCGGCGTCGCGATCGAGCCTGGTCTGCGGGCGGTTGTCCTCGTCGAAGTAGTGGAGGAACGGCGTCGGCGCGCTCGGCAGCTTCAGCTCCTGCGGGCGGCCGCGGAACTCCTTCCACGCCGACAGGATCTCGTCCTTGCCCGGCTTCCGGTCGAACGCGACGAACACCGCGGCCATGTGGCCGTCAGAGACCGGCACGCGGATGCACTGCGCGGAGATGACCGGCGCCGACGCGGTCATGATCTTGCCGTCGCTCATCGCGCCCCAGATCTTGAGCGGCTCCTGCTCGCTCTTCTCTTCCTCGCCCTTGATGAAGGGGATGACGTTGTCGACCATCTCGGGCCAGCTCTCGAACGTCTTGCCGGCGCCGGAGATCGCCTGGTACGTGCAGACGGCGAGGCGGCGCGGGCCGTACCCGAGGAGCGGGTGGATCGCGGGGACGTAGCTCTGGATCGAGCAGTTCGGCTTGACCGCGATGAAGCCGCGCCTGGCGCCGAGGCGGCGGCGCTGCGCCTCGATCACCTGCGCGTGGTCGGCGTTGATCTCGGGGATCATCATCGGCACGTCCGGCGTCCACCGGTGCGCCGAGTTGTTGGAGACCACCGGCGTCTCGGCGCGCGCGTAGTCTTCCTCGAGCTTCGCGGTGGCGGCCTTGTCCATGTCGACCGCGCAGAAGACGAAGTCGGCGTGTGCGGACACCGCCGCGATGTCCGACGCGTCGATCACCGTGAGGCCGGCGGCGGCGGTGGGCACCGCGCCGGGGAGCGTCCAGCGACCGGCGACGGCGTCCTTGTAGGTCTTGCCCGCCGACGACGGTGACGCCGCGACGGCGGTGATCTCGAACCAGGGGTGTTCGGCGAGGAGAGAGACGAACCGTTGTCCGACCATGCCGGTCGCGCCGAGCACGCCGGCCTTCAGCTTCTTCGACATGCCTATTCTTTACACGGAGGTAGTGAGCGCGCACACCGCTTTCCCGCGCTTACGAGTGGAAATGGGAAATGCCTCTTGCGTCGGACGCTGGTGCGGGCGAACGTTCGCGGGATGGCCGGACGGGACGAGGACGATACGGACACGCGCCCGGATCCTCGTCCGGGTCGCCGCGTCCGCCTCGCCACCGGCACCCTTCCTCCGCTGCTCGGAACGGACAACGTGGAGGCCGCGCCGCTGGCCGACGGCACCGTCGAGCTCGCGGTCGAGGGCGGCGAGCTCACCGAGGAGCTGCTCGCCGACGCCGGTGACGGCGGCGAGGTCGCCGAGGCGGCGGACACGACCGACAGCGGCGACGCGAACGATCCGGGGCTCGTCGTCGACGCGCACATGCTCGCGGTCGGCACACGATGGTTCGGCATCAGCGCGTTCCGTCCGGGTCAGGCGCTCGCGATCCGCAACGTGCTGGCCGGCATCGACACGCTCGCGATCATGCCGACGGGTGCGGGCAAGTCGCTCTGCTACCAGCTGCCGGCGCTCGAGCTGCCCGGCGTCACGCTGGTCGTGTCGCCGCTCATCGCGCTGATGAAGGATCAGCACGACAAGCTCGAACATCTCGGCATCGACGTGCTGCGGCTCGACTCGACGTTGTCGCCGCGAGACGAGCAGGCGGCGCTGGCGCGGCTCGCGACCGGCAAGCCGTGCATCGCGTACGTGACGCCCGAGCGGCTGAGCGAGCCTCGCTTCCGCGAGCGGCTGCGCGCGGTGCGGGTCGCGCTGTTCGTGGTGGACGAGGCGCACTGCATCTCGCAGTGGGGGCACGACTTCCGCCCCGCGTACCTCGGGCTCGGTGACGCGCTCCGCGCGCTGGGACGGCCGCCCGTCCTGGCGCTGACCGCGACGGCGCCGCCCAAGGTCAAGGACGACATCCTCGCGCAGCTGGAGATCCCGTCGGCGTCGGTGATCGACATCGGTCTCGACCGCCCGAACCTGCGCTACCACGTGATGAAGGCGCAGAGCGAGCGCAAGAAGCAGGCGATCCTCTTGCGCCTGCTCGCGCGGCAGCAGGGCTCGGGCATCATCTACGCTGCGACCGTGCGGACGGTCGACGCCCTCGCCGACTTCCTGCATGCGAACGGCGTCGAGTGCGGCCGCTACCACGGCCGGATGCGCGCCAAGGATCGCGATCGCGTGCAGACCGCGTTCATGGAGCGCAGCGAGCCGCGCATCATGGTGGCGACGAACGCGTTCGGCCTGGGCGTGGACAAGCAGGACATCCGCTTCGTCATCCACTACAACTTCCCGGGCTCGCTCGAGAGCTACTACCAGGAGGCCGGGCGCGCGGGGCGCGACGGCCGGCCGGCGAACTGCGTGCTCCTCTACCAGCCCGAGGACAAGCGCATCCAGAGCTTCTTCCTCGGCGGGCGCTACCCGACGCCGGAGCAGACGCGCGCGGTGGCCGAGGCGCTGATCGCGACGTTCGCGACGGGCGGCGGCGATCTCGACGCGGTGTCCGCCGTGGCGGCGGCGCGCCTGGCGGGGACGGACGGCAGCGACGCGCGCGATGTCGAGGACCTCGAGCACGCGGTCGCGCTCAAGGACATCGCGGAGAAGGCGCTGGCGCCGGCAAAGAAGGCGCGCGTCGTGCTGTCGTTCCTGAAGGAGGTCGGGTTCGCGGCGGAGGCGCCGGGCCAGCGGTTCGTGCCGCTGACGGCGGAGCCGCCGAGCCTCGAGGAGCTCGCGCGGGCGACGGCGCGCTACGAGCAGAAGCGGGCCCAGGACCGGGCGCGGCTGCAGGCGATGTTGCGCTACGCGCAGTCGCACCTGTGCCGGTCGCGCCTGCTGGTGACGTACTTCGGCTACACCGACGGCGACGCGTGCGGCGCGTGCGACAACTGTCAGCGCGCGAAGGCCGACGCGCCGGTCGAGCCGCCGCCCTCGCGTATCGCGGCGGTGGCGGCGGTGCTGGCGGCGCGGCGCGCGGCGGCCCAGGGCGGCGAGGCCTCGGCGGACCCGACACCGGCCGACGAGATCTTGGCGCGGCGGCGCGCCCAGCGCGGGCGTGCCCTCAAGATCGAGCGCGGCCGCGGACGCGTCGGCGTCCTCGGCAAGGGCGACCTCGTGCGCCACGCCACCTGGGGCGACGGCGAGGTCGTGCGCGTCGTCGGCGACTCCGCCCTCGCCTTCTTCCCGGGCCACGGCGAGAAGCTCCTCAAGGCGTCCTTCCTCGAAAAGATCGTCCGCGCCTGACCGGGGGACAGGTTCATGGGTCCCAACTCGCGAGACTCCCTCGCGAATTCGCGCCTACCGCGACTGACGTTCGTTCTGGCGGTCTTCGCCGCGTGCGGGGGCGGCGCGGCCCGACGCGAGCCGCTCGCCGACGCCGACGACCCGTGGCCGATGTTCCGGCGCGAGCCGCGGCACGGCGGCGACGCACGCGATCACCGCGCTCTGGCGTGGGAGGTCGCGTGGCAGGTCGAGCTCGGTGAGCGCGTCGATGCGTCGCCGATCGTGGTCGAGCACGGCGTGGTGGTGGCGACGCGCGAGGGCACGGTCGCCCTGCTCGATCCGGTTATCGGCGCCGAGCGCGCGCGGACCTCGCTCGGTGGCGGGATCTGGGCGACACCCGCGGCCGCGCGCGGCGTGATCGTCCTCGGCGTGGGGCGACGGCGCGGCGGAGAGCTCGTCGGGTTGTCTGCGCGCGACCTCCGCGTGCGGTGGCGTCGAACCATCACGGCCGCACGCGGCACGCGCGCGTCGACCTTCGGCGCCGCGACCGCGGACGGCGACTCCGTGTGGTTGTGCGCCGGGGAGTCGGTGGTCGCCGTGCGCGTCCGCGACGGCGCCGAGGTCGCGCGCCACGACGTGCGGGCTCGCTGCTTCGGCGCGCCGGCGATCGACGGCGAGAAGATCTACGTCGCCACCCGCAACGGTGAGGTCATCGCCCTCGATCGTGATCTCCTGCGCGATGGCGCGCCGGAGCCCGTGCGCTGGATCGCGCCCACCACACGCGCGTTCGCCGACACATCGCCGGTCGTGAACGACGAGCTCGTGCTCGTCGGCTCGAACGACGGTCACCTGTACGCGCTCGCAACGCAGGACGGCGCGCCGCGCTGGAAGGTCGGGGACGGACACTGGGTCGTGTCGGCGCCCGCGATCGCCGACGGGCTCGCCATCTTCGGCGACGACGGCGACGTGGTGCGCGCGGTCACCCTCGCCGACGGTAGCGAACGCTGGCGCGGCGAGGTCGGCGGAGACGTGGCGTCATCGGCCGTCGTCGTCGGCGAGCACGTCGTCCACGGCGCGCACGACGGCAAGGTGCACGCGTGGCAGCTGGCGGACGGCGCCGCGCTTCCGCCGATGGACGCCGGCGCCGCGATGTTCGCGTCGCCTGCCCTCACCGCGTCGGGGCTGCTCGTGATCGCGACGCACGAGGGCCGCGTCCTAGCCATCCGGTGACCTCCAGTCGCGGTACGAGCGAAATGCGGAGGCGGATCAGGGGGTTGTGACCCCGGAGCCTGTCCCCCGTCTCTGGCGGGCGGCCTCGTAGAGGGCGATGCCGGCGGCGACGGAGACGTTGAGGGAGCCGACGCCGGGGGCTGCCATGGGGATGACAGCGTGGAGGTCGCAGGTCTTGGCGACGAGAGGGCGGACGCCCTCGCCCTCGGCGCCGAGGACGAGGGCGAGCGAGCCGGTGAGGTTCAGGGTCGCGATGGGGCGCGCCGAGGGCGACGCGGCGACGGCGCAGGTCCAGACGCCGGACTGCTTGAGCTCCTCGAGGGTGCGGACGAGGTTCTTCACCTGGACGATGGGGAGGAGCTCGGTCGCGCCGGCCGAGGCCTTGGTGACGACCGGCGTGATCGCGGCGGCGCGGTGCTCGGGGATGACGAGGCCGTGCGCGCCGAGCACGTAGGCGGAGCGGATGATCGCGCCGAGGTTGTGCGGATCCTGGACGCCGTCGAGCATGACCAGGAGCGGCGCGTCGGCGGCGAGGAGCGCCTCGAGGTCGGCGTAGGTGAAGTCGCCGGCGACGGCGACCACGCCCTGGTGGCGCGCGCCCGGCTCGCACATGTCGTCGAGCGCGCGCGCGTCGCGCAGCTCGACCTGCACGCCGGCGGCGCTCGCCGCGGCGACCAGCGAGGCGACCGGATCCTTGCCCTTGGCCTGCGCGCGATTCGCGGCGGCGTAGAGGACGCGGATGGAGCGCGGGCGACTGCGCACCAGCTCGTCGACGGGCCCGACGCCGTAGAGGCGACGGCTCACGACGCCAGCTCGGCGGCGATCGCGCGCGCGGCGGCCGCGGGATCCGCCGCGTCCCGGATCGGGCGACCGACGACGACGAGGTCGGCGCCGGCCCGGCGCGCGGCGGCCGGCGTGGCGATGCGCTTCTGGTCGCCGGCCTCGGCGCCGGCGGGGCGCACGCCCGGGGTGACGATGAGGAACCCCGCGGGTGCACCCGCGCGGATCGCCGCGGCCTCCTGCGGCGACGCGACGACGCCGTGACAGCCGGCGCTCGCCGCCAGCGCCGCGCGCCGCGTGACCAGCGCCGCGATCGGCCCCACCGCGCCCACCGCGGCGAGGTCGCGCTCGTCCATCGACGTCAGGACGGTCACGGCCAGCACGCGCGCCGGCGTCCCCGCGCACGCCTTCACCGCGGCCTCGAGCATCGCGGGTCCACCACCCGCGTGCACCGTCACCAGCTCGACGCCGAGCCCGGCGGCGCGGCTCATCGCGCGCGCGACCGTCTCCGGAATGTCGTGCAGCTTGAGGTCGAGCATCACGCGGCGGCCGGCGGCGCGCATCGCCGCGACCACCGCTGGCCCCTCCGCGACGAACAGCTCGAGGCCGACCTTCACCCAGCCGGCGCCGTCGCCGATGCGCGCCGCGAGCGCGACGGCCGACGCCGTGTCGGGGACGTCGAGCGCGGCGATGACGCGGTTGCCGGGATCGAAGGGCGCGGGCGTGCTCACGCTGCGCTTAGTATCACGGTTCCGATCGGGTTCAGGGCAGCGGCCTGACCGAGACCGTGCCGTCGTCGTTCGCGACGGTGTAGATGACACCTTCGTCGGCGCGACGATGCGCGCCGTCGAAGCGCACGACACCGGTGATGCCCCGCTCCTCGGCGGCCGCCAGCCGCCGCGCCAGCTCGCCGCGGTTGCCGCGACCGAGCGCCGCCACGAGCCGCACCGCATCGTAGGCGTACGCGTCGACCGCCGTCGGCGTCTTGCCGATCGCCTCGAAGTACAGGCGCTCGAACTCGAGCCCGGCCTCGTCGAGCGCGCCCGGGAACCACCCGGGCGCGAGCAGGCCGCCCTCGGCGTAGCGCGCCGCCTCGCGCACGAAGTTCTCGCCCGCGCCCTCGGCCGTCGACAGGAGCACGATCGGCCGCCCGCCGGTCACCTTCTTCGTGCCCCACGGCCGCGCCACCATGCCGCCCGCGGCCAGCGCCGGCGCGATCAGCTCGAGCCGATCGGCGGCGTCGGGCACGAACACCGCCTGCCACTTGCCGCCGAGCTTCTTCACCACGCTGGTGAACGAGCGCGTGTCGGCGGGGTACGTGACCTCGTCGATGATCTCGCCGCCCACCGCGCGCACCTCGCTGGCGAACGCCTTGCCGACCGCCGTGCCGTACCCGGTCTCGGGCCTCAGGACGGCGAAGCGCGTGACGCCGAGCCGGGCCGCGCGTCGCGCGAGCGCGCGCGCCCTGGCCTCCGCCGAATGCATCATGTGGAACACGTAGGTCCCGCCGCTGGGCCGCTCCTCGGGGCGCGGGTTGAACGACAGGAGCGGCACGCCGAGGTCGTTGGCGCGCCGCGCCGCCGCGTCCACCGACGCGCCGTCGGTCGGCCCGAGGATCGCGATGACGTTCTTCTGACCGAGCGCGCCGACCGCGTCGGCCGCCGCGCCGCCCTCGGCGTCCTCGATGAAGACCGTCGGCGCCAGCTCCCCGAGCGACCGCGCGCCGACCATGAGCCCGCGCACGAGCTGCTCGCCCAGCCGCTCGACCTTCGCCGACTGCGGCACGACCGCGCCGATGAGCCCGGGCCGGGCCGCCCCGGCGCCCTCGTCGGGGCCGACGGCGAGCCCGATCGCCCGCCGCACCGAGCGCGCCCGCTCGCGGGCCGAGCGCGCGCCGTCGACATCGCCCGCCGCGTCGCGATCGGCGGCGACGCGCCAGCCGAGCACGCCGACCGACGGCCCGTCGCCCTCGATCGTCCGCCACGCCGCCGCCGCGTCCTCGGCGCTCGCGCCGGCGACGATCTGCTCGAGCCGGCCGCGCAGGAACGCGCGCTCGGCCGGCGTGGCCTTGCCCCACCAGCGATCGATCCAGGGCAGCGCCGCGAGCGGGGTCGGGCTCGCGGCGTGGGCGTGCGCGAGCGCCGCGAACCAGGCCCCGCGCTCGCCGTCGTTCTCGATGGCCGCCTCCGAGCGCTGGAGCAGCGGCAGGGCTCGCTCGTGGTCACCGAGCATCCCGCGCGAGAGGCCGAGGTACAGCTCGCCGCGCGTCCGCAGCCCGGGCTCGAGGCTCTCGAGCGCGAGGAGCCGCTCGAGGCTCGCCGACGCCGCCGTCGGATCACCCGCCTGCTGCGACGCGACGCCGGCGAACAGGAGGGCGAACGGCTCGATGGGATCGCCGGCGTACTCGGCGGCGATCGCGCGGAACTCGTCGGCCTGGTTGCCGTCGCGCAGGAAGCGGGCGCGCGCCTCGAGGAAGCGCTCGCGCGCCTGGGCGTCGCCGCTGGTCGGCACCGACGGGACCAGGGTGTGGCGCTTCTTCGGACACCCCGCCACGAGTGCGATCAAGCACAGGAGCGAGACGATGCGGAACCACATGCGACAGACCATACAACGCGCGGGTGCGCCCCGCTGTTCCGTCGGCGACCTTCGACGCGCGACGCGCGCGCGGGTCACTCGCCCGGTTCGGGTGTAAGGTGCGCCCGACATGGCATCCCCCCGCGCCGATCGGCTCGTCACGCTCGTCGAGGCCTCCATCGCTCGTCTCGACGAGGGCGACGTCGAGGGCGCCGAGCAGAAGATCGCGCAGGCCGCGCGGATCGATCCCCACCACCCCGACGTGCTGAGCGTGCAGGCGTCGATCGCGGCGCTCGACGGCGAGCTCGAGCGCGCCCTCGAGCTCGTGGCCAAGGCGGTGGAGCGCGCCCCCGAGGACGTCGGCATCCTCATCAACGCCGCCGATCTCGCGCTGCTCGCCGATCCCGAGACCGCGCTCGGCTACGCCCGCCGCGCCGCCGAGCTGGTCGAGGAGGAGGACGAGCTCATCGCCGCGGTCCTCATCATGGCCGAGTCGCACCTCGCGCTCGAGGACCCGGCCGCGGCGCGCGAGGCGCTCGCGGAGCTATCGAGCGCGGTCATCGACGACGCCGCGACGATCCTCGACGTCGCGCACGCGTACCTCGCCGCGGAGGATCCGACCACCGCCGAGCTGTGGCTGCGCCGCCTGACGTCGGGGCAGCCCGCGGAGCGCGACGGCGGTGACCAGGGCGGCGAGGCCATCGACGCCACGATCGCCGCCGACGCGTGGCACGCGATCGGTCAGTGCCGCGAGGCCAAGGGTGACCGCGACGGCATGATCCACGCGTGGCGCGAGACCCGTCGCCTCGACGCCGCGCTGCCGCCGCCCGCGCTCTCGCTCTCCGACGACGAGCTCGAGGAGATCGCGACCTCCGCGCTCCAGGAGCTCCCGGCCGAGGTGCACGCCCACCTGGCCAACGTGCCGATCCTCGTCGACGATCTACCGGGCGAGCACCTCGTCCAGGATGGCTGGGATCCGCGGCTCCTCGGGATCTTCGAGGGCACGCCGCTGCCGGAGCAGAGCGCCGTCGGCGGCGCAGCGAGCGTGACGACGATCCACATCTACAAGACGAACCTCGAGCGCTTCGTCGGCGACGATCGCGCGGCGCTGGTCGACGAGATCCGCATCACGATCCTGCACGAGACCGCGCACTACTTCGGCCTCGACGACGACGACCTCGCGAAGCTCGGCCTCGACTAGACGATCAAGACGGGATGCAGTCGAGCGGCGGTGGCAGCGGCAGCGGCGCGCCCGGGATGCACATCGTCATCGCGAAGCAGCACATGTTGGCGCCGCACTGCGCGTGCGTCGTGCACGCGCCGGTGGTGCCGCCGTCGAGGCCGACGCTCGCGTCGGGGAGCCCGATCGGAGCGTCCACCATCGTGCTCACCGGCGCGTCGATCACGCGCGCGTCGCCGGACGAGAACGGGGCGTCGACCGTCGCCGGCGCGTCGACGCGCGGCGGTTCGTCGTCACCGTTGCCCTCGAAACCGGACGCGCAGCCGGCGACGACGAAGGTCATCGGAAGCAACCCAAGCAAGAACGCGCGCATGCAGAAACGTGCCATGGCCTCTCCTCGCCGGGCTCCCATCCGGCGCGCCCATCCTACCGAACCAACGCTCACGCTCAAGACCAATCGCAGGTGCACCCGGTACATCGAGTGACAGCACCGGCGACCCGGGGCGACAGGTAAAATCCTCAGTCATTCCCGGGCTCAACGAGCCGTGAGGTCGGCCATCGTGACGAGCTCGAAGCCGCCGTCCCGCAACGCGTCGACGACGCGCGGCAGCGCGGCCAGGGTCGTCGCCTGCCCCTCGTGGAAGAGGAGGACGTCGCCAGGGCGGCAGCGCGCCGGTGCGCAGCGCGCGGCGAGCACGTCGGCCGCGGCGCCGTCGTGATCGCGGCTGTCGAACGACCACATCGCGACCGTGTAGCCGCTCGCCAGCATGGTGGCACCGTCGACCGGCCCGAGCGAGCCGTGCGGCGGACGCACCCACCGGCCGTGAGGTACGGGCCCGAGCGCGGCTTCGGTCCGCGCGAGCTGGTCGCGGAGCGCGCCGGGCGAGAGGCGCGTGAACCGCTTGTGGTAGTAGCCGTGGCCCGCGACCTGATGGCCGCCGCGCAGGTACTCGGCGACGACGTCGGGTCGGCGCTCGACGTAGTAGCCCATGACGAAGAACGTCGCCGGCGCGCCCAGCGACGCCAGGCACGCGAGGTACCGCTCGGTCATCGCGTGCGGCCCGTCGTCGAACGTGAGCGCGACTCGCCGCGCGTCCGCGGGGCCGCGCCACACGATGCGCCCGCGGGTCGCGCGCTGCACCACCTCGCGCGCCAGCTGCTTCACGCGCGCCTTCATCGCCGGAGCACCCCCCGGCCGAGGCGCACCAGCTCGAGCGAGGTCCCGCGCACGAGGATCAGCGCGGCGACGACGTAGACGGCGCCGCCGGTGACCATCTGCGCGACGAGCGAGACCGCTGGGTGCACGCCGAGCCGGTCGAGCCCCAGCTCGAGCCCCACGACGGCGCCGAACATCGGCAGACACGCGACGAGCGGGCGGAGCACGCCGGCGAGGTACGCCGCGATCGGCAGCCCGGTCACTCGTCCGGTCACGATGATCGTGCCGATCGCGTGCACCGCGTGCCCGATGGCGGCGCCGACGCAGGCCCACGTCGGATCGCCGAGCCAGCCGAAGATCCCGACCAGCGGCAGGACGAGCATCGCGCGCGTGAAGCTCGTGTACATGACCAGCCGGGTCTGTTGCACCGCCTGCAGGTACGCCATCGCCGACCACGTCATCGGCCGGAACATGGTCATGATCGAGAGGACGGCGAGCATCGGCGCGATCCCGGCCCAGCGCTCGTCGAACAGCGCCTCGACCAGCGTCGACGAGACGGCGCCGAGCCCGACGCCGAGCGGCGACACGATGAGGGCCATGAGCGCGGCCGACTTCACGACCGCGCGCCGGCGCTCGGCGTCCTCCATCTTGGCGAACGAGGGCATGAGCACCTCACCGATGTGCTCGGCGACGTGGCTCACCGGCGTCTCGGCGAGGCTGTAGGACAGGTTGTAGCGGCCCATCACCGCCGGGCCGAACAGCTTCGACATGAAGAAGTTGTCCCAGCGGGTCGCCGCGCGATCGGCGACCGCGCCGATCATGATCGGCAGGCCGTAGCCGAAGAGGCCGCGGACGACGTCGGCGCGCAGCGGCGAGACCACGAGCCAGTGGGCGCGCGGCACCGCGGCGAAGTAGAGCGTGGCGTTGAAGGCGGAGCGCACGAGCGCGGCGATCACGATCGCGTCCTCGGCGAAGCGGGGCGCGAGCGAGAGCGCGACGGCGACGTAGACGAGCTCACCCGAGCCGTTGATCGTGGCGATGGCGCGAAAGCGCAGGTCGCGCATGAGGAGCCGCTCGGGGACGTAGCGGGAGCGATCGATCACGTGGGCGATCGCGTAGTAGAGGACGAAGTCGCTCATCTCCGGCGTCTCGAGGAGACGACCGATCGGCTCGCGGAACACGACGAGCAAGACCATCGCGACCACGCCGATGCCGGTGTGCAGGACCGCCGCCTGGAACGCGACGTCGGGCGTCGATCGCTTGGCGATGAGGTACTGGCCGAAGGCGAAGCTGGTGAAGACCGCGACCGTGACCGTGCTGATCGAGGCGGCGAGCACGGCGCCGTACGCCGCGGGCGCGATGAAGCGCGTGAGGACGAGCGTCGAGACGAGCGTGATCAGCCGCGAGCTGATCCCGAACAGCATGTTCCACGCCACCCCGTGGGCGGCTGCACGCGCGACGCTCACGGCTCCTCGTCGCGGGTGGTCACGGGGTGCGGTCGATCCAGTCGAGCACGGCGCCGGTCAACGCCGCCTGCGCATCGAGCTCGGTGAACATGTGGTTGGCATGCGGGAAGTACGCGCGATCGAGCTTGCCGCGCAGCTCGGGGAACAGCTCGAAGACCTGATCGGCGTGGTTGTAGCGGATCCCGAGGGCGCCCGAGTAGACCGCGAGGATCCCGACCCGGCGCGAGACCAGCGCGGCGAGCTGCGCCCGGAAGACCTCCGGCGGCGGCACCTCGCGGCCGCCGACGACCTCCGGCGCCGGATCACCGCCGTCGACGGCGTCGGCGCGCGCGAGCGCGGCGACCCTGGCACGCACGCGGCGCGCGATCGCGCCGATGCCCCACGACAGCGTCGCGCGCGCGCCGCCGAGGGCACGGACGCGGCCCGCGAGCCGGCGCGCGCGGGCCCGCGGGGTCACGTACGCGGGTGGATCGATCACGACCACGCCGACGACCCGTGGATCGACCTCTGCCGTCGCCAGGGCGTTGTCGGCCCCGGAGCACAGCCCGAAGAGGACGAAGCGCTCGGCCCCGAGCTCCACCGCGAGCTGGTCCATCGCCGCCTTCGTGTCCGCGACGGCGCTCTCGCGAAAGGAGCGGGCGCCCGGCACGCTCGGGCTGTCGCCGATGCCCGACAGGTCGAGGCGCAAGGAGGTGATGCCGCGAGCGGCGAGGCGTCGGGCGAGGTTCACGTGCAAGCGGTGCGGGCCGACGCGATGGAGCACGCCGGCGTTGAGCAAGATGACCACCGGCCGTGGCGTGGACCGCGGTGGCGCAGGCGACGGGAGTGCGCGGTCCGGCTCGGAGAGGACGCCGATCAGGTTAGCTTCGGCACCGAGCGCCATCGCGCGTTCCACGCCGCGACAGTAAGCTGGAACCACCTCCGTTGAAAGTGCAGCACTTCGGTCCGATGGAGCGGCGCCTGCTCGGCGCATGGCACGCGCCGCAGCGACTGCGGCCCCGCTCCGCCGCCGTCCTCCTCTGCAACCCCTTCGGGGAGGAGGCCGCGCGCGCGCATCGCATCTACCGGGTGCTCGCCACCCAGCTCGAGCGCAGCGGCTTCCACGTCCTCCGCTTCGACTACGGCGGCACCGGCGACTCGGCAGGCGAGAGCGCGGACGTTTCGGTCGCCGGGTGGATCGACGACGTCGCGCTCGCCGCCGAGCAGCTGCTCGCGAGGAGCGGCGCGAAGAAGCTGGTCGCGATCGGCCTGCGGCTCGGCGGCACGCTGGCGGCGCTGGCGACGGCCCGTGGCAACCTGCGCCTCCGCCACCTCGTGCTCTGGGATCCCGTCGTCGACGGCGCGGCGTACCTGCGCGAGCTCGCGGCGCTGCACCGGAGCTACATGCGATCGGAGATGGGCGCGGCCTGGACCGATCGCCTTCGCGTCGACGCGGACGGCGTGCCGGCCGAAGCGCTCGGCGTCCCGATCAGCGCCGCCCTGGCGGCCGAGCTCGGCGCGATCGATCTCTCCACCGAGGCGCTTCGTACCGACCACGTGACCGTGATCGGGACCGGCCGCGGAGGCGATCCCGGCGCCGCCGCGCGGCTGCGCCGGCCACCGGTGCACTGGATCGAGCTGCCGGCGAGCGAGGCGTGGAACTCGGACGCGGCGCTCAACGCCGCCATCGTCCCGATGGACGCGGTCCAGGCGATCGTCGCGCGCGTCGAGGAGCTGAGCCCATGACGACGAGTCCGCCGTATCGCCCCGACGCCACCGTCCACGGGCTCTTCCGCGAGCAGGCCGCGGCGCACCCCGAGCGCCTCGCGCTCCTCTGGGACGGCGGCACGATGAGCTACGGCGAGCTCGATCGACGCTCCGACGCGCTCGCCGTGCGGCTCATCGAGCGCGGCGTCGCGGCCGACGTGCCGGTCGCGGTCGCGCTCGAGCGCTCGCCCGACGCGATCGTCGCCGCGCTCGCCGTGCTGAAGGCGGGTGGTGCATACCTCCCGCTCGACCCCGCGTACCCGCGCGAGCGCCTGGCCTTCGTCGTCGACGACGCGGCGGCGCCCGTGCTCGTGACCCGCCGCGCCCTCGCCGGCAAGCTGGCGGCGCTCGCCGCGCACACGCTGTTCGTCGAGGACGAGGCCGGGCGCCCGGCGGCGGCCGCGGCGGCCGCGCCCCCCAGGCCGGTAGAGCGCGCGCGCGCCACCGACCTCGCGTACGTGATGTACACGTCGGGGTCGACGGGGACGCCCAAGGGCGTGCTCGTCGAGCACCGCTCGATCGTTCGCCTCGTGGGCGACGTCGACTACGTGCGCCTCGACGCCGACACCTGCTTCCTCCACGCGGCGCCGCTCGGCTTCGACGCGTCGACGCTCGAGCTGTGGGGCCCGCTCCTGCACGGCGGGCGCATCGCCGTGTACCTCGAGCCCATCCCGACGGGGCGCGGGCTCGCGCGCGTGATCGCCGCGCACGGGGTCACGACCGCCTGGCTCACGGCGGCGCTGTTCAACACCGTCGTCGACGACGATCCGCGCCACCTGCGCGGGCTCCGCCAGCTGTTCACCGGCGGCGAGGCCCTGTCGCCGCCACACGTGCGACGCGCGCTCGCCGCCCTGCCCGACACCCAGCTGGTGAACGGCTACGGCCCCACCGAGTGCACGACGTTCACGACGACGTACGCGATCCCGTGGGACACGCCCGAGGACGCGCGCTCGATCCCGATCGGCCGTCCGATCGCCGAGACCGACGTCCACGTGCTCGACGCGGAGCAGCGACCGGTGGCCGACGGCGAGGTCGGCGAGCTGTACGTCGGCGGGCGCGGCGTCGCGCGCGGCTACCTGCGCCGACCCGAGCTCACCGCCGCGCGGTTCGTGTCCATCCCCGCGCTCGACGGCGGCGCCGCGCGCCTGTACCGCACCGGCGATCTGGTGCGCCGGCGCGAGGACGGCGTCCTCGACTTCGTCGGCCGCGGCGACCAGCAGGTGAAGCTCCGCGGCTTCCGCATCGAGCTCGGCGAGATCGAGGCGCGGCTCGGCGAGCTACCCGCGGTGCAGGCGTGCGCCGTCCTGGCGCGCGACGACGACGCCGGCAAGCGCCTGGTCGCCTACGTCGTGCCGCGACCGGGCGCCGAGCGCGACGCGACGGCGACCGCGCTGCGCGCCGCGCTCGCCCGCGCCCTCCCCGAGTTCATGGTGCCGGCGGTCTACGTCAGACTCGCCGCCTTGCCGCTCACCGCCAACGGCAAGCTCGATCGCGCCGCCCTGCCGGTGCCGACGCGCGAGCGTCCGGCGCTGGCGCAGCCGCTGCGCTCGCCGTCGGGCGAGCGCGAGCACCTCATCTGCCGCGTGTTCGCCGACGTGCTCGGGCTCGATCAGGTCGGCGCGCTCGACGGGTTCTTCGAGCTCGGCGGCGACTCGCTCTCCGCCGTGCGCGCGCTCGCGCGGCTCCGCGACGCCGGGCTGCCCGAGGTGTCGCCGTCGACGTTCTTCGCGGCGCCGACCCCGGCCGCGCTGGCGCGCGCGCTCGACGGCGTGGCCACGCCCGCGCGGACCCGCTCGCGCACCCGCGACGCGAAGGAGCCCATCGCCATCATCGGCATGGCCGGCCGCTTCCCCGGCGCCGCCGACGTCGAGGCGTTCTGGAAGAACCTGTGCGAGGGCGTCGAGTCGATCCGGTACTTCGCGCGCGACGAGCTCGATCCGAGCATCCCGGCGGCGCTCGCCGACGACCCGGCGTACATCCCGGCGCGCGGCGTGCTCGACGACGTCGAGCTGTTCGATGCTGGCTTCTTCGGCATCTCGCCGCTCGAGGCGCAGCTCATCGATCCGCAACATCGCCACTTCCTCGAGGTGTCGTGGCAGGCGCTCGAGCACGCCGGCTACGTCCCCGAGCGAGCGCCCGGCCCGGTCGGCGTGTTCGGCGGCATGTACAACGCGACGTACTTCCAGCGCCACCTCATGCCACGGCCCGACGTCACCAGCCGCCTCGGCGAGCTGGCGGTGATGCTCGGCAACGAGAAGGACTACGTCACCACGCGCGTGGCGCACCGGCTCGGGCTCGACGGCCCGGCGGTCGCGGTCCACACCGCGTGCTCGACGTCGCTGGTCGCGACCGCGATGGCGATGGACAGCCTGCGCAACGGTGGCTGCGACCTGGCGCTGGCCGGCGGCGTCGCGATCACCTGCCCGCCGCGGAGCGGCTACCTCTACCAGGAAGGTTCGATGGCCTCGAAGGACGGGCACACGCGCCCGTTCGACGCGAGGGCCGCCGGCACGGTCTTCTCCGACGGCGTCGCGGTCGTCGTCCTGCGTCGTCTATCCGACGCGATCGCCGCCGGCGACACGATCCACGCGGTGTTGCTCGGCGCGGCCGTGAACAACGACGGCAGCGAGCGCGCGAGCTTCACCGCGCCGAGCCCGGTCGGCCAGGCCACGGTGATCGCGGCGGCCCAGGACGCCGCCGGCGTCGACGCGCGCAGCATCTCGTACGTCGAGGCCCACGGCACGGCGACGCCCCTCGGCGATCCGATCGAGATCGACGGCCTCACCCGCGCGTTCCGCCGTCACACCGACGACCGCGGCTTCTGCGCGGTCGGCTCGCTCAAGAGCAACGTCGGGCACCTGGTCATCGCCGCCGGCGCGGCCAGCCTGATCAAGACGTCCCTCGCGCTGGCGCGGAGGACGTTGCCGCCGTCGATCGGCTTCGAGGCGCCCAACCCGGCGATCGACTTCGCGCCGACGCCGTTCCGCGTGCAGGCGGCGCTCACCGCGTGGCCGGCGCCGGCGGACGGCGGGCCGCGCCGCGCGGGCGTGAGCTCGTTCGGCTTCGGCGGCACGAACGCCCACGTGGTGCTCGAGGAGGCGCCGCCGCGCGCGCCGTCGTCGCCACCGACGCGACCTGCCCAGCTGGTGCTGGTCTCGGCGCGCAGCGCCGCGGCGCTCGACGCCGCGAGCCAGCGCCTCGCGACCGAGCTCGCGGCAGCGCCGATCTCGGACGCCGGGCTCGCGGACATCGCGCACACGCTGCGGGTCGGCCGCCGCGCGTTCGCGCACCGCCGCTACGTCGTCGCGGCGACCGCGGCCGAGGCGGCGAAGCTCCTCGTCGCGCCCGAGGCGGGGCGCGCGGGCGCGCGCGAGGTCGGCGCCGACCTCCCCGACGTCGGCTTCCTGTGCCCGGGCCAGGGATCGCAGTACGCCGGCATGGGTCGCGGCCTCCACGCCTCGGAGCCGGCGTTCCGCGCCGCCTACGACGAGTGCGCCGAGATCCTGCGCGCCGGGCGCGGCGTCGATCCGCGCACCGTGTTCTTCGGCGACGACGCCGCGGCGCTCACCCGCACCAGCGTCACCCAGCCGGCGATCTTCTGCCTCGAGTACGCGCTCGCGCGGCTGTGGATGAGCTGGGGCGTCACGCCGACGGCGCTCATCGGCCACTCGGTCGGCGAGCTGGTGTGCGCGGCCCTCGCCGGCGTCATGTCGCTCGAGGACGCGCTCGGCTTCGTGAGCGAGCGCGGGCACCGCATGCAGGCGCTGCCGCCCGGCAGCATGCTGAGCGTCCGCCTCGCCGCCGACGCGCTCGTGCCCCAGCTGCCCGAGGGCGTCGAGCTCGCGGCAGAGAACGCGCCCGGGCTGTGCGTCGTCGCCGGACCGACCGACCTCATCGCGCAGCTCGAGACCGATCTCGCGGCCGCCGACGTGCAGGCGCGGCGGCTGGTGACGTCGCACGCGTTCCACTCGGCGATGATGGACCCGGTCGTCGAGCCGCTGCGCGAGCGGCTCGCGCGCGCGACCCTGCGCGCGCCGCGCATCCCGATCCTGTCGACGGTCACGGCCGAGTGGCTCACCGACGCGCAGGCGTGCGACCCAGCCTACTGGGCGACCCACCTGCGCCTGCCCGTTCGCTTCGCGCCCGCGGTCGCGCGGCTGCTGGCCGACCCGCGCCGGCTCCTCGTCGAGATCGGGCCGCGCGCGACGCTCTCGACGCTCGCGCGCCAGGCGATCGCGGAGAAGCGCGCGCGCCCCGTCGCGATCCCGTCGATCGCGGACACGCCCGAGGCGGAGCCCGTTGCCATCACCGCGGCCCTCGGCGCGCTCTTCACGCTGGGCGCGACGATCGACTGGCCCGCGTACGACGCCCACGAGACGCGGCACCGCGTTCCGCTCCCGACGTATCCGTTCGAGCGCAAGCGTCACTGGGTCGACGCCCCCGCCGCCGTCCTCGGCGGCCCCGTGCCCGTGCCCGTGCCCGTGCCCGTGCCCGTGCCCGATCCGGGTCCCGAGGCCGTCCCCGATCCCGTCGCGGTCGCCTCCGGCTCGGCTCCGACCTCCGTCCCCGATCGCCCCGCCCGCCTCCTCACCCAGCTCCGCACCCTCGTCGAGGACGTCTCCGGCCTCGACGTCACCGGCGACGATCCGGCGACGCCGTGGCTCGAGCTCGGCCTCGACTCGCTCGCCCTCACCCAGCTCGCGCTCTCCCTCCAGCGCACCTTCGGCGTGAAGATCACGTTCCGCCAGGTGATGGAGAAGTACCCCTCCATCGCGTCGCTGGTCGCGCTCCTCGACGCCGAGCTCCCCGCCGAGCCCACCGCCGGCGCCACGCCGACGCCCGCGGCCTCGGCCGCGCCCTCCCCCACGCCCACGCCCACGCCCACCGACGAGGCCCACACCACCTACGACGTCAAGAAGGCCTTCGGCGCGATCGCGCGCATCCACACCAGGACCGACGAGCTCTCGCCCGACCAGCGCGCGCGCCTCCACGCGTTCATGGCCCGCTACGTCGCGCGCACCGCGAAGTCGAAGGCCTACACCGCGCAGCACCGCGCGCGCATGGCCGATCCACGCGTGGTGAACGGCTTCCGCCCGCTCACCAAGGAGATCACGTACCAGCTCGTGATCGAGCGCTCGCGCGGCAGCCGCATGTGGGATCTCGACGGCAACGAGTACGTCGACGTGCTGTCCGGCTTCGGCATGAGCCTCTTCGGCTGGCAGCCCGACTTCATCCGCGAGGCGATCCACAAGCGCATCGACGAGGGCTACGAGATCGGGCCGCAGCACGTGCTCGCCGGCGAGGCCGCCGAGCTCTTCTGCGACCTCACCGGCAACGATCGCGCCGCGTTCTGCAACACCGGCTCCGAGGCGGTGATGGGCTGCATGCGCATCGCGCGCACCGTCACCGGCCGCAGCACGATCGCGATCTTCACCGGCGCGTACCACGGCATCTTCGACGAGGTCATCGTCCGCGGCACGCGCAAGCTGAAGACGATCCCGGCGGCGCCCGGCATCCTGCCCGAGTCGTCGCAGAACATGCTCGTCCTCGACTACGGCACGCCGGAGTCGCTCGAGATCCTGCGCCAGCGCGCCGACTCGCTCGCCGCGATCATCGTCGAGCCGGTCCAGAGCCGGCGCCCCGACTTCCAGCCAGTCGAGTTCCTGCGCGAGCTGCGCGCGCTCACCGAGAGGTCCGGCAGCGTGCTCGTCTTCGACGAGGTCGTGACCGGCTTCCGCTCGCACCCGCGCGGCGCCCAGGGGCTCTTCGGCATCGAGGCCGACCTCGCGTCGTACGGCAAGGTCGTCGGCGGCGGCTTCCCGATCGGCGTGATCGCCGGCAAGCGCCGCTTCATGGACGCCCTCGACGGCGGCCACTGGGCGTACGGCGACGACTCGATCCCGACCGTCGGCGTCACCTACTTCGCCGGCACCTTCGTGCGCCACCCGCTGGCCCTGGCCGCCGCCCACGCCGCGCTCGTGCACATGCGCGACGCGGGCCCGGCGCTGCAGGAGCGCCTCACCGCGCGCACCGCCGCGATGATCGCCGAGATCAACGCGGCGCTCGGCGACCTGGGCGTACCGTTCGAGCTGCGCACGTTCGCGTCGCTCTGGCGCAACGTCTTCACCGAGGACCTGCCGTACGGCGACCTCGTCTACGCGATGCTGCGCGATCGCGGCATCCACATCCTCGACAACTTCCCGTGCTTCCTGACCACCGCGCACACGGACGAGGACATCCGCGCGATCGTGAGCGCGTACAAGGATGCGGCGGCGGAGATGAAGGCGGCCGGGTTCTTCCCGACGCGCGCGCCGCGGATCTCGGTCCCGGCGGCGGCCGCGGCCGCCGAGCCCGGCGTGCGCGCCGTGCCGTCGACCGAGCCCCAGCGCGAGATCTGGCTCGCCGACAAGCTGGGCCCCGAGGCCTCGCTCGCCTACAACGAGTCGATCTCGCTCGACCTGCGCGGCGAGGTCGACGTCCCGGCGCTCCGCCACGCCGTGCGCGAGCTGCCGGCGCGCCACGACGCGCTGCGCGCGACGTTCTCCGCCGACGGCATGACCCTGCGCGTCGCCGCCGAGCCGCCGGCGCTCGAGGTTCCGCTCGTCGATCTGGCCGAGGCCGACGCCGAGGCGCGCGCCGCCGCCCTCGCGGCCATCCGGGAGCGCCACGTGTCGGAGCCGTTCGACCTCGAGGCCGGGCCGCTGGTGCGCGCCGAGCTGGTGAAGCTGGCGCCCGATCATCACGTGCTCGTCTTCACCGGTCACCACATCGTGCTCGACGGCTGGTCGTTCTGGGTGCTGGTCAAGGATCTGGCGGCGCTGTACGCGCGCGCCGCCGGCCTCGGCGACGCGGCGCTGCCGCCCGCGCCGTCCTTCGCGGACCACGCCGTCGATCAGGCGGCGCGCGCGGACGCGCCGGAGGTGCGCGCCAACGAGCGCTGGTGGGTCGAGCAGCTGGGCGGCACCTTGCCCGTGCTCGAGCTACCGACCGATCGCCCGCGGCCGCCGCTGCGCACCCAGGCGGCGGGGCGACGCGATCACGTGCTGCCCGCCGACCTCGTCGCCGCGGTGAAGAAGCTCGGCGCCCGGCAGGGAACGAGCCTGTTCGCGACGCTGCTCGCCGGCTTCGACGCGCTGCTCTACCGGCTCACCGGGCAGACCGACGTGATCGTCGGCATCCCGGCCGCGGGGCAGGCCGCCAGCGGCCTCGAGGGCCTGGTCGGGCACTGCGTCAACATGCTGCCGATCCGCGCGCGCATCGACGGCGAGTCGCCGTTCTCGGCGCTGGTGGCCACCAGCCGCGCGGCGATGCTCGACGCGTACGATCACCAGGACGTCACGTTCGGCCGCGTGCTGCAGGTGCTGCCGATCGCGCGCGATCCCGCGCGGCTGCCGCTCATCAGCGTCATCTTCAACATCGACCAGGCGCTGTCGGGCGAGGCGCACGCGGCGCCGGGGCTGGCGATGGAGCTCGCGACCAACGCCCGGCGCTACGAGACCTTCGAGCTGTTCGTGAACGCGGTCGACACCGGCGCCGGCGGGATGCGGCTGGAGTGTCAGTACAACCGCGATCTGTTCGACGAGGCGACCGTCGCGCGCTGGCTCGGTGGGCTCGAGCTGCTGCTGCGGGGGGCGGTGGAGCACCCGGGGCTGCCGGTGCGCGAGCTGCCGGTGAGCCGGACGGAGGAGGCGGAGCTGCTCGCGCGCTGGAACGCGACCGAGGCCGCGTACCCGCGTGACGCGCGGGTGGAGGAGCTGGTGATGGCGACGGCGCGGCGGCTGCCGGACAAGGTGGCCGTGCGGGCGGGAGGTCCGGGTGGCGGGCGCGGCGCGACGTCGACGCTGACGTACGCGGAGCTGGCGGAGCGCGCCGAGTGGATCGCGGCGGCCTTGCGGGAACGCGGCGTGGTGCGAGGGGATCGCGTTGGGCTGATGGTCGAGCGTGACGTGCACATGCTGCCGGCGCTCGTGGGCGTGCTGGCGGCGGGCGCGGCATACGTGCCGCTCGACCCCGCGTTCCCGGCGGAGCGGCTCGCGTACATGCGGGAGGACGCGAGGGTGAAGGTGGTGCTGACGACGGAGGAGGTGGCGGGGATCGTGAAGGAGAAGGAGAAGGGAGAGGGAGAGGGAGAGGGAGAGAAGAGATCGGGCACGGGCACGGGCACGGGCACGGGCACGGGGGAGGACGACGCGTACGTCATCTACACCAGTGGGTCGACGGGGAAGCCCAAGGGCGTGCGGGTGCCCCACCGGCAAGTCGTGAACCTGCTGTGGAGCGTGAAGCGGGAGCCGGGGATGACGGAGCAGGACGTCGTGCTGGCGGTCACGACCCTCTCGTTCGACATCGCGGTGTCGGAGCTGATCTTGCCGCTGGTCGTGGGCGCGACGATCGTGCTCGCGGACCGGGCGCAGGCGACGGATGGCGATCGATTGAAGGAGCTGGTGGAGGGCGTGACGTTCGTGGACGCGACGCCGGCCACGTGGCGGTTGCTGCTGGCGGCCGGGTGGACAGGTGGAACGGTGACGGCGATCTGCACGGGTGAGGCGATGCCGCGTGATCTGGCCGCGGAGCTGCTACCGAAGGTGAGCGCGCTGTGGAACGGGTACGGCCCGACGGAGACGACCGTGTGGTCGAGCTTCCACCGGGTGACGAGCGTCGACGGACCGATCCCGATCGGCAAGCCCGTCGCGAACACGCAGCTCCACGTGCTCGATGCGGGGCGCCGTCCGGTGCCGCTCGGCGCCGTGGGCGAGCTGTGGATCGGCGGTGACGGGGTCACGCGCGGCTACCTCGATCGGCCGGAGCTGACCGCCGAGCGCTTCATCGCGGATCCGTTCCGGCCGGGTGGGCGCATGTACCGCACCGGCGACCTCGCCCGGTGGCGCCCCGACGGCGTGCTCGAGTGTCTCGGCCGCACCGACTTCCAGGTGAAGCTCCGCGGCTACCGCATCGAGCTCGGCGAGATCGAGGTCGCGCTCGCGGCGCACCCCGCCGTCACGCAGGCCGCGGTCACGACGCGCGAGGATCGACCGGGTGACGTGCGGCTGGTCGGCTACGTGGTGACGCGTGGTGGCGAGCCCGCGCCCGCCGACGACGCCTTGCGCGCGCACCTCGCGCGCACGCTGCCCGACTACATGATCCCGCAGCGCTTCGTCGCGCTGGACGCCCTGCCGCTCACCGGCAGCGGCAAGGTCGATCGCAAGGCGCTCCCCGCCCCGACCGGCGCCGCCACCGCGGGCGAGGATCCCGCCGTCGCGCCGCGCACGCCGACGGAGGAGCTGGTCGCGCGCGCCTACGCCGACATCCTGGCCATCCCGCGCTTCGGCGTCCACGACGACTTCTTCGCGCTCGGCGGCCACTCGCTGCTCGCGGCGCAGATGACGGCGCGCCTCGGCCGCGACCTCGGCCGCGCCGTGCCGATGCGCGCCGCCTTCGAGCACCCGACGGTCGCGCGCCTCGCCGCGTGGCTCGAGCGCGACGCGGCCGCCGCCACCGAGGCCGCGCCGCCGCGGATCCCCCGCCGCACCGACGACGGGCCGGCCCCGCTCTCGCTGATGCAGCAGCGCGTCTGGTACCTCGAGCAGCTGCAGCTCGGGCGCACCGTCTTCAACGTGCCCTCGGCGCACCGCCTGCGCGGCGCGCTCGATCAGGTCGCGTTCGCCCGCGCCTTCGACGCGCTCGTCCGGCGCCACGACGTCCTGCGCACCGTGATCGTCACCGTCGGTGATGCGCCGGTGCAGCGGGTCGTGCCCGACCTCCCGGCCGGGAGCGTCGCGCTCTGGCCGGCCGTCGATCTCTCGGCCTTGCCCGAGGGCGAGCGCGAGCGCGCCCTCATGACCCACCTCGAGGACGAGATGGCGCGGCCGTTCGAGCTGGCGAGAGCGCCGCTCTTCCGCGCGCGGATGTACCGGCTCGGCCCGGAGGAGCACGTGCTCTTCTTCATGCCGCACCACGCGATCTGGGACGGCTGGTCGTTCGACCTCCTCTACGAGGAGATGGCCGACCTCTACGGCGCCTATCAGCGCGGCGAGGAGCCGACGCGCGCCCTGCCGCCGGTGACGTACGGCGACTTCGCGGCGTGGCACCGCGAGTGGATGACCGGCCCCGAGCTCGCGCGCCAGCTCGCGTTCTGGCGCGAGCGCCTAGCCGGCGCGCCGACCGTCCTCGATCTGCCCACCGATCACCCGCGCCCGCCGACCATGAGCGGCGACGGCGCCACCGCCTGGCTGTCGATCGACGCCGCGACCGCCGCCGGGCTGCGCAGCGTCGGCCTGCGCGAGGGCGCCACGCTCTTCATGACCTTGCTCTCGGCCTGGGCGCTCCTGCTCCACCGCGCCAGCGGCCAGCGAGAGCTCGTCGTCGGCACGCCGGTGCGCGGCCGCAGCCTACCCGAGCTCGAGCAGGTGATGGGCTTCTTCGTGAACGCCCTGCCCCTCCGGCTGCGGCTCGACCCCGATCGCAGCTTCCTCGAGCTCGTGCGCGCCGTGCGCGCCGAGGCCGTCGCCGCGTTCGGCTACCAGGACGTGCCGTTCGAGCACCTGGTCCGCGTGCTCGACCTCCCGCGCGACGAGAGTCGCTTCCCGATCTACCAGGCGTTCTTCTCGTACCAGGACGCGCGCCAGCGCCCGGCGTCGTGGGGCGACCTCGCGCACCAGAACCTGCCGGTGTTCCAGCCGGCGGCGGCGCAGGACGTCGCGCTCTGGTTCCTCGACGGCGCCACCGGGCTGGTCGGCGGCCTCAACTACAACACCGACGTCTTCGACGCGGGGACCGCCGAGCTCCTGCGGGCGCGCTACCTCGCCCTGTGCGAGGCGATCGTCCGGAACCCGGACGCGCCGCTTCGCGCGCTCTTCGCGCCGCCCGCCGAGGAGCGGGCGACGATCGAGGCGTGGAGCGCCGCGTCGCCGGTCACCTCGCCGGCGCCGAGCATCCCGGCGCTCCTGGCGCCGGCGTTCGCGACGCACGCCGCGCGCGTGGCCGTGCGCCACGGCGGCGAGACCGTGACGTACGGCGCGCTCGGGCGCGACGCGGCCGCGATCGCGGCGGCGCTGCGCGGCCGCGGCGTGGCGCCGGGCGACATCGTCGGCCTGCGGCTCGCGCGCACGCCGCGCATGCTGGCGGCCCTCCTCGGCGTCCTGAGCGTGGGTGCGACCTACCTGCCGCTCGATCCCGACTTCCCGGAGAAGCGCCTCGCCGACATGATCGCCGACAGCGGCGCCCGGGTCGTGCTCGGCGATGCCGAGCTGGCCGCGATCGCCCCCGGCGACGCGACGTTCGACGCCGGGCCCGCGACCGGCGAGGATCCCGCCTACCTCATCTACACGTCGGGCTCGACCGGCAAGCCCAAGGGCGTTCGCGTGCCCCACCGCGCCGTGGTCGCGTTCCTCGACGCGATGCGGGCGTCACCCGGCCTGGGCCAGGACGACCGGCTGTGCGCGGTGACGACGCTCTCCTTCGACATCGCCGTGCTCGAGCTGATCCTGCCGCTCGTCGTCGGCGCCGAGATCGTGCTCGCCACCCGCGACCAGGCGATCGACGGCCACGCGCTGCGCACGCTGCTCGAGGGCCATCGCGTGACCACGATGCAGGCGACGCCGGCGACGTGGCGGCTCCTGCTCGAGGCCGGCTGGCGCGGCTCGTCGTCGTTCAAGGCGCTGTGCGGCGGTGAGGCGCTCCCGGCCGAGCTGGCCGAGGCGCTCCTCGAGCGGACCGGCGAGCTGTGGAACATGTACGGCCCGACCGAGACCACGGTGTGGTCGACGTGCGGCCGCATCGAGGCCGGCCAGGGTTCGATCACCATCGGCCGGCCGATCGCCGGCACGTCGGCCTGGGTGCTCGACGAGCGCGGCGAGCCCGCGCCGATCGGCGTGCCCGGCGAGCTGTACCTCGGCGGCGCCGGCGTGACGCTCGGGTACCACGACCGCCCCGCCTTGACGGCGGAGCGCTTCGTTCCGGACCGCTTCTCGGACGCGCCGGGCGCGCGCCTCTACCGCACGGGTGACCTCGCGCGCTGGCGGAGCGACGGCCGGCTCCAGCACCTCGGCCGCACCGACTTTCAGGTGAAGGTGCGCGGCTACCGCATCGAGCTGGGCGAGATCGAGGTCGCCCTCGCGCGTCACCCCGCGGTCGCGGAGGCGGTCGTCGCCGCGCGCCCCGGCCCCGGCGGCGAGGCGCGCCTGGTCGCGTACCTCGTGGTACGCGCGGGCCACGAGGCGCCAGGCCCGGCGGCCCTGCGCGAGCAGCTGCGGGAGGCGCTGCCCGACTACATGGTGCCGTCGGCGTTCGTCACGCTCGACCGGCTCCCGCTCACGCCCAACGGCAAGGTCGATCGCAAGGCGCTGCCCGATCCGGGCGACGGCGGCGACGCCGGCGCCGCGCGCGTCGGCCGCGGCGCGCCGCGCACGCCGACCGAGCAGCAGATCGCCGCGGTCTGGCGCGAGCTCCTCGGCGTCGAGCGCATCGACGTCCTCGACAACTTCCTCGACCTCGGCGGCCACTCGCTCCTCATCATGCGCGCCATCGCGATGCTCGAGGCGCGCACCGCCCGGCGCGTCAGCCCGCGCGCGTTCATCTTCCAGTCGCTCGAGGCCCTCGCGCGCGACTACGACGCGGCGACGCCCGAGCCGCGTCCCCCCGCGGGCGGCCCGCGGCCCGCGGCCCCACCGCCCGCGCCCGCGCCGAAGGGCGGGCTGCTCCGCCGCGTGCTCTCGGTGCTCGCGCCCAAGTCATGACGCCCGCGGGCGCCCACCATCGCTGGGCCCTCGCGGCGCTGGCGACGATCCTCGTCTGGTGCGCGCTCGAGCTCACGCTCCGGCGCACGAGCGCCATCACCGACGACCAGCACGGCTGGCGCCAGGCCGACACGCAGGCGATCGCGCGCAACCTCGCGTTCGAGGAGCTCGACCCGCTGCGCCCGCGCATCGACTGGCGCGGCGACGGCCCCGGCTACGTCGAGACCGAGCTGCAGCTCTACCCCACGCTGGTCGCGCTCGCCATGCGCGCGACCGGCGAGAGCGTGTGGCCGGGTCAGCTCCTCTCGCTCGCGTGCATCGCGCTCGCCGCCGCGCTGGTCTACGCCGCGCTCACCCGCCGCTTCGGTCCACGCGCCGCCTACGCCGGCCTCCTCGCGCTCCTCACCTGTCAGGGCGTCGTCGTCGCCGGCACGTCGATCCAGCCCGATCCGCTCGCGTTCCTCGCTTACACCGTCGGCTTCCTCGCGTTCGCCGCCTGGCTCGCCGCGCCGACCCGCGCGCGCCTGGCCGCGTGGATCGCCGCGACCGCGCTCGCCGGCCTGGTCAAGCCGACGACGCTCGAGCTCGGCGTCACCCAGGGCGTCCTCGTCCTCCTCGCCCACCGCGGCGCGCTGCGCCGCCCCGCGCTGTGGCTCGGCTGGGGCCTGGTCGTCGCCGTCGTCGCCGCGTTCCTCGTCCACGCGCGCTCGCTCTACGTCGAGTACGGCAACACCTTCGGCGTCCTGTCGGGCGGCGACAGCAAGCTCCCCGCGCTCGACGCCGTGCTCCGCCCGCGGACGTGGATCGATCTCGCGCGCTTCTTCGTCGTCTGGGGCGTCGGCCTCCCCGCCGTCCCCGCCGCGCTCTACCTCGCCTGGCGCCGCCGGCTCGGCGCCGAGGAGGCGGCGCTCGCCGCGGGCGCGCTGGTGCTCTCGCTCGTCGCCCTGCGCTACGCCTCGGGGCCGTTCGGCACCCACTACCACCTCCCGCACGTGCTGCTCGGCGCGTGGCTGGTCGCGCGCGCCACCGCGACGCTCGACGACCGCGTCACGACCCGCGCGCTCGTGGCCGTCGCGCTCGCCGTCGCGCTCCTCCTCCAGGCCCGCGCGCTCCGCTACGTGCGCTCCCTGCCCCCGCAGCCCGAGACCGAGGTCGGCCGCATGCTCGCGCGCGTCGCCCCGCCCGGCACACACGTCGTGGTCCGCGCCCGCGCGCCGCGCCGCGACCCCGACTGGCGCACCCCCAACAACTTCGAGGACCCGCGCGTCTTCTACGTGTCGCGCACGCGCGGCTGGGCGATCGCCAACGACGACGCCGGCGCCGCGCCCGTCGCCGAGCTGGCCGCGCGCGGCGCGCGCTTCTACGCGCACGTCGCCCAGCACCCGCTCGACCCCGAGCTGGCCACGTGGCTGGCCGCGCACGCGACCCTCGTCGACACCGCCCCCGCGGGCCAGCTCTACCGGCTCGACCGGGTGTCGAGATCCTCGCGCACGAAGTAGTACCCGCTGTACGCGTCGATGTCGCGCCCCCGCGTGAACGGGATGACGCAGGAGGTCTCGCGGTTGGTCCAGTCGTCGACGACGCGGTAGCCGAGCGCGGTCACGCCGCCCACCAGCTCGGCGCGATTGTAGATGCGGTACGCGTGGAACGCCCGCCCCGTCGATTGCACGGTCACGAAGGACTCGCCGTCGTACACCGGCATCTTGTTGAGGATGAGGTGCCCGGGCCGCGAGCCGATCCGCGCGAGGATCGACGGCAGCGGCTCGTCGACGTACTGGAGCGAGCCGGCCGCCAGGAAGACGTCGCACCCGCGGGCGTCGGCGACGTCGTTGGTGAACGCGAGCCCCGGGCTCGGCCGCTCGGCGGCGAGCTCGGCCCCGACCTTCGTGATCGCGGGGACGTCGTGCACCAGCCAGCGCGTGCCGTCGGGGTAGCCGAGGTAGCTCCGCCAGCCGTGGTAGCTCACCCCGACGTGGCCGCCGTAGTCGAAGACGAACACGCCCGGCCGCCCGGGCGGCATGATGCGCTGGAGCCAGAAGAGCACGGCGTAGTCGCTCTGGTTGGCCTTCTCCATGCGGTGCCGGTACATGCCCGCGAGCTCGGCGTGGTCGTACCCGACGCGCTCGCCCGGCGGGATCGAGGCCTCCGCCTCGGCGAACGTGCGGTACACGCCGCGGAAACGGTTGGGCGGGCGGCGCGCGAAGCTGCGCGCGTAGTCGAGCGCGAGCACCTGGCCGACGCCCGGGAGACGCCAGGCGTTCCTGGCGATGCGCTGACCGACATCGATGAAGCCCACGGCCGCGCATGATAGCCGCGAACCACGTCGCGATCAGTCGTCGCGCGGGATGCGCCGGCCGCTCACGTGCTGTCGCGTCCGCTGGCCGCCGGCGCCCTCGCGCGCCGTCGGCAGGCGGCGACCGCGCGAACCGCCGGCCTTCACGACCTCGTCGCGGTTGTCCGTGACGTCGGCCGGATGATCGGCCGAGCCCGCGATGCGGACGCGCTCGTCGGCGCTCGCCCGGTAGAGCGACGTGTCGCCGACCCTCGGCGTCTGCGCGAGCCCCGACACCAGCACCTCCTCGCCGACCTCGAGCACGCCCTCCAGGTAGCGCTTGTCCTCGTGCGCGCGTGACCGCGGCAGGAAGGACGGATCGGCCACGACGAGGTGCTGGATCCGCTCGCCCGGTCCCCCCTGCTGGTGATCGATCGTGAGCCGGACGAACGCGCCGCGCGGATCGACGAGCGCGCGGCCGGTCGCATCCTCGAGGATGAACGGCACCGCGCGCAGGCTCCGGGTCAGGAGCTGGCCGCCGCTGTGCGATCCGATGTCGAACGCGGGGTGCGGCTCGAGGACGTACTGGAAGATCGCCGCGTCGAACGCGACGCACCGGCGCCCGGTCAGCGGCGCGACCAGGAGCTCGCCGTCGCACGCGACCACGGTCCCGACCACCTTCACCCAGCGGCCATCGACGGCGTCGCCGAGCTTGCGGATCGACGGCTCGTCGTCGACGAGTGGCACCCCGCGATGCTAGCAGCTCAGGGGCGCCACAGCAGATCGAACGTGCCGGCGTGCAGCATCAGCGGCCGCTCCGCGCGCATCGGCTCGAGCGAGATGGTCGCGGTGTTCTCGTGCAGCGCGTCGCAGTCACCGGCCGGCAGCGCGTGGACCACGATGCTGGCCGACGCCGGATCGCCGGCGCCGAGCTCGCCGTCCCAGCAGGCCCAGATCCGGGTCTGGGCGCAGCCGCCGTAGCGCGCGGTCACGACGAGCGTGTCGCCGTCGAGGCGCGCCGACGAGATCTGCGCCTCGCTGCCCGGGCACGCCGGTGCGATGACGATCGACTGGGCAAGGGTGGTGTCGGGGTAGACCTCGATGTTGTCACCGCAGGCTGCGAGGAGGAACGTGGCAAGGAGCGCGGAGGAGAGGTGAATGGAGCGCATGGTCGTCACACTCACACACACCCACGCACGACGCCGAGCACGAAAGCTTCAGCGCCCCCACGTCGCGAACCTCGGTGCGCACGCCCACCGCGCACGGCACCTTCGTTCGACTCCGCAACCCTCGTCAGTAACTCTCGATCGACACGAGCCGCCACGCACCTTTGTTCCACGCCAGGTCCATGCGCATCACCGTGCTCGAATCGGTCTCGAGCCTCACGCGCCCGGCGCCGGCAGGATCGATGCCCGGCTCGTCGGCCTCGGGTGGGATCCGCGGGAACGCGCCGGCCTTGCACGCCTTGACCAGCGCCTTCGCGTTCTTGAGCTTCACCGTGCGCGAGTCCTCCTCGGCCGCGATCCGGTGCGAGAGCGGGAACTTCACGAACGACGCCAGCGCCACCTCGTCACACGCCGCCACCGCCTCCCGGAGCGCGATCACCGCCGCCGGCACGGACTTCATCGCGTCGAGCGGCATGCCGTAGGCGAAGTGGATGATCTCGCCCTTGTCGCCGACGACCGAGATCTCGGTGAGGCAGGTCTGGTTCTGCCGGGCGTCGTCGCCGCGCGCGACCCCGGCGAGCCCGACCTCGAGCACCTGCAGCGTCCGCGGCGTCTTCAGGTCGAGCTTCACGAGCCTGTCGAACTCGCTCACCATGGGCACCGCCTTGGCGAGCATCACCATGGGCTCGCCGGACTTGCTCGCGGTCTGGGCGAACAGCTTCGACGGCCGGTTGTGCGCCTGGTACTCCTTGGCCGAGCCGTGTCGCCCGACGTAGAGGTCGATCCGGGTCACGAGGATCGGCTCGGCCAGGGTGAGTCGGAGGGTCTCGTCCAGGCCCTCGTCGTCCTTGCCCTCGCACCAGGCCGTCCCCGTCGAGCCGTCGACCGCGCGCCACGCGGCGAACCGGTCGTGCTTGCCCTTGGCCGTCGACGACGCCACCACCTCCACCGCGATCGTGCGATCGGCGAGCGCGGGTGAAGGCGCCGCGGCGAGCCCGGCGGCGACGAGCACGACGGCGACACCCGGTGCGGCGCGGTTCGTCATGCGCCGATCATATCGCCACCGCGGGCGCGCGTCAGTCGTCGGCGGCGGGCGGCTCCTCCCGCAGGAGGGGCCTCGCCGCGTGCGGCGCACCGAGCAGCGGCACGAGCGTCGAGCGTGGTCGGCTCGCCGCGGCCTCCTCGACGCGGCGGTCGAGCACGGCGCGGAGCTCGGCGCGCGTGCGGACCTGTCGGGCCTGCGCCAGCGTCTCCGCCCAGAACGCGTTCACGGCCTGGGTCTCCTCGGCGAGGGCCCGCGCCGGATCCCGCCCCATCTTCGTGAAGCCCTCCAGGAGCTCGGCGCCCTCCGGCGACGCCGGATCGATCGACGCGAGCGCCCACCCGATGCAGCGCGCGCTGGCGTCGAGCACGCGCCACGGCAGCTCGTCCGGAACCGCGAACGGCTCGGGCACCGGCATCGGCGCGCGCTTGCGCTCGAACACCTCCGCCGCGTGGTCGTGGATCGCCGCGCCCACGAGCATGGGCATCGCGTCGTTGTCCCCCGCGCGCAGCGCGAGCCCGAGCCGGAGCGCCGCGTGCGCCGGCGGATCGTTGGGCCCGTTCGCCACCTCGATCGCCGCCTTGGCGACGAGGAAGAGACGGTACGGCAGGAGACGGCTCAGCTCGCGCGAGCACGGCACCGGCGCAAGCGCGCCGGAACCGTCCCAGGCGACGAGGGCGTCGATCGCTGCCTGCACCGCCTCCGGTGGCGGCGGGGGCGCCTCGCCCCCGGGACCAGGCAGCGCGCGCCGGTCGAGCCACGCGGAGAGGTCGCGGGGGTCGACCTGCTCGGCCGCCGCGCCGAGCGCGCGCAGCGCGGGCTCCGGCCGATCGGCCCACCAGGCCGCGGGCTCGGATGTGGCCGCAGGCGCCGGCACCGCGGGCGCCGTGCCCGGCGTGTCGACGACGATGTCGCTCACCGCCGCCGTCGCCGGCCCGGCCTCCGGCGGCGCCGCCCGGTCGCGCTTGCCGCACGCCGCGCCGGCCAGCCCCACGAGGAGGACCGGCACGAGACGGCGCGCGCTCATGCCAGGGTCGCCACGCGATCGCCGAACACGCGCTCGAGCCGCCCGAGCAGCTCGTCCGACGGCGACACCATCCACCGCTCGCCGAGCGCGATCACCGTCTCGCTGCGCTGCGGGATCGCCAGCCGCACGACCGCCTGGCACGCGCCGCGCGGGGCCCCCATGAGGATCGTCTTCAGCTCGGCGATCTGCTCGCGGGTCACGCTGTCGGCGTTCAGGTGGATGTCGACGCGCGACGTCTTCTGCGCGCGCAGCTCGGCGATCTGCGTCGCGTTCTCGAGCAGGATCTTCCAGTCGGCCTGCTCGGCCGTCCCCTCGTTCTGCACCTTGCCGGTGCACAGGATCGGCTCGTCGCACACGAGCACGTGGCGCACGCGCTCGAAGGTCTTGGGGAAGCACACGACCTCGAGGCCGCCGCTCTGATCCTCGAGGATGAAGCGGGCCATCTTGTCGCCCTTCTTCGTGATCATCTCCCGGTACTGCGCGACGATGCCGCCGACCGACGCCTCGCCGGCGTTGCGCCGGCCCTCGACGAAGTCGCTGGTCGTCGCCGTCGCGTAGCGCGACAGGTCGCCGCGATAGCGATCGAGCGGGTGCCCCGAGATGTAGAAGCCGAGCGCCTCCTTCTCGAACGCGAGGAGCTGCTTGGCCGTCCACGGCTCGACCTCGGGGTAGACCTCGGGCGCCGCCGCCGAGGGGGTCCCGCCCGCGGGCGCCGACGCGTCGATGAGCCCGAACAGGGACGTCTGCCCGCTCTTGCGGTCGCGCTGCTCCGACGCGCCGGCCTCGATCGCCGCGTCGAGCGCCGCGAGCAGCCGCGCGCGATGCAGCCCGGCGATGCCGGCGACGCCATCGAACGCGCCGCTCTTCACCAGCGCCTCGATCACGCGGCGGTTGCACTTCTGCGTGTCGACGCGCCGGCAGAAGTCGTAGACGCTGTTGAACGCCCCGCCCTCCTTGCGCGCCTCGAGCACGGCCTCGACCGCCGTCGAGCCCACGCCCTTCACCGCGCCCATGCCGAAGCGGATGACCTTGCCACCGCTCACGTCCGGCGCGCCCAGGCGCGCCGTCACGGTGAAGTCCGCGGCCGACTCGTCGACGTCGGGCCGCTCGACGGTGAGGCCCATCGCGCGCGCCTCGGCGATGAACTTGACGATGTTGTCGACGTTGTCGGCGTCGCACGACATCAGGCCGGCCATGAACTCGTGCGGGAAGTGGTGCTTGAGGTAGGCCGTCTGGTAGGTGATCCAGCCGTACGCGGCCGAGTGTGAACGGTTGAAGCCGTAGCCGGCGAAGAACGCGATGAGCTCGAAGATCGAGTCGGCGATCTTGGGATCGACCCCCTTGCCCGTCGCCCCCTCGACGAACCCCGCCTTCTCCTTGTCCATGATCTCCTTGTTCTTCTTGCCCATCGCGCGGCGGAGGAGATCGGCTCGTCCGAGCGAGTAGCCGGCGAGCACCTGCGCGATCTGCATCACCTGCTCCTGGTAGACGATGACGCCGTAGGTGTCGGCGAGGATCGACTCGAGCCAGGGGTGCGGGTACTCGACCTTCTTGCGGCCGTGCTTGCGGTCGATGAAGTCGTCGACCATGCCGCCCTCGAGCGGTCCCGGCCGGTAGAGCGCGACCGCGGCGACGATGTCCTCGAGGCAGTCGGGCTTGAGCTTCTTCAGGATCTCGCGGAAGCCGCTCGATTCGAGCTGGAACACGCCGGTGGTGTCCCCGCGCGAGATCATCTTGAAGACCTCGGCGTCGTCCTTGGGGATCGCCGTCTCGTCGAACATCGGTTGCCCGTCCGCGGTCCGCTGCTCGTTGATGAGGCGCACGCAGGTCTGGATGACGGTGAGGGTCTTGAGGCCGAGGAAGTCGAACTTGACCAGCCCCGCCTTCTCGACCTCCTTCATCGCGAACTGGGTGACGATCTCGTCGTTCTGGCCGCGGAAGCACGGCACGTACTCGTAGACCGGCTTCTCGGCGATGACGATGCCCGCGGCGTGCATCCCGGCGTGGCGGTTGAGCCCCTCGAGCGCCGCCGCGATGTCGAGGAGCTCGCGGTGCATCGCGCTCTCGGTGTAGAGCTGCTTGAGCTCCGGCGTGGACTCGATGGCCTCGCGCACCGGCGGGCTCTTGCCCTGCACCGGCTCGGGCACGAGCTTGGCCAGCTTGTCGGCCTCGGCGAACGGCAGCTCCATCGCGCGCGCGATGTCGCGGATGACGCCGCGCGCCTTGAGCTGGTGGAACGTGGCGATCTGGGCGACGTGCTCGCGCCCGTACTTCTCCTGCACGTACTTGATGACCTCGTCGCGCCGGTTCATGCAGAAGTCGACGTCGAAGTCGGGCATCGAGACGCGCTCGGGGTTGAGGAACCGCTCGAAGAGCAGCTTGAACTCGAGCGGGTCGATGTCGGTGATGCCCATCGCGAACGCGACGCAGCTACCGGCGCCCGAGCCGCGGCCGGGTCCGACGGGGATCCCGTGCTCCTTGGCCCAGTTGATGAAGTCCCATACGATGAGGAAGTAGCCCGAGAACCCCATCTTCTGGATGACGGCGAGCTCGATCTTGCAGCGCTCGCGGTACTTGTCGGGGTCGAAGGCGTAGCCGATGCGCGCGAAGTGCGCGAAGCGCTTCTCGAGGCCGCGGTTCACGACCTCGGCGATGTACGTGTCGAGGGTCTGGCCCTCGGGCACGCCGTACTTGGGGAGATACGTGTCCTTGAAGTTGTGCTTGACGTTGCAGCGCTGGGCGATCGCGATCGTGTTCTCGAGCGCCTGCGGCACGTCGGTGAACGCGGCGTTCATCTCCGCCGGCGACTTGAGGTAGTAGCTGTCGACGGTGTGCTTGAGGCGGCGCTCGTCGGAGAGGCTCTTGCCGGTCTGGATCGCGAGCAGGACCTCGTGGGCGGCGGCGTCCTCCTGGTTGATGTAGTGGCAGTCGTTGGTGGCGACCAGCGGCATGTCGAGGCGCCCCGCCATCTTGACCAGCGCCTCGTTCAGCTCCTGCTGCTCGGGCGTCTTGGTCGGCATCAGCTCGAGGAAGAAGTTCCCCTTCCCGAAGATGTCCTGGTACTCGCGCGCGACCTCCTCGGCGGCCGACACGCCGCCCTTGGTGAGGGTCTGCGCGATCTCGCCGCCGAGGCACGCGCTGGTGGCGATGAGGCCCTGCGCGCGCTCGCGCAGGAGGTTCTTGTCGACGCGTGGGTTGTAATAGAAGCCCTTCAGGTACCCCATCGAGTTGAGGTACGAGAGGTTCTTGTAGCCGGCCTCGTTCTCGGCGAGGAGGACGAGGTGGTAGTTGCGGCGGTTGGTGCGATCGGTGAGGTCGGCGGCGGCGACGTACGTCTCGCAGCCGAAGATCACCTTGACGTCGTGATTCTTGGCCTCGGTGTAGACGTCGATCGCCCCGAACATGTTGCCGTGGTCGGTGATCGCGACCGTGTCCATCCCGCGCTGCTTGAGGCTCGGGAAGAGATCCTTCACCCGGATCGCCCCGTCGAGGAGGCTGTACTGGGTGTGCAGGTGAAGATGCGTGAACTCCGCCATGACGACGGGGCAATGTAGCGCATGCCCCCGTCACTCCCGAGGGCGCGGACGGCCCTTGTCGCCTCAGTGCAGGTTCATGCCGCGCGGCAGCGAGAGATCGGCGTTCGCCCCCGCGCCCTCGCGCACCTGCAGCGCCACCAGGTTGGCCAGCCGCTCGTCGTCCACCATCGCGCCACGCTCCGGGACGGCGAGCCCGTGCGCGGCGTGCTCGGGCAGGAACAGGAGCGCGCGGCCGGCGCCGTTGTACCCGAGCTGCACGAGCATCTCGGGCAGGAACTCGGTGCACCGCTTCGCGCAGCAGTGGAACGCGGCCTTCACGCGGTAGAAGCCCTCGCGGGCCAGCGGCATGAGCGCGCGGGCGTCCTCGAGCCGGGGCAGCGTGAAGCCGTTGGCGGAGAACTGGGCGCGGTTCGCGATCCAGCGCTCGGGCAGATACACGCCGGGCCCCGGGTTGCCGTGGTTGTGGAAGTAGACCAGCCGGTCGGCGGGCACCTCCGCGATGGCGCTCAGGGTCCGGTACAGGCCACAGGGAGGAAGCGCGTCGGGCACGTCGCCAGTCTACTTCGTCAGCGCGTCGAGCGCCTTCTTGGCGTTGTCGAGCTGGCTCTCGATGCCCTTGATGTCGCCCTCGTCGCACGGGCTGCCGGTCTCGTCGATCGCGACCTGCAGCTCCTCGACCGCCTCCAGCCACGCCTGCGCTTCCTTGCCGTCCGGCGGCGCGTTCTTGTCGATCGCATTCGCGGCATCGACGAGCGCCTTCCGCTGCTCGCACGCCGTGCGCGCCCGCGCGACGTGATCGAGCCTTCCGTTGATCGGCTCGAACACCGCCACGAACGCCGCGATATCCCCTCTCACCGCACCGGTCCCCGAGCCAGGATCCGAACCCGTGCCCGTGCCCGTGCCCGTGCCCGTGCCCGTGCCCGATCCGGCCTCTGTCCCCGTCCCCGTTCCCGTCCCCGTCGCCGTCCCCGTCGCCGTCCCCGTCCCCGTCCCCGCCTCCTCCTTCTTCTTGCACCCACCCGCGAGCATCGCCGCGAGCACGCCGAGCATCAGTAGGTTCTTCACGCGCCTATCGAAGCACGAGTCGGTGCTTGAAGTACCCCATCGCGCGCGCTTCTTCCCACGTCACCTTGCGATTGCTGCGCTCCGTGCGCCCCGGGTCGTCGACCACGACGTGGTCGTCGTGGATCGCCTGCAGGCGCACGTAGTGGCCGGAGATCGACACGACGACCGCGGCCCCGCCGTCGAGGTCGGCGCCCACCTGCGAGATGACGGCGTTCTTGTAGTCCGCGATGTCGAGCTTGCCGTCGCCGTCCATCGCCTTCTGCTCCTTGGCGAGGAGCTTCTCGTACGCGGCCTTGTCCTTCTCCGAGCCGCTCGCCTCGTACTTGTTGCGCGCGTCGACGAGGTGCTCGACGTCCTTGCGGTGCGCGCCGCCGAAGTTCGACAGCGCGTCGTAGCCCTGCTTCTTCACGCCGGCGTCGGTGGTGAACGTCTTCACGCTGCCGCCGACGCCGAACTTCGACGCCAGCTCGTTCAGGTAGTAGATCGACAGGATCTTGTTCCACGCCGCCTGCGCGCCGGCGAGGACCGCGCTGTCGGAGGTGCCGCCGGCGCAGTCGGCGATCGCCACGAACTGCAGGAAGTCGGGGAGCCGCAGGCCGATCATCTGGCCCCAGTCGCCGCCGGTGCCGCCGGTCGTGTGCTTGGCGTCGCTCCTGATGCGATCGCGATAGACCGAGTAGTTCGCCGCCGCGAGCACCTTCTCGTGACCGCCCTTGTACGCGCCGGCGGAGACCCCGAGGCTCTCGAGCGCCATCGCGAGGGACGTGATGTTGCACGTGCGCGTCGACTCGCCCTCGAGCACGTTCACGTTGCGGCCCTGGCTGTAGTACGGCGCGAGGTCCTGCACCGCGCGGTAGAGCTTCGCCTTGACCTGGGGCAGGACCGCGGGGTCGAGGCCAGCCTTGTCGAGGGTACCGATGCCCTGCCGGATCATCCCCAGCTGCGCGACGTGCTTGTCGCGATCCTTGCCGATCTCCTCGTTCTGCGACTGCTTGATCTCGTCGAACGCCTTCTCCGCGTCGGCGAGCTGGTGCGCGACCATGGTGACGGCGGCGTTGTTCTGCCCGGCCAGGAAGGCCGCGAGCGCGGGATCGCGCAGCGGCGCGGCGCCGGCCGGCACCACCACGGGCGGCTCGGGCGTGACCGGCTCCTCCGGCCCCTGCTTCACGTCGTCCTCGTGGACCTCGGGCGCGGGCGCGGGCTTCTCGGGATCCGTCGTCTGACCGCCGGGCACGTCGGGCTTGTCGTGCTCCTCGTCGCAGTCGTGCTCCACGACGTCGTGGAGCCAGAAGAACACGGCCTCGAGCTGCTCGAGGATCGAGCTGCCGGCCTCGCTCGCGTTGTCGACGAACGACGGCGCCTTCGACGCGCCCGCGGCCGGCTTGGCCGCGCCGGCGTCGGCCTCGGCCTCGCTCGACGCCGCGGACGGCGCCGCGTTGACGCGCACGTACTTGCCATGGATGAACGCGACCTGCCCATCGTGATCGATGCGGAGCCAGTTGCCGTCGCGCCCGACCGCCGTCGCCATCTGGCCGCGCTTCAGGCGCCCCACGATGTTCTGGGGCGAGCTCGTGCTGGGCGCGCTCCGCACGCGGAGGGCGCTGGCCGTGACCTTCACCGACACCGGCTGGGGGAACGAGTCCGGCGGCGCGCCGTACTTCTTCTGCGACCTGCTCGCCTTGCCAGGTGCCACGCCCGTGGCGACGTCGGCCGCCGCGTCGTGCTCGTGGCTCCGCTGATCGAACTGGCCCATCGCGTCTCATAGTACGCGGGAATCCCCGCGCCCCTTCCCTCAGACCGCCAAGGGATTCCAGACGGTTACACCGCGGCGGCCTTGCCGAGCTCCTTCACCTGCTCGGCCGTGCCCATCACGACCACGACGGTCGGCGGCGACAGCACGTGGTCGGCCGGCGGGTTGTACGTCCAGCGCTCGCCGACCTTCACCGCGAGGATGTTCATGCCGAACTTCCCGCGCACGTCGGCGTCGCGCAGCGTCTTGCCGTCGAGGAAGCTGCCCTTGCTCACCGTCACCTCCTCGATGCGCATCGCCGCCTGCTTGTCGCGCAGCATCTCGTCGAGGAAACGCACGACGCTCGGCCGGACCAGCTCCGAGACGATGCGCATGCCGCCGATGAAGTTGGGGGAGACCACGCTGTCGGCCCCCGCCCGCTTGAGCCGCTCCATGTGCGCGACCTCGGCGACGCGCGCGATGATCCGGCAGCTGGGGTTGATCTGCTTGGTCGCCACGACGAGGTAGAGGTTGTCCTTGTCGTTGGCCAGGGCCGCCGCCAGCCCGCGGGCGGTCGTCACGTTGCTCTGCTCGAGGATCACGTCGTCGGTCGCGTCGCCGACGATGTAGCTGAACTCGGCCCTGGGGAAGCCGGCGGCGACCTCCCTGAGCTCCGCCTCGTTGGTGTCGATCGCCACCACCGGGCGGCCGGTGGCGATCAGCTCGTTGATGATGTGGCGCCCCGTCGTGCCGGCGCCGCAGACGATGAAATGGTCCTTCATCTTCTTGATCCGTTTCCTGAGGCGGTTGGCGGCGAGCACGTTCTTGAGCTCGCCCTCGACGATGAACGCGGTGATGGTCGAGGCGAAGTAGACGAGGACACCGGTGCCGAACACCAGGAGCACCATGGTGAAGCTGCGGGCGTACGCGACGGTCTCCATCCCCTCGAGCGACTCGCCGTAGCCGACGGTCGTGATGGTGATGATCGTCATGTACATGCAGTCGAACCACGCCCACCGCCCGCCGCCGATCAGCCAGTAGCCGGTGGCGCCGCCGGCGGCGACCGCCAGCATGGCGACGAGCCCGGCGAGCAAGCGATTGCGGAACGAGTTGTGCACCCCGCGCGCATCGTATCAACGACGCGCCATGTTGTAAGGTCCGCGGCATGAAGACCCTGGACAGCCACCTCGGCGGCGCGTGGATCCCGGGCGACGGCCCCGCGATCACGCTCGTCAACCCGGCGACCGAGGAGCCCGTCGCCCTCGCGCACGGGCGCAACCTCGATCTCGGCGGCGCGCTCGCCTTCGCGCGCGACCGCGGCGGCCCGGCGCTGCGCGCGCTGACGTTCGCCGAGCGCGGCGCCCTGTGCGCGGCGCTCGCGAAGGCGATGCACGGCGCGCGTGAGGAGCTGATCGCGCTCGCCGTCGCCAACGGCGGCAACACGCGCGGCGACGCCAAGTTCGACATCGACGGCGCCGCCGGCACGCTCGCGTACTACGGCGAGCTCGGCGCCAAGCTGGGCGACGCGCGGCTCCTGCGCGACGGCGACGCGGCACAGATCGGCCGCACCGCGCGCCTGGTCGGCCAGCACGTCTGGGCGCCGCGCCCGGGCGTCGCGGTCCTGATCAACGCGTTCAACTTCCCGGCCTGGGGCCTCGCCGAGAAGCTGGCGTGCGCCCTCCTCGCCGGCATGCCCGTCCTGTGCAAGCCGGCGACCGCGACCGCGCTCGTCACCCATCGCCTCGTCGAGGTCTGGGCGGAGGCCGGCCTCCTGCCGCCGGGCGCGCTCCAGCTCCTCGTCGGGCCCGCGGGCGATCTCGTCGATCACCTGCGCGCGGCCGACGTCCTCGCCTTCACCGGCTCGTCGGACACCGCGCGCTCCCTGCGCGCGCACCCGCGCGTCGTCGCGGAGAGCGTGCGCCTGAACGTCGAGGCCGACAGCCTGAACGCCGCCGTGCTCGCGCCCGACGTCGACCTCGGCAGCGAGGCCGGCCAGCTCTTCGTCGCCGACGTGGTGCGCGACATGACGCAGAAGACCGGCCAGAAGTGCACGGCGATCCGGCGCGTGCTCGTGCCCGCGGCGCGCGCCGCGGACGTGGTCGACGCGATCCGCGAGCGGCTCGCCGGCATCGTGGTCGGCGACCCGGCCCACGACGAGGTCCGCATGGGCCCGGTGGCGACCGCGCAGCAGGCGACGGACGTGCGCGCCGGCATCGCGCGCCTGGCAGCCGCGACGAAGGAGGCGTTCGGCGGCGCGGGCGAGGTGACGCCGGTGGGCGTACCGGCCGGCAAGGGCTACTTCGTCGGGCCGGTCTTGCGCTTGACCGACGACCCGCGCGGCTGCGAGCCGATGCACGCGCACGAGGTGTTCGGCCCGGTCTCGACCATCGGCAGCTACGACGGCGAGCCGCAGACGGCGGCGGCGCTGGTCGCGCTCGGGCACGGCGGCCTCGTCGCGTCCTGCTACTCCGACGATCGCGACTGGCTCAACCGCTTCGTCGTCGACGCCGCCGGCTGGAACGGCCGCATCTACATCGGCAGCGAGAAGATCGCGTCGATGTCACCGGGCCCCGGCACCGCGCTGCCGCAGCTCCAGCACGGCGGTCCCGGCCGCGCCGGCGACGGCGCCGAGCTCGGCGGCGCGCGCGGCCTCGCCCTCTACATGCAGCGCGTCGCGCTCCAGGGCGACGCCTCGCTGCTCAAGGCGCTCGTCGGCGGCGGCTGACCGAACGCCTGCTCCGTTCGGCGTCTCAGCCGCACGCTTGCCCCGTTCGGCGTCTCAGCCGAACGCCTGACTGACGCGCGCCGCGAGCACCGCGCTCACGGTCGCCGCGTCCTCGCCCTGCGCCTGGCGCTTGAGCTCGGCGATCGTCGCGTGGACGAGCGCCTCGCGCGCGCTGCGGTCCGCGTCTGCCACCGGCGCGAAACCGGCGCCGGGCTGACGCATCGTCTTCTTCGCCGACGTCAGGCGCGCGGTCACCGTCGCCTCGGGCGCGCCCAGGAGCGCGGCGATCTCGTGGGGCACCAGCCCGACCGCGGCGCGCGCCAGACACACCACTCGCTCCTCGGGGGCGAGCCTGGGATGGCAGACGCCGAACAGGAGCGCGCGGACCTCGTCGGCCGGTGACGCCGGCTCGCCGAGATCCGCCCCGCGCTTCGCCAGGACGCTCGTCGTGGCCGACATCGCGACCGTCGCCATCCACGACGCCGGGTTCTGCGGCACGCCGGTCGCCGGCCACGCCGCCTGGGCGGCGAGGTACGCGTCGGCGAGCGCCGCGTCGACGAGGTCGAACTCGCCCAGCCGTCGCCAGAGCCCGGCGAACACGTGCGCATGCTCGGTGCGGAACACCAACACCGCCGACCGGGCTGCGTCCGCCATCACCCCGAAGATACACGGCTCTCGAGCCCGCAGGAATGTAGCGACCATCGGATCGGGTTACGGTGCCCCATGAACCGGCGATCCCTGTCCGCCTCCTCGTGGTTCCTGGTCGTGATCGCAGCGTCGGCGTGCGGCGGGAGCGGCGCCACCCGCCCCGCCCCCACCGC